>Ga0315910_10001335_pt1 | contig 22860 bp, 19 predicted proteins | sample EdamamesoilMG_FD_204470 | JGI IMG/M metagenome (GOLD analysis project Ga0315910, IMG submission 204470) | Garden soil microbial communities collected in Santa Monica, California, United States - Edamame soil | ecosystem: Environmental > Terrestrial > Soil > Garden | place: USA: California... | reverse complement strand
GCGGCAGGCGTCGAGATCGCCGCCGGTCGACAGGTCCATCACGGTGTCGGCGCCCCAGCGCTCGGCGAAGCGGAGCTTCTCCACCTCCTCGTCGGTGCTCGACGACACCGGCGAGGCGCCCATGTTCGCGTTGACCTTGGTCCGGCTGGCGCGACCAATCGCCATCGGCTCGAGCGCGTAGCCGAGGTGAACGCGGTTCGCGGGCAGGATCATGCGACCCGTCGCGACCTCGGCGAGCACCTGCTCCGGCTTGAGGTGCTTCTCGTGCTCCGCGACGCGGCGCATCTCGGGCGTGACGATGCCGAGGCGCGCGTGCTCGAGCTGCGTCACGGGCGTGAAGCCGCGCGGAGCGACCGCTCGCGCGCCGTCGCGCTGCCAGCCGGTCGGTAGGAAATCCCACGCCGTGCGCGCGCTCGGGGCGGGCATGCCCGGCGTGTCCGGCGAGGAGAACATCAGCGGGCCACCGAGATCAGCGGGATTCGCGAAGGAGCCGGGGTTCGTTCCTTCGGCGGCGGTGGAGGGGTTCTTCGCGCCGCGCCAGGGGAGGATTCGCTCTGCCATCGGACCTCGTCCGTTACCTATGTGGCGCTCCGGGCGCCAGCGGGAGCGGGCTCCGGCGACGATTCAGTGGTGCCGGACCAGGGCGAGCCGACCACGGGTTGTGCCGAGCTGTGCCCCGGAAATCATGCCCAGACCCCGAAAAGAGCCGTCCGGAGCTTGCGCGGGCCGGTACGCCGCTTGCTAGCTAGGGCGTCATGGCAAGGAATCTGGGGAACCGTCGGGATGCTGCGGTCGAACGACTGCGGTGGATGCTGCTCGCCGCCGTGGGCGGAGCGGCGGCTGCCTGCGCCGGCCGCTCGGAAAGCGCGCCGCCCGGCGGCGAAGCCGGCCAACCCTCGGGTGGCACCAGCGCCAGCGGCGGGAGTGCGGGCTCGGGGACCGGCGGCACGACCGGCGGGACGGGCGGCACGGGAGGGGCGGGTGGCTCCGTCGGAGGCAAGGGCGCGAGCGGCGGGAGCGGCGGCTCGGTCGGAGGCAACGGCGGGACCGGTGGCTCCGTCGGTGGCAAGGGCGGGACTGGTGGCGGTGGCAACGGGGGCGCGGGTGGCAGCGTCGGGGGAACAGCGGGTGTCCCCGAGGGCTGTGCGGCCGGCACCTCCGTCTCACCGACCCTCGAGCAGTGCGAGGGCGGCTTCGTTCATCGCCCCGAGCCGGGCACCTGCCCGCAACCCGAGCGCGACGGCGTCGCCGGCGGTGGCGGCCAGCCGCCCATGGAGGGGAGCTGCACGGTCGACGACCATTGCGATGCCAAGCCCAATGGTTACTGCGTCACCGAGACCGTAGAGCTCGAGGTCTCGTACTGCATCTATTCGTGCAGCACGGACGCTGACTGCGACGCCGGTCAGATCTGTTCCTGCGAGCCGAACTTCGAGCGGAGCCAGACCGGCGAATCGGTGACGCTCGGCATCTGCCGCGGGGCGAGTTGCGGGACGGACGGCGATTGCGGCGCGAACTCGCTCTGCATCTCGCCGGTGGACGCCGCCTGCGGCACCGCGCGGCCGGGCGAGTTTCACTGCCAAAAACCGGAAGACGAGTGCTCGGGTCCCGGTGACTGTACCCTCGCCCAATACTGCACCTACGTCGGCGGGCGTCACGTCTGCGCGGGGCGCCCGGTCTGCGGCCGTCCTTTCCTCGTCGACGGCAGCGAACGGCTTGCCCGGCTAGAGAGCGAGCGTGGCGACGACTGGCTCGACGGCGGTCTGCTCCGCGTGCCGCCGGAGCCGCTCGGCACCACGGATCGGCGCGCGATCGCCCGCCATTTCGCCGACGCCGGCCTGATGGAGCACGCCTCGATCGCCGCCTTCGCCCGCTTCGCGCTGCAGCTCCTCGCCCTCGGCGCGCCGAGCGACCTGGTCGAGGAAGCGACGGCTGCGATGGCGGATGAGACCCGCCACGCGCGCCTGTGCTTCGGCCTGGCCCGCCGTTACGGCCTCGCCGCGGCACCAGGCCCACTCGACATGAACGGTGCGCTCGGCTCGGTCGACCTCGCGAGCGTCGTCGCGCTCGTCGTCGTCGAAGGCTGCGTGGGCGAGGCCACCGCCGCGCTCGAAGCCGCCTGGGCGAGCGAGGCGGCGACCGATCCGGTCGTTGCCGACGTGCTCGCCGGGATCGCCGCCGACGAGGCGCGCCATGCCGCACTGGCGTTCCGCTTCGTCGGCTGGGCCTGCGAGCGGGAGCCTCGCCTGCGCGAGCTCGTCACGCGCTTGGTGGCCGAGGCGGCGGATCGCCCGGAAGGGGTCGCCGGAGCCGCGACGCCCTCGTCGGCGGTGCACGAGGCGCACGGTATGCTGAGCCCGGCCCTGCGCCGTGCTGCGCGGCGGGCGGCGCTCGTCGGTGCCATCCCGGCGGCGCTCGGCCGCCTCGGCATCCGCTCAACCGTGCGCGAGCTCGATGTCGCGTAGGCAGCGCCGCGCGGCGAGGTAGCCGGCGCAGCCGATCACGCTGCCCGCCGGGTGCGTGCCGGCGCTGCACGAATACAGTCGCTCGATCGGCGTCTGGTGCGGCAGCCGATCGGTGAAGCCGAACGAGTTGTCGACGTGGTGGATGTGCCCGTGCGTGATGCCGAAGTGCTCTTCGATCGCCTGCGGGTGCAGCACCTGGAAATCCACGACCAGATCGCTCGTGCCCGGCGCGAAGCGATCGCAGATCGCGAGGAGGTGCCGGGCATACCGCTCGGCCTCGGCGTCCCAGCTCGAGCCGGCGATGGAGTTCGGGACCCACTGCACGAACAGCGCGGAGCTCAGCCGGCCCTTGTCGTCCGTGAGCGAGGGATCGACCGTCGTGTGCACGTACCACTCGATCGTCGGAAATTCCGGCAGGCGGCCGCTCATCGCCGCGTCGAAGCTCTCGCGGAGCGACGCCATCACCTCGGCCTCGTCAGGCAAGAGGTGAATCGTCGGGCCGAAGCGCGGCGGCGGCTCCGGGAGGCAGGTGAAGCGCGGGAAGGCGGCGAGCGCGAGGTTCAACTTGAGCGTCGTTCCGGGCTTGCGCAGGCGCTCGAGCTTTTTCGTGTACTCCGCGGGTAGGTGTTCGGCCCCGATCAGATCCTTGAGCCGGAACGGATCGGCGTTCACGAGCACGCTCGGCGCCGTCACCTCGCGTCCGCTCACGAGCCGAACGCCGCGCGCGACGCCGCCGTTCACCAGGATCGCTTCGACGGGCTCGCCGACCTCGATCGTCCCACCGTGGCGCTTGAGCTCGCGGCCGAGCGTCGTCGCGACGGTGCCCATCCCACCCTCCACCACCATCCAGGTGCCGTCGCTGCCCTGCCGCCGGCACATGTTGTGGACCAGGAAGTTCATGCCGCTGCCCGGGGTGTCCCACGTGCCGGCGAGGCCCGAAAAGCCGTCGGTGACCGCGTACATCGCCTTCACGAGGTCACTCGCGAAGCCGAAGCGGTCGAGGTACGCGCCGACCGAGCCGCGGCAAAGATCGACGAACACCGAGCGCAGCGCCGGTCGCACGTGGCGCTCCGCCGTCTCCTCGATGCTCTCCGGGTCCTCGAGCCACGTCGGAGCGATGTCCTCGCGGAGTTGGGCGAGCTCGGCCTCGAGCGCGCGGTGTGCTTCCCAGTCGCGCCGCGAGAAGAATTGCTTGAACTGGTGCTCGAGCGCGACGGGATCGGAGCCGAAGATGAGGTGGCGCTCGCCGGTGGTGGGCAGGAAATAGTGCGGATCACGGCGCAGCGTCGGGATCTCGATGCCGAGCAGTCGCTCGAGCTCGGGCGGCATGAGCCCGAGCAGGTACGCGCCGGTCGACTGCGGCAGGCCGGGCGCCTTGGCGAAGGGTTTCTCGGTGCGCGTCGCGCCGCCGATCACCTGCGCGCGTTCGAAAACGAGGACGCGCTTGCCCGATTTCGCGAGCACGAGCGCCGCGACGAGGCCGTTGTGCCCCGCGCCGACCACGATCGCGTCCACGTCGGTCACGGACACTCGGGCATGAAATCGGCAGGGCAGCAGTACCGCGGGACCTGACCGCCGTTGTCCACGCACCCGGCGTCCCGGAGCTCCGTCGGCAAGCCGAAGCAGACCCACATCACGCCGTCCGACCCGCCACCCGAGTCGCAAGGCACGAGCTCCTGGCGCTCGCAGTCGGTGGGGCAGGGGGCACTCCCACCTTCGCCGCCGGCGCCCGCGCCTCCCGAGCCGGATGCTCCTCCGGAGCCGGCTCCTCCGCCGCCAGTCCCCGAGCCGCCGCTCGAGCCGCCGGCCGCGTTCCCGCCGCCACCCGTGCTGCCGCCCGCGCCGCCGGGGGATACGCCGCCTTGCCCCGCCGAAACCGCTCCGCTCCCGCCTCCGCCACCCATAGGACTCGCCCCGCCCGCGCCGCCCGTGCTCGCGCCGCCGGTGCCGCCCGTCGATGTCGAGCCGCCGCTCCCGCCCTTGCCGCCGCTCGCCGATGAGCCGCCGCTCCCGCCCGCGCCGCTCTTGCCGCCGCTGCCTCCCGCGCCCCCTCCGTTCGAGGTGCCGCTCGACGTGCCGCCGCAGCTCGCGGCGACGAGTGCCGCGAAACACCCGATGAACAGCTGGGAAAGAGCCTGCCGCACCACCAGGTGGATCTTACAACCGTCCGCCGCCGTTGACGAGGAGGTCACCGGGACGCGATCCTGGGCGCACGTTGAGGGCTTGGCTCGTTCTTGCGACCGCGTGCTCCGCGCTTCCCGCGAGGCGCGGCCCCGAGCCGGTCCCGCCTTCGCCCGCGGTGCCCTCGGCCGACGTCCTCGCGCCGAGCCCGCCCCCGCCGAGCGCTCCCGCGAGCATGCCGCTCGAGCCGCGCGAGACCCTGGCACCGCCGGCGTTCGGTCGTGCCACGGTGCGCGAGGATCCGGGCCCGGTCGGCCTCCGTGAGCCCGACGCCGCCCGCTTCGCTTCGCCGCCGGCCGTCGCATCGAAACAGTTTCGCGAAGCGAGGAAAATCAACGTCGGCGTTTCGCACCTTTCGACCGGTGATCTCTCGCCGGACGAAACGGCCGTGCTCACGTTCAGCACCGGCGAGCGCGCCGTCCGCATCTACGACCGCGCGACCGGCAAGCTCCGTTCGGCCCCGGTGCTCGATTTCATCGAGCAGTGGGGTCGCGGCGACGTGCTCTTCTGGCCACGCCCGGTCGTTCCCCCGCTCGCGGTCGTCGGCGCACCGGGCGGCGTCACGCTGCGCGACACGATCACCGGCGCCGAACGCGCCCTGTTGAGCCCGCGCGGCTCCTGGGAGCTCCGATTTTCCTCGAACGGCGAGGTCCTGATGGCGAGCTTGCCGTACATCCCCGATCATCCCGCGCCGACGAGCGAGCAGCGATCGGAGCTCGCGTTCTACCGCGTCCTCGCCGACGATCGCGTCGAGACCGAGCTCGTGCTCGGGTTCGGCGAGCGGGTCGACGCGTTCGATCTCGACAGCCACCACGGGCGCCTCGCCGTGCTGCTCTTCCCGTCGGATGAAATCGAGGTCTACGACCTTCGCGCTCGTCGCGTGCTGTGGACGGCGCCCGCGCCGAAGTACGCGTCGGGTCTCGACATCTCCGGTGACGACCGTTTCGTCGCCGTCGGCGGAGATTCCGTTTCGCTCCACCGGCTCGACGACCCGGCGCGCCCGGCGCAGTACCACCGCTTCGACAACAACATCGACACCGTGCGTTTTTCGCCGGATGGTGATCTGCTAGCGGTCTCCTCGTACGACGGCAGGATCCGCACCTTCGTCCCGAGTGTCGATCAGATCGAGCTCACGCTGCTCCAGACCTTGCGGCACGGCGGCACCGCCAACGTGTATTCGCTCACGTTCACCCGCGACGGGAAGACCCTGGTTTCGACCAGCGGCGACCGCACGATCCGGATCTGGACTCGCTAGAGCGCATCTCACAACTCGTGAAGATCGCTTGCCGGCTCGCAGGGGGCCGACTACTGACGATGACCAACTAGGAGGCGTACGAATGCCAGGGCCGGGACCACAGTTGCCGTATTGCGACCTCGTGATGAAGGGCGGGATCACGAGTGGAGTCGTGTATCCCCTCGCCATCGCCGAGCTTTCGGAAAAATACCAATTCAAGTGTATCGGCGGCGCGTCGGCCGGAGCCATCGCTGCCGCTGCGGCAGCCGCCGCCGAGAAGGGCCGGAGCACGGGCGGCTTCGACCGCCTGCGCCTGGTTTCCGACGACGTCGCCGAGCGGCTGCTCTCGCTGTTTCAGCCCACGGCACCCGTGAAGCCCGTCTTCGACGCGCTCGTGGCCGCCATCGCGCCGGGGTCGAAGGGTGACAAGATCGCCGCCGCGCTAGCGGCGCTCCTCATCGGCTACGCGCCGTCGGTGTTTCTCGGCGCGCTGCCCGCGCTGGCCCTCGCGGCGGCGGCTGTCCATGCCCAGGCGCCGCTCGGCTACGCCCTCGGCGTGCTACCGCTGCTCGTGCTCGGGGTGTGTGTCGCGCTCGGCGCCCGTCTCGCGCTGGTCGTCGCCCGCGACCTACCCCGGAACGGCTTCGGCATGTGCAGCGGTGCGGGCGAGCGCGGCGGCCCGGTGGCGCTCACGCCGTGGCTCTCCACGATGCTGAGCGATCTGGCCGGCAAGGACGCGCGCGAGCCGCTCACGTTCGGCGATCTCGTGGGCGAAGACGAAAAGAAGCCCGACATCGATCTCCAGATCATGACGACCTCGCTCGGTCAGGCGCGGCCATATCGCCTGCCGTTCACGACCAACATCTTCATGTGGAGGGAAGACGAGTTTCGCCCGCTGTTCGGCGACATGGTCGTGGACTTCATGCTCGAGCACGCCTCGGCCGTCGAAGGATACGAGGGCTACTACTGGTTTCCCTTCGCCCGGGATCTGCCGGTCGTCGTCGCCGTGCGCATGAGCCTGAGCTTTCCGATCCTTCTTTCGGCCGTGCCCCTCCACACGCGCGACCACACCCTGCTCGACAAGTCGAAGCGCGAGGTGCCGCAGCCCTGCTGGTTCTCGGACGGCGGGATCTGCTCGAACTTTCCCATTCATTTCTTCGACAGCCCTTGGCCGTCGCGTCCGACCTTCGGCATCAGCCTCGAGAAACACCAGCCGGCGCATCACGGCGCGGCGCGCGTCTACTTGCCGCAGAAGGCCGTTCAGGGCATCTCGCGCCCGCTGCGCCCGGTGACGAGCATCGGCGATTTCATCGGGGCGATCATCGACACCATGCAGGAGTGGCGTGACGTCTTGCAAGGATGCCTGCCCGGTTACCGCGAGCGGGTCGTTCTGGTGCGCCTCGACGACCAGGAGGGGGGCATGAACCTCGCCATGCCCGCCGAGCTCGTGCGCAAGCTCGGCGAGTACGGGAGCGAGGCAGGCACGCTCCTTCGTGACCAGTTCTCCTTCGACCGCCACCGCTGGCGCCGGCACCTGGTCTGGATCGCGGAGCTCGAGAGCGTGCTCGAAAAGGGGAAGGAGCGGTACACGACGGCGCCCGTGCAGGGTGAATCGCTGGCTGCTTTCCTCGAGCGCTACGCGAAGGACCCGGGCGAATACGACCAGACCCCGGCCTGGCTCGAGGCCGCCGATCAGGATCTCCGTGAGCTCGTCGGGCTGGCCGAGCGGTGGCTCGCCCGTCCGCCGCTCGCCAAGGGAAAGATCCCGCGGCCGGCCGTCGATCTGCGGATCACCCCCGAGGTGTAGGACCGTCGGGGCGCGGCGCGCCTTGCCGCGGGCCCGGGGGGCGAGTCCGTCGCCATTAGGCAGGTCTGCCTATTGTTCGATGTCACTTTCACTCGTAGCTGGCAGTAGGCCCGGCCTGGAAGTGACCTGATGCACGCGCAGCACCGAAGCTTGGAAATCTGGCAGCGGTGCGGGAGCCTGGGACTACTCCTCGCGCTCTGCGGTTGCACTGCTGATGAGCCGGACGCGCCAGGGCCCGGGAGTGCTGGATCGGGTGTCGGCGGGCAAGCCGCCGCCGGCGGAGCAACGGTGACGGGCGGCGCCGCCGGCTCGGGCGGAGCTCCCGCCGCGGGACAGGCCGGGACGGGCGGAACGATCGGCGGTGGCGGAGCTTCCGCGGGGGGCGCGCCAACATCTGGAGGCGGTGGCGCAGGGGGCCAGAGCAGCGGCGGATCGCCCTCGAGCGGTTCGGGTGGTGCCGGGGTTGCCGGGACCACGGCGGGAGACGGTGGGGTATCGGCTGCGGGTGCTCCTGGCGCGGGCGCGACGGCAGGCGGCGCCGCGGGCGCGAGTGCCGGCAGCTCCGGCGCCGGCGGAAGCTCGGGTGGCGCGCCCAGCACCGTGGACGCCACCATCGTCCCCGACCCCGCCTGGGCGTGCGGCATGGCGGACGGCATTCCGCCGCCCACCGAGGGCATGCTCGCGTTCACCATCACGCTCGACATCCGAGCCGAGCACGACGTGGGCATGACCCCGTACGGCCACCGGCGCCTCCTCGATGTGAGCGGCGGAACCATAACGGGCGATCGTCTTCAGGGAACCGTCGTGACCGGCGGTCTCGAGTACGAGCTCGTGCTCGATAACGGTGTCGTGGAGTACCAGGGGATCAACGTGCTGGAGACCAGCGCGGGCCGGATCTTCGTTCGAAGCTGCGGGGTTGCCCTCGACGAGGGCTCGGGAGCTCGCATCATCCCCGATTTCGAGGCGACGACGAGCGGAGGCAATGCCTTCCTGAACACGGGGACATGGGTGGCGACCCGCGAGGTGACGAACGGAACGATGACGCTCGACGTCTACGACGTGGCCGACGTGACGCCGGGCGAGCCGCGCGTGGAGCTCAGCAAGCCCGATGGGGTGCCTTCACAGCCGTGGGAATGCAACATGACCCGGGGCAGCCAAGGCGCGCAGGTGTTCACCGAGAACGTCACCCTGGGGGGTTCGTACTCCATCAACAACGCCAAGTACGGATCCCGCAACGTCATCCCCATCACCGGTGGGACCACCACCGGCAGGGTCACCGGCGAGATCCTCAACGGGGGCGCCGACTATCAGCTCTCGGGCTCCCTCGACGCCTGGTACACCCTCGCCCCCGACAACGGCGAATTCATCCTGGTGAGAAATTGTGGCGCCTCCGGAGGGCTCATTCCGTGGTTCGAGGCCAAGGTCGACGGGGACTACGACTTCCTGAACACCCAGGCCTACCTGAGCTCCGCCCCCGGGGTCGGCGGCGGGGGCGTGTCGATCACGTTCTACGAGCGCAACTGACGAGCGGGTAGGCGTCTTCCTCACAGGTGCCTTTTGGCGCGCAGGGCCGGCCCCCTGGCGACGCCCCCGCCCGAGACTTATGCTGATCGGTACCATGCGTCGCCGTGCCGTCCTCGGAGCCCTCGCGAGCGCGCCGCTCGCCGGCGCGTGCCGCAGCGAGACGGTGCCGGCTACCCAGCGGCCCGAGCGCGAAGCGCCGGTCGAGGTGGTCAGGGCGCTCCATCCGCTCGGGGCTCAGTGGCGGACGCTCGACCCGTTTCTCTTCTGCGTCCACCACGACGACGCGTACCCGGCGGGCAACGCCTCGCTCGGGCCCGCCGTGTCGCTCGCGGGCCGTCCGCTCGGCAGCGACTTCAGCCGGCAGGACGGCTTCAGCATGTACCACGGTGAAATCGTGCCGGGCTTCCCCCAGCACCCGCATCGTGGCTTCGAGACGGTCACCGTCGTGCGCCGCGGTCTCGTCGATCATGCGGATTCGCTGGGCGCGGCGGCGCGCTACGGCGGGGGCGACGTGCAGTGGCTCACCGCCGGGAGCGGCATCGTCCACGCGGAGATGTTCCCGCTGCTCGACGCGTCGCAGCCGAACCCGCTCGAGCTCTTCCAGATTTGGCTGAACCTGCCGAAGAGCGACAAGTTCGCGGAGCCTCATTTTTCGATGCTGTGGCGCGACGCGATCCCGCACGCGGTCACCCGCGACGCCGAGGGTCGCCCGACCGAGCTCACCGTGGTCGCGGGTGCGCTGCCGTCGCTGAAACCGCCGCCCCCGCCGCCGCACTCGTTCGCGTCGCGCCCGGACAGCGGCATCCACATCTGGACGCTGAAGCTCGCGCCCGGCGCGGAGCACGTCGTTCCCGCCGCGCCCGCCGGCTCGAATCGCATGCTCTACTTTTTCCGCGGGGAGCGGGTCGGTGTTGCCGGCCGTGCCGTTCCGGCACGCCAGGCGATCGAAGTGCGCGCCGACGTTTCGCTCCGGCTCGAGAACGGGCCCACGGAAAGCGAGATCCTGGTGCTCGGCGGGCGCCCGATCGGGGAACCCGTCGTGCAGCGCGGGCCGTTCGTGATGAACACGCCGGCCGAGATCCAACAGGCGTTCGCGGACTACCGGCGGACGGGGTTCGGCGGTTGGCCCTGGCCGCGGCACGACCCGGTGCACGGCGAAAAGCCCGAGCGCTTCGCACGGCACGCCGACGGCCGCACGGAACGCGCCACCTGACCACGAAGGCGAGGCCCGGCTCGGCGTCGCTCGTCGCGATCAGCCGCGATCTCTCGCGCGAGGTCGGTCGCCTGAGCTTCGGTGCGCCGGTGACGCACGTCTACAACCCGCTCGACTACGCGAGCGCCGCTCACGAAGCGTACGTCGAGCGCTGGGGCCGGGGCCGGAAGGAGGTCGTGCTCCTCGGCATGAATCCGGGGCCGTTCGGCATGGCGCAGACGGGCGTGCCGTTCGGCGATGTCGCACTGGTCCGCGATTTCCTCGGCGTCGAGGCGCCCGTCCGGCGGCCGCCGCTCGAGCACGCCGCGCGCCCGGTGCTCGGTTTTGCCTGCACGCGCGGCGAGGTGAGCGGGCAAAGGCTCTGGGGCTTCGCGCGCGACACCTTCGGCACGCCGGAGCGCTTCTTCGCCCGCTTCTTCGTCGCCAACTATTGCCCGCTCGCATTCATGGAAGCGTCCGGCAAGAACCGCACGCCCGACAAGCTCCCGCGGGACGAGCAGGTGCCGCTGTTCGACGCCTGTGACCGCGCGCTCGTGCGTTTGGTCGAAGCGCTCGGGCCGACCCACGTGATCGGAGTCGGAGCCTTCGCCGAGAAGCGCGCGCGCCTCGCCCTCGCCGGCTCCCCGCTCGCGGTCGGAACCATCCTTCACCCGAGCCCGGCGAGCCCCCTCGCGAACCGTGGCTGGGCGCTCGCCGTCAAGCAAAAGCTCGCGGATCTTGGCATCGAATTGCCGTAGCGCCGGCCGAAACTCGCCTCGGCGCGGCTCTTGATGTAGTTCGGTGCGCGCATGTCGAATCTGCCGAAAGTCGATTGGGACGTCGATCCCGTCTTCTTACAAGTGCCGAAGGATCTCGCGCTCGCGATCGCCGGAGCGATCGCCGTCTACAGCCTGATTCAAGGCATGCGCAGGAAGGGCAGCGATCACTACGTGACCGCGCTGCTCTTCGGCGTGCTCGGCTTCGTCGTCCACAAGTACATGGGTGAGGGGCTCGAGCTTCGCTACTACAGCCTGCTCTTCGTCGGCGTTTTTCTGGGCGGCTACGCGCTGCTCAAGTGGCAGATCGTGCGCGGCGGTGGTCGCACCGAAGACGCGGCCGACTTCATCGTCTACGGCGTGCTCGGGGTGCTGCTCGGCGCCCGCTTCGGCCACGTCCTCTTCTACGATCTCGACAAGGCGATCAGGGACCCGGCATGGGTGTTCAAGATCTGGACCGGGGGCCTCGCCAGCCACGGCGCCGTGCTGGGGCTCATCTTCGTGATGTGGCTCTACTGCAAGCGGCGCGGGGTTCCGTTCCTGGAGGGGTCGGATCGCTTCGCCTTCGCCGCCGATCTCGGTGCGACGCTCGTGCGCGTCGGCAATTTGATGAACTCCGAGATCGTCGGCCGAAAGACCGATCAGACGTGGGGTTTCCGCTTTCCCCGCTTCGACCACAACGTGCCGGTGGCGCCCTACCGCTACCCGACCCAGCTCGCCGAGATCGCGCTCGGCTGTCTGGTGATGCTCGGGCTCTACGTGGCGGACAAGAAGCTCGGGGAGGAGAAGCGGCCCCGGGGCGCGCTGATCGCGACGTTCTTCGCGCTCTATTTCACCGGCCGTTTCTTCATCGAATTCTACAAGGAGTACGAGGGCCCGATCGAGGCCGGCTCCGCGCTGACGATGGGGCAGGTCCTGAGCATTCCCGGCATCATCATCGGCTGGGGCGGCCTTTACCTCGCGATGAAGAAGAAGATCCCCGCCGGCTGGCCCGTGCGGGACGACGAGGACGAGGAGGAAGAGGAGCGTCCGAAGAAGAAGAAGAAGAAGAAGGCGAAAGCCAAGGCGAAGGCGAAGCCGGTGGTCGAAGAGACCGACGAGAACGACGACGAGCGTGACGACGCCGACCGCGACAGCGAAGCGGGCGAGGACGACGACGAGCGCGATAGCCAAACGGGCGACGACGACGACGAGCGCGAGAGCGACAAGGACGACGACGACGAGGGCGACGAAGACGACGACGAGGACGAGGACGAGGGCGACGCGCCCGAGAAGCCGCGCGATGCCGACGTCGACGACGAATTCGACGATAAAGGCGCACTCAAACGCCGGCGCGACTAGGCGTCCCGGGGGCGGCTCACTCCTGCCTCACTCCGAGCCGAGGCAGGCGGGGCGCCAGTCGTCGTCGGGCAGGTATTCGGAGATCAGCGACGCCAGCTCTGGATCGTAGGTCTTGAGCTCGGGGCGCGTGTTGACCTGGTTGTGGACGCCATCGGGCGTGGCAGCCTCAGCCTGCTTGTTCGCGTCGTACCAGTCTTGAACGCCCTCGGCCCAGTACTGCCCGACCTCGGTCGCGGCGTAGGTTTGGATCCACAGCCCGGCGCCGAGCGCCGCATCGTAGGCGGTTCGTAGCCGATCGTCCCAGTCCGGATCGATATCGACGATGCCGTGCGAGCGGATCCCGTGAGCGAGCGAGAAAATGGCAATCGACTCGCCGGCGTAGATGTCGTCGGCCAGACAAAGCAGGTTCTCCTCGCCGACGGAGCTCACCGGCAGGTCGCGCGAGGCGCCGACACTTCGCACCGTGTAGTCCCAATCGACGTCCGGGTAATCGGTACCGAGGCTCTGGTACTCGGGAAGCTCGGTCATCACCTCGTCGATGCCGATGACGGCGAAGCGGAACTCGGACTCGGCTACCCTTGCGCGAAGATCGGCACTCTTTTTCAGCATGGAAACCGTGGTTTCGCAGGCGCGCTCGAGCGCCGTCTCCGACACCCGTTCGGAGCCCACGATGGGCACGCCGGAGGCGCTCAGGTACCGCGCGTAGAACGGATCGAGCCCGAGCTCCGCGGGAGGCGGGCCGACGGCTGCGCACTCGGTGCCCGCGTTGGCCCCGATGTACTTCGTCCCGCCGCTGCACGAAGCGACGAAAACCAGCGCGGCAGCGAGCCCGGCCCGCGAAAAATCGCTCATCGCGACCCGGCGCACGAGCTCGCGATCCGACCGAGCAGCGGCGAGCGTGGCGAGCTCCGAGTCAAGCGCTCGGCAGCCGCTTTCGCCTCGCTCGTGCGCCCCGCCGCACAGAGGGCCAAAACGGACGCCGCCGTCCGCTCCTCGCCGAGGATGCCCGGGCGAAACCTACGATCGTAGTCGGCGATGAGCTCGAGGGCGCGACGCCCGTCACCCGCATTCACCGCCGCGTTCACGCGCGCCAAGAGCTCGATCTCCTGGCCGAGCTGCTCCGAGCGCGAAGGCTTCGAAGACTCGGCGGGGCCAGCGCTCGTCCCGCTCTTGGTCGTGGGGCGCGCGGGTTCGGCGACCCGTGCGGGCGGCGTTCCGTCGCCGGTGGGCAGGGGCCGGGGAGCAGCGGTGGGCGGCACCGAAACCGGCGACGCCACGGGGACGCGCTGCGGCGAGGGGGCGGGGACACTCCGCATGAGCTGGCCCGCGTAGAGGGCACCGCCGAGTGCCGCCGCGCCGAACGCCATCAGGACGGACGCGCGCAGCGTCCTCGAGCGCGGAGGGGGCGCGCTGCCGCCGAGCGCCCGATCGATGGAGCGGCGCAGGCGCTCCGCCACGAAGTCGTTCGGTGCGACGCCGTCGCGTCCGGCCGCGATCACGCCGCGTGCGGCTTCATCCAGCTCGATGGGTTCAGACACCGTATTCGCCTCCCTTCGGTCGGCGCTCTTTCGCCTGGAGCCGCCTCACCGAGGCTTGAAAGCGCTGTCGCGCTGCACGAAGCCTCGTGTAGGCGGTGTTCACGTTGATGGAGAGGATCCGCGCCGCCTCCGGCACCGCCACCTCCTCCACGTCGACCAGCACCAGGATCTCCCGGTGCTTTGCGTTGAGCTCGTCGAGCAGCCGGTCGAGGAGGAGCGTCGCTTCCCGCTTCTCCGCGAGCTCGAGCGGGCCGTGATGATCGCTCGGGACCTCGTGGAGCCGGCCCTCCTTCAGCCACGGCAAGAGACGCAGCAGCCGCCGCCTGACCGTTCGGCGGTGGTAGTGCGCCACGCGGATCGCAATGCCGAAGAGCCATGTCTCGACCGAGGAAGCGCGAGGATCGAAGCTTTCCCAGCGCCGGTGAACGGTGACGAAGACGTCCTGCGCGGCGTCCTCCAAGAGCTCGTACGGGACGCCGAAGCGCCGGAGGTTGCGCCACACGAAGCGGAGGTGCGTTTCGTAAAGCGCCGCCGGGCTCGCTGCGCCTCCCCGTTCGGGCTCCGAGGGCGGAGTGAGCTTGTGCGCGGCGGACATGGGCGACTTCGAGTGAATGTCCGGCTCGGCCGGGTTCCGTTGGGAAACCGGCGCCGGGCCGCCCGAGCGTGCGTGGCCTCGGCTCAAAATCGCGCCTCCAAGCCGAGCCCGGCCCGCACCGTGACCACGCTCGGCTGGTGAATCGTGCCCACCTCGTGGATCGCGAAGACGGGACGGCGGAAAGGGACGAGCAGTCCCACCATCGGACGCAATGACAGCTTCGACGAGAGCGCGATCACGAGTGCGGCCTCCACGGAGGCTGACCCAAAAAGCGCTTCCGCGCTCTCCGGCACGTCCACCCCGGTCCCTTTGCCGCGGAGGAGCACGAGAGCGGGGCCCGCGCACGCGTGGAGGGACGGCCCTTCCCACGGCGCCCCGCGGAGACACGCGAGAAGCCCCGCCTCGAAGGCGCTGAACGTCCCGCCCGCCCCGGGAACGTCCGGGCTCTGGACGTTGCGTGGCAGCCAGGCGGTGCCAAACGCTTCGAGCGAAAAGCCCGAAAAGAGAAAGCCAGTGCGAAGCTCTCCGCCGAGGCTCCCACCGGGCAGCATGCCGAGCTCGGCCTTTCCCGCAAGGCCCACCACGAACCAGGGCTCTGTTTGTTCTGCTGGCGGCGGCGGCGGCGCGCGTGCGGGCGCCGGCTTGGGTGGTGGTGGAGCCGCCACGGGTGGGGGCGGCTCTTTTTCGGCGGGAGCGTGACGCGCGTTCGGGTCGACGAGCAGCGCGAGCAGGAACGCCACGAGCTCGCGCGCCTCCTCGCACGTCGCGGTGCTGAGCGCGCGCTCGCGTGTCTCGCCGCCGCTCGTCGTCACCATCCGGACCTCGAAGCGCTGATCGACGCCCTCCTCCACGACGACCCGCGCCGAGACGGGGGGCAGCGTCGCACCGAGCGAGGCGTCGCCGAGAAATCGGCGCACGTCGCGCTGGATGTCGTCGCTCACCGGACAGCTCGCGGGTCCGTCCCACGCGAGATCGATCGCCGGGACACCCGACGGATCGGCCGCGGCGGCGGGCGGAAAGAGCAACACGCCGACCAAGGCTCCGATCCGCAAGGTCGGCATCACCCGTTTTCCCAACGGAGCGGAACGCGACTGGTCATTCACAGCAAGCAAACCAAATCCCATGGGCAGTCGCGCTGAACAATTCCAGGTGAATCTCGGTCGACAGCGCCGCTTCCCGCGGCTTCGCGCGCTCGCGCTCGCTTCATGCTCGGCTGCCTTCGCCTGTTCGGAAGCTCCCGCGCCCGGGCACGACCGAATGCTCGAGGGAGAGGTGGAAGTCATCGTGGTCGAGGGGCCTCAGGGAGGCACGCGGTTTTTTCTGATGACGGACGATCGGAAGGCGGCTCCCGTCGAGCTTCGCTTTGGCAGCGAGCACGGCCTCCGTTCCGGAGATCGCATCGCGGTGGACGGCAGCTACCGGGGGAACGCTTTTCACGTGAGCGCCCTCGACGTCGAGGAACCCGATGGCGAGCGCCCCGGAGCCTCGGTCGAAGCCCTCGTCACGCCGGACCGCACGGACACGATCGCGTTCGTGATGGTCGACTACGGCCAGGGCATCAACGTCGACGAGGCTGAGGTCCAGGACTTCATGTTCAGCACGACGAACCCGGGACCGACGCTCGGCATCGGCGCGAATGACCGCTCCACGCTGCAATTCTACGACGAAACGAGCTACGGGCACTTCGCGGTCTCGGGAGACGTCGAAGGCCCGCTCGACTGGACGGGCGGCGCTGCTTGCAACGGCTCCGGTGGAAGTCAGCTCGCGAACCAACTTCGCGATCAGATCACCACCGAGTACGACCACTACATCTGGTACTACGGCACCGAGCAATCCGAGTGCGAGTACGGCTGGGGCAGCCTCGGAACCTGGAACAACCCGTCCTCCAACGTCTGGTTCAACGGGGATCTCTTCGACGGCGCGATCACCCACGAGATCGGCCACAACCTCGGCTACCAGCACGCCTCGTCGATCGACTGCGGGAGCGTTCCGCTCGCGAACGATCCGATGACCTGCGAGACGAACGAGTACGGAAGCGCCGTCTCCATCATGGGCAACACCTCGAACGGCCACATGATGGGTATCGAGAAATGGTACGCGGGGTGGTTTCAGGGCTGCAACGGCGTGCGCGTCCGCTCGAGCGGCACCTACACGCTGCTTCCCATCGAAAACGCCTGCGACGGCATCCAAACCCTCCAGATCCCCATGCCCGTCACGACGCGCACCTTCGACACGCGACAGTCGATGGGTGTGAGCCCCGCGCGCTACTACTACCTCGAGTACAGAAATGGCACCGGTCTCGACACCGGGATGACGCCGTCGGTCATCGTCGTGGCGTCCGACGAAATCGCAGCGCCGAACCGCAACTGCGCGCGGAGCGTGCAGCTCGACATGAACCCGTCGTCGAATCCGTTGAACGGCATGACGGCGGGCCAGACCTTCGACGATCCGGCAGGCGGTCTGACCATCGCGGTGACGAGCCTCACCCCGGAAAGCGCCGTCATCACCGTGACCCTCGCCGCCGCGTCGATGCCCAACACCTGCATGGACGGGAGCACGCTCGTCGGCTCGGGGCCGGCAACCTGCAGCGGAGGGTCCGGCGGCACGGGCGGCGCCGGAATGGGCGGGATGGCGGGAACGGGCAACGGAGCGGGAAGCGGTGGCACCACCGCCGGCACGGGCGGAGTTGCCGGCGGGGCAGGGGTCGCGGGGCTGTCCGGCGCCGCCGGGACGAGCGGGATCGGCGGAGCGAGCGGGAGTGGCGCGGGGGGCGTGTCCGCGGGAGCGAGTGGCGCGCCGGCCGCCGGGGCTTCTGGAGTGACGGGCGGCGCGGGCGCGGCGACGAGCGGCGCGGGCGGCATGCTCGCGGGCGCGGGAGGGAGCTCGAGCGCCGGCGTGGCCGGGATCGGTGGCGCCACGGCGGGTGGCAGCGCGGGGACGCTCGCCGGCATGTCCGGCGGCGTTTCGACGAGCGGCACGACGAGCACGGCTCCCGTGGCGGCGCCGAACGACGAGGGCGGGTGCGGGTGCCGCTTGGCGCCGTCGGCGGGTGAACGCCATCGGTCGGCGTTTGGGCTCCTCGGGCTCGTTGTGGCGGCCTTCTGGCGCCGGCGTCGGGTACCGGCGGTCTAGGCGTGAGCTCGCGTCGCAGTGCGCGAGCACCGCACCCCGACGCCCGTTCCCGACCCCCCAACCTCCGGGCTAGCTCTTCTTCTTGCCGCCGCGCTTCTTGATCGCGCCGCGAACGAAGACGAGGCCGCCACGGGCGCCGGGAACGCCGCCGCCGACGAGCACGAGGTTCTGCTCCGGCACGACCTTCACGATCTTCTGATTGAGGATGCTCACGGTCTCGTTGCCGTACTGTCCCGGCATCTTGTGACCGAGCTTCACGCGACCAGGCGTCATGCGCGTGCCGATCGAGCCACCGTGGCGCCGGTACTCGTGGGTACCGTGCGTCATCCGATTGCCCTTGAAGTTGTAGCGCCGCATCACGCCGGTGAAACCACGGCCGCGAGTCAGGCTCTGCACGTCCACGAACTGGCCTTCCTCGAACACCTTGTCGAGCTCGACCTTCTGTCCGACCTCGAAGCCGGCGGCGTGCTCGGGCGTGCAGCGAAGCTCGCGGAGCAACGCTTTCGGCGTGCCGCCGCTCTTCTTGTAGAACCCGGCGAGCGGCTTGTTCGCGCGCTTCTCGGGTCGCTCGCCGAGGCCGACGATGAGCGCGCTGTACCCGTCCTTCTCGACGGTGCGCTTGCCCACGATGATCCCTTCGGACTCGATCACCGTGCACGGCGTGACGGTCCCGTCCTCACCGAAAACCTGAGTCATTCCGAGCTTGCGCCCGATCACGCCGGGGTGCTGGTTCATGGGAGGGGCGGCTATTAGCGCCAGGGGGGAACCCCGTCAAGCACGGGGTCGGCGGGGGCAGCCTCGGGCCTCCGATCCGCGGAAACGCCGGCTCTTTTGGGGTGCCGGAGCGTCTAGCCCCGGCCCAGGCTCTCGAGCGCCTGGCGGACGAAACGCCGGTGTCCCTCGCGCATGCTGAGCTCCGTCACGTCGGGGCGCCCGATCGGCGCGTAGCTTTGTGCCCAGCGATGCAGGTTCGACATCGGACGGAGTGCAATGAGGAGGTCCCAGCGCGCGAGGTTGTCCCAGTCGAGCTGGGTGAGCTCGCGATAGAACCGGGTGAAGGCGTGCATCCCTTCCTCGCCGAACACCCAGAGCACATCGAGGCGCGCCAGGGCCACGTCGGCCAACGGATCGCCGACTTCGGGCTCCTCCCAGTCGAGGACCGCGGCGAGGGTTCCGTTCTCGAAGAGTAGGTTGCCGGGCCAGTAGTCGCCGTGCAGCAGGGCGTCGGGGTTTTTCTGCTCCCACGGCCACAGGTCATCGAGCGCCGCACGCAGGCGGGGCTCTTCGAGTGTCGCGTCGAGCTCTGCCGGTCGACGGCTGACGGTCCTTGCCGCGCTGTCCGCTCGCCGGTCCAAAAATTCGAGCCCGGCTCCGTCCGAGGCGCCGTGGATCAGCGCAAGGGTGGCCGCCATCTGGCGCAAGACGTTGGCCGTGTCGGTCGGCGCGAGCTCGGGCGCGCCCTCCAGGTACTCGAGCACCAGCGCGCTCGCCGCGACGTCGTGGAACAACGGTCGCGGAGCGGGGATGCCGAGTGCGGCACAACGCGTGAGGAGTCGGTACTCGCACTCGGCGGCCTTGGACGCCTCGTCGGGCCACGAGAGCCTCGGGCGCCGCAGGACGACACGCCTGGTCGTTCCGTCCGCGAGCACGAGGTCCGCACGAGTGGGCCGCGCCGAAATGCCGCCACCGAGCTCGCTCAGGGTGTCGACGCGACACCCCGGGAACGCCCTGAGCAGGATCTGGCGTAGCTCGTCGGTGTTCGTGTCCATGGGCCCGGGCGCCCATAGCGCTCCACCCAGGATCGGCAAATGTTTCCCAGCTCTTTCGCGCACCACACGCTCCCGTCACACGAGTCGCTTACTTCACTCGAACCGTGAGCGACGAGCCGGTCTCGTCGCGAGCGAGGAACCATGAAGCTGGCGGTGATATCGGATCTCCACCTCGGCCGTGGTGGATCGGCGGACGGGTTCGGCCACGACGACGGAGACTTTCTCCGTTTTCTCGACTTCCTGGAGGAGAACTTCGAGCGCATCGTGCTGCTCGGTGACATCTGGGAAACGCTGACCGGCGTTCTGCCCGGTGACCCGGTGAGCGAGCTCAGGCTCGCGCAGGGCGTGCACCACGCGATCGCGGCGCGATTTCGCCGGGCGAAATACATCAGCGTCCACGGCAACCACGACTGGGTGCTCGGGCGCGTGGACGGCGTCCCCGAGGAGGTCACGCTGGAGGCCGACGGCGTGCGGATGCTGTTCACCCACGGGCACCAGAGTGACGTGCTGGTGACCGAGGGGACGACGGTCTCGGAATACGGCGTGTGGCTCGGGGGCTGGGCGCGCCGCCTGCACCTCGGTCCGATCTACCAGCTCGGCAGTCACATCGACACGCTGATGGGAGGGGTCTCCGAGAATAGCGAGCGCTGCGCGTTCCAGCGCGCATGGATGAGCCGTGCCGAACGTCGCGAGGTGGACGTGATGGTTACCGGACACACGCACCTTGCCACCCGCGCCGAGCACGGCGCTCGGCTCTACCTGAACAGCGGCTCGTGCAGCGAGGGGAACCTGAGCTTTCTCGCGATGGACACCCGGCTCGCTCATTACAGCGTCGAAACGGGCTTCTGAGGTCTTGCCCAGCGCAGGGTAGAGTCGGCGCTCCCGGAGCGTCGCCCCGCGTGCATCGAAGCGTCACCGTCGCCGCCGCCATTCTGGCGCTGCTCGTTCACGAGGTCGCTCGGGCCGAGCCCGCTTGCGAGCGGGCGGCCCCCTGGAGCCGCCTCGGCGACTCGGCCGGGCAATTCGTCCGTCCGCTGCCGCTCGTCCTCGTCGCGGCGAGCGCCGTGCCTCCGGCCGTCTTTGCGCCGACCGGGTTCGACCATCGGCTTCGCGTGCTCGCTCAACGCGATCTCGGGGGCAAGTATCGGCTCGAACCGGTGAGCTTGTACGCCCCGTTCGTGCTGGCGGGTGGGACGCTCGTGACGCACGTCGCCGGCGCGCTGTCGGACTCGTGCGCGATCCAGCGTCCGACCGCGGCGATGCTGCAGGCGGTCGTCGCCGGATTGGCCGTGACGGGGCTCGTGAAGTTCTCGACCGGCCGCGCCTGGCCGAACGGCGGCCGTGATCCGACGGCGCTCGATCGACTCGACCACCCCGAGGACGCCCAGGACTTCCGCCCGTTTCAACGCGGGCTCGCGGCATTCCCGAGTGGGCACACGCTTTCCGTGATGACGCTCGCTGCCGCGTTTCGCGCCGCCCAGCCCGAGCTCGGCGTCCTCGGCTGGGTGGGGTACCCGCTTGCTGCCGGGGTCGGCGCCGGCATGTGGTTCAGCGACCACCACTGGGCCTCCGACGTCGTCTCGGCGATGCTGCTCGGCGAAGCGATCGGCGGCAGCGTGGGCCGCGCCTTCGCGTCGCCGAACGGCGAAAGCACGGAGACCGGGCGGCTCCTCCTCGCGCCCTACGGACGCGGAGCCTTCGTGGGCTGGGAACGAATCTTCTAGCGCCCTAGCCGAGCACGTCGGCGAGCGCGTAGCGCCGGGCGGGCTTGCCGACGACGAAGCGCGCGGCCTTGAGCGCGCCCGCCGCGAAGAGATCCCGGTTCGTGGCGCGATGGGTGAGCTCGAGGCGCTCGCCGTTGCCGAGCAGGAACACCGTGTGGTCGCCGATCACGTCGCCACCGCGGACCGCGAGCATGCCGAGCTCGCTCTCGGGACGCGGCCCCACGTTGCCGGTGCGCCCGTGGCGCTCGGCGAGCTCCGGACGCGCGCTCCGCACGGCCTCGGCCAGGCGCAGTGCCGTGCCGCTCGGCGCGTCGACCTTCTTCTTGTGGTGCACTTCCACGATCTCGACGTCGAAGCCGCTGCCGAGGCCCCGAACCGCCCGCGCGACGAGGTCGGCGAGCACCTCGATACCGAGACTCATGTTGGGTGCCCAGAGCACCGGCACCGAGCTCGCCGCGCGCTCGAGCGCCGCCGTCGCCGCGCCGTCGAGGTTCGTCGTGCCTGACACCACCGCGACCCCTTGCCGAGCGGCACTCGTGACGAGCGCCCCGACGGCGGTGGCGAGCGAGAAATCGATCACCACGTCGGCGCCGAGCAGCGCCGCCGGCGTGTCCGGACTCGCGACCACGCCGAGCGCGCCGATGCCCGCGAGCTCGCCGAGGTCGCGCCCCGCGAGCGGGTCGTCCGCGCTGCACGCCCCGCCGACGATCTGGACGTCGCCCGCGGCGACCGCCAGGCGGATCACCGCGAGGCCCATGCGCCCGGTGGCGCCGTGGACCGCGAGTCTCACGCCCGCGCCTCGTAGGCGGTCATCACTTCCAGGAGTCGCCCCCGGCAAGTCGGACTCGCGTCCACGAGCGGTGGCCTCACGACGGCGTTCGAAAACACACCCTTGGCGGCGAGCGCGGCCTTCACCGGCGCGGGGCTGGGCTCCGCGAAGAGCGCGCGGTGGACCGGGTAGAGCGCGCGGTGCTTCGCGGCCGCCGCCGGGGCACGGCCCGCCGCAAAATCGTCGACCACCTCCGCGACCGCGCGTGGATACACGTTGCTCGTCACGCTGATCACGCCCTTCGCGCCGACGCTGAGCAGCGGCAAAGTCAGCGGATCGTCACCGGAGAGCAGGGTCACCCGATCGCCGCTCCGCGACAGCAGGTCCTGGCAGTAGGTGACGTTCCCGGAGGCGTCCTTCAGGCCGACGACGGTCGGGCAGAGGTCCAAAATGCGTAGGAAGGTCTCCACCGAGAGCTCGACGCCGCTCCGCGCGGGGATGTTGTAGAGGACGAGCGGCCCCGGCACCGCCTGGGCGATCAGCGTGACGTGGCGGAGGAGGCCCTCCTGCGACGGCCGGCTGTAGTACGGCACGACGATCATCGCCGCATCGGCGCCGGCGTCGAACGCCGCACGCGTCGCGTCGATCGTCTTCTTCGTGTCGTTCGTTCCGGTCCCTGCGACGACGCTCGCGCGGCCGCGCAGCGTCTTCACGGTGCGCGTCACGAGCTCGCGTTGCTCGCTCTCCGAGAGCGTCGGGGACTCGCCGGTCGTGCCACAAGGCACGACGCCGCTGACACCCCCGGAGATCAGCAAC
>Ga0315910_10001334_pt1 | contig 22869 bp, 21 predicted proteins | sample EdamamesoilMG_FD_204470 | JGI IMG/M metagenome (GOLD analysis project Ga0315910, IMG submission 204470) | Garden soil microbial communities collected in Santa Monica, California, United States - Edamame soil | ecosystem: Environmental > Terrestrial > Soil > Garden | place: USA: California... | reverse complement strand
CGATGAAGGCGTTGATGGAAGACCCGCTCATGGATTACCGCAGGTACTGGCAGCCCTGGATCCTGCCCTACTCGAGCGTGCGCACGCTGCCGGCATTCAAGCAGATGCTGATCGAAGGCGGCATCGTCGACTACTGGCGGCAGTCCGGGAAATGGGGCGACTTCTGCAAGCCCGTCGGCGCCGATGACTTCGAGTGCCGCTGATCAGAACCGCCGCCTCGGTGGCAGAGTTCGGCGCGCGACGACAGATACGCTCGTATACCCATACCGGAGGGACACCATGAACCCGCACCTGAAGCTCGCGTTGAGCAGCCTGTCGCTCCTGCTGGCCTCCATCGCCCACGCCGACAGCCCGACCATGCAATTCGCCTGCGATACGCCGGCCGCGCACTACTCGTCGTGGTCGCAGACGATCTCGGCCAGGGGAGTCGAAGTCGAAGGCAAGCTCAAGTTCAACGAGCTGCGCAAGGACAAGAAGTGGTCGCCAGGCGCGAACGTGTACCTGAGCGGCGGAGCGGACGGCAAAACCTCGTATGGTCTGCGCATTTTTGGATTGGCGAAGCAGCCGGATTCGCTGTTCGCCGAAGTGCTCAAGGGCGGTGAGCGTGCGCCGGTCGGCCCGCTCGGCGGCATGATGCCGAACAACCAGGAGCCGATCGCTTTCAAGCTCAAGCTCGACGCGAAGGGAACGTTCACGCTCAACGTGGCGGGGGATGAATCGAGCGTCCAGGCAGGCGCTTTCAAGCTCTCCGAATTCACGCTGTCGTGTTCGACGGTGGACGTCGAGTTCTCCGACGTACGGATCACCCTGATCGACTGACCGGCTCATGAGGATGCGATGCTAGAGCGGCACATTCGGCTTCTTTGCGACCGTGATCTGCCACAACACGGCTCTCGTGCCCGATGGCATCGAGCACCAGCCGACAGCTTCGACCAGTCCGGTGCTCTTTCGATTGTTCACGGCCCGTGCCTCGCAGGATTTCATCTTCAACAATGGATAGCTTTCGCCAGGCGCCGGCAGCCGGAACATTCCGAAATCCGCGTGCCAGATGTACGCGGAATTCCCGGCGCCTCCCAGTACGTAGTCCCGATTCGAGACTCCGACCACCATGTCCTGGTCGTTGATCTCGTACGCAATGCTCCAATCCCCACCCGGCAGTACTCCGATTTTCTTCGACAAGTAGTCAGTGCCATTCCAGATGAACGCGTCGAACTCGGGTGACGCCACGCCGTTCGGCTGGTAGCCATAGACCCCGACCACGTGCCCTGCGTTGTTGATGCCGAGCGCCCAACCGTACAACCCGGTCGAACTGCCTGCGGGTCTTGGGACCGGGGTGTTCTGCGTGGTCTGGACTCCCTTGCGCAGGAACATGCCATAGGTGCTGTCGCCGCCGTCGGCACCCACGACCCAGTTGGAATCATTGATGTCCATGGCCGCCGGAAGCATCCCGAGATAACCCGTGCCGTTGTTGTCGGGATCCGGGTAGCAATTGAGCGCGAAGGGATGCTGCCCTGCGCCGTTCCAGAACAACGGCAGGTGGTCCGTGTAGCAGACACCGGTGGTATCCGGCGGATGTGAATTTCCCTGCAAAGGATGCATGTGGCCGCCGCCCACGATGTAGTCGAGGTTGTTGATCGCGAACGGCCGGACCGTCCACGGGTATCCAAGGCCGTATCCGTCGGAGTCGATCTCCGACATCCAGATGCCGGGGTAGTAGTAGAAGCCGTGGTTGTACCACCCGCCGTACACCGGGTCGGATCCGAAGTAGTGACCTACGACGACACGGTTGTTGTTGATGCCATTGGCCTGCGCCGACAGGAAGGATATCGACCCATCGTCGAGCGCGAGATTCTGGCTCTGACCCACCAGCCTGATGAAGGCGCGGCCCACGTCATTGGTGTCATTCGCATAGCCGACGATATCGCCCAGGTCATTGATGTCGAGCGCCTGGCTGTGTTTGCCACCGAGCGTGCCCAGGTCGTATGCCTGCACATTCGTCACGGAGTATTTCGACGGGATGGTGATTTGCGCCTGCGTGGTGGCGCCTAACAACCATGAGGCCGAGACGAGCGCTGCTGCGATGATTTTCATGCTTCCTCCCTGAATCAGAAGATCGACTGGATGCTGACCGTCACGTCCCAGCGAACCGCGTGCGGATTGCCATCGGCATCGCATTCACCCACGACCTGCAGGAGACCGCTTCCCGACTTGCGCTCATTGAGCGAGTGCGCCGTGCAGTGGCTGGGAGCCCAGACGTTGTCACCGAGGTAGGTCAAACCCAGCGACGGCAATTGCTTCAGTCCGAAATCGGCGTGCCAGAGGAAGGCCGCCCTGCGCCGGTGTGAGTAGGGCTCGAGGCCGTAACCTCGTTCGGCCGCTCCGGCCACGAAGTTCTGATCGTTGATCTCGTTGGCCCAGCTGCGCGTGCCGCCGGGAAACATGCCGAGGTTGATCGAGCTCGCGGACGTGCCGTCCCACACGAACCCACGAAAGTTCTGACCCATCCAGCCGAAAGTGCCAACCACCCAGTTCTTGTTGTTGAGACCATTCGCATATCCGTACTGCCCGGGGATCGTGGTGTCCAATGGGTTGGGCGCCGGCACTGGGATGCGTTGCCCGTTCTTGAACAGGAACATCGATTGCGCCGTGCTCGCTCCATCGGTGCCGACGAAGTTCCCCGAGTCGTTGACGTCGTAGGCAGCCGGCGAAAGGCCTTCCTGGTTGTCCCAGTGATTGTCGTTGTTGACGTCGGTGACGCAGAACAGTCCCACCGGGTTGGGTGATCCCGTCGGCCACTGGATGGGCAGCCGGTCGTAGCACAGATCGACCGTGTCGGGCGGTGCTGGCTGGAAGAAATTCGGAATGCGGATGGCCTCGCCCGCGATCCGGCCGTACTTGTTGATCGCATGCGCCTGCGTCTGCCAGTCGTACGGGTAGTTTGGCGTCGGATTGCCCGGCAGGCTGGTGAGCCAGATTCCCGGGTAGTAATAGAACGCGCGGAAGAGAATCCCCGGAGAGGGCTCCGTGTATTCGCCGACCACCACGCGATTGTCGTTGATGCCGTAGGCGCGTGCCGACTGCCACGCGGGAGTTCCGTCGTGCAGACTGTAGATCTGACCGTTGAACCAGGCCACGGCGTGCGACTTGTGGGCGGCATCCCAGGCCATGCCGGCGATATCGCCGCCTTCGTTGATGTCGAAGGCCGCGCTCTGCGCGCCGCCCAGCGTGCCCAGGTCGGTGACCGTGGCGCTCTCGAACTTGTACCGCGTCGGGATGACGATGCCCCCGGCGTTGGACCACGCCGGCAGGACCAGGACGAACAGCCAGGGCATGAGACGCACGTGAGCCTCCCTCCGTCTTCGCGGGTGTCGATGCACGAACACCAAGACGGAAAATCCCGGCGGGAAAGCTCACGCGCCGCGAACGCGGCGCAAATTAAGGGGTTACAGCTCGGCGGAGCAGCGCGGACAGTGGCGCGTATCGGCCACGTCGTCTATCTCGGTGTCGTGTGGCAGGTAGTTGCAGCGCACGCAGACCATGCCGCGCGACTCGGCGATCTGGCGCTTGCGCGAGGTGACGAACCACACGTAGGCGCCGATCAACGCGAGCACCAGCATCGCGCCGATCATCAGGCCGCGCAGGTCGCGCGCGCTTTCCGGCAGCACCATCTCCAGCGCGAACAACACACCGGCACCGAGGAAGATGAGCAGATCGCCGCGTCGCTTGACGGTCCTGAGCGCATCCTGGGTGGCGCTCCAGTAGGAATCACGCGATCCGCTTTCCACCGACGTCAACTTCATAGCCATTCGACCCCCGACCAGTCTTTGAACTGACTTCCGTGTCGTTAGGTATGGGCAATACGCTAGATCCGCCCCATGCGCGCGTCAGTCTTTTGTTGTCATAAGTGTGACTGACTTCGAGCCGCCGAAGCGGCTCATCGAATCTCTTACGCGCGAGCGGAATGATGGTGGCAATGCGTCATCTTGTCGAGTGCCGGTTCATTTCGAGGTTGCCGTGATGTGATCCGGCTCACCCAGCAGTGGGCGCGTGAGCCTTGCACGGATTTGATAGCCCGCGTGGTTGGGATGCACGCGGTCCTCGACCCAGATGTCCTCGCGCGGCTGCCCGTCGGAGGTGAGCATGGCGTCCCACAGGTTTACGTATTTCAGGTCGGCGCGCGTGGCGATGTATTCGCGGATCAGGCGGTTGGCCTCCTTGCGCTGGGGCGCCTCGGCCCAGCGTCCCGGGCCGGGCGTGATGCTGGAATACACGATGGGAGCCTTGGGAAATTTCGCGCGGATCATCCCGACCAGGGTCTCGAAGTCGGCCAGCACCTGCGCCGGGGTCTTGCCGTTGTGGACGTCGTTGCCACCCACGTGCAGCGCGACGAGGCGCGGCTCATACGGCAGCACCAGGCGATCGAAGTACTGGATCAGGTCCCTGAACTGGAACGAATCGATGCCGCGATTGATCAGCGTGTATCCCGGCAGATCCTCGTGGATGGTCTTCCAGCGGTAGAACTGTGAATCGCCGACGAACAGGAGTGCGCCGCGCGGCGGCGGCTGGGCGCGATCCTCGGCCTCGTATTCCTGCACCTTCTTCTCGAAGCGCTCGGCCAGGGTGGGTGCCGGCGACTGCGCGGCGGCCTGCAACGACAGCCCGAGCAGGGCGAACAACGCGAGCGAAATCCGTATCGACATCCAGTGGCTCTCCTGTAGTTAGAAGCCGGCGAGCACCGCGCGGAAGGTATCGAGGGCTTCCTGGTACCCCTCGCCCACCGCGCCCACGCCCAGTCGGAAGTGTGCCGGCATTTCGAAGCAGTCGCCCGGCGCCGCGAGCACGCCCGCCTTCGCCAGCGCCTCGCACAGCGGGCGCGAATCGCGGCCATCGCGCAGCCAGGGGAAACAGGTGGTGCCACCGGCCGGCGGCGTCCAGCCGAGGGATTCGCGCTCGGTGTGCATGAACTTCGACAACAGCGAGAGGTTCGCCTGCGTCACCGACCTCAGGCGCGCGAGCACCGCATCCGCGTGCGCCAGCACGTGCGCGCCCACGGCTTCGGTGAGCGGCGAGCCCGAGATCGTGAAATAGCTGCGGAGATCCAATAACGCGGCGCGCCGGTCCGGGTCGGAGTCGATCAGCCAGCCGATGCGCAGGCCCGGCAGGGACAGCGCCTTGGCGAAGTCGCCGAGCACGATGGTGTTGGGCAGCTTCGCGGCGCTTGCGACCGGCGCGCCGTGGTAGAGCGGGTGATAGACCTCGTCGACGATCAATGGAATGCCGCGCGCTGCGAGCAGCTCCGCGAGCTTGCGCTGCTCGTTCGCGGGCATCACCGAACCGGTCGGGTTGTGCGGCGTGTTGACGAACACCGCGCGCGTCGATTCGTCGACCGCCGTGAGCACGCCCTCCGCGGTCTGCGCGAAGCCGTATGCCGGGCGCAGTGCGTATTCGCGCACCTGCAGGCCCCAGGCCCGGGCCAGCACCGGCACGGCCGGGTACGCCGGGCGGGGCAACACGATCGAGCCGCCCGGCGCGGCGAAGAATGCGGTGAGCGCGATCAGCGTCTCGGAGGCACCGGTCATCACCAGCACGTGGTCCGGGTCGGCGCCATGCAGCGCGGCGATGCGTTCGCGCAGTAGTTTGCCGCCCTCCGGCGGCGCGTAGGACAACTTCACCTCCCGCAGGTCGGCGAGACTCCCTCCGCCCAGCGCCATGAGCTCGCCCAGCGTCCACTGGGGCCCGGTGCTGGAGGCGAGGTTGTAGCGGATGGGCGGCGTCGCGAATTCGTGCGCCGCGAGCCAGGCATCGAGCTTGAATGGCGGGACTCGCATGGCGCTATCATCGGGCGCGTCCATCGAACCGGCAATGTCACCGCGGGGTCATGCCCGCGCCGCCATGCCTTGACAGGGATCACAGCCATGCGCCTGTTCGCCGCTGTACTCGTTTTTGCCTTCGTCGCCGGCATCGTCAACATGCTCCGCACCCGGCGGCGCCACGACGCCGTGCCGGAGCTCAACCAGCACCCCGAGCGGCTCGACCAGATGCTGGACAGGACGGACGACGCCTGAGTCCTAGCGCCGCTGTACCACCACCTCGAGGTACTCCGCGTCCACCAGCATGCTCGAGTCGCGCGCGCGGTTGAAGCGCGTCACCAGTTCTAACAAGTCACCGCGCAGCGCCTTCTGGCCCGCGGCGTCCAGCTGCGAGGACGTCCGCAGCACCGGATCGTAGCTGGCGCGCAGCTTGTCGACCCAGTCCATGGGCGTGCGGGCGCGCAGCGCCACCTTCTTGCGTGATGCCTCGACGCTGCCATACACGCCAAACAACTCGTGCAGGCGGTCCTCGGTGCCCCAGGCGAAGGGCGAACCGCCCGAGCTGGCCTGCGGCGCATGCCGCGCGACGGTCACGAACAGCTGGCCGATGAATCCTCCGGGCGTCCAGTTGGCGAGGCCCACCCGCCGGCCGCGGCGGCACACACGGATCATCTCCGAGGCCGCGCGCTCCTGGTCGGGCGCGAACATCGCGCCGAAGGCGGAGATCACCGCGCTGAAGTTCTGGTCCGCGAAGGGCAGCGAATCGGCATCGGCATCCACCAGCTGCACGCCCACCGCAGCTGCTTCGGCCCGTTGCCGGCTGCGGCTGGTGAGGTCGGACGCACACACCGTGGCGGTGACATCGCACCAGCGGCGGGCAGCGGCCAGCGACGCGTGGAAGCTGCCGGCGGCGACGTCCAGTACGCGCTCCTCCTGGCATAAATTCACGGTTTCGCACAGCTCCTCGCTGACGATCTGCAGGGCATTGCCGGCGACGGCATAATCCCCGCTCGCCCAGGCGGCATGCTGCCGGGCATGGACTTCCCGGTGATCGATGCGCGGACTGTTGCGGGACAAACTCAGGCTCATGATCTCCCTCCTCGAACTTCTCCACGGATGCAACGTTAGGGTGGTGGCGTGGTAGCCACCGTGGGAAAGCCCGTGGAATCGTTGCGCTTCCGGTTGCTGGGCAAGCTGGAGCTGTCGCGCGGCGCAGACGTGCTCAAGCTGCCCTCTTCGCGCAAGGTGCGCGCGCTGCTCGGTTACCTGGTGCTCGCCAGTCGGCCCGTGGCCCGCAGCCAGGTGTGCGAGCTGCTCTGGGACGTGCCCAACGATCCGCGCGGGGAGCTGCGCTGGTGCCTGTCGAAGATCCGCGGACTGGTCGACGAAAAGGGCCGCAAGCGCGTCATCGCCGACGGCACCACCATCCGCCTCGACCTCACCGACTGCGAAGTCGACGCGCTCGAGGCCACGCGCGCTCCCGAACACGGCATCAGCAAACTGGGCGTCGAGCGGCAGCGCGATCTCGCGAAGCTGTTCGCCGGCGAATTGCTCGAGGGACTCGAGATCGCGCGCAGCCCGATGTACGACGCCTGGATCACGGCTGAAAGGCGCCGCTTCCGCGGCATCCAGACGGTGCTGCTGGAGAACCTGGCCCGCGCCCTGCCGCACGATGGCGCCGCACCCTACCTCGACGAGTGGCTGCGTCTCGCGCCCTTCGATCGCAACGCGCACGAATTGCTGCTGGCGTCGCTCGCGCGCCAGGGACGCATCGCCGAGGGCGAGGCGCATCTGGTCAGCGCCGGCAAACTCTTCGAAGCCGATGGGCTGGATACCGCACCGCTGCGCGAAATCTGGCGCACTGCGCGTGGCGCGGCCGCGGCGCAGGCCCAACCCGGACCGACGCTGGAAATCGTCAGCACCCAGCTCACCGAGGTCCGCACCTACCACGCGGACCAGGCACCGGGCCCGCGACGTGCGTCGTTGGCCGTCATGCCGTTCATGGATCGCTCGAGCGAGGCGGACAAGCGCGGCGGGGTCGCCGATGCCATCGCGCACGACGTGATCGTGCGGCTGGCCAAGCTGCGCAGCATGTTCGTCATCGCGCAGGGCACCACCTTCGCGCTGCGCGATCGCGGTATCGGCCCGGAAGAAGCCGGTCGCATGCTCAACGTGGACTACGTGGTCAGCGGCGCGGTGCGCCGCGCCGGCCGCCGCCTCACCGTGAACGCCGACCTCATCGAAACGCGCACCGCGCGCATCATCTGGGCGGACGTGTTCGACGACACCATCAGCGACACGCTCGACGTGCTCGACGAGATCGGCAATCGCATCGTGGCCTCGGTGGCTCACGAGATCGAAATGCTCGAACGCAATCGCGCGGTGCTCAAGGCGCCCGCTTCGCTCGACGCCTGGGAAGCGCATCACCGCGGCCTGTGGCACATGTACCGCTTCAGCAAGACCGACAACGAACGCGCACGGCAATTCTTCGCGCAGGCGGTGGAGCTCGATCCCACCTTCGCGCGCGCCTACGCGGGACTGTCGTTCGCGCATTTCCAGAACGCCTTCCTCGGCTGGAAGAATCCCGTCCCGGAGATCGAGCGCGCCTACGAGGCCGCGGGCAGGAGCCTGATGGTCGACGACCGCGACCCAGCGGCGCACTGGGCCATGGGCCGCGCGCTGTGGCTGCGCGGCGACCAGGAGCAGTGCATCACCGAACTCGAACGCGCCGTGGACCTGTCGCCGAACTTCGCCACGGCGCACTACACGCTGGCCTTCGTGCACGCCCAGTCGGGGGACGCGAACGCCGCGATTTCCTTCTCCGATCACTCGCGGCAGTTGTCGCCGTTCGATCCGCTGTTGTTCGCGATGCTGGGGACCCGCGCGCTCGGGCTCATGCGCCTCGGCCAGCACGACGAGGCCGCCGAGTGGGCCATCAAGGCCGCGGCGCGACCGAATGCGCACCAGCACATCATGGCGATCGCGGCGCTCACCCTCGGCCTGGCCGGCCGCCTGGATGAAGCCGAGGCCTACAAGGCCAAGATCCGCGAACGCGTGTCCAACTACGCCATGGCGGATTTCCTGGCCGCGTTCCGTTACTCGCCCGAGGTGGCGGCGCTGTTCAAGAACGCCGGCGAGCGCATCGGCATCAAGTGACAGCGCGCTGATTTTCCGGCGTTTTCCGTGACTCCCTGCCGTCCCGTGGGTGGGACCGGGCCCAGGCCCGGTTTCCACAATTGACGCCCGTTCCGTCGCTGTGATTTATTGCACTGCAAAGGGGGTCGCCATGAACAAGTTCACCAGCCTCGTCGCCGTCACCTTGTTAGGTGTGTCATCGGCCGCCCTGGCGCAGGTCAACCTCCCCGATCCGAGCGCGCCCGGCATGTCGCCGGGCACCGCGGTCAAGCTCCACTCCACCAGCGAGACCATGGTCGACCGGGCCATCGGCAGCTGGCTGCGCAAGCACTATCCCGGCTGGACGGCCGAGCCGCACCAGTTCACCGAGATCGGCTTCGAGCGCTACGCGGTGGTGTACATCACCTCACCCAATGCCCCGGGCCGGCGCGTTTACTTCCGGGTCATGAAGTCGCAGAGCGAAGACGACACCAACGCCGGATATCCGTACCGCCGCAACTAGCTCTCCTCCCGTCGGAGAATTCTGATCGTTGCGCCCGGGCGCAAGGTTCATACTCCGGCCCAACGAGAGGAGACCCTCCATGCGAATGCCCGTGATGATCATCACGCTGGCGGCGGCCGCGATGCTGGCTGCCTGCACCAGCCAGAAAGACCCGGCCGAAAAGGCGGTGGCGAAAATCGAAGCCTCGCTCAACGAGGTACGCAACGACGCGCAGGTCTACGCCGCGGACCAGTTGCTGGCGACCGAGACCTCGGTGGATCGGCTCAAGGCGAATCTCGCCAAGCAGGATTACAGCGCCGTGGTGGTCGGGGCGCCGTCGGTCTCCTCGGAAGTCTCCGCGCTCAAGGAAGCGGTGACCGAGGCCAAGGCCAACGCGGAAGCCAACAACGCGGCCGCGCAGGCGGAGTGGTCCGAGCTGAGCGCCAAGGTGCCGACCCTGGTCGAGAAGCTGCAGGCGCGCGTCGACCAGCTCAACAAGACTCGCAAGTATCCTAAGGGCATGGACAAGGCCGCGTTCGATGCCGCGAAGGAAGGCTTCGAGTCGCTGAAGACCGAGTGGACCGAGGCCAGCGGCGAATACGCCTCCGGCGAGGCAGCCGGCGCGGTCCGCAAGGCGCGTAGCGCGAAGTCGAAGGCCGAAGAGCTGGTCACGCTGCTCGAAGTGCAGGTCTGAATCCGGGATCGCCGGTACCCGGCGCCCTCCGCCGACTAGTTAGCTGGCCGGGGCCTGCCGGCATATGTTCAATGCGTCCCGCCCGGACGGCGGCTCTGCACGCCTGCTCCCCGCAAAACTAGCGAAAAACGAGACAAATTCCCGCTTTCCAGGTGGGAGAAACGCAGGGCTCGCGACACAACTACAGGAGTCCCGAGGTTTCTATGGCCGCGGCAAGGAAGCCCGGCCCCCCGGACTCGATCCCCATCTCGGTGCGCCCTCACCGCCCGTGCCCTGGCACGGCGATCTAGACCGGCCGCGACGGCGCCGGCTGCAGGTTCTTGCGCAATAACGCCTGGCGCGCTTCCCACTCCCGCCCCGGTTCCATCTCCACGAGGAAGTCGGACTGGCCACCGGTCAGTGTCGCGACGGGCACGCCATCGCGGAACAGCACGCGGTTGTTGGTGAGCGCGGGAACGCGCGCGCCCGGCGTGATGATGCCGGTGAGGTTCAGCGGATCGGCGGCCGACAACGACACCAGGTCGCCGCGCGTCTCCTGCTTGCGGATCGCGCGCAGCGCCGAAACGGCATCCGGCAGCGCGTATTGCTCGCCGCTCATGCCGGCGACGAAGCGCCCGCCGCGGATCTTTCCCTGCGCCTCGAGGCGCCGATACACGCGCAGCAGCACGTGCCAGGGCGGCAGCCAGTCGGCTTCGCGCTCCAGCAACTTGCGGAACACCACGCCGTAACGACGCAGCAGGATCTCGGCTACCTGCTCGAGCGACTCGGCCTCGTTGGCGATCTTCCCGTTGCGGATGAGGCTCCAGCGCCCCGCATCCTCGAGTCCGAACAGCGCGACGCGCCGGCGCCGCTGCGCCAGCTGCCGCTTCTTGTCCTGCGGGATCAGCAAGGCGCGCAGTCCGCTGAAACTGTCCGCGTTCACCAGCCCCGCCGACACCAGCTCGCCGAGCGCGGTTTCGGCCTGCGAGCGCAACAGCGCCGTGCCGCCCACCATGTCGTCGAAGAACGAAGCGCCCTGGGCGGTGAGGTATTCGTGCAGGGCGCGCGCGCCATGGGAGAGCTGCAACTCCTCGCGTGGAGCGGCGGCCAGGGAGTTCCACAGCGTCCAGTTGCGCCGCGTGACCAGCGCGACCGGCGTACTGCGCACCGGCGCGGCGCCGGCGGACTTGGCGGGGTGCAGTCGCGCCCAGAGCGCGCGGCCCGACAGGCACAGGCTGTCGAGCCAGTGCGGGTCGTAGTCGTTGAGACGCGCGGCGAGCACGTCGCTTTCCCAGGCGGCGGCGGGAATCTCGTAACCCTCGAGCTGCGCGATGACCGCGGCCAGGCTCTCGACGCCCTCGGGCTTGGGTTGGCGAGTCACGCCCTGCCAGTCGAGCAGGAAGCGCATGAAATCGGCGCTGGACACCGGCTCGATTTCCGCGCGCAGCGTCTTGATGGTGTACCGATGAATACGCGCCAGCAGGCGACGCTCGCACCATTCGAGCGAGGCATCACCCTGCGCTAGCGCTTCGGGAGTGCTGGCTTCGGCGGTGAAGCGTCCGCGCAGCACGAAGCCCTCGCCTTCGAGCTCGACCAGCGCGACGGCGATATCGGACAGCGGCAGCGCGAGTGCGTCGCCCAGGTCCCTGGCGGTGACCGACGCGACGCCCTGCAGCCGGCCCCGGATGAGCTCGGTGATCGCCGTTTCGCGCGTCCAGGTGCGCGCCGCCGCGATGTCCGGCGGCGCGGAGATCCCGGGATCGAGGCGCGCGTTCGGGTACACCGCCTGGATCATGGGCAGGCATTCGGCGCAGAGCCAGAAGGTCGCATGGCCATCGCGCAGACGCGCGGCGCGGCGCGTGGCAATGAGTTGTTCGAGTAGCGCGGACCAGCGGGACGCCGCGCCTTCCGCTTCGGTCAGCAGGCCAAGCGAGTACAGCGCGTCGTGCAATTCATCGGGGGTCGCAGCGTCGGGCCAGGCCTCGGCGCGCACCGCCGAAATGGCCGCGGGATCGAGGCGTCCCATGTCGGCGGCGGACTCCGGATCCAGCCACCGGCGCTGGTTGACGGCGTTGGTGCGGCGTTCTTCGAGCGGCGCGTCGTCGAGGAAGGCGTAGGGCCGCGCCCCGAGAATTTCCGCGGCCAGCGGGGATGGCGTGGGCAGGTCCTTCGCCACGACCTTGATCTCGCCGCCTTCGAGTCCGCGTAACAGGCCTTCGAGGCCCTCGATGTCCATGGCGTCGTGCAGGCAGTCCGACAGCGTCTGGTTGACCAGCGGGTGATCGGGAATCTCGCGCGGACCGCTGAGGTTCTCGGCGCAGGCGATCTGGTCGGGGAACACCACGGCGATGAGGTCTTCGGCCGCCATGCGCTGGATGTTGGGCGGCGTGCGCTTGCCGCCCGAGGCGCGGCGGATGGCGAGCGAGATGCTCGCATTCCAGCGCCAGCGCGCGGTGAACATGGGCGAATCCAGCATCGCCTGGATGAGCGTGTCGCGCACCGTCTTGCTGTTGAGGAAGCGCGCGACGCTCGCGAGCTCGAAGCTGTGCGTCTCGCCCAGCGACAGCACGATGGCGTCCTCGGTGGCGGCGGCCTGCAGCTCGAAGTTGAAGGTGCGGCAGAATTTCTTGCGCAGGCTCAGGCCGAAGGCGCGGTTGATTCGCGCGCCGTAAGGCGCATGGATGATGAGCTGCATGCCGCCGGATTCGTCGAAGAAGCGCTCGAATACCAGCGTGTTCAGCGTGGGTAGTTTGCCCAGCACGGCCTTGGCGCCACCGAGGTAGTCGACCAGCTGCTGCGCGGCGGCGCGCGGCAGGTGGTAGCGCTCTTCGACGATGTCGATGGCGCGCGCGAGGTTTTCGGCGGTGACCTCGGGCAGCAGCGCTTCGATCTCGGCGCGCAGCCGCGACACGGACGCGGAGAGTTCGTCGGTGCGCGCCGGCGCTTCGCCCAGCCAGAAGGGAATGCTGGGCGGCTGGCCCTTGGCGTCTTCGACACGCACGCGGCCGGCTTCCACGCGCAGGATGCGATAGGAGGTGTTGCCGAGCTGGAAGATGTCGCCCGCGAGGCTTTCGATGGCGAAGTCCTCGTTGAGGGTGCCGACGAAGATGCCGGCGGGCTCCAGGATCACCTGGTAGTCGGCGTTGTCGGGGATGGCGCCGCCGCAGGTGATGGCGGTCAGGCGCGCGCCCTTGCGGGGGCGCAGGATCCTGTTCACCGCGTCGCGATGTAGATAGGTGCCGCGGCGGCCGCGCCTGGTGGAGATGCCCTCGGCCAGCATGCGCACCACGGCGTCGAAATCCTTGCGCTCGAGATTGCGGTAGGGATACGCGCCGCGCACCAGCTCGAACAGTTCGTCTTCGCCGTATTCGCGCGCCGCGACTTCGGCGACGATCTGCTGCGAGAGCACGTCGAGGGGATGTTCGGGGATGTGCAGGCGGTCGAGCTCGCCACGACGCACGGCATCGAGCAGCGCGGTGCAGTCCACCAGCTCGTCGCGGCTGGCCGGGAAGATGCGGCCCTTGGGCACGCCGCCCACCGAGTGATTGGCGCGGCCCACGCGCTGCAGGAAGGTGGAAATCGCGCGCGGGGTACCCAGCTGGCAGACCAGCTCGACGTCGCCGATGTCGATGCCGAGCTCGAGCGAGGCCGTGGCCACCATGACCTTGAGCGAACCCGCCTTCAGGCGTTGTTCGGCGTCGAAGCGGGTCTCTTTCGACAGCGAGCCATGATGCGCGGCCACGTTCTGTTCCCCCAACCTCTCGGCCAGGTGCCGCGACACGCGCTCCACCATGCGCCGCGTATTGGCGAACAGCAGCGTCGTGTGATGCTCCTCGATGAGCCGCGCGAGCTGGTCGTACACCGTGGCCCACACCTCGCCCGACATCACCGCCTCGAGCGGGGCCGCCGGCATCACCAGCGCGAGATCCCGCTCCCGCACATGCCCCGTATTGACCACCGTAATGCCGAAGACGGTGCCGGGTTCAGGATTCGGCCTTGTTTCGCTGGCGAACAGGTCACCGTTCCTGGGCGGGGAAACAAGGCCGGATCGCGAACCCGGCACCGTCTTCGGCCTTTCGGCTCCGACCAGGAACTTCGCGACTTCTTCGATCGGTTTCTGGGTCGCGGAGAGGCCGATGCGCTGGACGGGCTGGGCGGCGTTGGCGGCCAGGCGCTCGAGCGTCAGCGCCAGGTGCGCGCCGCGCTTGGTCTGCGCGACGGCGTGGATTTCGTCGACGATCACCGTGCGCACCGTGGCCAGCATCTCGCGGCCCGAGGCGCTGGTCAGCAGTAGATAGAGCGACTCCGGCGTGGTCACCAGGATGTGCGGCGGCTGGCGGCGCATGGCGGCGCGTTCGGTCTGCGAGGTGTCGCCGGTGCGCACGGCGGCGCGGATCTCGGGCGCCGGCCCGCCGCGCTCGATCAACTCGGCCGTGATCCCAGACAGCGGCGCCTCGAGGTTGCGCTGGATGTCATTCGACAACGCCTTCAACGGCGACACGTACACCACGCGCGTCACGTCCTGCAATGCGCCCGCGGCGCCTTCGCGCGCCAGCGAATCGATGGCCGCGAGGAATGCCGCCAGTGTCTTGCCCGAGCCCGTGGGCGCGGCGATCAACGCGTGCTGGCCGCTGAAAATCGCCGGCCAGGCATCGAGCTGCGCCTGCGTGGCGCCGCCCGGAAAAGCCTTGGTGAACCACGCCTGCACGGCGGGGTGGAACTGGGGAAGCGGCATGGGAAGGCACCCTATATAAGGCCGCCGCGCCGGTCCATCCAGTGTCCCCTGCCGGCCTCTACTGGATGCTCAAGCCCCTGATCGGTGTCGGAATTCAAGCCGCTCAGGAACGCGTTGAGGTTTTGCGCAGGCCCCTCGTGATGAGCTCCGCCTTGTCGCGTACCAGGTTGGCCGAACTGCCCGTCTCGAGCAGGGTCTTGAGATCGCACAACACGATGCTGAACCCCTCGATGGTCCCGGTGGCCTGCTCCAGCCACTGGCGGGGATCGAAGCCGCCGACCACCACGGTCACCTGCGTGGCGCCGTCCTCGATGGCACGGAACTTCATGTCGACATGCATGCGTTCCGGCCAGTCGAACGCCAGGTGGCTTGGCGCTTCGAAGCGGCGGACCACGACGTCGGCCTCCGCGCCCGGCACCATGAACGTCCATCGCACACGGGCGCCGGGCGCGAGCGGTCCGCTGGCGTCGCTGAGCCAGAACTTGCGCAGCATCGTGGGATTGACGAAAGCCGCGAACACCTCGCCCGGCGGACGGCGGATCAGCATCTCCGCGGTGGCTGTGCGTGAATTCCCGGACCCGCTCATGGCGCCCATTATGGCCCCGCCACCGTGAAGCCGCATTGACGGCAAACGGGTCTCGCGCGAATCTCCGCCTCGATGCTTACGGCAGAACACCTGGAAATGCTGCTGCGGCTGCTGGCCGCGCTGGGCGCCGGCGCGGTGATCGGCTACGAGCGCTCATTCCATGGCCGCCCCGCCGGACTGCGCACGCACGTGCTGGTCTGCATGGCCTCGGCGGTGCTGATGCTGGTCACCGTGTACGAAGCCCAATGGGTACGCACCAGCGTCGAGGCGCGCCTCGATCCCACGCGCATGGCCCAGGGCATCATGACCGGCATCGGCTTCCTCGGCGCCGGCGTCATCGTCAAGGAAGGCCTCAACGTGCGCGGCCTGACTACCGCCGCCTCCATCTGGATCACGGCCGCCATCGGTGTGCTGGCCGGCATCGGCCTGTACGTGCCCATGACCTTCGCGGTGGTGCTCACGCTGCTGGTGCTGGCGGTGTTCCGCTGGATCGAGATGCGCGTGCCCACCCAGGCTTACTACTACTTCGACGTGAAGTACGCGCGTGAAGGCAACCTGTCCGAGGAAGGCATGCGCGAATTGCTGGGTAAACTCGGCTTCAGCGTCGCCAACTTCAGCTACCGGCTCGATGGCGCCGGCACTGAACGCGCGCTGCGCCACAAGATGACGCTGCAGACCACGGATCGCGCGGCTGCCGCGCGCCTCGCGCGCTGGCTCGAGGAAAACCAGACAGTGCTGGAGTTCCGCCTGTCACCGACGGGAGACTGACAAGAACGAACGCGGCCGCAACGGGAGGCCCCATGACTGTGCCGACTTACCACGATGGCATGCGCGCCCTGCAGGATCTGCGCGAAACGCGCCCGCTGGCCGACCGGCTCGAGAAGGTCACCATGCGCGCGGCGTTCACCGACGAGGACAAGGCCTTCATCCGGCGCTGCCGCATGTTCTTCATCGCCACGGCGGATCCGCAGGGCCAACCGGACTGCTCGTACAAGGGCGGACTGCCGGGTTTCGTGCAGGTGGTCGACGATCACACGCTCGCCATCCCCGACTACGACGGCAACGGGCAGTACCGCAGCTGGGGCAACGTGCGCGCCAATCCCAGGGTCGGCCTGCTGTTCATCGACTTCGAGAGCCCGAAGCGCCTGCGCGTCAACGGCACCGCGGTAGTTAGCCAGGACGATCCGCTGCTGGCCGGCATGCCCGGGGCGGTTTTCGTCGTTCGCCTCAACGCGGAGCGCATCTTCCCGAACTGCCCGCGCTACATCCACAAGATGCAGCTGGTGGAGGAATCGGTGTACGCACCGCGGCCGGAGTACACCCCGCCCGTGCCCGCGTGGAAAACCTTCGACGTGTTCAAGGACGCGCTCCCGGCCCGGGACCGCGCTCCGGCGCCCGACAAAACGTAGGCCAAAAGTCCACAGCCTCCTCGGACGACGCCGACAGCCGCCGCCAAAATCCTCCGGCTTTGCGCGGCCGGCCGCTGGGCCAATGTCTGGCCCATGAACAAACAAACATGGTTCATTACAAGCGCGGCGCTGGCGATGCTGGCGCTTACCGGCTGCGAGACGACTTCGGGCGGCACGGGCTCCGGCAACGTGCGCGGCTCGCAGAAACCCGTGGCCTTCACCTGGCAGAGCGAGGGCGAACGCTCGGGCGACATCACGGCCACGTTCAACAGCGGCCGCGTGTTCAAGGGCGAGTACTTCCAGATCACCAGCGACACGCACGTCGATCGCCTGGACCCGCTGTGGGATGGCTGGGATTACTCGGACCGCCGCGGCGACTGGCGTTACTGGGAAGCGGATTCCCGCTCGGATTTCATCCGCGCCTACCGCGGTCGCGTACTCGCGAACCTGCAGGCCGAGAACGGCGAGTACATGCGGTGTCGCTTCACGCTGCGCGATCCGGGACGCGGCATGGCCGGCGGTGGCGCCGGGCGTTGCCAGCTCTCCGAGACCACGCGGGAAATCAACGCCGAATTCCCGCGGCAGTCCTAGGCCGCGGGCTTGATGGAACGCGCCCGCCGGGGTTTGGCCCCGGCGCGGCGCGCCGGCCGTGCAATCGCCTTGCGCACCAGCGGTGCGAAGGCACTGCGCGCCGCGGCCTCGATGCGCCGGCTGGCCTGCTTGTAACGCGCCACCATTGACTCACCGAAAGCGGTCAGCTCGACTCCGCCGCCATGCCGGCCGCCGACGGTCGCGCGCGTGACCGGCTCGCTGAACGACTTGCGCATGTCTTCGAGCAGCAGCCACGCATATCGATAACTCATGCCCAGGCTCGCCGCCGCATGGGTCAGTGAACCCTTCTTGTCGATGGCTTCGAGCAACGCGATCTTTCCCGGGCCCAGCGAACAACGCGGCGCCAGGTCGACGCGAAACCGGATGAGATCCATGGCGAGTCCTCCTGATGCGCTACGCTGTATACGCGCAGGCACTGCGCGTGTCGATGCGGGGATCGCATGGTTGGACCGAGTTCAGCGCGCGGCAAGTTGGCGTTCATCCTGGGGTGGGCGGCGGCGGCATGCTGGCTCGCGTCCTGGTTTTTGCCCGTGGTCCGCGGATATCCGGGTTACGCCGCGTTCCAGGCGGCGGTGACCGCACCATTCAGTGGCGCGTACCCGGTGCGCGGTGACCAGGCGGCGGCGCAGTTGTTGAGCGCGCTGACCAACGTCGTGTTTGTCGTGTTGTTCCTCGCCTGGTGGCGGGAACGGATCACGCGACCCGGCGTGTTCATCAAGGTCGCCCTCGCCTGCCTGCTGATGGATCTCTACTGGCTGGTCGAGGCCGCCCGCGCGAGCGAGGCGCGCGAGCTGATGGCGGGCTACTACGTGTGGGTGGCGGCCTTCGTGCTGCTGGTGGCGCTCGGCGCCGTCACCGCTTTCTCAACCCGTCGAACATCGAGAACACCCACGGGCGACACGCCAGCATGAGCGCCACGCTGCGCTTGTCGCGGCTCGGCAGGTGACGATCCAGCTCGGCCAGCTCGTTGAAATCCGCCGAGAGCCGCGCGAGTTTCCGCTGCAGAACCTGGCGCGAGGCCTCGGATAGTTCGGCCGTGCGGAACAGCAGGGTCTCGTCGGCGGCCGTGAAGCCGGAATGCATGAATTCCTCGCGCACCTGCTGCTCGTAGGTGCGGCGGATCGGACCATCTTCGCGCCACGAGATCGGCGCGTGCACGCGCAACCGCGCGCCCAGCCGCGCACGCAATTCCACCAGGTGCAGGTTGTCGAGCTTGACCAGCCAGCGACGCAGCTGCTTCTCGTCGGCATTCAGCTCGGTGGCCACGTCGCGCGGCGCGTGGCCGTTGGTCAGTAGATAGAAGCAGGCGAGCAGCGGAGGATCCGCGGCCAGCGCGGTTTCCTGCGCCGCGGACAGCGTGCTCGAGGTTTCCGACGGCGCGCCGGACACCGGCCGCACCAGCTCTTCCATCGAGATGCCGGCCGCCTCGCAGATGCGTTCCAGCCGCGGCAGGCTCAGCGAGCCGCGCGACAGGATGCGCTTGACCGAGGGTTCACTGAGGCCGATCCGCTTCGCCAGCATCGCGTAGGTGATGCCGCGGGCCCGCAGGGCGCGCTTCAGCGCGACGATTATTCGTGTGGTTTCTCCCATCGCGGACGGCATTCTGCCGGAAAAGACCGGTGCCGCGCGATCGGATGCGGGGTATCGATTACCGATACCCCAGGGATGGGTATCGGGCCCCGCCGGTCAGTGCTCCAGTGGGCGCCAGTCCAGCAGCAGCCACAAGGCGCCGAACCCGGCGATATAACCCACGGCGATGGGCCAGCCGTGGCGCAGCCATTGGCCCACCGAGCGCGCCTCGGGAAACAGGTTCGACACCGCCACGCCGGCCGACGAACCGAACCAGATCATCGAGCCGCCGAAACCCACCGCGTAGGCCAGTATTCCCCAGTCGTAATTGCCCTGCTCCAGCGCGAGCTTGGTCAACGGAATGTTGTCGAACACCGACGAAAGCAGGCCCAGTCCGAAGGTCGAGGCGGCGGACGGCGCCGGCAGCTCCTCCACCGGCATCATCGATGCCGACAACACCAGCGACAGCAGGAACAAGCTGCCCCGGGCCGCCTCCGGCACCACGCTCCAGTCGGGGCGACGCCAGGGCGTCATCAACAACAGGATGCCGAACACCGTCGCGCCGATGTACGGGAAAGTGCCGACGCGCTCTTCCGGCAGGCGGTTCGCGTAAACGTTGGCGGCGACCGCGCCGGCCAGTACCACCCCCACGATGATCAGCCGCGCGCCATCGATCTCGAGGCCGACGCTCGGCTCGCGCTGGATGGGCGAATGCCGCTGCTGCACCCGCGCCGCGGGAATCGCGAACACGAAGAAGGCGACGACCGCGGCGACGTAGGCGTGCAGCACATGCAACGGGGAGACGCCATCCAGCCAAATCATCGTCGTGGTCGTATCGCCGACCACGCTGCCCGATCCACCGGCGTTCGCCGCGGCGACGATCGCCGCGAGGAAGCCGATGTGCACGCGTCCGCCGAATACCGCGCCGGCGACGGTGGCGCCGATCATCGCGGCGGCAATGTTGTCGAGGAACGCCGACAGCACGAACACCATGCACAACAACGCGAGCCCGCCCTTCCAGTCGTCGGGCAGCGTGTGTGGCAACCAGCGCGGCAGCTGGCTGTGCTCGAAGTGCCGCGCCAGCAGCGCGAAACCCACCAGCAACATGAACAGGTTGGTGAGAATCACCCACTCGTCCTGCAGGTGCCAGGAAAGACCGATGAGTCCCGGCGCGCCGTGGAAGTCGCCATACAGCACCTTCCAGGCCGTGAGGGTTGCGAGACCCGTGAGGGCCACCAGCAGGGTGTGACGGTGGAGCAATGCGACCCCGAGCAGGGTCGCGCCAAAAATGACGAATTCGGGTCGGATCATTCCGCTCAGATGCTGACTTTCGGTGCGTGCGCCGCGATGACACCGGCGCGCACCGCTTCGGTCATGGACGCGATGTCGGGCGCGAGGTAGCGGTCGATGTCGTAGTGCGGCACGCGCGCGCGGATGTCGCGCATCACGCGTTGCAGCCGCGCGGAGGTCACGAGGGGCGCGCGCAGGTCCACGCCCTGCGCGGCCGCCAGCAGTTCGATGGCCAGTATGGTCGCGGTGTTGGCGCACAGGTCACCGAGCTTGCGCGCGGCGAAGGTGGCCATGGAGACGTGGTCTTCCTGGTTCGCCGAGGTGGGCAGCGAATCCACGCTCGCCGGGTGGGCGAGTAGTTTGTTCTCGGACGCGAGCGCCGCCGCGGTGACGTGCGCGATCATGAAGCCGGAGTTCACGCCGCCGTCCTTCACGAGGAACGGCGGCAGGCCCGACAGCGTCGCGTCGATGAGCAGCGCGATGCGCCGCTCGGCCAGCGCACCGATTTCCGCCACCGCGAGCGCGAGATTGTCGGCGGCGAAGGCCACCGGTTCGGCGTGGAAGTTGCCGCCCGACAGTACGTCCACCGTGCCCGTGCCGATGAAGATGAGCGGATTGTCGGAGACACCGTTGGCCTCGCGCAGCAGCACCTCGCGCGCCGCCTCGATCTGGTCGGCGCAGGCCCCCATGACCTGCGGCTGGCAACGCAGGGAGTATGGATCCTGGACCTTGCCGCATTCGCGATGGCTGGAATTGATCGGGCTGGCGGCGAGCAGCTCGCGGTAGGCCGCGGCGGCGGCGATCTGTCCCGGGTGGCCGCGCAGCTCGTGGATGCGCTCATCGAACGGACTGGCCGAGCCCTCGGCCGCGTCCACCGACAGCGCCCCGGCGACCAGCGCGGTGGCATAGAGATTGTCGATGGCGAACAGGTTCCACAGGGCCAGCGCCGTCGAGGTCTGCGTGCCATTGAGCAATGCGAGACCTTCCTTGGCCGCGAGCGTCACGGTCTCGAGGCCGGCGCGTTCCAGCCCATCCACCGCCGACATCACGCGACCTTCGCATTCCACCTCTCCGATGCCTAACAACACGGCGGACAGGTGCGCGAGTGGCGCCAGGTCCCCGCTCGCGCCCACCGAGCCCTTGGAGGGAACTCGCGGCAGCACGTCGGCGTTGTAGAGCTTGAGCAGCGCGTCGATGAGCTCGCGGCGCACGCCCGAGTAGCCGCGCGACAGCGACTGGATCTTGAGCGCCAGCATCAAACGAACCACGCCGGTCGGCAGCGGCTCGCCGACACCCACCGCGTGCGACAGGACCAGGTTGCGCTGCAGGAGCTCGAGCTGGTCGTTGGGGATGTGGGTCTGCGCCAGGCGCCCGAAGCCGGTATTGACGCCGTAGGCCGGCTGGCCACGGCGGACGATTTCCGCGACGGCCGCGGCGCCACGGTCGACGGCGGCCGCTGCGGCGGCAGTCAGCGAAAGGCGGACTCCGCCGCGCGACAAATCGCGCAAGGTGGCGAATTTCAGGGGATTGCCGAGTTCCAGCATCGCGCGATGATGCCAGAGGGCCGATAGAATTACGGCATCACTCTTCCAAGGTCGTAGTCATGGCTCATATCCGACTCGCCGTGTTCGCCCTCCTCACATTGACCGCCTGCAATACCCCCATGAAACAAACTCCTGCCGCTGTGACCGCTCCCCAGGCCAACGCCGTCAACGACGCCCCGGCCGTGCTACCGCCGATCGCGGCGAAGAAGCCCTACCAGGTCACCTCGCCCAACGGCACCCGCGAGGACGAGTACTACTGGCTGCGCGACGACAAGCGCGAGAACCCGGAGATGCTGGCGTACGTCAAGGCCGAGAACGACTACGCCGACAAGATGCTGGCGCACACCAAGGCGCTGGAAACGCGCGTATACGACGAAATCATCGGCCGGCTCAAGCAGGACGATTCCACCGTGCCGTATCTCATGAACGGCTACTGGTACTACCGGCGCTTCGCCACCGGCCAGGAGTACCCGATCTTCGCGCGCCGCAAGGGATCGAAGGACGCGCCCGAGGAAATCCTGCTCGACGTCAACATCATGGCCAGGGGTCACGACTTCTTCGAAGTCGGCGACATGGCCGTGAGCCCCGACGGCATGATGCTGGCCTGGGCCGAGGACACCGTCGGCCGCCGGCAGTACGTGGCGCGCGTCATGAACCTGCGCACGCACACCACCCTGCCCATCGCGCTGCCCAACATCGAAAACAATCTCGCCTGGGCCGGCGACAACAAGACCTTCCTCTACGTGGAGAAGGATCCCGAGACGCTGCTCGGCTTCCGCGTGCGCAAGCATTCCATCGACAGCGCCAACCACACCGACGTCGCGGCGGACCCGGTGGTGTGGGAGCAGAAGGACACCAGCTTCTACACCTCGGTGTATCGCACCAAGGACGACTCGCGTCTCGTCATCCACACCCAGAGCACGGTCTCCACCGAGGCCTGGTACGCGGATGCGTCGTCGGCCAGGCTCGATTTCAAGCTGTTCCTGGCGCGCGAGCGCGACCACGAGTACCAGATCGAGCACGCC
>Ga0315910_10001333_pt1 | contig 22882 bp, 18 predicted proteins | sample EdamamesoilMG_FD_204470 | JGI IMG/M metagenome (GOLD analysis project Ga0315910, IMG submission 204470) | Garden soil microbial communities collected in Santa Monica, California, United States - Edamame soil | ecosystem: Environmental > Terrestrial > Soil > Garden | place: USA: California... | reverse complement strand
GTGTCCCATCGGGCACGGCAGGCTCCGGCGGCGCCCCAGACCCTGAGCGAGGGCCGATCGGGCGGCGCCGAGCGGCTCCCCGACCCCTAAGCGCTGGCCGGTCGGGCGGCGAGCGGCTCCCCGACCCCCCTAGCGCTGGCCGGTCGGGCGGCGAGCGGCTCCCCGACCCCCGAGCGCTGGCCGTTCGGGCGGCGGCGGGCCGGTCGCGCGGAGCAGCGCCCTCGGGAGATCTCCGGCCAATCCCCTGAACGGGATGCTGGCCCCCCGCCTAGCCCTGGCTCGGCCCGCGCACGCGCTGCTCGGTGCGCCTGGGTCGCGCCCCAGGCGCAGCCGTGGCCCTGGCGCGGAGCTTCAGGGCGTGCGCACGCGCAGGTTGCGGAACTTCACGGCGTCGCCGTGGTCCTGCAGGACGATGTGGCCGCGCGGATTGACGCCGTAGTCGGGCATCTTGGCGAACTTCGAGTTGGCCACCGCGGCCTTCCACGCCTCGCTCCAGCGCTCGTAGCTGCACTGCAGGCGGCCGTTGAGCCACTGCTCGACGTGCGCGCCGCTGACCACCAGGCGCGCGCGGTTCCACTGGCCCGGCGGGTAGGTGGCGTCGAAGGGCGGCGCGTCGAGCGCATAGTTGGAGCCCGCCGAGGTCAAGGGGTTCTTGCCGTCGGCGTGGCCGCCGTTGTCGAGGATCTGCATCTCCGGCCCGGTCTGCCAGGGGTAGTCATGGTCCTCGCTGACGTGGAACATCACGCCGCTGTTGCCGCCCGGCGCGATCTGCCACTCGAGCTCGAGTTCGAAGTCGCCGAATTCCTCGGCGCTGCACAGGTCGCCGCCGCCCTCGCCGCGCTCGATCGCGCCGTCGACGACGCGCCAGCCTGCCGGAGGCGCGGCCTGCTTGAATCCGCGCCAGCCGTTCAACGTCGTGCCATCGAAGAGCGCGCGCCAACCCGCGGCGAGCTGGCGCTCGCTCAGGATGTTCTGCGGCGCCGCGAGCGGAGCGCTGAGCTCGCCGCGCAGGCCGAAGGGCAGGCGGTTGAGCGTGTACCAGCACTCGGTCGACCAGGGCGGGCGACCGCTCTCGTCGAAGAAGGGCCCGGCGAGGCGCAGGTGGACGACGTGGCCTTCCTTCAGGCCTTCGACTTCGATGAAGGACTTGAGTCGGTCCGGCGAAACGCCGGCCGAGCGCACGACCAGCCGTTCGCGGTCGAGCTTGGGCCCGCCGTACTGCTCGGTCGGCTGGTACCACCATTGCTGGACTTCGAAAGCCGCGGGATCCTGGCCGAGCCCGGCGTCGAGCGCCTGGGTCCACTCGATCTCGAAGCCGTTCTCGCGCGCCCGCAGCGCCAACATTTCGAAAGCGGGCTCGCCACAGTACTCCAGGCGCTGCAAGCCGAAGCTGTGCTTGCCCGACTGGCCCCAGTTGCCGGTCGAGCCGATGCCGCCGACGTACAAGGCGCCGTCGGGTCCGATGCGCAGACGGTTGATGCCGGCTTCCAGGCCCTGCGTGAAGCGGAACAGCGCGCCCTGCCACACGCCGTCGATCACTTCGAGCGCGGCGCGCTTGACGCCGCCGTGCGTGACGTCGCCCCAGATCACTTGCCCGGCGTAGGGTCCGTGGCTCGAGGGCAGCACGCCCGGTTCGCTGGGGCTGTTGCCGATTTCGTCCTGCGGCAGCCAGAGCACCGGCGGCGTCACCGCCAGACCCGCGGCCTCCTCCAGCAGCACCGCGCGCGATCCGTAGAAGGCGCCGCGCTCCAGGCGCAGCAGCTTCGACGAAGGCAGCCAGTCGCCTTGGTTGTCGGTGATGAAGATCTCGTCCTGCGGGCCGATGCCGATGCCGTTGGGCGTGCGCAAGCCGTGCGCGACGAACTGCACGCTGCCGTCCTTGGGATCGATCTCCAGCACGCTGCCGCGGCCGGGCACCTGCGGATTGGCGCTCGCGCCGCCGGGCAGGATCGCGACCGCAAGGTTGGCGTAGAACTTGCCGCCCTTCTCGACCAGGCCGAAGGCGAACTCGTGGAAGTTGGCGCTGACCTCCCAGCCCGAGGCGATGCAGCGGTATTCGTCGGTGACCTCGTCGCCGTCGAGATCGATCAGCTCGGTCAGCTCCTGCTTTTGCAGCACGAAGATGCGGCCGTCGAACACGCGCAGGCCGAGCGGCTCGGCCAGCCCCGCGGCCAGGCGCTTGACGCTCATCTTCGAAGGATCGCCGGAGGAGGCGCCGCTGATCGCATAGACCGCGCCGATCGAATCCCAGGTGCAGACCAGCAGCCTTCCGTCGGGCAGCCAGTCGATGCCGCCGACGCGCGGCTCGAAGCGTTCGGGGCGCGCGCTGCTGAGCCGATAGGAGGGATGCACCCCCTCGACCTCGCGGCCGTCGCCGGGCGCGCCGCGCATCAATGCGCGCACCACGCGTTTTTCGCCGGGCGCGGTCAGACGCACGATGCCGGTGCGCGTCGCCAGCGAACTCTCGGGGATGATCTCGAACTCCTTCGCGCCCGGCCGGCGCCATTCCAGGCGCAGCTGCGCCCCGCCGCCGGCTTCGAAGTGGCGCATCTCGATCGCATGCCAGCCCGCGCGCAGCGCGATCACGCCCAGCTTGGCGCCGAAGGAATGCAGGCCGTCGTGGTCGATCAGCTCGCGGCCGCCGATCGACAGCCAGCTGCCGTCGTCGCTCGACAGGCGCAGCGCGTACTCGCCGTCCTCGGGCGCGTACAGCGCGCCGCTGAGGAACGAGAGGTAGTTCGACTCCAAGCCGAAGTCGCGGCGCTGCTCGCCCAGGTCGAGCGAGGTCACCACGCGCGAGACGTTGGGCGTCTGCCCCGGCAGCAACTCGAGCAGCTCGCTCAGGCGGCTGTCGATCTGGAACACGCGCAGCCACAGCCCGCTCTCCCACTGGCTGCTGCGCTCCTCCGGCGTGATCGTGATCGTGGGCTCGAGCAGCGCGGCGGCGGCTGCCGGCGTCGCCGGATCCGCGGCGCGCGGCTCGGCGGGCCGGGCGTCCGCGGCTTCGCCCGCGGCGGGCGCTTCCGGCGCGACGGGCGAATCGGCGGCGCGCGGCGGCGCGTCGTGGCAAGACGCGGCGAACAGCAGGAACGGCAGCGCGAAAGCGGACGGACGGCGCATCACTTGGCTTGGGGTTCGGGCAGCGGAGGGAAGAACAGCATCAGCTCGTTGCGCGGCGTGGCGGCCTCCAGCGGCACCTGGCCGCTGACACGGCGGCCCTTGGATCCGTCGGCGAGCACCTGCTCCTGGTCCTCGACGCCGGTCAGGCGCTCCATCAAGTAGCCGGTGCAATCAGCCTTGAACGCGACCGAGACGCGCAGGCCTTCGGGCAGGCCGCTGGCCGTGAACGTGCGCCGCAACCCGACCAGGCCCGGGGTGAGCCAGGGCGCCTGCGATTGCGGATCGTCGAAGAGCTTCTCGGGCCGCACGAACTCGGGCGTCTCCTCGATGCGCACGCGCAGACCCTCGGGCAGCTCGAGGTCGTACTGCAGCCGCACCTGGCCGTGCTGCAGGACGTAGCCGCGCCAGTGGGCGCGCAGCTGCGTGCTCGCGCCCTCCTTCGTGGTCAGCGACCAGACGCCGCCGTCGACTCCGCGCACGTAGTCGGCGCCTTCGCTGGTGGGCTGCGGGCCGTGCACCGTGGTGTACACCGCGCCGTCGAAGTGCACGCCGCCCTTCCAGGCCTTGTACAGCCCGCACCAGGTCGCGTCGTAGGCGACCCACATGTCGTTGGACAAGGCGATCGTGAGCATGCGCGCGCGCTGGTCGAGCACCGAACGGAAGACCCAGGGATCGCGCGGACGCTGCACCGGCGCCTGCTCGGGCGCGAGCAACACAAGGACCGGGAGTAGTGCTAGAAACCGCATGGATTTCGCTGCGCTCAGGCAGCCTTCGCCAGCCGCGCGGCCGGACGCGAGGGATAGAAGACCAGCAGCAGCACCAGACAGGCCAGCGAGGCGTACATCGGCGCGGAGAACAGTCGCTGGTAGTCCATCGTGCCCGTGGCCTTGGCCCATTTCGCCACGACGCTGGTCGCGACCCAGCTGCCGACGATGATGCCGATGCCGATGATCACCAGGTTGAACAGGTTCTGCGCGCTGGCGCGCACGTCGGGGCTGGTCTCTTCGTCGACGACCATGAAGGCCACGAAGATGAAGCAGCCGAAGCACAGCCCGTGCAGCGCGACGCCGAACAGGACCAGGAACTGCGAATCGGCGAAGGCGAACAGGCCCATGCGCAGCGCGTAGGCGCCAATGCCGATCGCCAAGAGGCTCTTGCGCGAGAGTTTCTTCGCCACCACCGGGATGAGGCCCAGCACCAGGATCTCGGACATCTGTCCGATGGTCATCAGGCCTCCGCCGCCGACGCCGAAGATCTTGTTGATCGCGTTGGCGGTGTCGCGGCCGTACTTCGAGAGGAAATCCGCGGTGAACACGAAGTAGAACTGGTGGATGCAGCTGATCGGCACCGCCAGCAGGAACAGCGTGAGCAGCGGCTGACGCTTGACCTCGCCGAGCGCCTCGCCGATCGCGCTGGCGTGCGCGGCATTCTTCGTCGGCGGCGTGTGCGGCAGGGTGAAACAGAACAGGCCCATCGGGATGCCCAGCAGCGCGCTCAACCGGAATGCGTCGGCGCGGCCGGCGTTCTGCGCGGCTTCCACGAGCTCCGGCGCCGCGGGCGTGTGCTGCAGCAAGAGCCATTGGCCGACCGCGATGCCGGCGACGATCCAACCCAGCGTGCCCCACAGGCGCACCTTGCCGAAGTCGCGGTCGCGGTCGGGCAGGTGGTGGAACGAAAGCGAGTTGGTCAGCGCCAGCGTCGGCGCGTACACCAGCCCGTACAGCGCCGAGAGGAGGATGAAGCTCTTGAAATCGTCGACACTGGCGAGCGTCCACACCAGCGCCGCGCCGATCAGGTGGCTGATCCCCAGGAACTTTTCGGTCGCGAAGTAGCGGTCGGCGACTTGGCCCGCCACGAAGGGCCCGATCACCGCGCCTGCCGCGCCCGCGGCGAGCACCCAGCCGCACTGATCGAGCGTGAACTGCCGGTGGCCCATCAGGAACGGATACAGGATCGGGAGCCACGCTCCCCAGATCGCGTACTGCAGGAACATCATCACCGAGAGTCGCAGTCGCAGGGCCGGGTGCGCGACTCGCGCGGGGGCGTTCTGGGGCATGGTTCCTGTTTCCTCGTTGGCGGAGTGGCGGGTGAGCGGCGCTCGCGGCTACTTCTCGAAGGCGGCGTCGAAGGCGCGCGCCGAGGGCTCGAAGTCCAGCGCGCGCACGAAGTCGACGGCCTCGGAGGCGCCGTGCTCGCGGTCCATCGCGCCGTCCTCCCATTCGACGGTGAGCGGACCGGAATAGCCGCCGCGGTTGAGCTCGCGGATGATCGCCTCGAAGTCGATGCGGCCGCGGCCGGGCGAGCGGAAGTCCCAGAAGCGCCCTGCGCTGCCGAAGTCCGAGTGGCCGCCGAAAACTCCGGCCTCGGTCGCGGACTCCGACCACCACACGTCCTTGACGTGGACGTTGAAGATGCGCGCCTTGAACTCCCTGAGGAAGGAGACGTAGTCGACGCCCTGGTAACCGAAGTGCGAGGGGTCGAAGTTGAAGCCGAACGCCTTGTGATCGGCGACCGCGGCCAGCGCGCGGCGCGTCGAGACGATGTCGAAGGCGATCTCGGTCGGGTGCACCTCGAGCGCGAAGACCAGGTCCAGCTTCTCGTGGAGGTCGAGGATCGGCCCCCAGCGCTTGGCGAAGTCGGCATAGCCGCGCTCGATCGAGCCGGGCCGGTTGGGCGGGAAGGAGTACAGCAGCGGCCAGATGCTCGAGCCCGTGAACCCGACGACCACGTTGCGCCCGCGGCGCGCGTGCAGCTTCTGGACCTCCTTCGGCGCCGCGTCGAAGAAGCGCCGCGCCGCCTTGGCGGTGTCCTTCATCTCCGCGGCGGCGCGCTTGCGCACGCCCTCGGGGCTGCCGTCGCCCCAGATGCGCTCGGGCAGGATCGACTGGTGGCGCTCGTCGATGTTGTCGCACACCGCCTGGCCGACCAGGTGGTTGGAGACCGCGAACGAGGACAGATTGTAGGTCGAGAGCAGCTCCCAGTGACGCTTGGCGTAGCCCTTGTCCGACAGGCAGGCCTGCACGTCGAAGTGATCGCCCCAACAGGCGAGCTCCAGTCCGTCGTAGCCGAACGCGCGCGCGCGCTGGCACAGTTCCTCGAGCTTGAGGTCGGCCCACTGGCCGGTGAACAGGCAGACAGGTCGCGTCATGGTGGTCTCTCGGGCAGCTGGTTCCTAGGGGACCTGGGAGAGCGCGATCGCGCAGCGTTCGCGCGCGCTGATCAGCGCGGCTTCGAGCACGCGCTGCGTTTCATAGGCGTCGGCGAAATCGGGCAGCGGGATCAGCGGCTTCTCGCCGCCGAGCGAGCGCACGATGTCCGCGGCCTGGTTGATGAAGCCGTGCTCGTAGCCCAGCACGTGCCCCTCGGGCCACCAGTTGCCGGCGTAGGGATGCTCGCCGCCCGCGGTGCACTGGATCGACTTCCAACCCTGCAGACGGCGCGGCTCGTTGGCGTCGAAGAGCTCGAGGATGTTCATGCTCTCGAAGGAGAAGCGCAGCGAGCCGCGCTCGGCGTTGATCTCGATGTGGTTGTCGTTGAAATGCCCCGGCGCGAGCCGCGTGGCCTCGAAGCCTGCGGTCGCGCCGCCGGAAAAGCTCGCCAGGAACGCGACGCTGTCGTCGACGTCGCTGGCCACTTTTTTCTTGCCGCCCGGCAGCGCGCGCTGCTTGACGAAGGTGCGGCAGAGCGCGCCGTGCACTTCGCGGATCTCCTCGCCGACCAGGAAACGCGCCAGGTCGACGATGTGCGCGTTGAGATCGCCGTGCGCGCCCGAGCCGGCGATCTTCTTCTGGAAGCGCCAGGACATCGGCGTGTCCGGCCCGCCCCAGCCCTGCAGGTAGTGCGCGCGCACGTGCACGATCTTGCCCAAGCGCTTCTCGCGCAGGAGCTGCCAGGCCAACGCGATCGCCGGCGCGCGGCGGTAGTTGAACCAGACGAAGGTCTTGACCTTGGATCCGGCGGCGCGCGCCGCGTCGCGCATCGCGCGCGCGTGCTCCAGCGTGCCCGCCAAAGGTTTTTCGCAGGCCACGTGCTTCTTCGCCCCGAGCATCGCCAGCGCCTGCTCCGCGTGCACGTCGTTGGGCGTGCCGATGTCGACCAGGTCGATGCGCGGGTCCGCGGCCAGCTCGCGCCAATCGGAGCTGCACGCGGCCCAGCCGAAGCGCCGCGCGAATGCCTCCAGCGAGCCGCGCTCGCGCGCCGCGATCGTGGCCAATTCGACCGCGCGCGGCAGGTCGAAGAAGCGCGCCGCCTGTCCCCAAGCGTTGGAATGCGCCTTGCCCATGAACTTCTGGCCGATCAGGGCGATGCGCAGGGGCGAGTTGGGCTGACGCTTGGCTTTCATGGGGCCGGTTGGCGTGGTCTGGGGCGGGTGGGCGCGCGGCGCCGACCCGAAGGTCCGCTCGGCGCAGGCTCGAAGGTGCAGCGTTGTAACGCAACGGCCGTGGCCCGTGGTAGGGCGCGTCCCGCGCCTGGGCCCCGCGAGCCGCGGCGCGCAGCCGCCGGGGCCGGAATGCCGGCGCCGTTCCCCCGCGCGGTGTGAATGCTCGGATATGAAGCTCGCCGGACTCCTTGCCGGGCATGTCCCTGCCGACTTCCTCCGGCCCCCCACCTCCATGATCCGACACTCCTGGCTCCGCCCCCTGCTGGGCACCGCGTTGTTCATCCTTGCGCTGCCGCACGCGGCGAGCGCTCAGTCCGCCCAGTCCTCCAAGCTCTACGCCTACGACGGATCCACGGGCGAGCACCTCGGCGCGGCCGTGGTCGAGCTCGGCGACGTCGACGGCGACACGCGCGCCGACTACGCGATCGGCGCCGTGGGCGCCAACAACTGGCGCGGGCAGGTGCGCGTGATCTCGGGATCTCGCGGCACCCTGATCTACGCCATCGACGGCCTGGCCACGGGCGATCGCTTCGGCTCCTCGCTGGCCGCGCTGCCCGACCTCGACGGGGACTCGATCGGCGAGCTGCTGGTCGGCGCGCCCCTGGCGCAGGGCGCGGCTCCGGGCTCGGGCCAGGTCTACGTGCGCTCGGGCGCGAACGGCGGCGGGATCTTCGTGCGCGGCGGCGACGGCGCGCAGGACCACATGGGCTGGAGCGTCGCCTCGGTCGGCGACCTCGACGGCGACGGCGTGGCGGACTTCGCGGCGGGCGCGATCGACGACGACAATTTCGGATCCTCCTCCGGCTCGGTGCGCATCTGGTCGGGCGCCAACGCTTCGGCGATCGCGACGATCTCCGGCTACAAGAAGGAACAGCTCTTCGGCTACTCGATCGAGCGCCTCGGCGACTGGAACGCGGACGGCGTCAGCGACTTCGCGGTCGGCGCGCCTTCGATCGCCGCCTCGCCGGACACGGGCTTCGTGCGCGTCTACTCCGGCGCGGATCGCTCGATCCTGGCGACGCTGACTGGCCTGAACTCCAGCGACAACTTCGGCGCCGCGATCGCCAACATCGGCGACCTCGACGGCGACGGCCGCGCTGATCTCGCGGTGGGATCGCCGCAGAAATCACCCGCGAGCACCGGGCAGGTCGACGTGCACCTGGCCGCGGGCGGCCCCTTCCTGTTCCGACTGCTGGGCAGCGGCATCGCCGATCGCTTCGGCACCGCGCTCAGCGCCGCCGGCGATGTCGACGGCGACGGCGTGCCCGACTTCGTCGTCGGCGCGCCCGGCTTCGACCTGCCGCAGGCCACCGACACCGGCAGCCTGATCTGCTTCTCCGGAGCCGACGCCAGCGTGCTGTTCACGCACTACGGCGTCGACCTGGGCATGCCCGTCGGCACCTCGATCGACGGAGCCAGCGACGTCAACGAGGACGGCCGGCCGGACCTGGTGCTCGGATCGCCGGGCAATCTCGCGGTCAGCACCGATCGCGGCGGCGCGATGGTGCTCTCCAGCGAACCGCTCAGCTTCTGGAGCGCGGACTTCGTGGTCAGCGCGGCGCAACCCGCGCCGCTCGCGCTGGCGATCGACCTCGGGCCGGCTTTCGCGCAAGCCGACTACATCGTGCTCGGCTCGATCACGGGCCTGGCGCCGAAGACCACGATCGGCGGCTTGACGGTGCCGCTGGCCTTGGACCGCTACTTCCGCTTCACGCTGCAGCATCCCGAGAACGGCATGCTGCAGGGCGGCGCGGGACAGCTCGACCTGCAGGGTCGCGCCACGGCGGTCCTTCAGGTGCTGCCGAGCCTGTTGAGCGCGCAGTACTACGGCACCACGTTCTTCCACGCCGCCCTGGTGTTCGACGGGCAGGGCACGCCGATCGCGACCTCCAATCCGCTGCCGGTGACCGTGGTGCCCTAGCGGTAGCCCGCGGCTCGCAGCGCAGCAGGCTCAGGGCCACGGGGCCCTGAGCCTGCTGCATGCTGCATGCGCCGCGCGTGCCGGTTTGCGAATTGCGCTGCCCCGATCCATGGGCGAGGATCGGCTGGGTCCACGATGTTCCTTCCGACGTGCATGCTCGCCCTGGCGCTGCTCGCCCCGCAGAAGCCGGAGCGGCCCAAGCGACCCAAGCCTCCGCCCCCTCCGGCGGCGAGCCGCATGCTGTGCACGCCGACCAGCGTGTCCTACGACGGCGGCCCCGCGCAGGCGGCGCGCAATCCGCTCGCCGAGGCGCTGACGCGCGCGCGACCCGGAGCGCGCATCGAATTGGAGAGCGGCGACTACCCCGGGATCGGCATCGGCTACCAGCGCGACGCGCCCTGGAGCGCGAAAACCTCGGGCGGGACCAAGGCCCAGCCGATCACGGTGTTCGGCCGCGGCAAGGTGCGCATCCTCGGCGAATCCGACGCGATCACCGTCAGCCAGGAGATCCGCAACGGATTCATCACGTTCCAGAATCTCGAGCTGGTGCCCGGCTACCGCTCGGCGGTGCTGTTCGGCGGCGGCAAGGGCAAGTGGACGCACGAGGGCTACCGTTTCATCGACTGCGACATCGTCGGCGGCTGGAACCACGCCGCGAACGATGGCACGAGCTCGAAGTGGGGCGTGTGGGGCCAGGGGCTCAAGGACTTCGAGTTCCGCGGGGAGCAGCGCCGCGTGCGCATCGTCGACCTGCGCCGCGAGCACGCCTTCTATCTCCAGAACCTGCGCGGCGACGTCCTGATCCAGAACGTCGACGCCGCGCGGCTGGGGCGTACGTTCGTGCAGCTCACCGCGCGGGCCGACGAGGGGCCGCCGAGCGTGGGCACGGTCACGCTGCGCGACTGCCGCGTCGAGGACGTGTGCATCAGCGCCGGCGACAATTTCAAGGGCGGCAGCGCCCTCACTTTCGCCGGCCGGCACACCGGGACGATCTTCCTGGAGCGCGTTCGCTACCGCGCCGGCTTCGTCAAGGCGCTGCGCCACTTGACGCGCGAAGACGTGCCCTACGGCAGCGGAGCCCTGGTGGCCTGGGGCGGCGGCGGCGGGGCGCCGACCGCGCGCCTGGTGCTCAAGGACAACGATTTCGAGATGGCGAAGGGCTGCGGCGACCGCTCGCTGGTCTCGATCGGCGCCTGCGAGGTCGTCGAGCTGCTCGGCCAGAACCGTTTCGTCTCCGGCGCCAACCCCGGCGCGCTCGATTTCGAGCTGCGCGGCGACGAGCCGCCGGTCGGTGCGCTGTCGATCGACGCCGCGACGCAGATCGAAGGCCCGCTGCGCTGGCGCGGCGAGCGCGTCTCGCTGCAGGAACTGCTCGAGAAGTACCCGCGCGCGCCGGCCGCGGCGCTGCCTGGCCGCAAGCTCGAGCCCGAGCCGGAACCGCCGCCGCCGAGCGAGAAGCCGCCCGACAAACCGCGCTGAGCGCCATGGGCCTCCGGGACACGCGCCCGCTGCGCTCACCGCGCTGAGCGCCGTGGACGCCCGAGACGCGCGCCCGCTCCACTGGCGATCGGCCGGCACGCCTGCGTATCTTGTGCGCCGGCCAGGAGGCCGATCCCATGCGCACCATGCCCCATCGTTTCGCGGCCGCCGCGTTGATCCTGACGCTCGGCGCCTGCTCCGCCGCCCCCGGCGGCAGCTCCGCCCCCAGCCTCGCCGAGGCCGAGCTCGGCTCGCACCAGCGCGCGATCACGACTTCCTCGCCGGCCGCGCAGCGCGCCTTCGACCGCGGCCTGGTGTGGATGTGGGCCTTCAACCACGACGAGGCGATCGCCGCCTTCCGCGAGGCCGCGCGCCTCGATCCGCAGGCCGCCATGCCTTGGTGGGGCATCGCCTTCGCCAACGGGCCGCACATCAACAACCCGGTGCTCTCGCCCGAGCGCGCGCGCGAAGCGTGGCAGGCCGTGGGCGAAGCGCGCGCGCGCATGCACCAGGCGAGCGAACTCGAACGCGATCTGATCGAAGCCGTCGGCGCGCGCTACTCCGCGGACGCCGACGCGCCGCGCGCGCCGCTGGACCAGGCCTTCGCCGACGCGATGCGCCGCGTGTGGCACGCGCACCAGGACGACGCCGACGTCGGCGCGTGGTTCGCCGAATCGCTGGCGGACCTGCATCCCTGGGACCTGTGGACGCTCGATTTCCAGATGAAGGAGGGCACGGCCGAGCTGCTGACCACGCTGGAGCGCGTGCTGGCGCTCGATCCGAAGCATCCTGGCGCATGCCACCTGCAGATCCACGCGCTGGAGGCCTCGCCCTATCCCGAGCGCGCCCTGGCTTCCGCAGATCACCTGCGCAACCTGGTTCCCGATGCGGGCCACCTGGTGCACATGCCCGCGCACATCGACGCGAGGCTGGGGAACTGGGAGGCGGCGGCCGTGGCCAACCGCACGGCGATCGCAGCCGACCAGCGCCAGGCGCAGCGCGTGCCGCGCGACGGTTTCTACCGCCTGTACATGCTGCACAACCAGCACTTCCTGGCCTGGGCCTCGATGCTGCAAGGCAACCGCGCCAACGCGCTCGAGGCTGCGCGCGCGATGGTCGCCGGCGTGCCGCAGGAATTCATCACCAACGCCGCGGCCTTCGTCGACGGCTACCTGCCGGTGGTGTTGCACGTGCAGGTGCGCTTCGGGTTGTGGGAGGAGGTGCTCGCCACGCCGGAGTTCGCGCCCGAGCTCACGATCTCCAATTGCGTGCGCCATTACGCGCGCGGCGTGTCGCTGGTCGCGCTCGGGCGGCTCGAGCAGGCGGCGGCGGAGCTCGAGGCCTTCGACGCCCTGCGCGCGAAGATCGAGGACACGCGCACGATCGGCAACAACAATGCGAAGACCGTGCTGGCGGTCCCCCACTTCCTGCTGCGCGGCGAACTCGCCTTCCGCCGCGGCGAGACCGACGCGGCGCTGGAGCACTTGCGCGAGGCGGTGCGGCTGCAGGACCTGCTCGCCTACGACGAAGCGCCGGACTGGATGATGCCCTCGCGCCATCCGCTGGCCGCGGCGCTGCTCGAAGTCCAGCGCTTCGAGGAAGCCGCCGCGGTGCTGCGCGACGACCTGCGCCAGTACCCCAACAATGGCTGGGCGCTCTTCGGCCTCGAGCGCGCGCTGGCCGGTCTGGGCCGTGCGGAGGAGGCACAGAACGTCGCGGCGCAGTTCCAGGGCGCGTGGTCCAAGGCCGACATCAGCCTGCGCTCGCCCTGCTTCTGCCAGCCTGGGCGCTGAGCGAACGACGCGGGCGCGCCCGACCCTGTTCCGGTCAGGCGCGCCCGCGCATGCGGATCAGAGCCGGATCAGGCGCTCTGCTTCTTCTCCAATAGGCGGCCCAAGCGCGCGGCGCGGTCGGCGGGGCGCGTGCCCGGGAACTTCTCCGAGATCTTCTTGAGCTCCTTGGAGGTCTTCTCGTCGGGGCCCTTCTCGTTGATCTTCTTCAGCACGTTGTCGAGCGCCTTGGCGGCTTCGCGCGCCGTCTTGTGCTCCTCGCTCGCCAAATTCGTGGCGAATTCGGCCAGCTTGGTCTCCAGCTCGGGCAAACCCTTGAGCGAGGCCTTCAATTCGATCACCGCCGCATCCGCCTTGGCGAACTGGGCGTTGTCGATCATGTACTTGAGGCGCTCGACGCGCGAGGTCGCGCGCTTGGTCCATTCCTCGGCCAGGGTCTTCGCGCTCTCCGCCGCGGCATTGCCTTCCTCGGACGCGATCTTGTTCACGGCCAGGATGGCGTTGGCGTAGGCGCCCTTGTTGAAGTCCTGCGTCGGCTTCACCAACGCGGGCGCCAGATCCTTGGGCGTCGACTTGGCCGCCTTGATCTCGGCCGCGATCAGGTCCTTGAGCTTGCTCTCGGAGGGATAGCCGGTGATCAGCACCTGCCCCTGGTTCCCGAGCAGGACGAAAGAAGGCAGCGAGTTGCTGCCCGAGCTGCACGGAACCTCGTTGGTCCACAGACCCTCGCTGCCGCCCCAGCGCTGGCGGTAAATGAAGGCCTCGGTGTTCTCGGGCGAGGTTCCCTGGGATTCGACGAACAAGACGTTGAAGTCATCACCGAGCTCAAGCTTGCGCTTGATGGAGGACGGCACGGTCCCCCCGACGCAACTCGGTCAGCGTGTGCCCCAGAACTCGATCAGCAACGGCCGGCCGCGGAAAGCCGACAGCTCGGTCGCACCGCTCGAGTTCATGGGCGGCGTGCTGAACTTGTAATCGATCACGGTGCCGATCTCGGGCGCTTCGCCGCCGAGGAGCGGCGCGGGCACGTTGGCCGTGGCAGCGGGCTGCACGGCGAGCAGCAGCGCGAGGCCGCCAAGCGCAAGGCTGGCTGTAAGGAGTTGTCGCATGGTTGTCTTTTCTGGGCGCATGGCCCGAATCGGCGCGTCGCCGAACGAACCTACGCTATCGGCATGGGCGCATCCATGCAACGAGCCCGCCCCCGGCGCTGCCTCGTGGCGTCCCGAGAGCCGGACTTTGCACAAAGGCTACGTGCCGCCAAGGCGCGCCAGCAGCTCGCGCGGGGCGCCGATGTCGATCACCTCGACCCTGCCGCAGAGGCTCGAGCCCAGGCCCGGCTTGCGCGCCGCGAACGTCAGCGTCAGGTCGGCCCGGAAGCAGTCCACGCTGGCCAGGCCGCTGTCGGCGTCCAGTCCGCTGGGCAGGTCCAAGGCGATGCGCAGGCGCGGCCGGGCCGCGGCGGCCGCGCGCAGGCACGCGGCGACGGCACCGCGCGGCGCGCCCTCGGCGCCCGTGCCGAGCAGGGCGTCGACCAGCAGCACCGGACCATCGAAGCGACGGCTCCAGCGCTGCAGCTCCCCATCGTCGGCGATCGAACGCAGGTCCAGTCCCATGCGCAGCGCCACCGAGCGCGCCCATGCCCCATCGCTGCCCGGCGCACCTGCCGCGTGCGTCGCGTACAGCTCCAGCGGCACGCCCTGGTTGTGCAGGTGGCGCGCCGCGACAAAAGCATCGCCGCCGTTGTTGCCGGGGCCGCACAGGAACACGACACGCTCGCCGTCGCCGCGCAGCTCGCGCGCGATCCGCTCGGCGGCGCCGCGGCCCGCGTTCTCCATCAGCACCAGGCCGGGGATGCCGAACTCCTCCAGGCACAGGCGGTCGAGCTCGCGCGCGGCGCGGCGCGAGAGCAGGAACTCGGGCAGGGGCTGCACGCGCTGAGCCTAGCAGCTCACTGCTGCACGATGCGCTCGTAGATGATGTAGTCCTGCTCCCACCAGTCGGGCAGTTCCGCGGTGTCCGGCTCGAGCTTGTCCAGGCCGGTCTTGTTGAACTCATTGAAGCGCCGGATCGGGCGGTACATCGCCGCAAGCTCCGGCGATTCGACGCGGAAGGGATGCAGGCGCGAGCGGCGCACGACCAGGATCGCGTAGTCGGGGCGGTACTTGCGGATTTGGTCGACCTGACGCGTCAGCTGCAGCGCTTCGGGCCACACCAAGCCGGCGCTGTCGAGGATCGTGGTGTTCGCGTACCAGCCGATGGCGCCGATGTCGGAGGCCAGGATCGTCGCCTTGCGCTCGACGACCTGCGCCTCCTTGGCCCACTGTTCGAAGCGCTCGTAGACCAGCGGCGTGATCTTGTCCGCGCGTCCCAGGGGGAACATCGAAACCGCGGCAATGCTCAAGGCGCAACCCAGCGCTGTCGTCAGGCGCACGCCTTCGGTGTTGCGCACGCGCAGGTTCTGGAAGCCGATCCAGCGCACGATCTGCTCGCAGCCCAGCCCCAACCAGGCCACCCAGGCGAGCAGCGGCGCGTAGAAGTACCAGCCCCAGGTCTTGGGACGCACCGCGAGGTAGGCGAGCACGATCAGCGTCGCGAAGGCGGCGAATGGCAGGAACCGCGAGCGCCGCCAGAGCATGCTCAGCGCACCGATGCCCACCAGCGCGGTCAGCATGCGCATCTCCTGCGAAGGTCCATAGGCCTGCGCAAGGATGTCGGGCAAGCGCGAGAAGCCGGGCCGCTGCTCGCCGCCGTGAGCCTGGGCCTTGGCGACGATCGAGTGCGCGATCGGATGCCCGTAGACCCAGGTCAGCGCGCCGGCGCTGAGCGCGCCGATGATCAGCACCGGAGTCAGGTAGCGCACGAGCGAGCCGCGTTGCATGAGCGCGAGCACCGAGAGCGTCAGCACCAGCAGCACGCACTCCGGACGCACGGTGCAGGCGATCGCGCTGGCCGTTCCGGCCCAGGCCAGGCGGCCGGTCTGGAAGCAACGCACGGAGACCAAGGCAAGGAACACCACCAAGGGCGGCTCCATGCCCCCGACCGAGATGCGCGCGATCTGCGGGATCGTTGCGAAGGCCAGCAGCGCCAGCAGCGAGGACACGTACTTGCGCTCGAAGAGCTGGATCACGAGCAGCGCCGAGAGCGTGTCGCAGACGATGTTGATCGCCAGCGCGCTGCCGATCATCGGCAGGCCCAGGGCGTGGAAACCCGCCAGCAGCAGCGCGTAGCCCGGCGTGGTGGTGCCCAGGATCGGCTCCCAGCTCGCGCCCGGGTTGTAGAACAGGCCCAGGCCCTCGGCCAGATTGCGCGCGTAACGGAAGGTGATGAACGCGTCGTCGTAGATCGGGAAGGCGCGCACCGCCAGCAGGCGCGCGAGCATCACGGTCAGCGCCAGCAGCAGGATCTCGCCCTGCGAGAGCCGCGGCTCCTGGTCCTGCGCCCGCGCCTCGAGCGGAACGGCGGGCATCATGGGCGCGGACAGGTGGGCAAGGACGGCATCGGGGACGCGGGCGGGAAGGGCGAGAGGGGGAGCATACGTTGCCCGCCGCCGCGGGGAAATGCGGCGCGTTGGAGTCCGGGTGGGGCACCCGCACTTCGGATGCCCTCGGCGGCGAGCTTGAGCCGGCGCGCGTCCCCCCCGCCGCGGGCCCGCGGCGCGGGAGATCAGTCGGCCAATTCGCGCAGAGTCACGGACAGCTCCAGCTGCTTGCTGCCGCGGCGCACCCCCACGCGCACGACGTCGCCGATCGCGCGCTGGTCCAGCAAATCGAACAGGTCCTCGACCTTGTTGACCGGCTGGCCGTCGATCGAAACGATCACGTCGACCTCGATCGCGCCGTTGTCGTAGACCAGCGCCGGCCGCAGGCCAGCCTGCTTGGCGGCGCCGTCGGGAGTGACATCGGACACGACCACGCCCTTCAGGCCCAATCGCTGCGCCCCGTAGTTCGAAACCGGCACGATGCCCAGGCCCGGACGCACCACGCGGCCGCGCGAGATCAACTGCGGCACGATGCGCATCACGTTGTCGACCGGCACGGCGAATCCGATGCCGGCGTAGGCGCCCGAGGGGCTGACGATCGCGGTGTTGATGCCGATCAGGCGACCCGCGCTGTCGAGCAGCGGGCCGCCGGAGTTGCCGGGGTTGATCGCAGCGTCGGTTTGGATCACCTCGCTGATCTTGTGGTTGCTGATCGAACGGATCTCGCGCCCCAGGCCGCTGATGATCCCCGTGGTCAGGGTCTGGTCCAGGCCGAAGGGATTGCCGATCGCGAAGACCTTTTGCCCGACCGCCAGGCCCGAGGAGGTGCCGACCGCGAGCGGGCTCAGGCGATCTCGCGGCGCCTCGATGCGCAGCACCGCGAGGTCGTGGTTGGGCGCGGCGCCGACGACGCTGGCGTCCCAGTCCGAGCGATCGGACAGCGTCACGCGGAACTTCTTGCCATTGTTGATGACGTGGAAGTTGGTCACCACGTGCCCGCGCTCGTCCCAGAGGAAACCGCTGCCGGTGCCCTGCGGGACCTCGGTGGCCGAGAGGCTGAAGCGCGGCTGGTGAAGGCCGAGGTTGGTGATGTTGACGACCGCTGGCGAGGCGCGTTTGAACAGCGCGATGGTCGCCTTCTCGTCGCCGTCGAGGTCCTGGCGCTCCAGCGCGTTCGTCGCCAGCAGCGGCCGCGCCGCCGGCAGCGGATCGCGGGAGATCGAGGAACCCGGCGCGGCCTGGGCCAGTCGCCAGAGCAACAGCAGCGCGACGGCCGCGAAGAACAACGCGGCAAGCAAGGCGCGGCCGCGCAGCGAGGAACGGGAGTTCGAACTTGTGGTTTGCATGGTGGCCGCCTGCGAAGTTCACGTGCACGCGCACGCTTCAGCGAGGAACGAGATGGCGATGTGGGCAGGACACTGGACCCGCGGGTCGACGCTGTTGCGTACGCTCCGGCGGGCCCAGTGTGAGTTGCACCCGCGTCCGGCGCGGGCGCGCGGCCGCTACTTGCTGGTGGCGTCGGTGTAGGCCTGCTTCGCGGCTTCGAAGGCATCCTTGGCCTGCTGCTGCAGCTCGGCGGCCTTCTCGGGAGCGGCCGCCTTGGCCTCCTCGAACTTCTGCTTGGCCAGCGCCATCTTCTCGTTGAACGTGTCGACGAAGGCCTGGAGCTTGGCCTTCATCTCGGGCGTGGCGTTGGCCAGCATCGTCTTGAGTTCCTCGCTCTTGGTGCTGAGCTCGGTGGACATCTGGTCCCAGGCCGCGACCATCGCGGCGCGCGCCTGGGCGGCACCCTCCTGGGCCTGGTCGGCGGCCGTGGCGGCGCCGGACTTGATGTCTTGGGCTTGCTTCTCGTTGCAGGCGCCCAGACACAGGAGCAGGGAGCTGAAGGCGAGCGCGCGGATCGGGGTGGTCATGGGATTTCCTCGCAGGCTAGGGGCTGGACCTCGCTCCGGAGAGCGCTCCGGAGACACTCGGGTGTCCGGATCCTGAGACAGGCCCCAGGCGAAAACAAGTTGCCGGCTTTGCCCAGGCCGCCGCGGAGGAATAGGCTTGTCTTTGTGCAAGCGACTTTCCGTTGGCGTGGGTGGCCCTCCGCGAGGCCCGAGTTCGACTCGGTGGCCCGGACTGCCCCCTGAGCGAGCTCCGGACGACCGCCGAGAAAAGCGAGGGCCTCCCGAGAGGCCCTCGCTTTTTTCGTGCGCACTCCGCCCCGGCCAACGGACGATTCCCCCCACTCCGCCCCAGACCCCAGGACCTGCCCCGTGCAACCTCCCTTCGAACGATCCAGCGCCGCTGCGGCACGCGAGAGCGGACTGGCATTCGCCGTCTGGCCGCTCGACCTGTGCACGCCGGTGCAGCTGTTCCTGGCCCTGCGCGCCAGCGGCCGCAAACCTTGTCTGCTCGAATCGGTCGAAGGGCCGGCGAGGCTGGCGCGCTACTCCTTCCTCGGCGTGGATCCGGCGGCTTCGCTGCGCGCGCGCAACGGCCAGGCCACGCTGCACAGCCGCGGCCAGAGCAGCGTGCTGCACGGCGGCGCGCACGTGGTCCTGCGCGAAGCGCTGCGCCGCTTCCGGCTCCCGCGCGCGCCGCAGGCGCTGCCGCCGTTCGCCGGCGGCTGGGTGGGCTACTTCACCTATGAATGGGCCGGCGCCCTCGAACCCAGCGTGCCACGCGCGCCGCACGACCCGTGGAAGCTGCCCGATGCCACGTTCGAGCTCTACGTCGACGTGCTGGCGCTCGACCACGCGGCGCAGCGCCTGTACGTGATGACGCCCTGCGACGGCAGCGAGCACGATCATGCGCGCGCGCAGGAGCACATCGAGTCGCTGGCGGCCCAGGCCCTGGAGCAGGCTCCGCGCTGCGGCGGACTGCAGCTCGCGCCGGACTTCGTGCCGGCGATGGAGCGCGCGCGCTTCACCGACGGCGTGCGCTCGCTGAAGGCCTCGATCCGCGAGGGCGAGTGCTTCCAGGCGGTGCTCTCGCAGCGCTTCGACCTGGCCGCCAGCGGCGATCCCTTCGCCCTGTACCGCGTGCTGCGCATCACCAATCCCTCGCCGCACATGTTCTTCTTCGAGGCCGACGGCCTGACGCTGATCGGATCCTCGCCCGAGCGCCTGGTCTCGGTGCGCGGCCGGCGTGCCGAGACCCGACCGATCGCCGGCACGCGCCCGCGCGGCGCGAGCCCCGAGGAGGACGAACGCCTGGCGGCGGAGCTGGCGCGCGATCCCAAGGAGCGCGCCGAGCACGACATGCTGGTCGACCTGGCGCGCAACGACCTCGGCCGCGTCGCGCGCATCGGCACGGTCAAGGTGCGCGAGCACGCGGCGCTGGAGCGCTTCGCGCGCGTGATGCACCTGGTCAGCCGCGTCGACGCCGAACTCGCCGCCGACCGCGACGCGCTCGACGCGCTGGCGGCGACTTTTCCGGCGGGCACGGTCTCGGGCGCGCCGAAAGTGCGCGCGATGCAGCTCTTGGCGCAGCTGGAGAGCGACACGCGCGGCCCCTACGCCGGCTGCTTCGGCTACGTCGACGGCAGCGGCGCGCTCGACATGGCGCTTTCGATCCGTACATTCACGATGCGCGGCTCGCAGCTGTCGGTGCAAGCCGGCGCGGGCATCGTCGCCGACTCCGACCCCGATCGCGAATACGAGGAGACGCTGCACAAGGCGCGCGCGCTCAGCGACGCGGCGCGGCTCGCGGCCAGCCCGGCCTTTTCGACCAGCGCGCTGGAGGAAGTCCGATGATCCTGCTGATCGACAACTACGATTCCTTCACCTACAACCTCTACCAGGCGCTCGCCGGTCTGGGTGCGATGGTGCAGGTCGCGCGCAACGACGCGCTCGACGTCGAGCAGATCCTGGCGCTGCGGCCCAGCGGCGTGGTGCTCTCCCCCGGCCCTGGCCGGCCGCGCGACTCGGGCGTGTGCCCGGCGTTGTTGGCGAGCCTGGGCGCGGACGTGCCGCTGCTGGGCGTGTGCCTCGGCCACCAGGCGCTGGTCGAGCACTACGGCGGCGAGCTGGAGGTCGATCCGCAGCCGGTGCACGGCAAGTCGAGCCTGGTGCACCACGACGGCGGCGAGTTGTACCGCGATCTGCCCGGTCCCTTCGCCGCCGGACGCTACCACTCGCTGCGCGCCAAGCGCGACGCGTTGCCCGCGGAGCTCGAGCTGAGCGCCTGGACGCAGGAGGGACTGGTCATGGGAGTGCGCCATCGGCGCCTGCCGCGCCACGGCGTGCAGTTCCATCCCGAGTCGATCCTCACGCCGCAGGGCGTGCGCCTGCTGGCCGCGTTCCTCGCGCTCGCCGGCGAAGGAGTGCGACGCTCGTGAACCCGCGCGAGCTCCTGCAGCGCACCGCCGGCGGCGCACGCTTCGAGCGCGAGGAAGCGCGCGAAGTTTTCGGCGCGCTGCTCGACGGGGGCTTCGAGGCGCCGCAGACCGGCGCCTTCCTGAGCCTGCTGGCGCAGCGCGGCGAGACCTCCGACGAGATCGCCGGCGCGGCGCTGGCGCTGCGCGAGCGCATGAGCGTCTTCGAGCACGATTTTCCCGCGGCCATCGACACCTGCGGCACCGGCGGCGACGGCCTCTCGACCTTCAACCTCTCGACCGCCGCCGCGATCGTCGCCGCGGCGTCGGGCGCGCGCGTGATCAAGCACGGCAACCGCGCCGCGAGCTCGCGCTGCGGCAGCGCCGACCTGTTGGAGGCCGCGGGCGTCGAGCTGCGGCTGCACGCCCACGACGCGCGACGCGTGCTCGAGGAGCTCGGCATCACCTTCCTGTTCGCTCCGGCCTACCATCCCGCGCTCGGTCCCCTGGCCCCGCTGCGGCGCTCGCTGGGCCTGCGCACGATGTTCAACCTGATCGGCCCGCTGGCCAACCCCGGCCGCGTGAAACGCCAGCTGATCGGCATCCCCTCGGCGCGCTGGGGCGAGGCCTTCCGCGCGGTGCTGCACCAGCTCGGGCACGAGCGCGCGCTGGTCGTGCACGGCTTCGACAACGCCGATGAGCTGACGCTGGCCGGTCCGGCGCAGACCTGGCAGCTGGGCATGAGCGCCTGCGGCGCGATCGACCCGCGCGCGCTCGGCCTGGGGCTCGCTCCGATCGAGAGCCTCGCCGGCGGCGCCCCGGCGGACAACCTTGCCCAGCTGCGGCGCTGCTTCGACGGCGAGGCCTCGCCGCTGGCCGACGCGGTGGCGCTCAACGCGGGCGCGGCGCTGTGCGTCGCGGGCCTCGCCGAGCAGCTGCCCGAGGGACTGGAATGCGCGCGAGCCGCGTTGCGCTCGGGGCGTGCGCGCCAGACGCTCGCGCGCTGGGCGGAGCTCTCCACGCGGCTGCGAGGTGCGGCGTGAGCGCCGATCGCCTCGCCCCGATCGTCGACAGCGTGCGCGCGCGCCTGCGCGAGCGCCGCGCGCAAGTGCCCGAGGCCCGACTGGCCGCCGTAGCGCGCGCCGACCCGCGGCGTGCGGCGCGTTTCGCCGCTGCCCTGCGCGCGCCAGGGCTGTGTGTGATCGCCGAATGCAAGCGCCGCTCGCCCTCCGCCGGTCGCTTGACCGACGAGCTCGACTGGAACGCGCGCGCGCAGGCCTACGCGCGCGCCGGCGCGGTGGCGATCAGCGTGTTGACCGAGCAGGATCACTTCGGCGGAGCACCGGGACACCTCGAGGAGGCGCGCCCGAGCGGGCTGCCGCTGCTGCGCAAGGACTTCCTGCTCGATACGAGCATGGTGCTGGAGAGCGCGCTGTGGGGCGCGGACGCCGTGCTGCTCCTGCCCTGCATCCTCGAGCAGTCGCGGCTGGCGGAGTTGTTCGCCTGCGCGCGCGAGCTGGGCCTGGGCAGCCTGGTCGAAGTGCACGACGAGGCCGAGCTCGAGCGCGCGCTCGCGCTGCAGCCCGCGGTGCTCGGCGTCAACTCGCGCGACCTGTCGAGCTTCACCACCGACCTCGGCGTGGTCGAGCGCCTGTTCCCCAGGATCCCCGCGGGCACGCTGCGCGTCGCCGAGAGCGGCCTGCGCACGGCGGCCGACGTGGCTCGCGTGCGCGCCGCCGGCGCGCACGCGCTGCTGATCGGCGAGGCCCTGATGCGCAGCCCTGATCCGCAGGCCAGCCTGCGCGACTGGATCGCGAGCGTCGCATGAGACCCGCCTTCCACCTTCCGCGGGTCAAGGTCTGCGGCCTGCGACGCAGCTCCGAGGTCGAGGCCGCGACCGGCGCGGGCGCGGACGCGATCGGCCTGGTCGCCGTCGCCGCTTCGCCGCGCTTCGTCGAAGTCCAGGAGGCGCGCGCCCTGGTGCAGGCGCTGCCCAGCGGCGTGCAGGCGGTCGCGGTCTTCGCCGACGCGCCGCCGGCCGAGGTGCGCGCCTGGATCAGCGCGACCGGCGCCGACGCGGTGCAGTTGTGCGGCGGCGAGCAGAGTTCGCAGTGGCGCAATTTCCCGGCGCCGATCCTGCGCCGCATCGCCGTCGACAACTCCGCCGAGGACGAGATCCGGCGCTGGCAGTCGGTGGCCGCGGGTTTCGTGCTCGACCACCCTTCGCAGCCCGGCGGCAGCGGCATGCCGGTCGATCTCGAGCGCGCGGCGGCCCTGTGCCGGCTCGGCGCCTGCATGCTCGCGGGCGGATTGGACGCGGGCAACGTGGCCGCGCGCATCCGCGCCTGCGTGCCGCGCGGCGTCGACGCCTCCTCGCGGCTGGAGGCTGCGCCGGGCAGGAAAGACCTGG
>Ga0315910_10001332_pt1 | contig 22891 bp, 21 predicted proteins | sample EdamamesoilMG_FD_204470 | JGI IMG/M metagenome (GOLD analysis project Ga0315910, IMG submission 204470) | Garden soil microbial communities collected in Santa Monica, California, United States - Edamame soil | ecosystem: Environmental > Terrestrial > Soil > Garden | place: USA: California... | reverse complement strand
GAAAACGTATGGATCGCAGAGAAGCGTTAAAACGAACAGCCTGGATTATGGGAGGAGTGGTTTCCGCTCCGGCCATTGCAGGAATTTTGAAAGGATGTACACCGAAACCTACGATTAACTGGAAACCCCAGTTTCTTTCTGAACCACAAGGTATACTGGTTTCGCAGGTAGCCGAAATTATTATTCCGAAGACGGATACACCAGGCGCAATAGACGTTGGCGTTCCGGGCTTTATCGATTTGATGTTGAAGGACGTGTACGCAAAAGAAGATCAGGACAGGTTTACAACAGGCCTTGCATCATTCGATGAAGAAGCTAAGAAAGCATACGGAGATAGTTTTATAGAGCTTGACGCAGAGCAGCAAGCGGAGTTTGTAACCAAAGCACATAAGGAAGCTATTGAAGCGGAGCGAGGCCCGAATAAGCCTGAGAAGCGCCCGTTCATTTTAATGATGAAAGAGCTTACCATGCTTGGATTCTTTACGTCAGAAGCAGGCGCTACACAAGTATTACAGTATGAAGCTGTACCCGGTGCTTACAAAGGATGTATTCCATTATCCGAAGCGGGTAACGGAAAAACCTGGGCAACATAAGGTCAACGGCATGGAGAGGATAAAATCAAAATGCCCGAAGGTGATTCGGGCTTTTTGATTTATCGGTCTTGATTGAATGATAAGGAGTAAAGGCTGATTGAAAATAACCAGCCTTTGATGATCAGATAACAGGCGAAGGTAAACTCTCTTAGTAGTTAATGGTTTCCGTTTTGTATCCAATGAAAGAAACCGCAAGTCGACCGTTTGACTTGGGCATTGTAATACTGAAATTACCATCAGCATCGGTTACGGTTCCGCTTGTCGAGCCTACACTTACAATGTTTGCTCCTCTTATTGGAGCACCAGATTCGTCATTAACTTTTCCTGTAATTACTTTTTTGCCGTCATTTTCGGTAACCCTGAATTCAATCATGAATTCATTTGTTACTTCCCGAATCTCAACCTTAGGTGTTTCCAGAATTGCATTTGAATTACCAGCATTATCATTAAGATTGAATCGAATGGGCAGTACAAATCGCTGACGAACCGCTTTTCCTCCTTGCTTACCAGGATTCCAGTTTGGTGATAATTTTGCAACACGAAGAGCTTCTTCGTCCATAGCAGGATCAACCCCTTTAAGGATTTTAAAATCCGTCAATGTTCCATCTTGATTTACAACAAATTGAATAAATACCTTTCCCTCCAGGCCTTTCGTGCGGGCAGTCTCCGGGTACTTCAGATTCTGTGCGATGAATAGGCTCAACTGATCAATTCCTCCTACAGGTGAAGCAGATTCCTCAACGATTGTAAAAACATCACCATCCTGCCTGGAGTTCTCTGAAATTTTTTCGGTCATCTCGTTGTATTCAATAATCAGAAAAGATCGGTTGTTCCCATTCTTATCAAGCATATTTTTCAGTACAGTGATAGCACTGATGTTCTCCGGATTTATTTTGGCCAATGCCTCTTTCATGTTAGCAGCTTTTTCGATATCGTTTTGATCTACTTCAATTACTACTAATTTTCTGTCTGGATTGGCTTTCTTAAGTTCATCAAACTTTTGTTGGACTTCTTCCGGAAGATCGATGGCCATGGAGGAATTCTTTGCAATCTCCTGTGCATCGTTCATTACCTGATCCTGACAGGAAACAACGAAGATGAAAACAGGGAGTATCAGAAGAATGGTTGCAATTTTCCATCCTCGTATTTTTGATTTAATAGTTCGCATCATTTCAATTCGTTTTACGGTTAAAGAATTACTAAAGTGATTGGCTAGTCTAAAGTCGGCCGACAGTAGTGCAACCTTCGCCAGCAGGCTGCAGTAATCATTCACATCACGGTTCTTGACAGCGCGCGCATCTGCCTCGAATTCATGAAGTTGAACGAGTATCTTTTTATACGCTTGTATCAGCGGATTAAACCAGAAGAAAACACTTAACAGGTTCAATAGTAAAATGTCAAAGGAATGTCGTTGCTGAACATGAACGCATTCATGATCTATAATTTGTTGCTTTTCTTGCGGGGTCAGTTTATCAGCTTGTCCGATAAACACGAACTTGAAAAAGGAAAAAGATGATTTGTTTTGATGAGTCTCCACAATGGAGAGATTTCCCATGGTGAAGGTGGTAGAGTTGTAAATCAGACGTAACAACTTTACCAGTCGGATAAAGAATAGAGCAAGGCTTACCAGAACTCCGCTACCATAGATGATGGTAATGATCGTCCAGGCATTGATGTCGTATGTTGGTTCCGGGTCCGTTGAAACTCCGCTAGCCGTTACAACTACCTCCGGAAGCCAGGTTGGCGGAACGAAATCTCCAATGGATGGAAGCGGATGATCCGCCAGGTTAAAATGTAACGAAGGGAGGATGACAGAAGCAAGAGCGGAAAACAGGATGAATCCGCGTTTGATCTTGAAGTCAGTTTCGTTTCTCAACAGCACAACATAGAGTAGCAAAAAAAGACCGATGGCCAGATTGGCTTCCAGCAAGTAGTTTACGAATGCGTTCATGGCTTTTGATTTTTGAGTTCTTCCAAAAGTTTTTCAAGATCGTTCGTGTCAAGTTTGTTTTCCTTTGCAAAGAAGGATACCAGGTTTTGAAACGATCCATTGAAGTATCCTTTGATGAGATTATTCAGATAGAACTTGGTGTACTTCTCACGGGTGATGATAGGAAAGTACTCATGCGTTTTACCGTAGGCTTTGTGATCAACAAAGCCCTTGGTCTCAAGTATACGCACAATGGTGGACACGGTATTGTAGGCTGGTTTTGGTTCAGGCATTTTTTCAACAATGTCTTTTACAAAACCTTTTTCGAGTGTCCACAATATTTGCATCACCTGATCCTCCGCTTTGGTCAGTTCCTTTAAATCTTTCATCGACTATGTATTTAGGTTTAAAACTAAAGTATTAGTTATTAAATCCAAAGAAGAAGCTTGAAATTTTTTGGTGTGCTAGAAATCAGAATGTATACGTGAAGCAGTAGGACAGGAGATTAGCCCCCATGCGCAGGGCTTGCTGGCGTTTTTCTTCCGGATCATTGTGGATTCTTGGATCTTCCCAGCCATTGCCCAGATCGCACTCAAAGGAGTAGTATACCACCAACCTGCCTTCAAAGAATAATCCAAAGCCTTGTGCGGGCTTTCCATCGTGCTCATGGATTTTTGGAAGTCCCCGTGGGAAATCAAACTTCTGATGGTACACCGGGTGATCAAACGGCAATTCGATTAGTTCAAGCTCGGGAAATACTTTTTTGAGTTCAATGCGTATGAACTTGTCAAGTCCGTAGTTGTCGTCAATGTGGAGAAAGCCGCCTGCCATCAGGTACTTGCGCAGGTTGGCGGCATCGGCATCGGTAAACACTACATTTCCGTGGCCTGTCATGTACACATAGGGATATAGAAAAATGTCGCGGCTGCCAGCCTCAACAATATCTTCCTCTGCCGCCAGATTTAATCCAAGCTCCTGATTGGCAAACTTGATAAGATTGGGTAGCGCGGTTTTGTTGGCATACCAATCACCACCGCCTCCATACTTAAGCTTGGCAATCTTAACCGGCAATTGAGCCAGCACCTGTAAGTGACCGATCAAAATGAACAGGAAAACGACAATTCTTACCCGCGTGGTTACCATAGCCTGATTTTCAATACTTAACGAACGAAAATTAAGTTCTTTGTCCGGTTAAACCCTTTTAAAAAATGGTTGTCCAAGCAACCGATTTTATAATTAGAAACCAAAAACTATGAAAAAGAATAGCATGTTATTGAGGACCTTATCCGTTTCGGCCATGGCTGCACTTGGAATGGTGTTTTCCTGTATTGAAGAAGAAAGACTGACGGCAGCAGATGCTGCAGCGATTAGTGAGGAAGCGCTGACCGATTCTTATTTTCAAGATCTTGACGATCTGTCGAGTGTTGCCGTTGCCGCGCCTGATGATGATCAGTATGAAAACGGTGGAGGAAGAGTAGCCACAACCATCACGGTTAATGATGACCGGTTCTGCGAATTGGCGGTAACGATCGAACCCCTGGAAGGCTCTACACAATTACACCCCAAAGGAAAAATTACAGTTGATTTTGGTTCAACAGGCTGTACTGACCCGCGTGGAAATGTACGGACGGGTAAGCTTTTCTTCGAATATGATGGCCCCCGTTTTCTGGCTGGTTCTACCGTTAAGATTACCACCGATGATTATAAGATCAACGGAATTTTGCTGGAAGGCACCCGCACCTCAACCAATGTTACGGGAAGTAATTCAGAAGCACCAAAGTTCAATGTAACGCTTGAGGATGGTAAGGCAACCTTCCCGAATGGTGCTATTGCCACCCGCGAATCGAACATTACCTGGTCTTGGGTACGCGAAGCAAATCCTACACAGGATCAGTTAGTTATTGACGATAACAGCACGGCAAATGGTACTACTACCAGCGGACGTTCCTATCATATTTCGCTGGAGGAAGATTTGGTTTACACTCGCTCATGCTTTATCGCGGTTGATGGCATTAAGAACTATACCATTGATGGCACCAAACAGATTTTAATAGACTACGGAAGTGGCGATTGCAATTCGGTAGCTGTAACGGTAAATGGTGTTACACGCAACATTAAGGTCTATTAATAGCATACGGAAAAGTCGGTCTCGATTTTTAGGTAAACACAAGGGCAGATATTTTCTGCCCTTGTGCTTTTTACGGCCATGTCCTGTTATCTTGCGACCTTATACTTTAGGACACTGTATGAAGCAATACCTCGACCTTATGAAGGATGTGCTGGAAAACGGAGCACAAAAGACAGATCGAACAGGCACAGGTACGTTGTCAGTGTTTGGCAGACAGATGCGGTTTGATCTCGCCCAAGGTTTTCCATTGGTTACCACCAAGAAGCTTCATTTGCGCTCCATTATTTACGAACTGCTCTGGTTTTTAAATGGCGATACCAACATCAAGTATCTGAAAGACAATGGCGTTTCTATCTGGGATGAATGGGCTGACGAAAATGGTGAACTCGGTCCGGTGTATGGTCATCAATGGAGAAGTTGGCCAGCGCCAAATGGAAAACAAATCGATCAGATAACGCAAGTACTCAATCAGATAAAGCAGAAGCCTGATTCGCGCAGGCATATTGTTACCGCCTGGAATCCCTCAGAAGTGGATAAGATGGCGCTTCCGCCTTGCCACGCGTTGTTTCAGTTTTATGTTGCCGATGGCAAGTTATCGTGCCAGTTGTATCAGCGCAGTGCCGATTTCTTTTTGGGTGTTCCATTTAATATTGCTTCGTATGCGTTGCTTACCCACATGTTCGCGCAGCAGTGTAACCTTCAGCCAGGCGAGTTTGTCTGGACCGGTGGCGATGTACACCTTTATACCAATCACATTGACCAAGCCAAGCTGCAGCTTTCGCGCGAGCCATTTGCCTTACCTCAATTAGTTATAAAGCGAATGCCGCCAACCCTCTTCGGTTACCAGTTCGAAGATTTTGAAATCGTAAACTACTCTGCGCATCCCTCCATCAAGGCGCCTATTGCGGTGTAATTGCCCACCAGAGTGAAGGAAAACTAATGTTGATTTTGTAAATTAGCCATCATCCTTTATCGGATGCTTGTGCTATGCAACTCCTTACGCTCTTATTGTTACTTTTTTTCAATCAGGATCAAACGCCTTATAAACCGAAGGAAGAGTTTGAGTTGAAACTGAATTTTGAATTTAAGTCCAGAACAATCGACAAAACAGTAGCTTACAATACCAGCGCAATGAGCTCTACCGGGCCATTACCTTACCTGAAGATGGAACTTCGGGTGGTGAAGCTGAGTGCTGAAGAAGTGAGGGTTCGGATAACACGCAATGGAGGTGAAGCAATATTTGCGAAAAAGACCGACCCTGGTATGACAATCAAACTCGATCTGGGATTTACCGATGATATAAAAGACCGCGTAACCGCTAATGAGTATACGGTTTACTTTCTTTCGCCCGAAAAGAAACAACTGAGCAAGATTGAAATACTCTTTGAAAAGGATGGTACATACCTGGTTAATGGAGAGAAGCGTGGTAAAGTTTGAAGTATGGAAAGACTGGCGAAGGATTGGTTAACACAAGGGTTGATTGATTTTGAATACAAGAAGTATGTGTTGATGGCGTATCTGCAAACGGTGAAGCACTCCTTTGAGGGCAATAAGTTGTATCCGTTTATGGCCGACCTGGTATTTCACTACCGTAATCTGATGGCGATCAAAGAAAACAAGTCGCTGATACAAGAATCATTTCCAAAAGAAATATCGCTCGAAGAGTTAAACAAGCTGGAGCTGAGTTATCGCAAGATGATTGAAGACGATGCTGTGATGAGTGAACTGGAAAGCATCATTGAGTTTGCGTTGCCCCGCATTAAGGATTCACTTCGGGAAGGATCAATGATCTACGAGTATGTGGAATCAAAGTGTGAGATAGCGCCTGTTGGTGTTACTCCCTTGTATGCGAAAGAGGGCTACCTTTTTGTAACGCAGCCACCGGAAAAAGAAACGAACATTTATCGTTACCAGATCAGCATCTTTGAAGACAGCCAGGAGCAATTACGCGGATTGAATACAGAGTTTATTGAGCGCGCAGAAATGACTATGCGAAATACGTATGAGCGGATTAAGCTTGACCTGGTGAGGCGGTATAGCAATATGCCAAACCCGGCTACCTACCTTATTTTGGCGCGCATGAATGTGCCGTTTACAGAAACGCTGATGCCGGTTGCGAAGCGGCTTTTTGTCAAGCATCTTACAAAGGCAGCTTAGAAATTAAAAAGGCCCATCTTTCGATGAGCCTTTCGCTAGCTTTTTCAAGCGTTGTTATTGTGCGCTATCCGTTGCTGGAGTAGCTGATTCAGTCCCTAAATCTAATGGAGCAGCCTGCGGGGCAGGAGCCTGTTCACCGGCACGTTCAAGAATGTCGTTTGACGAGCCACGTTGATTTGGTGTGATAAAATTGGTAGACAGGCAAAGTACCATGATACCAATAATAAAACCCCAGGTAAGTTTCTCTAAAAGATCACCGGTTTTCTTAACACCAATGATGTTGCTGGCTGAAGATCCACCAAACTGGCTGGTGAGTCCACCTCCTTTTGAATTTTGCGCCAGAATCACCAAAACCAATAAAACGGCCAGCAGGATGATAATACCAATTACTAATGTGTACATAATTACTTCTTCAAGTCCTCAATTTGAGCCGCAAAGTAAGCCTTTTTTTGTGGAAATTTCCAAATAAGCTTTTTCAATACCTCAATAGCTTTGTCTTTTTTGCCCTGTTTTATCAAAATATCAACCAGTGTTTCGGATACTATGTTATCGCCAAACTCGCCCGATTTAATAACTGCCAGGTCACCTTCCGGGGCGGCAATAGGCTTGTCTTTGGTATTTGAAATGGAGGGCTGTGTCTTGATAAACTGATCAATGATTTCGAGTTGCTCTTTCTGTTTCTCGCTTTCGGGTTGTATTTCTACTTTGGAACTGACGATTTCATTAATCAGGTCTTCCCCCGTATTTTTCTTTTTTCTGGATTTCGGCTCGGTCTTCGGTTGGTCGGCCCCGTCATTTTTTTCTGCCTGAAGGGCCTTCGCCATTTCTATGATCCGTTCTTTTTTAGACTTGCCAGATTCTTTTACACTAGCCGTGGGCTCTTCGTTAGGAACGGAAACTTCGGGCTTCCGCACAGGTGGCTGAATGTTAGCAGGTTTACCAGCTACCTTCTCGGCATCAACAAAGAGCATTTCAAAATTGTGCTTCAGTTCGTGCAGGCGCTCGAGGTCGTGAATAACGGCATCAGCAACGTCTTCCTTGGCTGTACTTATAATTGATACAGGCTCCTTTTTGCTTAACGTTTCGCTCGGTACAGCTGCTTTCTGAACGGATGTTTCAGAAACTTTCTCGACCGGTTTTAATACCAGCATGGAAGCTCCGGTCATTACTTCCTTCAATACACCGCGATCGGCCGCATAGATTGCCGCCAATTGAAGTTCTGTTTGTTGATTGCTGAAGCCATGATCTTTCGAAAGCCGGGCTGCAAGCGCATGAAGTAACTGACTATAGGGAAACGCCTCTTTCAATGAGAGTACCTCTTCAGCATCTTTTACGGAGCTATCGGAGTAATGGGATAAGACTTTTATAAAGGATTCTCTTTCCACAGGTATCGGGCCTTAGGGTAAAAATACTAAAATTTACCAATTGGCCACCGATGCATTGAAGATGTCGTTGATTATCCGTTCAAAGATTTGTTTAGTGTATTGCTCTTCGATGTCGGCAAAATTCTGATCGTTGGTAAAATCCTTATAAAAGGAGAAGGTTTTATCCTTAAAGCTCATCGTTTCATCCTTGGTGTTTACATAGGTTGCTTTAACGGTAATGGTAAGTCGTGTCGATGAAGCGTTGTTAATCTGGTTAGGATCGCCTGTTGATACCGGAGCAATCGGGGTAAGTCGGAAATCAGAGATTTCACCTTCAAGCTGAAGTTCGCCTTCTTCGGCTACTACCGATATGCTGGTGTTTTGAATAAAGTAGTTTTTAATATCGTTGGTAAAGATCTGCCCCATATTGGCCGGGCCAAGATCGGTGTTGTTATAGAATTCTGTAAATGAAATTGTTTTTGCATCGGTGCCAATTCCACTGAAGGAATACACGCCACACGACTGAATGCCAACCATAAGGCCTGCAACTATCACACCATTGATAGCCGTTAACAGGCCACGCATCAGGTTTACAGGTTTCGGCCCTCGGCTTCCCGTTTTGTTCATACCAAACTTACTCTTCAAGATCGTATTGCTTTATTTTTCGATACAGCGTCCGCTCGGAAATCCCCAAATCACGTGCCGCATACTTTCGTTTGTTATTATTTTTCTGAAGCGCCCGAATAATTAATTCCTTTTCTTTCTTTTCGATCGATAAGGACTCATCTTCTGTTTCGTGGCTGATGTCGTGAACATCCTCCAGGACGTTTTCTTCGGGTTCAGCCGATGCATAGTTTAACAATACAGGTTCATTCTTTCCGTTCGTTTGAACGGGTTCAAGTCCTTCGAAAAGTTGTGGATGATCCTTTACTAGCTGTGAAGCCTTTTCCTGATTGGAGTAGGTCTCCAGCACCAGTTTTTTCAGGTCATTGAAATCCTTCTTCATATCAAAGAGTACCTTGTAAAGGATGTCTCTTTCCGAAATACTATCCTTGTCGGATGCCCCCGAGGTTCGGTAAAGCGCGGGTAGACTATTCTCCTTAGGAAGGTAATGTTGAAGCAGATTAGCATCAATCTCTTTGCGATCGGTTGAAAGCACCGAGATTTGCTCTACCAAATTTTTCAACTGACGGATATTACCAGGGAAGCGATACTTCAATAACAATTCTTTAGCATCTTCAGTAAGGCTGATCGGTTTTACCCGATACTTCTCCGCAAAATCCGAAGCAAATTTTCGGAACAGCAGTTCAATGTCTTTGCCACGTTCGCGCAGCGGAGGAACGTAGATCGGTACGGTGCTAAGGCGGTAGTAAAGATCTTCGCGGAATTTTCCTTCTTCAACGTTCTTCATCAGGTTCACATTGGTTGCCGCCACAACGCGTACATCAGTCTTCTGAACTTTTGATGAACCTACTTTTATAAATTCTCCATTTTCCAATACCCGCAGTAACCGGGCTTGTGTGCCCAGCGGCATCTCACCAATTTCATCCAGAAAAATGGTACCGCCATTGGTTACTTCAAAGTATCCTTTACGGGCTTCGTGAGCACCTGTGAACGATCCTTTTTCGTGACCGAACAATTCCGAATCAATGGTACCTTCAGGGATCGATCCGCAGTTGATGGCGATAAACTGGCCATGTTTGCGCGGGCTTATGTGATGGATTATTTTGGAGAACGATTCTTTACCGCTTCCGCTTTCACCCGTGATCAATACCGACATGTCGGTTGGCGCCACCTGGATGGCCACACTCACGGCATTGTTCAGTAACGGTGAGTTACCAATGATGCCGAAGCGCTGCTTAACGGTTTGTATTTCTGAATCTGTAATTGCCATGTGTTTTCTCCTTACGAATTGACGGACGTTCCTACCAAGGTTCCGCCTGTGCAGCTTTCAATCTTTACCATTACGTAATCGCCCTTCTTAAAGTGCTCTTTGGGAAAAACAACCACTTTGTTGGCCGAGTTTCGTCCCTGCAGGTGTTGATCTGATTTTTTTGAAAATCCTTCAACCAATATTTTGCACACGCTGCCTACATCGGCCTGATTTCGCTGAAATGAATGTTCACGTTGTAGTGCAATGATTTCGTTAAGACGTCTTGTTTTAACATCCAGCGAAATATCATCCTCGAATTTTTTGGCGGCCAATGTTCCGGGGCGCTCAGAATAATAGAACATGTACGCATAATCATAGTGTACTTCGCGCATCAGGGTTAAGGTATCCTGATGTTCTTCTTCGGTTTCAGAACAAAAGCCAGCGATCATATCCGAAGAAATTCCGCAGTCGTTGCCCAATACTTCTCTTACTTTATGTGCACGTTCCAGGTACCACTCGCGCGAGTAGCCACGGTTCATCAGGTCAAGAATCCGGGTGTTGCCGCTTTGCACAGGCAGGTGAATGTTCTTGCAGATGTTTTCGTACCTGGCCATCGTGTAGAGCACCTCATCGGTAATATCCTTGGGATGTGATGTAGAAAACCGAACCCGTAAAGCAGGATCCACTAACGCTACTTTCTCTAACAGATTGGCGAAGTTGATTACATTGTTGATGTTACTCTTTTCAATCCAGGCTTTGTTGTTTTCTTCGGGGCTCCACTTGTAGGAATCAACATTCTGACCCAGCAGCGTTACTTCCCGAAATCCTCGTGCAAATAAATCGCGGGCTTCCTGCACAATTGATTCCGGATCGCGGCTTCGTTCGCGACCGCGTGTAAAGGGCACCACACAGAATGAACACATGTTGTCGCAGCCACGCATAATCGAAATGAAGGCCGTTACGCCATTGGAGTTTAGCCTCACCGGACTGATATCGGCATAGGTTTCTTCGCGTGATAAAAAGATGTTAACAGCCTTTGCGCCATCATCAACTTTCGAAATCAGGTTGGGCAGATCGCGGTAAGCATCGGGGCCTGCCACCAGGTCAACAATTTTTTCTTCCTCTAATAGCTTGGATTTCAATCGTTCGGCCATACAGCCCAGCACACCTACCAGCATTTCGGGCTTATGTTTTTTGATTGAATTGATATGATTAAGCCTGTTTCGTACGGTTAGTTCCGCCTTTTCTCTGATCGAGCAGGTGTTTAGAAATACTACGTCTGCCTGGTTGATATCGGAAGTTGTGTCAAAGCCTTCGTTTTGGAGAATGGACGCAACAATTTCACTGTCAGAGAAATTCATCTGGCAGCCGTAGCTTTCGATGTACAGCTTTCGTGCTTTTCCGGTATGCTGGTCTTTCGAAACCTGCACCACCTCACAAACTTCTGTATCCTGGGGGCTCAAAACATCAAGGTCGCCAATCAAATTCTCCATTGTTCTATCCATTGAGTCGCAAAAGTACACTTTTTAGTGCTTTAGCGTGACATCTTGTCAGTGGGATTTACGAATTATCAATTCGATTGTAGATTTCGGCCTAAACTCCATGAAAATGCCAGTGATTAAATCTGTGAGAGGGTATGAGCCTCGTTTTGGTAGCAATTGTTTTATAGCCGAAAATGCCACCGTGGTGGGTGAAGTTACCATGGGCGAGAACTGCACGGTTTGGTTTAATGCGGTAGTACGGGGCGATGTTCATTCCATCGTGATCGGCAATAACACTAACATCCAGGATGGTGCCGTGATTCACTGTACCTATCAACGGGCAAAAACAGTTATCGGCAACAATGTTTCGGTTGCTCATAATGCCATTGTTCATGGTTGTACCATCGAGGATAATGTGTTGATAGGGATGGGCGCCATTATTATGGATGATGCCGTAGTGGGCGCTAACTCCGTTATTGCTGCAGGGGCAGTTGTATTACCGGGAACAATCGTAGAACCGGGAAGTGTCTACGCAGGCACACCGGCCAAACGTGTAAAAGATGTAAGCGAAGAATTGAAAGCGGTGATTGAACGAACCGCCCGAAACTATCCGATGTATGCGGAGTGGTATAAGTAAATCGCGGGTGATGCTATTTCCCTTTTGTTTTTGTTGGAATTTAGTTCGTTTCTATTAATTTAATGGAGTATTACAATCATGAGAAGCAAGGAAAATACAGGGTACGATGCTGAAGTAATAGCTGACTACAAAGCGCAGATGGAGGCATTAAATCAGCACTTCATTTTTGATGATGAAGATGAGCGTTCTGAAGAGTATGCACACTTTTACTTTGTAGGCAAGTATGAAGGCGAGGAGGTAGTATACGATGCCGTATTGATTACCTTGAGGCTTCAGCATGAAAGTGATTTGTATGAGATAGCCGAACATCGCGCGGCCAAGCATTTTCCACAATACAAGAAGATTACATACGAAGAAGACGAAAACGGAAATCTGGAAAACCTGGATCCGTTAGAAGAAGAGATCGGTCTGTATATGGCCGAAGTAATCATGGAGCTTGAAGAAGACGGATCCGTTAAAGTGAAAGAGAATATAGAAATTGACCCTAATGTAGCGTTTGGGGTTAGCCTGGACGGTAGTATTCATGTTGAGAGAATTATGCCCGAAGTCATAGAAAAATTTATTCGCGAGTTCAATGAAGACAGCCTTCAGTTAGACGATACTTTATACTCCTTTCAAACCGAAGACGAAGAACTCTGATTGCCTCATTAACAAGGATTTGCCCAAAACCCTTTCATCCTAGCCAATCCTAATTATATTTGCGCCCTGAAACTTTAAACCTACATGAAGAATTTGTCCCTTATTTTGAACGCAGTGCTGCTGGTGGCAGTAGGTGTGTTGTTCTATTTGCACTTTTCCGGTGGAAAGCAAGAAACGTCCTCAGGTACCGCAGCGGCTCTGGGCGATTTGCAGGTTGCCTATATTAATTCTGATACGGTTCTAAAACACTATGAATACCTGGAGGTGAACCGGAAGCAGTTGGAAGAAAAAACCAAGAAACTTCAGGGTGAATACCGTAACCGCGCCATGGGGCTTCAGAACGAAATTGCGGCTTACCAACGCAATGTAAACAGCATGACGCTAGGGCAGGTACGTGCTACCGAAGAAGACCTTGGCAAGAAACAACAGAACCTGCAACTGTATGAGCAAAGCCTTTCGCAACAACTAATGGAAGAGGAAGCCAAACTTACCAAAGAACTTTACGAACGCGTAACCAAGTATCTGAAGAAGTACGGCACCGAAAAAAATCTTCAGGTGGTGTTGAAGTATGATGTTACCAGCGATGTGTTGTTTGCCGGTGAAGCACTCGATATTAGCAAGGACGTGATAAAAGGACTAAACGATGAATACAAGATTGAAAAATCGGGAGGTGTTAAAGCAGACAGTACCGCGGTGAAGTAAGTCCTTTTAAAAGAGGCGGTCTCAAAAGTCTAATTTTTTAAAAATCAGCCTTGAATTTGAGCTAAAAACAAAGATAAAAATGAGAGAGGCTGCCTTTTGAGACAGCCTCTTTGTTTACATCCAAATCCTACCGATACCTACAGCATCTAAGCCAGAACCTCCTCTTTCACCGTAACATTACCGGGGCGGTCGGTAACCGTGATCACTACTTTGAATCCACTGAGGACAGGAATATTGACCGTAGCCGTATAGCGCCACTCCTGGCGATTGTCAGAGGCGAGGGCATCGCCTGCTTCGATAACGGTGCCGTTGGCTTGCTGAACGCTTACCTTCACCGACTGTAACTTGTAGGGCGTAGCCAGTGCAATGCGGATCACATCACCCGGCTGACCGTGGTAGTCGCCCAGGTCGATGATCTCTACTTCCGGTGCTTTGAGGTAGTCTGCCACGGCCGCACTATAGGCCGTCATGAAGGCATCGCCTTTTACTACGGCTTCATATTCAGCTTTCACATCGGGCAGTGCCATGCTGGCTTTGCCATAGCGTGCGGCTTTACGGAACCGTTCACGCTGAAGTTTCTGCTTTTCACTCAGTTCGCGACCGGCTTCGGGCGCAGAAGCCAGAAACGTGCGACCACCGCGCTGGCGCATCACCAGCTTCTTACCTACTTTTCCACTTACCCCATCTACAAGGGCATTGAGATTTACATTGGCCATAACCTTTTTGTTTTAGTTAAATAAATTGATTTAGAACACGTTCTCGTTTTTGATGCGCATCTCAAAAGAACACTACAAACTTCGGACGGCACTCCGCCACCAGTTGTCGGGGTAAAAAAAAATTGAAATATTTTTTCTGGCTTTATCCTGGCTCTATCCTGGCTCTTTCTGGCTTTGGCCGGCCGCTAAACCTTTTTGTTTATTAAAGCGAGTTTGCTGATTTTGGTATTCCTAAAACGTTGTATCCCATGGGAGCAGGAAAAAATCCTTACTTGCGTTACCGCATCATCCATTCGTGCCTGAGCAGCCGCCAACACAACTACTGGACGATCGGGGAACTGGTAGCCAGACTGGCCGACCACGATTTACAGGTAGACAAACGAAGTGTTGAGCGCGATATTGAAGCCATGCGTTACGATACACGACTGAACTATAATGCCCCGATTGTGTACGATCGCAAGGCAAAGGGTTATTGTTACAATGACCGTTCGTTCAGCCTCGATCGCCTGCCCCTCACCGAAGATGACCTGCGGGCACTCACGCTGGCCACCAACATTTTACATCAGTACCGGGGCGCGCACGTGGTGAGCCAGTTTGAAGGCGTGATGGACAAGCTGGGCCAGGTAGTAGAGCATTTGCGCCAGCCACAAAATAAAAAGCTGATTGCTTTTGAGCATGCGCCCTACTACAAAGGCCATGATTTTTTTGATGCCGTGTTACAGGCCATTACCGATCAGCAACCCTGCGCATCGTGTATAGAAAATTTGACGGCACCAAGAATGATGAGCACCTGCTGCATCCGTATTTCTTAAAAGAGTATCGCGGGCGCTGGTACCTGCTGGGCTACAGTGAAGCGCGACATTACGTGCTTACGCTGGGTCTCGATCGCTTTGTGTCCCTGGCACCGTCAACCGTAGCGTTTAAGGAAAACAAAACACTAAAACCCAAGGCGTACTTCGAGCACACGCTGGGCGTTACGCTGGGCAAGGGCCCGGCAGAAGACGTTGACCTCTGGTTTTCGGCTGCGCTGGCGCCCTACATTAAGACACAACACCTGCACCATACGCAGAAGACCCTGCGCGAAGATGAAAACGGGTTGGTAATCCGCCTGAAGCTGATCATCAACCCCGAACTGTTGAGTTTGATTTTAAGCTACGGTGCCGATGTGCGCGTGCTCGGACCGGAGGTTTTGAAAGAGAAAGGTGGGAACCGGCTCTGTATTTGTTACTCCGCTGCTCACCAGTACTACACCTTATTGGGTTGCTGCCTTTGAGCCTGCGAGCCTTTGCGAAAGTTCGCGTGTACTAGTATCAGCGCATATCGTTCCGATCATCAGTGCTAACCAAACTATTGAAGAGGTGATTCGGGTGAAGGGTGTGAAAACGGAAGCAGACATGTTATCCCTGACAGAACCCACCCAGAAGCGAACGATTAAATCTCACTATGATGGTTTGATGAGAATGACTCAACAAGTTGCTGTGAAAGCAACACCGAGCGGCAAGAACCTGGTACAGCCCATCGAGTATGATTCTGTAGGGCGTGTTTCAAAACACTATCTGCCATATGCCAAAGCCAATACCGATGGCGGGGAATTTCAATCGTATTATGAAACCGAGCAGGCTAACTTTTATAACACCCCGATCGATAATATCGCGGATGATACAAAACCATATGCGGTAACCATTTATGAACAGTCGCCTATGGGCAGAGTATTGAAGAGTGGTTCAGTGGGCAATGGATTTCAACCCGGACAAGGTCATACGCCAAAAGCTGAGTACCTGCTAAGCAATGCGAGCGAAGTGCGCCAGTTTAACGTTGATGGTTCAAGCAGTGGCTATTGGCCTGTGGATAAACTGTACAAGGTTAAAGGTGTGAATGCCGAGGGTCATCATACCATTTCTTTCACCAATCCTTCTGGTCAAACGGTATTACTTCGTCAGCAATTGGATGAAACCATCGATGGTGTTATGGTTAATTACCTGGACACGTACTACATCTATGATGACTTCGGCCGTGTGAAATACATCCTTACACCAAAAGGGTTAAAAGAGCTATCAGCCAATAGTTGGGTGCTCTCCGCATCTATTCTCAACAACTACGTTCACCAGTTTGTTTATGACGTGCGGGGTCGGGTAATAGAAAAGAAAGTTCCGGCCCAGGCGTGGATGTATTATGTGTATGATGATCTTAACCGGTTGGTCCTTACGCAGGATGGATTATTGCGAGCACAAAACAAGTGGCTGTTTATTAAGTACGATTATAAAGGCAGATCCGTAATGAGTGGCCTTTACCTGAATGCCACCCAAACCACCCGAAGTGCAGTTCAAACCCTGGCCGATGGTCTGTACACAACATCGAATGCCACCTACGGAGTTAACGCCTGGTACGAAAGCCGTGGAACTACACTTCATGGTTACAGCAACACCAGTTTCCCCAAAACAAATGCCGACAATAGCGCCCTTGAAATTTTAAGTGCGAACTACTTTGACGACCACGACTTTGATTACAACGGTACGGCAGATTACACCTATGCAGTACAAACCCTGCCGAACGAAAACACACCAGGCCGCACAAGAGGTTTGCCTACCGGCAGCAAGCGGCTGGTACTGGGTACTTCAACCTGGCTATACACGTATGTATTCTATGACGAATATGGAAGAGCGATACAGGTGCGTTCCAATAACCACCTCAATCCGTCAGTGATTGATAACGTGAGCACTAGCGTGTACCTGTTCGATGGAACACTCACCACGACAAAGACCTACCACAATCCCGGCAGCAATGCGGTAACGGTCATTAACAAGTATGCTTATGATGACCAGGGCAGACTGAAGGAAGTAAAACAAAGCAACAACGGCTCGGCCGATCAGATTGTAGCGGCCTATACCTACAATGAACTTGGACAACTGGTGGATAAGAAACTGCACAACATCAGTGGCAGCAATTATCTGCAAAGTGTAGATTACCAGTATACCATTCGTGGACAGTTGAAATCCATCAACAATGCACAACTGACCAATGATGGCCAGGTGAGCAATGATGATACAGGTGATTACTTTGGTATGGAGTTACTCTATAATCAGACCGAAAGCGGGTTAACCACTACGGGGCTTTTCGATGGTAACATTTCCGCCATAAAATGGAAAGGCATCGGCACGGATGCCGGGGCTGCCGGCCAAAAGAGTTTCAAGTTTACCTACGACAAAGCCGGTAAAATGGAAACAGCCACCTGGCAGGTAAAAGGAACAACCGCGTGGGACAAAGAAGTAGGTGTACACAATGAAAGCCTTACCTACGACCACGATGGCAATATTAAAACCTTGCAGCGCAGCCAGCGCAAACATCAGCTCATGGGAGTAGTGGCTTCGTACATATCGGAAGTGATGGACAACCTCACCTACACGTATAACACCACCAATGGTAATTCGCTGGAGAAAGTTACCGATGCTGCATTAACAGCAGGTTTTAACAATGGCACCAGCGGCACGAGCAACGACTTTACCTACGACATTAACGGAAATCTCACAGCCGATGCCAATAAAGGCATCAGCAACATTGTCTATAATTTTCTGGGCAAGCCAACACAGATTACATTCTCTTCCGGCAAGGTGATCAATTACACCTACGATGCCGGGGGTAGTAAACTGCGCATGAGCACAACCGATGCCGGGGTTACCACCACCACCGATTATGTGAATAACTTTGTATACGTGAACAATGTGCTAAGTTTCTTTGGCTCACCCGAAGGTCGCGTAGTAAAAAATGGAGGTACGTTCGAGTACCAGTATTCCATTGCCGACCACCAGGGAAATACACGGGTTCTATTCAGTTCCGTTGCAAATACGGATGCACCGCTGGCAACTTTTGAAGGCGATGCCAACGATAAATCCACACAGTATATTAATGGAACACTAAACATTGTTTCTTTTGGCAATGCCAACCACACACCGGGTGGCAGTAAAGTGGTGCGCATGAATCAAAGCAATAAAATCGGGCCGGCAAAAAGCGTTAAAGTATTTCCGGGCGATAAGATTGACATAGAAGCTTGGGAGTACCACGAAGGCGGCTGTGGTACCACGGGCACTCCGCTTACTACGCTCATCACCTCGGTTGCCGGTGCCTTTGGTGGCGTGAGTGGCGGTGGTGGCGAAAGTGGTATGATTTACACGGGAGTGAACTCTGCGATTACCGCCTTTGGTACGGGTGGAAACCAGGGAGACTCGCGACCTGCAGCGTATCTCAACTACATACTCTTCGATAAGCATTACAAAGTGCTGGATGCCGGCTGGCAACTGGCGCCCTCGACCACGTTCACCAAGCAAAAGCTATCGTTTCCTACAAAAGATATTAAAGAGGAAGGCTATCTTTATACCTGGCTCAGCTACGATGACGCCTCCAACAACTATGTTTATTTTGATGATTTCAAAGTGACCCATACCAAGAGCAACGTACTACAATACAACGAGTACTACCCGTTTGGTTTGCAAACGGCTACCAGTTGGACACGCGAGAGCACCAGCAACAATTTTCTCTACAACGGAGGCAATGAGTTGAACACGAGCAGCGGGTGGTACGAAACATTTTTCCGTGGCTACGACCCTACGCTGGGAAGATTTTTGCAGATAGACCCGATGGCTACCAGCGAGATGGCCACCTACCAGTATGCGGGGAATAACCCGGTGTTGTTTAATGATCCTTTTGGTGCTAGTAAGGGGCGGCCTGAAACTGGCACCATCTATTACAAGCCTGACTCGTATTGGGCAGATTGGGGTGTTCCCATCGCTAGCAATGCAAATCTACTTTTTGGATTTCAGGATGGAGGAATAGGCGCGGGTTCTGGTAATCATTGGACCAATCAGTATAACTCCGTTGAGACAAATTTCTTGTTGATGCCAACGGGTACGTTTGAGAGTTTTTATGGTGTTGATCTTAGTACCGATGAAGGTAAGTGGCAACGGCTATGGACACCGAAGGCTATTGGGTTGAATCGGAGGGTGAAGTTTATTTTTATACGGATAGAAGTTGGGAGAATGATTTTCCGCTGAATGGGAAAATGGTGGACTTGAAGGTGACTTATTTTAAGGGGCCACAAACGCAAGAAGAGCCAGGAGCCGAGCTGATCAGACAATATGAGCAAAACGAGAAAAATGCATGGGCAATGATATTTACAGGATATGCTTTTCTTGAAAATGGTGTTGGAGGAAACTATCTTCAAAAGATTCGTAATAATGTTACTTTAATAACTAATCCCGACAAGAAAAAGGATATCGAGAGGGCTAATCAAATAATGGATTTAGCAACACAGTTAGTTGAGACTGGTTTGGCCTTTGTTAAGGATTCTAAGTATGCAGAATTTTATACGTCCCTTGCAGGATCATTACTTGTTCTTAAAGGAACTGCTTTAAAGTACGAAAATGACAATTCTATTGGACCTAAGATAATGAAGATAAACCCTAGTTATTATGATGCAAATATTAAAAATATATTCCCTCATAAATCAGGGGGAGGTGGGAGTACTGATGATCTTTAATAGTACAATGAAACCGAAATTTTCAATTTTCCTTCTCATTCTTTTAGCATTCTTCGCTTGTAAAAAAAAGGATGATGCCAAAGGTGATCAGCAAGAAATTACTTCAGAAAGAGTATTTGATCAAGCCGAATTATTGTCCGATTTGGAAAAAAGCAAATTGACTACTTTAATAAAAGAATTAGAAAGAAATGTTGGATCGCAAATTGCCATTCTTACAGTTGATACACTTAATGGTGAAAAGATGGAGGAATTTTCGTTGAGGACATTTACCAAAATGAATTTAGGTAGAAATGAGTATGCTGATGGGATTTTAATAGTTCTTTCGGTTAAGGATCGAAAAATTAGAATAGAGGTTGGAGTCGGTCTTGAAAGAATTGTTAAAGATGAAGTAGCGGCTCGAATTAATAGGGAAATAATTGTTCCAAAATATAGGGAAGGTAAGTACTATGAAGGGTTTTATGCGGCTGTGGTCGAGATTAAGAATTTAATTGAAGGAAATAAGCAGCTTGTTGGTAAGGCACCTAACTAGCGCGGAGTGTGCCCACCCATCTGGTCTAAGTCTTTCCCCTCTCTGTACCAAGTCTTCTTAAAAAAACAAAGTAACTGGTTCAAGTTTTCGCGGTGGCGAGTGCGTGAGGGAACCTTGGACCTATTCTTCAACACAACCCCATCTGGTCCAAGTCTTCAGTAGTAACTGGTTCAAGTCTTCAGGTTGGCCCGTGTGTGAGCGAACTCTAATCTGGCGCGGATGTTCCGGTACTCTCGCCCCCAGTCTGGCGCGGATGTTCCGGTACTCTCCCCCCGGTCTGGCGCGGATGTTCCAGTACTCTCGCGCGAAAGTTACTTTCGTGCCCCAAAGAAAATCCTGGCAAGTTGGAGAAGCTATAACTGGAAGTTACTTCCAGAGCCTGGATTTGTATTGTGTAGTGAAGAGAGCTTAGGCTATGGAAGTAACTTCCAATTTGAGTTCCGAATGCAGGACTAAGTTTGGCTGGTGCGGTTCCTTTTGTAGGAACCGGAGCAACAGCAGTCAAGCTTGGAAAAAGGATTATTCATTCCAAGCAAATCGTTAAGACGGGGAAATTTGATAACTTACTTAAGCAGGCAGCTGATGCATATCCAAACAAAGCCGGTAAAATTGAGTATCACCATATTACACCTCAATATCTTGGCGGATCGAAGAATGGCGTACTCATGCCGATAGATGCAGCGTATCATCAACAAATTACAAACGCCTTTAGAAATGCCTGGGATTATGGGATTGGTCCACCTAACGCTGCACAATTAGAAAAGATCATGACAAATGTCTATACTCAATTTCCCTTATTCAAACCTTTTTAATTCATTGACATGAAAGAATTTCATGAGTTTAGGATATATGACAAATACGCTCACCTTTTATTGCGACCAGATGAAGGAAAGAGGATGGGTATTTATAGGGCGATAAAAATATTGCGAGATGACCCTAAGTTTGATCAAATTAAAAGATTGACAGAAAGGATAAGGCTAGAACATAACGACTACTTTTTTCTCTATTCCAATATTACGAGACAATATGCAAAGGAAGAACTAGATAATGCTTCTCTGTTGCAATTGAAAATTGCAACAACTTTTGAGCCGGCTGGAGAGGAATGCGGAACAGAATATGATGAAACTCTAGCGTGCGATATATGTGGAACAAACAGAAAACAAATCACCCCTCTAAAATTGAGGAAAGGCTCAATCCCTAAGCAAGATATTGCACGTACTATTGCAGGAGAAGTTGTTGTATCTGAAAAACTTAAAGAAAATTTTCAACGATATAATTTAAAAGGGGTCACTTTTGATTCTATATTGGCTGGAAAAAGTATACTGAATATTTATCAGCCAAAAGTAGTTTCTCCAGAGTTAGAACTGTCTGTTAAAACAATTGCAGGCACCAATGTTTTTGATTTATCTCATAGTAGTGGCACAGAGATATACAAATGCCCCAAAGGACATACAATTGGATTGAATCTTTTATCCGAGGCGTTTGTAGTCAATAGTCCGGCAATTAGCGGTTATGATTTTTTCGTCACCAAACAGAAGATTGGAGTTAATCGTGGTTTGCTAAGACCGCAGCCATTGTACATATGTTCGCAAGCTTTTAGACAAATGGTACTAAAAGAAAAGTTAAGTGGATTTGATTTTGAGGTTGCACATGTTGAGGAATAATTACGTGCGCTTTTGATGATTTTAACGTGACGCATACCAAGAGCAACGTACTTCAGTACAACGAGTACTACCCGTTTGGTTTGCAAACCGCTACCAGTTGGACACGCGAGAGCGCCAGCAACAATTTTCTCTACAACGGAGGCAATGAGTTGAACCCAAGTAGTGGCTGGTACGAAACATTTTTCCGCGGCTACGACCCAACGCTGGGAAGATTTATGCAGATAGACCCGATGGCAACCAGCGAGATGGCCACCTATCAGTATGCAGGTAATAACCCGGTGTTGTTTAATGATCCGTGGGGAGCCTCTAAGAAAGCAGATACGGAAGCATTTTCAAATGAGAAGAGGTTTTATAAGCCTGATTCGTATTGGTATGAGTTCTGGGACCTTACTTATACGGAGTTATCGTTTATGGATGGTGCCTTTGTTGGTGCCGCAGGAGGAGGTAGCGGTGGTTACGATGGCCCGAAAATTTACAATCCATGGGCCGGCAGTGAGGTTACTCCAGGCGTGTACTCTGGACAATGGCTGTCATTAAACTCTTATGAGGGAATGTCTTTTTATAGAAATAAGTATGGGGCTGATTCAAGAATTGTGATTGATTGGGGTGGTGGAGATAATTCTAATTGGCAAAATCCTTTTGGACAAGTAGCTGTTAAGAGTGATGAGACAGCTTACAAGTCAAGTTCAATTGGAAGAGCAAAGAAAGAGCAAAACGCTCGTGAAAATAGTCTACGGAATTTTATGGGGCTTGGGGGTGATGTAACTGGATATGCACAGCTAGTGTACAAGGTTTCAAACTCAAATACCCAAGGAAAATACTTTTTGCTAAATAAGAGATTGGAATTGGTCGGCAATATATTCAGTGGGGCCAAGGCTCTCGATGAACTCAGCCAAGGGGAGTTGGATGAGTTGGCAATAACAATCTTTCAGATGACAGAATTTGGAG
>Ga0315910_10001331_pt1 | contig 22904 bp, 23 predicted proteins | sample EdamamesoilMG_FD_204470 | JGI IMG/M metagenome (GOLD analysis project Ga0315910, IMG submission 204470) | Garden soil microbial communities collected in Santa Monica, California, United States - Edamame soil | ecosystem: Environmental > Terrestrial > Soil > Garden | place: USA: California... | reverse complement strand
CCGCGCTGGACGCGGACTCCGCCGGACAGGGCTTCGCCGCGGCCGCCTACCGCGACCGCTCGGAACTCGGCCGCAACCTGACCATCGAAGTGCTCGAATACCTCGACCAGGCCGGCTACACTCGCCGGGCCGGCGCACTGCGCCGGCTCAGAACCGATTCCCAGGAAGAGAAACGTCCCCGGTGGGGCGCCCGGACTTCAAATCCGGAGAGAGGCGTCTGACGCCTCTGGTGGGTTCGACTCCTTCCTCTTCCGCCACTAATCCGCCCGTCCAGCCGCAACGGAATTAAGCGCGGCCATTCAATGCGTTGAACGAAACCTGCGGCCTATCCTGACCGCGGGAACGTCTGCAGCCCTTCAACGCATTGATTTCGGAAGCGATATGCTCGGCGCTGCGGATAACCCAGACAAGATGGGCCGCAAAACTTCTAATGCGTGACCGTTATGCCGGAAGATTCACTGTGCTTCATGGCAGCTCACGACCCAAAGCGGCCCGGGATGTCGACGGGAAACCATGAAGGGGAGGTTGGAATGAGCTCACAGCGAAGCGTGTCGGGAACTGCCAGAACCATTGCCGTCCTGGGCTCGGCGGTTTTCTTCGTGGTCGCCCCATGTACGCTGGCGGGGCTCGTTCCATGGTTGATCACGGGTTGGCAACTCCAGCCGCCATTCCTTGGTCTGGAGCTGACGCGCGGCATCGGCGCGATAATGATTCTCGCGGGCGTGCCTGGGCTCGTTGACGCATTTGCGCGTTTCGCGCTGCAGGGTCTCGGCACTCCTGCGCCCATCGCGCCGCCCCGGAATCTTGTGGTGACCGGTCTCTACCGTTATGTGCGCAATCCAATATTCGTCGCGGTCGTAGCCATCATCCTGGGGCAAGCGGTGCTGATGGGCGATTGGCGCCTCATCGTCTACGGCGCGCTGTTGTGGCTCGCCTTCCACGTCCAGGTCGTGGCGTACGAAGAACCCACGCTCAAGCTGACGTTTGGGAGAGAGTACGAGGCGTTCCGCGCCGCCGTCCCGCGCTGGATACCGCGGATGACCCCATGGCGGTCGGAATGATGAACGGAACGTCCGCTGTGGACCGCAAGCAGACAATAGAGCCTATGGAATACACGATCAATTGCCGCATAACTGCCCGTCGCAGCCGACCACCTTCGGCGGTGGCTGAACGGGAACGATAGGCGCATGAGTGAGACGTCCGTGAAGGTTCAGCTAGTGGCCGCGATGGCTGCCAATCGCGTGATTGGCAATGGCCCTCGAATCCCCTGGCGCATCCCGGGCGAGCAACAGATCTTCCGGAGGCTCACTGAAGGAAAGGTCATCGCAATGGGGCGAAAGACCTTCGAGTCCATTGGACGCCTCCTCCCCAACCGAACGACCATCGTGATCACGCGACAATCTGCGATTGGTACGGCTGATCTTCGCCTGGCGTCCAGTCTCGATCGAGCGATGGCCATCGCCCATGAGCTCGGCGATGAACTCATTGTCGCTGGAGGTGCCGAGATCTATGCGTTGGCGATGCCAATCGCGGGGCGCATCCATCTCACCGAAATACACCAGGAGTTTGCCGGAGACGCCCGGTTTCCGGAGATCAGCGATCTGGAGTTCCGTCGCAGCCACTGCGAGGAGGTTGCCGCATCGATCCCGTACTCGTACTCGATCTATGAGCGGCGCACGCACGCCTAACGCCGCATGTCGTCGACCGCGACTCTTCACTTCTTCTGCGGAAAAGCCGGCGCCGGGAAGACCACTGTCGCAGCGCGCCTCGCGCAGGACGAAAGCGCGATACTGATAGCCGAAGACATCTGGATGCTGCGCCTGTTTGGCGACCAGATGAAGACCTTCGATGACTACATTCGATTGTCCGGGAAGCTGAAAAACGTGGTCGGCCCGCACACCGTGGAATTGTTGAGAGCCGGTCATTCCGTGGTGCTGGACTTCCAGGCCAATACCAGGAGGGGTCGTAGCTGGTTTCGTTCGGTGTTCGAGCAGGCAGGGGTTGCGCATGTACTGCATTTCGTGAACACTTCAGACGAAGTTTGCCTGGCGCGAATCGCAAGGCGCAACGTCGAGCGACCGGAGGGCTCGCATCACCTGACCGAAGACGACTTCGTCCACATCTCGTCTTTTTTCCAGGCACCCGAGGAAGCGGAAGGCTTCAACATCAGGATCCACGCAGCATGAACCCAGCGTCGCGCCCGAAAGCCAGCAGCAAGCTATTGCAGGAGAACGAACGCGTCGTCGTCACGGAGTGGCGCTTTGCGCCCGGCGCCGAGACGGGGTGGCACCGTCACGCCTACGACTATGTCGTCGTTTGCCTGACCGCCGGGAAACTGGTCGCCGAAACATCCACCGGCAGCATCGAAACCGAACTGCAGTTCGGCCAGGCCTATGCGCGGCCGGTCGGTGTGGAGCACAACATCGTCAACCCCGGACCCGGGGAGTTTGCGTTCATCGAAGTCGAGATCAAATGATGGCGGGCACATACAAGGAAGGCAGGATCCGGGCGGCGCAAGCGACGCGCAGGCTGACGGTGCGCGCCGATCCGCCGGACATCCGCGACCGGTACTACGAGGCGCCGCTGATCCAGTTGCGCGAGAGGATCGATCCGCCCAGGGGCCTCGCCATCCTCGACCAGGGCAAGGAAGGCGCCTGCACCGGATTCGGCCTGGCGGCGACGATCCACCTGCTGCTCGCGCGCAGCGGCCGGCCGAAGACGCGCGTCAGCACGCGCATGCTGTACGAGCTGGCCAGGCGGCACGACGAGTGGCCGGGCGAGGACTACGAAGGCTCGAGCCTGCGCGGCGCGCTGCGCGGCTGGCACAGCATGGGCGTGTGCACGGAGCAATCCTGGCCCTACGATCCGGCGAAGGCCGATGCCGAGGTGACGGTCGCGCGCGCGAAGGAAGCGCGCGAGATCACGCTGGGCGCGTACTTCCGCCTGCGCCCGCACCTGCCCGACTATCACGCGGCGCTGTGCCAGGCCGAAGTGATCTACGTCTCGGCCGACGTGCACGGCGGCTGGAGCAATCCGGGCGCGGGCGGCGTCATCCGCTACGCGCCGGATACGGACATCGACGGCGGCCATGCCTTTGCCATCGTCGGTTACAACGCGCAGGGATTCTGGGTGCAGAACTCCTGGGGCCCGGGCTGGGGCAAAAAAGGCCTCGCGCTCTGGACCTACGAGGACTGGCTCGACAACGTGGTCGACGCCTGGGCGGTGCGCCTCGCGCTGCCGGTGCCGCAGGTGTTCGGCCTGACGCCGCGCTCGCGGGCCCGGCGCGCGGCCGAACGGCCGGAGCTCTACCGCGACGGCGTCAAGCGCGGCGAAATCGCCGGCCATTTCGTGCACGTGGACGACGGCCGCTTCGCCGACGGCGGCGAATACTGGAGTACGGCCGAAGACGTCAGGCAGACGGCGCAACTGGTCGCCGGCAAGAAGGACTACGAGCACCTGCTGCTGTACGCGCACGGCGGGCTCAACAGCCCCGGCGACGCCGCAAAACGCATCCGCGCCTTCAAGGCGCCGTTCAAGCGCAACGGCATCTACCCCTATTCGATCATGTACGACACCGGCCTCATCGAGGAGATCAAGGACCTGCTGCTGAACGCGCGCAACCAGGCGCGCGGGCGCGCCGGGGGCCTGCGCGACTTCCTCGACCGCATGATCGAGGACCTCGCGCGCAAGCCGGTGACCCCGCTGTGGGAAGAGATGAAGCGCGACGCGGAGATTCCGTTCCACGCGGGCGCCGACGGCGCCACGGCGATCGAATCCTTCGTCGCCGCGTTCCAGGGGACGCGCATGCAAATCCACCTCGCCGGACACAGCACCGGCGCGGTGCTGCTCGGCCACCTGCTCGCGGCGCTGGATCGCGCCGTCGGCGGCAAGCCGGTGGTCGCCAGCTGCACGCTGTTCGCGCCGGCCTGCACGGTCGATTTCTTCAACGCCATGTACCGGCCGCGGCTCGGCAGGAATCCCACGGCCGGCAAGGTGCCGCTGCCGGCGATGCGCGTCTACAACCTGGCCGATGACGCCGAGCAGGACGACAACGTCGCGGGGATCTACGGCAAGTCGCTGCTCTATCTCGTGTCGCGGGCGCTGGAGCGGCAGAGCGACAAGCCGCTGCTCGGGCTCGAACGGGATTGCAAAAAGCGCCGTCTTGGCAACGTCGACGGCCTGGACATCGTTTACGCTTCCGAAGGCGGCGCGCAGTGCGCCAGCGCAAGCCACGGCGGCTTCGACAACGACCTGGCGACGATGAACGGCCTGCTGCGGCTGGTGCTGGGCAAGGCGCCGGACCAGCCGTTCTCCGAAGACGAATTGCGGGGCTACTGAGAGGGTTCGCGATGACGCTGGGCGCGCCACAGCTTGCGCAGTACGAACGCGACGGCTACCTGTGTCCGGTGCCGGTCATGGCCTCCGAGGAGGCCGCGGGCCTGCGGCGCCAGCTGGAGGCGGTCGAAGCCGCGCAGGGCGGCAGGCTCGAGGCCGTGCAGCGCAGCCGGGCGCACCTGCTGTTCAAGTGGCTGGACGACCTGATCCGCGATGCGCGCGTGCTCGATCCGGTCGAGCAGCTGATCGGCCCCGACATCCTGTGCTGGAGCACGATTTTCTGGATCAAGGACGCCGGCTCGAAGAGTTTCGTGTCCTGGCACCAGGACAACACCTACTGGGGGCTGTCCAGCCGCAACGTGGTGACTGCGTGGTTCGCGATTTCCGACGCGAGCGTCGAGGCCGGCTGCATGAAGGTGATGCCGGGCACGCACAGCCGCGACACCCTGGCGCACGAGGACACTTACGACGCGGACAACATGCTGACGCGCGGCCAGGCGATCCGCGGCCTGGACGAAGCGCGGGCGGTCCACATGCCGCTGCGCGCCGGCGAAATGTCGCTGCACAATTACTGCCTGGCACACGGCTCGGGGCCGAACCTGTCGCCCGACCGCCGCATCGGCGTGTCGATGCATTTCATGCCGCCGCAGACGCGGCAGGTGGTCGGCAGCTGGGACTGCGCGGCGCTGGTGCGCGGCGCGGACCGCTACGGGCACTTCGCGCCCACGCCCGTGCCCGCGCGCGACTTCGATCCGGTGGCGGTCGCCTTCCACGCGCGCGCCGCCGGCGCGATGCGCGAGGTCCTCTATACCGGCGCCGCCCGCAAGCTGCAGCGGCTCTGAGCCGCCCGGGCGCGCGCGATGTATGCTTTGGCTTTCGCACGCGGGAACTCGCCATGAGCGCGCCGATCCAGGTCTACTGGCAGCCGCACTGAACCAGCTGCCTCCGGCTCAAGGAGGTCCTCTCGGTCCGTGGGATCGAGTTCCAGTCGGTCAACGTCCTCGACGACGCCGAGGGCCTGGCCGCCCTGCGCGCGCTCGGCGCGCGCTCGGTGCCGGTGGTGGCGCGCGGCGGGCGCTTCGTCTACGCGCAGGTGATCTCGGAAGTCTTCGCCTTCCTCGGCCTGGGTGAAGCGGGCGGGCCGGCGCTCGCGCCGGCGGCGCTGGCGGCGCGCGCCGACAGCGTGCTGGGCGCGGCGGCGCGCCTTGCGCGCCAGTTTCCGGACGCGGCGCTGGCGAACGTGCTGCCGAACCGGCCGCGCACCTGGCGCGTGCTCGCGCACCACGTTTTCCAGATCCCGGTGGCCTTCCTCGAGATGGAGGAAAAGGGCACGCGGCTCGAGTACGAGGTGATGAGCGCGGCGCCGCCCGACGACATGCGCACGGGCGCCTCGATCGCGGACTTCGGCGCGGCGGTGCGCGAACGCTTCGCCGGCTGGTGGGCGCGCAACGCCGGCGCGGACTTCACGCAGCGCGTCGACACCTATTTCGGCGGCGCGAGCCGCCATGAAATGCTCGAGCGCACCGTCTGGCACTCGGCGCAGCATGTGCGCCAGCTCGCCGCGCTGCTCGAATCGATCGGCATCGCGCCGGACCGGCCGCTGGGCGCCGCGGAAATCCGCGGCCTGCCGCTGACCGACCGGATCTGGGACGAGGACTGACGCCAGCCGTCCGCCGCGGCCGCCAGGCCGGGCATCCGCGTCGCCCGCCTTTCCTTGTTAAGTTGCGCCTGCGGACTCCCATGGCGGCGATGAACACGAACGGACAACCGGTATTGCGCGACATCGTGCTGGTGGGCGGCGGACACAGCCACGTCGGCGCGCTCAGGCGCTTCGGCATGCATCCGCTGCCCGGCGCGAGGCTTACGCTCGTCAGCGACGATACGCACACGACCTATTCCGGCATGTTGCCGGGTTATGTCGCCGGCCACTACCGTTACGACGAGATCCGCATCGACCTCGAGCGCCTGGCCGCCTTCGCCGGCGCGCGCTTCATCCGCGGCGAAGCGGTGGGACTGGACCGCGCCGCGCGCACGCTGATTTGCCGCGAAGGGCCGCCGGTGTCCTACGACCTGCTGTCCATGAACATTGGCGCGACGCCACGCATGGACGGCGTCGAGGGTCCACGGGCGCATGCGGTGGCGGTGAAACCGATCCACAGTTTCAACGCGCGCTGGCTGGCGCTGCTCGAGCGCGTTCGGCGGCACGCCGGGACCACGCGCATCGCGGTGGTCGGCGCGGGCGCGGGTGGCGTGGAGCTGGCGCTCGCGATGCAGCACCGCCTGCGCGGAGAGCTTCTGGCCATGGGCCGCGACCCGGAGGAACTGCGCATGCACCTGCTCGAAGCCGGCGCGCGCATCCTGCCCACCCATAACGACGCGGTGCGCGCGGCCTTCGAACGCGTGCTCGCGGCGCGCGACGTCGCGGTCCACTGCAACGCGGAAGTGCGCCGCGTCGCCGCGGGCGCATTGCAGACGGCGGCGGGCGCATCGATCGAGGCCGACGCGTCGGTCTGGGCGACGCGCGTCGGCGGCGCGCCGTGGCTGCGCGACACCGGCCTGGCGCTGGACGCGGAAGGATTCCTGCGGGTCGGCGCGACGCTCCAATGCAGCGACCCGGACATCTTCGCCGCCGGCGATATCGCCAGCCTGGCCGGACGCCCACTGGAAAAGTCGGGCGTATTCGCCGTGCGCATGGCCGCGCCGCTGGCGCGCAACCTGCGGCTGGTCCTGCAAGGCAAGCCGCTGCGCCCCTACCGGCCGCAGCGGCACTGGCTTTCCCTCATCAGCACCGGCGGGCGCAATGCGATCGCCTCGCGCGGTCCGCTGTGCTTGCAAGGCACCTGGCTCTGGCATTGGAAGGACTGGATCGACCGCCGTTTCATGGGGCAGTTCGAAACGCCGCGGGCGGCGTCCTAGGCGGCCGGCGGCGCGCGGTTGACCGCACCCTGCCCGCCTGCGTTATTCTTTAGGCAGTTGGGAAACAACGAATGGCATACAAGAGAATCCTGGTCCCGGTCGACGGCAGCGCGGTCGCGGCGAACGGCCTGAGCGAGGCGATCAAACTCGCCAAGAGCAGCCGCGCGCGGCTGCGGCTGCTGCACATCGTCGAGGACTACACGGCATTTTCCGCGCCGGACGTCGGCGTCGACGTCGGCCCGCTGCTGGAGGCGATGCTCGGCACGGGCCGCAAGACGCTGGCGCGCATCGAGCGCCGCGCGCGCAGCGCCGGGGTGAAACCGGAGTCCGTGCTGGTGGAAAACATCGGCGGCCGCGTCGCCGACGAAATCGTCTGGCAGGCGAAGCACTGGCGCGCCGACCTGATCGTCATTGGCACGCACGGGCGGCGCGGCCTGCAGCGCGCCCTGGTCGGCAGCGATGCGGAACTGGTCGCGCGCCACAGCCCGGTGCCGGTGCTGCTGGTGCCCGCGCGCGGCCGCGGCAAGCCGCCGCCCGCACGGCGCTAACCGTACACGTTCGAGAACCGGTTCACGAAGGCGTCGATCTCGGCTGCCGGCAGCAGGTCGATGCCGGCCGCCTGCTTGCGCCCGCCGCCGCCGGGAAACAAGCGGCAGAACTCATCCGCGCTGCAGCGCGCGCCCGCCGGAACGCGCAGGCTGACGACGTAGCCGGCGCCGCGGGGCGCGAGCACCGCGACGGCCTGCCGGCGATGCAGCCCGGCGAGATGATTCGCCAGCGTGCCGCTCACCCGCCGGCTCCATGCGGCCTCGGGCAACACCAGGATCTGGCCGCCCGGCCCGCTCCAGCGCGGCGCCACGCCGGCGGCCGCCTCCAGGTCGTCGTGCCGCCCCCGGTTCAGGCGATCGTAGATGTCCCTGGCGGCGACGAACTGCAGCGGATCCTCGTACTTGCCGAGCACGCGGTACAGGCGCGCCGGCGGCACCAGCAGGTCGGCCTCGGTCTCCCCGTAGGCGTTGTAATTGAGGCTGCGGCCCAGCTCGCGCAGTTTCTCCAGTTCGACCGCGCCGAACGGAATCGTGGCGCCCAGGTCCAATGCCGCCTGGTCCAGGCCGTCGCCGAAGGCCGCCGCAACCGCCCAGGCACGAAAGCGCCCGCCCAGATGGCGGTCGACCAGGATGCTGGTGCACACGCCGGCGGATGCGTCGATATGCGCTTCCAGCCCCGGGTGGGACGGGATCTCCCCCGCGTAGTGGTGATCGAAATAGCGCACGCGCGCGCCGCGCGCCAGCAGCCCGAGCAGCGCGCCGCGGTTGCGATCGAGGGACACGTCCAGCACCGTCACCAGGTCGCCGGCTCCGGCCCGGCCGACCTCGGCGCGCTCGAGCAGCGCGATGTCGCGCTTGACCCCGGTCACCAGCTGCGATTCGGCGGGCTCGGCGAGGCGCAGCTGGCGCAGCGCACAAAGGCCGTCCGCGTCGCCGTTGAATACGTCAATGCACCGCATGCCCGGCATCATAGCGTCGCGCTCCAGTAACGGTGGCGCGCGCGCAAATGTAGGCATACACTTGTTCTGCCATGGGTCGCAAGAAAATCCCTGCTGGCGTGCCGGAAGAGGATCGCACTCGCGTCATCGAGCGTCCGGACGGCTTCTATTGGCAGGCGCCGGACCGCAGCGCCCAGTACGGGCCCTTTCCCACCCTGCGCGAAGCGGTCGCCGACATGCAGGCGACCGACGACAGTTCCTACGAGCCGGGCGAAACGCTGGAGGAAGCCGAGGACGAAATCGGCATCTCCGGCTGGATCGATCCCGACACCGGCGAACCCGCCGAAGAATCCGGACCACGAATCAAGGACAACTGATGCAGATCCCGCTGCAGATCACGCTGCGCAACATCGCCCACTCCGATGCCGTCGAAGCAGCGATCCGCAAACGGGCCGCGAAACTGGACCGCTACCACAAGCACATCGTCAGCTGCCGCGTGGTGGTCGAGATCCCGTCGCGCCACAAGCAGCAGGGCAAGGAGTTCGTCGTGCGCCTGGACATCAAGGTCCCCGGCAACGAGTTCGCCATCAACCACGACCACCACGAAGACGTCTACCGCGCGCTGCAGGACGCGTTCGGCGCGGCGCGGCGCAAGCTCGAGGACCACAGCCGCCGCCGCACCGGGCTCGCGCCGCAGGCGGCGGAAGAACCCGTCCCGCCGGTTTAGCGGGCCGCCTCGCCCGCCAGCTGGCGCCGCATGGCGCGCAGTTCGCGCCGGTGCTTGGCGTCCACGCGCGGATAGCGGATGTTCAGCCGCTCGAGGGCATCGACGATGATGTTCGACACGATCAGGCGCGCGTTGCGCTTGTCGTCGGCGGGCACAATGTGCCACGGCGCGTGGCGCGTGCTGGTCGCGGCGAGGCAGGCTTCGTAGGCCTTCGCGTACTGCTTCCAGTAGCCGCGCTCCACGACGTCGCCGCTGCTGAACTTCCAGTTTTTCTTCGGGTCGTCGATGCGCTCGAGGAAGCGCCTGCGCTGCTCTTCCCTGGACAGGTGCAGGAAGAATTTCAGGATGCGGGTGCCGTTGCGGTACAGGTGGCGCTCGAGCCCGGCGATCGACCGGTAGCGCCGTTCCCACAGCGCGTCGCCGCTGGAAGCTTCCGGCGGCAGGTTCTGGGCGCGCAGGATTTCGGGATGCACGCGCACGATGAGTACCTCTTCGTAGTACGAGCGGTTGAAAATGCCGATGCGCCCGCGCTCCGGCAGCGCGCGCGTGCTGCGCCAGAGAAAGTCGTGGTCGAGCTCCTCCGCGCTCGGATGCTTGAAGCTGTAGACCTGACAGCCCTGGGGATTGACGCCGGACATGACGTGCTTGATGACGCCGTCCTTGCCGGCGGCGTCCATCGCCTGGAAGACCAGCAGCAGCGCGTAGCGGTTGTCCGCGTACAGCTTGTCCTGCAGCGAGCTGAGTTCGGCGATCTGGGCACCGAGCATCTCCTCGTAGTCCGCGCGGCTGCGGTAATAGGCCTTCATGCGCGTAGGCCACTTGCGCAGCCGGACCTTCTTTTCCGGTTCGACGCGAAACCGGGCCGGATCGATTGTGTTCGCCATCGGCGGCATCCTAACGCACCGGCAGGCCGGCGTACCCTCCATAGGTCACGGCTATGCGCCCTATCGCGAGATCCGATTGCCCAAAGCCCCTGCGCGCCTTAACCTGCCTGCATGCGCGAAGGCAACCTCGAGGCCCCGACCCGCCATCCGCTCGACTGGAAAAGCGCGGCCTTCTACGACGAAGGCGCCGCGTCTGCCGAGATGGAGCGCGTGTTCGACATCTGCCACGGCTGCCGCCGTTGTGTGAACCTGTGCACGGCGTTCCCCACCCTGTTCGATCTCGTGGATGCATCGAGCACGATGGAGGTCGACGGCGTCGACAGGAAGGACTACTGGAAGGTGGTCGACCAGTGCTACCTGTGCGACACCTGCTACATGACCAAGTGCCCCTACGTGCCGCCGCACCCCTGGAACGTGGATTTTCCGCACCTGATGCTGCGCGCGAAGGCGATCAAGTTCCGCAAGGGTGAAACCAGCTTCCGCGACCGCATGCTGACCTCCACCGACGCGATGGGCAAGCTGAATACCATTCCCGTCGTCGTGCAGACGGTGAATGCGCTGAACAGGAACAAGGTTTTCCGCGGCGCCCTGGAAAACACTCTGGGGATACACAAGGACCGCCAGCTTCCCGAGTATGCGAGCAGCACTTTTCGCTCGTCCTTCCAGAAAAGCCCTGCGTCAGAGGTCAAAAACGGCAAAAACACGCCCGGCAAGGTCGCCATCTTCTCGACCTGCTACGTCAACTACAACGAACCCGGCATGGGCCACGACCTGCTGGCCGTGCTGGCGCACAACGAAATCCCCTACGTGCTGGTCGACAAGGAGGCCTGCTGCGGCATGCCCAAGCTCGAACTGGGGGACTTGTCCGCGGTGGCCGGATTGAAGGACAAAAACATTCCCGCCATGGCCAAACTCGCGAAAGACGGCTATGCCATCCTGACGCCGGTGCCCTCCTGCACGCTGATGTTCAAGCAGGAGCTGCCGCTGATGTTCCCGGACGACGCCGATGTGCAGGCGGTGAAGGAAGCGATGTTCGACCCCTTCGAGTATTTCGTGCTGCGCGCCAAGGACGGACTGCTGAAGAGAGACTTCAAGGCCCGCCTGGGGAAGGTCGCGTACCACATCCCCTGCCACTCGCGCGTGCAGAACGTCGGCCAGAAGACGCGCGAGATGCTGGAGATGATCCCCGATACCGCGGTGACGACGGTCGAGCGCTGCGCCGGCCACGACGGCACCTGGGGCGTGAAGAAGGAGTTCTTCGACAACTCCATGAAAATCGCGCGCCCGGTCGCGCGCCAGCTGGCCGCGGCGGAAGCGGATTTCGTGAGCTCGGACTGCCCGATCGCCGGGCGGCACCTGATGCAGGGCATGGGCAAGGACGCAAAGCAGGCCGTCAAGGCCCATCCCCTCACCCTGCTTCGCAAAGCCTACGGCGTTTAGCTACTTCGCGAGCATCCTCGCCATGCGGTAGTACTCGAGGTCGGGCTGGCGCTGCCGGCCGGCGACCTCGGCGAGCGGCGTCAGCGCGATTTCCCGCCCCCGCAACCCGACCATCGCGCCGCTCTCCCCCTTCGCCAGCCGTTCCACCGCCGCGACGCCGAAGCGCGCGGCGATCAGGCGGTCCCAGGCGCTCGGGCTGCCGCCGCGCTGCACATGGCCGAGGATGGTGACGCGAAATCCGTAGCCGAGCTCCATCGCGTCGAGCTGCTTCTTGAGCACGCGGGTGCGCAAGCGGGCGCCCTCGGAAACCACGATGATGGCGTGCGTCTTGCCGCGCTCATGGGCGCTGCGTATCGCATCGGCCACCTCCCGCGCGCTCGCCTCCTGCTCCGGAATCAGCGTCATCTCGGCGCCGCTGACGATGCCGGCCATCAGCGCCAGGTACCCGCAATTCCGCCCCATCGTCTCGACGAGGAATGCGTTGCGGTGCGAGGAAGCCGTATCGCGCAGCTTGTCGATCGCCTCGACGATGGTGTTGAGCGCCGTGTCGACGCCGATCGCGATGTCGGTGCCATGGACGTCGTTGTCGATCGACGCCGGCACGCCGAGCACGGGCAGACCCAGCCCGTGCAGCGCGAGCGCGCCGCGCATGGTGCCGTCGCCGCCGATCGCCACCAGCGCGTCGACGCCATGCGCCTTCAGGTGCCGCATCGCTTCGCGCTGCGGCTCCGGCTGCGCGAACTCCGGGAAACGTGCCGTCTGCAGCAGGGTGCCGCCGCGCTGCAGGATGCCGCCGACGTCGCGCGCGCCCAGCTCCGACATCTCTCCGCGCGCGAGGCCCTCGTAGGCATGCTTGACGCCGACCATGCGAATGCCCATGGCAAGGGCGGAGCGCACGACAGACCGCACTGCCGCGTTCATTCCCGGGGCGTCGCCCCCGCCGGTCAGGACCGCAATGCATGTCGGGCTCGCCATGGACGCGGGTCATGGTGCCGCGCATCGTTGACCCATGTCAACGCGGCGCGCAACCCGGCCGCACGCGCAAGGAATTTGCCGCTATGATCCCGCACTGGCTTCGCAGGACGAAGGCGGCTCGATGCGCGTTTCCCCGATTGCCCGCTCGCTGGCCTGTGCGCTCGCTGCCCTCGCCCTTGCCCTGTTTCCGGCTGCCGACGGTGCGGCGCAGATGAGCAACGAGGTCTGCCTCGGCTGCCACGGCGCCGCCGGATTCGCCGCGCCCGGCGCGGACGGCAAGGATCGCCCCCTGCACGTCGCGCCGGCGCCGTTCGGCGCGAGCGTCCACGGCAAGCTGGAGTGCGCGATGTGCCACGCCGACGTGACCGCGGTGCCGCACGACCTGAAGGCGCGCGCGAAAGTCGACTGCGGCAACTGCCACGTGGACCAGAAGGAACAGTACCTGGCCTCGGTGCACGGCAAGGAGGCGGCGAAGGGCAATCTGAAGGCCGCGACTTGCGTCGGCTGCCACAGCACGCACGCGGTCGCATCGCCCAAGACCGATGCGGGCAAGCTGGCGATCGTTGCCCAGTGCGGTACCTGCCACAAACAGAATTTCGAAAGCTACACCGACACCTACCACGGCAAGGTCACGGCGCTCGGCTTCACGTACACGGCGAAGTGCTTCGACTGCCATGGCAGCCACGGCATCCTGCGCACGGCGGACCCGCAATCCACGGTGTCCCCGTCCAGGCGGCTCGCCACCTGCCAGAAATGCCACGCGAACGCGACCGCGGGCTTCGTGTCGTTCCAGCCGCACGCCAATGCGCACGACTTTGAGCGCTATCCCTACGTCTGGCTGGCGGCCAAGTCGATGGCCGCGCTGCTCGCCGGGGTGTTCATCTTCTTCTGGACCCACACGGCGCTGTGGTTTTACCGCGAATACAAGGACCGCCAGGCGCGCAAGAGCCGGCCGCACGTCGCCACCGACGAACTGCCCCATCTGAAGGGCAAGCAGTTCCAGCGCTTCGGGCCGCTCTGGCGCCTCGGGCACCTCGTGTTCGCGCTCAGCGTGATGACCCTGGTCCTGACCGGCATGGCGGTGCATTTCGCCGACACCGTGGGCGCCAAGGCGGTGATCGACGCCTTCGGCAGCCCGAAGGCGGCCGCGCTGGTGCACCGCACCGCCGCCGCCATCATGCTGGGCATCTTCTTCATTCACGTGGCGTACCTCGTCGTGCGCATCGGCGGCAACCTGCGCACCTTCCGCTTCTTCGGGCCCGCCTCCATGGTGCCCAACTGGCAGGACCTCAAGGACATCCTCGCGATGTTCCTCTGGTTCTTCGGCAAACGGCCGCGGCCGGTGTTCGACCGCTGGACCTACTGGGAAAAATTCGATTACTGGGCGGTGTTCTGGGGCATGGCGATCATCGGCGGCAGCGGCGCGATGCTGGCCTTCCCGGCGGCCACCGCATCGTTCCTGCCGGGCTGGACGTTCAACGTGGCGACGATCATCCACGGACACGAGGCGATCCTTGCGGCGGTGTTCCTCTTCACGGTGCACTTCTTCAACAACCATTTCCGCCCGGACAAGTTCCCGCTCGACATCGTCATGTTCACGGGCGCGGTGCCGCTGGAGGAATTCCGGCGCGAGCACGCGCTGGAGTACAAGCGGCTGGTGGAAAGCGGCGAGCTGCAGCGCTACCTGGTGGACGCGCCGTCGCGGCCGCTGACCCTCGGCTCGAGAGTGCTCGGCTTCACGCTGATCGCGATCGGCCTGGTCCTGCTGGTGGCGGTGCTCGCCGGCTGGATGGGCGTCGCGAGAATCCGCTAGGCGCGCGCCCGCGCGGGCCGAACTAGCGCTTGATGTCGAACTTGGCCTCGACGGGCGCCGCGGCGCCCGGCTTGAGGACTTTGACTGTCACCGTGTAGGGATCCTTGCCGGGCATCTGGAAGTAGTTGCCGTAGGTCCCGGCAGAAGCGCTCGCGACAGGCTCCAGCTTCTTGGTCTCGCCCGTCATCAGGTTGGCGACCCTCGCCTCCACCTGTGCGTTCTTGATTTCCGCCTTGCTGGCATTGTCCCGCACCTCGATGCTGACATGGAAATAACCGCTGCCGGACGGTACGGGCGGCATCGCCTTGCTGTCCGCGCCGGCCTGCCGCGCACGCATCGTTTCGGCCGGGACTACGCCGAGGTAAACGTCCGTGCCGGCGACCAGCCTGTGGTTGCGGTCCGCTGCGGCTGCCTTCGCTGGGGCCGCCTTGGCCGGCGCGGCCGAAGCCGGATTGAACATGTAGTTGATCGCGGCCTTGATTTCCCCGTCGGTCAGGTCGGCCCGCGAACCGCGCGCCGGCATGCCGTCATGTCCGCGGATCGCCTTGAGCGCGAGCGCGTCCATGCCATGTTTGAGCCGGGGCGCCCAGGCGTCGCGGTCGCCGATCTTGGGCGCGCCCTTCAATCCCGTGGCGTGGCACTTGCTGCATTGGTCGTCGACCACCTGTTTGCCGCTGCGCTCCTGCGCCTGCGCGCGCGCCGCCTCCGGACCCAGGAATACCGCAGCTGCAAGCAGCATCGGTGCGAATATCCAGCGCGTCGTATCAGTCATCGGTGCCCTCTCCAGGCAGGCAGGCCCATCCGTTTCCTGTCCAGTCTGCAGTATAACGATCCACGGGAACGATCGTTGACGCGGATCAAAGGAAGCGGACGGGCAAAAAAAAGCCGGCGGACGCCGGCTTCCTTTACCCGATCGGAACGGCTACTTCAGCGCGGTCTCGACGGCCTTCTTCAGCTCGTCGTCCGTGCCCGCGACCTTCGGATGGCCCTTGCCGTCCTTCATCTTGGCCACAATCGCCGCGGGCGCGCCCGCGTTGCCCTTGTTCTTGGCGGCGGCGTCCTTGAATGCCGGACCGACCTTTTTCTTCTCCATGTCGTGGCAACCCAGGCACTTCTTCAGCGCAGGGTCCTGCGCGAGCGCCACGCCGCCTGCCATCCCGACCCCCGCCGCTACCGCCACCGCGATCAGCATCTTGTTCATCGGAATCCCTCGCCTCGTCGATTTAAGTTGGAGAATGCCGCCAGTTTAACGTACCCGGGGCACGCCCGGTTGACGCGCAGGGCGAAAGGGGCTATTCGAACCGGTAGGTGTAACGAACGCCCCCGAACACGGATTGCTGCTTCTGGTCGGCGAAGACCGACGTGCCGTCCGTGGCCGACCCGTAGACGAACGGCGTCGGGCCGCTCGCCGGCAGCAGCATCCAGGACCAGTCGTCGGTTTTCCATTTCTCGTAAATGAAACTGAAGCGCAGGTCGGCGTTCTTCTGGATCGGGTACTGGGCGAAGGCCTTGAGCCTGAGCATCTTGTTGGTGATGTCCGGGCTCGGGACCAGGTTGGCATTCAGCTCGCCGCCAGCGACCAGCACATTCAGGTTCTGGTTGTACTTGTTGACGCTGCGGAAGCGCTCGAGGTCGGCGCCCAGCTTCAGCTTGTCGACCGCGCCGCGCAGGCCCGCGCCGAACGACACGCCGTTTTCCTTCAGGTTGTTGTCCTTGACGGTCTGCAGCGTCGGCGTCGACGTCCAGTTCTGGGTCGTCTCGCTGGCCTTGGTCTGGTCGAACGCCACCCAGGCATTGAGCGACCAGTCCGCGCTCAGCTGGTAGCTGCCGTCCACGCTCGCGGCATAAGCCTTGCCCTTTTCGAGCCCGAAGGGCAGGCCCGAGTAGTCGTCATGGGAATACTCGGCGGAAAACGTCAGGGTGACCTTGTCGGTCGGCGCCCAATCCACCAGGCCGCGGATCTTGTTGCGCTTGCGGTCCGAGATGTTCAGCGGATTGATCAGATTCTCGCCCGGCATGGTCGGATCGTTCGGCACCTTGTAGCTGCCGCCGTCCCGATCGCTGTACTGGTAGGTCAGCGAACCGTTGACCGTCTCCGACATCGACTTGCGCACGCCGGCGCGCAACGTGAGCTCGTCGAGGTCCGAGCGGAACGGAACGAACAAGGCGCCCTTGCTGGGCACCCAGCGATCCTGCGAACTGTACTCCGCGCCGCCCAGCAGGCTGTAACCGTCCCGCAGCCGGTAGGTCGCATCGACCTTCCCCGTCCATGTCTTGTAGGACCAGGGCGTGTTGAACACCGTTGGCGTGGGCCCGCTGAACACCAGGCCCTTGATCGGCGTCTTGTCGTCGAAATTACGGTAGCGCAGGTTGGCGTTGAGGGTGAGATCCGTGACCGGCCGGGATGTGAGGCCTGCCTCGACATGGGTCGTGTCGATCCGCCCGTCCAGGTGGTTTGGGGCCAACGGACTGGGCGCATTGCCCGCCGGGAACGTCAGGCCCGGCCGCGCCGTCGGCAGGAACTCGTCCTGCGTGGCGCGCGCATAGGATGCCTTGAACGTGCCGCGCGTGGTCGGCGTAAAGTTGTAGCCGCCATTCACGAAAAACTGGTGCGACCTGTTGTCCAGCGGCAGGGTCAGGTTGAAATACTGGCTGGTATTCGCCAGGTTGGACGTGCTGGTCACGACCAGACCATTGGAGTTGTCGTACGCGGTCCCGTAGTAGCCGGCCTGCAGCTGCAGGCGCTCGCCGGCGTAGTTGAGCACCGCCTCCCACTGGCGCGTGGTGCTGTTGATCGGCTCCATCGCGAACTCCGGCGCGCCGCCGCGGCCCCAGGGGCGCGAGCCGTCCTTGTTCTCCAGGCTGTAGGTCGCGTTGAAGCTGAATCCCGAGCCCAGGCTCTTGAAGAATTTCGCGGTGTAACGGTCGCGCGTCGTGCTGGTCTCGAGGTCCCTGCCGGACCCGGGAACGATCGTTGCGGCGGGAACGATCTGGCGCGTGCCGCCGGTGCCGATGACGCCCGTATTGATGGTGAACGGATTGTCCCGCGGGATGCGGACGTACTCGAAGGAGCCGCCGATGTCGCCCTGGCGTTGCCCCTCGACGCTGATTTCGCGCGTATCGAGCCCGAGGTCGCGGATCTTCAGGCCCCAGTCGATGCCCGTCGCATCGTCCCGCTTCTGCAGGTCCGCATCCAGGGTCGGGTAGAAACCCTTGTCGCGCATGCCGTCATACTGGCCCGCCTGGGGCCGGTCGTTGGTCCAGCCACCGCCGCCCACCGAAACCGAGCCCTCCAGCTCCTGCGCGGGCGCAGCGCCACCATACGCGGCGAACAGGGAGGCGGCCAGCGCCGTCAGCCCGAATTTCCCGTCTGTCGTCGTGCGCATGACTGTGTTCCTCAGTTCAGATTAACGACGGAATCGTCCGGACGTCGCCTTGTTTTCGGTGCTGTTGCTGCCGTGGATGTTGGTATGGCAGTTGAGACAGCCCCGCGCCACCGTCCCCAGTTGCGAAGAACTCGTGGTCCGGGTCTTCGGCACGCCGGCGTTCTGCGTCGGATGGCTGCTCGAGGCGTGGCAGTCCTGGCAGAGGAACGGCGGCCGCGACTTGAGCATGTTGGCGATCGTCGTGCCGTGCGGCTGGTGGCAGATGCCGCAGTCCTCGGTCACCGGCTGGTGGTTGTGCACGAACGGGCCGCGCTTCTCCATGTGACAGGCGTAGCAGGTCTCGTTGACGCTGCCCTTCTCCATCATCTTGGGATTGCTGCCGTGCACGTTGTGGCAGTCCGCGCAGCTCACTTTGCCTTCCAGGACCGGGTGGCGCGAGGGCTTGTTGATCTGGACGCGCTGCTCCTTGTGGCAGGTGAAACAGACGTTGGGCTGGGTGATCTTGTCGCGCACGTTGTCGTGCGAGGTATGGATCTGGTGGCAGGAGGTGCAGCCGGTGTCGCGGTTCGCGTGCGTGCTCGACAGCCAGTTCATGCGCCTCGGGTCCTTCTGGTGGCAGCCCAGGCAGAGCTGGTCCTTGGACGCCTGCGCGATGGCCTTCGAGGCGAGACTGACCATGCCGCCCACGCCCTTGCCGCCGCCTTCACTGACGTGCTTGGCGAGATCGCCCTTGTGGCAGGTGTTGCACCCGCCCTGGTTCACCGGGGTGCGCGCGTCGACCTTGTTGCCGTGCTTGGTGCCGAGGAAGGACTTGACCTGCGCTTCGTGGCACCCGGCGCAGACTTCCGGCCCGGGGGCTTGTGCCTGCGCTTGTTGCGCCCCGGGGAACCCGGCACCGCCCGACCAGAGAAACGCGGCCACAACCAGGAGGATGGCTGCATTGCGGCGGGCCAGCAGGTGGAATGACATTTTTCCCTATCCTCCCTTGGCATCGCCCCAGAGCGCGCCGTATTCGGATTCTCTCACTGCAACGGATCATGCTCCATTGCGAAGAGTTTTTGCACGATAGCGACGATTTAATTTGACCTAGGTCAAGGTCTCGGTTGCGCCGTGTGCTTTTGGCAACGAGCGTGGCCCCGATTTGATGCCCGTCAAACTCCGTATCGCCTGCCCAGCGATGATTGGTGCGACGCAATAGTGGAGGATCGGGAAAACACGATGGATACCGCTGCCGATATGACCGCGCAGAACGACCGGGCGACCGGGCGCCTGCTGCGCGGCACTGCGCTTTTCGCGAACCTGGCGCCCGCGCACATTGACAGGCTGGCAGCCCTTTCACGCAATCATTCGGTACGGCGCGGCGCCGCGATCTGCCGCCAGGGCGAACCCATGCCCGCGGTCATTGCCCTCGCTTCCGGCTCCGCGATGCTGGCGCTGCGGCGGCCCGACGGCAGCCGGCGCACGGTTCGGTTCATCGCTGCCCGCGAATGCTTCGGCCTCGCCACGGCGCTGCACAACCGGCCTTGCCCGGCGGATGTCACCGCGCTGGCGGACTGCCTGGTGATCTCGGTGCCGACGCCTCCCCTGCTGCGGCTGCTCGCCACCGATCCGGGGTTCGCGCGCGACCTGCTGCGCGCATTGTCGGACGATTACCTCGCGCTGCTCGACGAACTCCAGGCGAGCTTGCAGAAAAGCGCGCTGCAGCGGCTCGCGTCCTACCTCGGTTCGCTGGCCGAGCCCAATGGCACGCCGCACACCTGGATCGCGCGCCTGCCGGTAAGCAAAACCCTCCTCGCGGACCGTCTCGGCATCACCAAGGAGACGATGTCGCGGCTGCTGCGCCAGTTGACGGCCCGGGGCGCGATCGAAGTAACGCGGCGCGACATCACCATCCTGGACCGCGGCCTGCTGAGCTCCGCGGAACTTCCGGCGGGCAGCGGCTAGGCCGACAGCGCGATCTGCCGGCGCAATGCGCGGAATCGCTCCGCGACATCCGTGCCGAAGAGCGGATCGGGCCCGGGCTTCACCGCGTCGCGCACCGCCGCCCAGTCCGCCGGCGTCAGTTCCCGGGCGGCGCGCGCGAGAACGTCCTCCTCCTCCTTGGCGATATGGTTGCCGTAGTAGACGAGGTAGGTTGCCGCGGCAACCTCCAGCTCGGCGCGCGGCACGACCGCGCCGCCGACGATCGCCGCCAGCCGCTCGAGCAGCTGCTCGCCCGCATGCGCGATGACGCGGTGCTCCTGCACGAGGCGCGCCAGCACCAGCTCGAGATCGGGACAATGCGCGGCGAGGCGCGCGAACGCGACATCTTCGCGCGGATGGTGGAACCGGTCCGAGTAGTCGCGCAGGTAGCTGACGATGTCCTGCATCAGTTCGTAATTCGGCTGCCCGCCGCGGTGAAAGAGGTCCACCTGCTGCTGCAGGAGCGCAAGAAGCTGGTTGAAATAGACGTGCTCGGTATGCCAGGCGACGATGGGATCCATGCCGCCAAGTAAAAGGCAGGAAGCCGCATGCGGTGTTGACGCAGGTCAAACCGCCTTCAGGACGCGTGCGCGGCGAGGTAGCGCTTGACGCCTTCGGCGTCCGGCGCAACCACCTCGAAACGCTGCGGCAGGCTCTCGATGCCCTCGAAGCCGGCCGGGCGCGCGGGCTCCCGCCCGAGCGCCTCGCGGATGGTCCCGGCGAACTTCGCCGGCAGCGCGGTCTCCAGGCAGATGAGCGGCACACCCGGCTCGCGCTGTTCCAGCCCCACCTTCACGCCGTCGGCGGTGTGCGGGTCGATGACGACGCCGTACTTCCTGTCGATCGCGCGGATGGTGGCGATCCGGTCGGCGTGCATACTGCGGCCGGATACGAAGCCCGCCCTGGGAATCAGCGACAGGTCGAACTCGCCGCCCGAAGAAAAGTATCTCTTCACCCGGGCGCCGTCGCGCTCCAGCAGGTCGAACACGTAGCGCTCGAAATTGGATGCCCGCGAGATGTCCATCGAGGGGCTGGAGGTCGCCGCCACGTCCTTCCTCGGCCGGTAGCGCCCCGTGCGGAAGAATTCGTCCAGCACGTCGTTCTCGTTGCTGGCGAGGACGAGCTTGCGCACCGGCAGGCCCATCGCGCGCGCCACGTAGCCCGCATAGATGTTGCCGAAGTTGCCCGAGGGCACCGCGAACGAGACTTCCTGGTTGTTTTCTTCCGTTGCTGAAAAATAAGCCTTGAAATAATAGACGACCTGCGCGGCCACGCGCGCCCAGTTGATCGAATTCACCGCGCCGATCCTGTATTTCGCCTTGAAGGGGGCGTCCGCATTCACCCGCTTGACGATGTCCTGGCAGTCGTCGAACACGCCCTCGACCGCGAGGTTGTGGATGTTCGGTTCCTGCAGCATGAACATCTGCGCGCGCTGGAAGGCGCTCATGCGGCCGTGCGGCGAGAGCATGAAGACGCCGATGTTCGTCTTGCCGCGCAGCGCGTGCTCGGCGGCCGAGCCGGTGTCGCCGGAGGTCGCGCCGAGAATATTGAGGGTTTGATTCTTTCTATTGAGCTCCTGCTCGAAAAGATTTCCGAGCAACTGCAGGGCCACGTCCTTGAAGGCCAGCGTCGGGCCGTTCGAGAGACCCAGGATGTGCAGGCCGGGCTCGAGCGTCCTGAGCGGCGTGATGTCGTCGCTGCCGAAGACCTGTCTCGTGTAGGTCCGCTCGACGATCGCATCCAGGTCCGGCACGTCGTCCATGAACTGCCGAAGAATGGCCTTCGCCAGTTCTGGATAGCTCTTACCCCTGAGGTTCTTCAAATCCGCCGCGGGGAAAACCTCCGGGACATAGAGGCCGCCATCGGCAGCGAGCCCTTCCAGCAGGATTTCCGAGAAGCGCCTGGCCGGCGCGGCGCCGCGCGTGGAGACGTATTTCATTACAGCAGTTCTTCGAGACGGATCCTCGTGACCTTGCCGACCACGGTCGGCAGCTTCTCGATCTTCGCCATGGCGGCGTTGACGTTCTTCTCGATCGCCTGGTGCGTGAGCATGACGATGTCCACGTTGCGCTCGCCCGCTTCGGGCTCCTTCTGCACCATGGCGTCGATGGAGATCTTCGAGTCGGCGAGGATGCGCGTGATGTCGGCGAGCACGCCCGGCCGGTCCTTGACGCGCATGCGCAGGTAGTAGGAGGTCTCCACCGCGCCGATCGGCAGTACCGGATCCTTCGCGAGGCGATCGGGCTGGAACGCGAGGTGCGGCACGCGGTGTTCCGGATCGGCGGTGATGAGCCGCGTGATGTCCACGAGATCCGCGACCACCGCGCTCGCGGTGGGCTGGCTGCCCGCGCCCGCGCCGTAGTACAGGGTCGGTCCGACCGCGTCGCCCTTGACCAGGATCGCGTTCATCACGCCTTCGACGTTGGCGATCAGGCGCCGGTGCGGGATCAGCGTCGGGTGGACGCGCAGCTCGATGCCCTTCGCGGTCTTCTTGGTGATGCCCAGCAGCTTGATGCGGTAGCCGAGCTGCTCGGCGTAGCGGATGTCCTGCTGCGTGAGGCTGGAAATGCCCTCGGTGTAGGCCTTCCTGAACTGCATCGGCACGCCGAAGGCCAGCGCCGACAGGATCGTCAGCTTGTGCGCCGCGTCCACGCCCTCGATGTCGAAGGTCGGATCCGCCTCGGCGTAACCCTTTTTCTGCGCGTCCTTGAGGACGGCGGCGAACGGCAGGCCCTTGTCGCGCATCTCCGAGAGGATGAAGTTCGAGGTGCCGTTGATGATGCCGGCGATCCACTCGATGCGGTTCGCCGCCAGGCCCTCGCGCAATGCCTTGATGATGGGCACGCCGCCGGCGACCGAGGCCTCGAACGCCACCACCACGCCCTGCTTCTGCGCGGCGGCGAATATTTCATTGCCGTGCGTGGCCAGCAGCGCCTTGTTGGCGGTGACCACGTGCTTGCCGTGGCGGATCGCCTCGAGC
>Ga0315910_10001330_pt1 | contig 22907 bp, 20 predicted proteins | sample EdamamesoilMG_FD_204470 | JGI IMG/M metagenome (GOLD analysis project Ga0315910, IMG submission 204470) | Garden soil microbial communities collected in Santa Monica, California, United States - Edamame soil | ecosystem: Environmental > Terrestrial > Soil > Garden | place: USA: California... | reverse complement strand
TCGGCTCCGACTGCGGCATCGCCAACGTGAACCTCGGCACGAGCGGCGCCGAGATCGGCGGCGCCTTCGGCGGCGAAAAAGACACCGGCGGCGGCCGCGAATCCGGCTCCGACGCCTGGAAAAACTACATGCGGCGCGCCACCAACACCATCAACTACGGTGACGATCTGCCGCTCGCGCAGGGGATCAAGTTCGGGGAGTGATCGCTACCCGTCGTACGGGTCGTACACGTCGCGGATCGATGCGTCTTTTTCGAATTGTGCCCTGGCATAGGGACATTTTGCCTGAACGCGGGTCCCTGTTTCGCGCGCCCAGGCGACGGCGGCATCGAGCAGTCGGCGGCCGATGCCCTGTCCCTTGAGCGACGCGTCCACCTCGGTGTGAAGGATGAGAATGCGATCCTCGCCGACACGTCCGTAGGCTTGCTCGGCAATGCGCTCGCCCTGGCGCTCGACGAAGAACGCCCCGATGCCGTTCGCCTCTTCGTGCCCTATCTCGAAGTCAGCCTGCATGGGTGCATTCTAGGGTACCGGGCCCGGCGGACGAACGCTCTCGGGCGTTCCGGCGTCCAGCCGGTGACCCGTGATCAGGCGCGAGCCCCGCTGATAGGTGAAGTACGACCAGGCCCAGTCGAGCAGCACCACCACGCGGTTCCTGAAGTCGATCAGGTAGACGATGTGGAGCAGGAGCCACGCCGCCCAGGCGATGAACCCCGACAGGCGCAGCCCGCCGATGCGCGCGACGGCGCGGCTCCGGCCAATCGTCGCCATGATCCCCTTGTCGACGTAGTGGAACGTTTCCCGCGGTTTTTCGTCGATCGAGCGCGCGATCTGCCGCGCCACGAAGCGCCCCTGCTGCATCGCCACCGGACTCACGCCGGGAAGCGCCGCCGTCTCACCCGCCGGCACGAAGGCGGCCGCGTCGCCCAGACAGAAGACGCTCGGATGGCCTGGAATGCTGCAATCCTCGCGCACCAGGATGCGCCCCGCGCGATCGAGCGGCACGCCGAGCGTTCCACCGAGCGACGCAGCCTTGACCCCGGCCGCCCAGAGCACCGTCGATGCCTCGAGCCGCTCGTCGCCGCACACGGCGCCCTGGGCGTCGATCGACGTCACGCGGGTGTGCGTCCGAACCTCGACCCCCATCGCCTTCAGGCTCGCCGTCGCCTTGGCAGAAAGCTCGGCGTCGAAGCCCGCGAGGATGCGCTCGCCGCCCTCGACCAGCACGACGCGCGTCGCATCCGGCCGGATGCTGCGAAAATCCCGCGAAAGAACGAAGGTGGCGAGCTCGGCGATGGCCCCGGCGAGCTCGACCCCCGTCGGCCCGCCCCCGATCACGACGAACGTCAGGTGCCGGCGCTGGCTCTCGGGGTCACCCTCGCGCTCGGCCGCCTCGAACGCGAGCAGCACCCGGCGCCGGATCTCGACCGCATCGTCGAGGTCCTTGAGCCCCGGCGCGACACGCGCCCACTCGTCATGCCCGAAGTACGAGTTCTGCGCGCCCGGCGCGAGCACCAGGAACTCGAAGTCGAGCGGCGGGCATTCCCTCGTGTGCACCTTCTTCGCCACCAGGTCCACACTCGTCACCTCGGCAAGCAACACGCGCGCATTGTCCTGCCGGCTGAGCACGCTCCGGATCGGGGTCGCCACCTCCGCCGGCGAAAGCCCCGCCATCGCCACCTGGTAAAGCAGCGGCTGGAACAGGAAATGATTCGACCGGTCGAGCAGCGTCACATGCACCGGCGCCTTCCTGAGCGCCTTCACGACCGCGAGCCCGCCGAAACCACCCCCAATCACGATCACCGAACGGCGGAGCTTCATCGAAAACCGTCCGAAGATGCTAGGATCCTTCCCCTCGGGCAGGTAGCTCAGCGGTAGAGCGCTGGCCTTACAAGCCGGATGTCGCAGGTTCGAAACCTGTCCTGCCCACCGCAGAAGACGGCTCCCGACGCTTGGTCGGAGCCGGGCCGGCGTTGGAGCGCACCGGCTTTTGGTGGCCGATGGATCGGGGCTGTTGCGACATGGATGGGGGACGACCACGAGCTCTCATGAAAACGACCCACCTCTCCACCGCCCTCGCTCTCCTCACGGGTCTAGGCTGCGCGCCGACGGTGGAAGCACCCTCGAATCAAGACGCGGCGGGGTCGGGCGGCGTCGCGGGGCTAGGGAGCGGCGGCGCCGGCATGGCTGCGGGCGTCGGCGGCAGCTTGTCGGGCGCGAGCGGAACGGGGAGCGGATTCGGTGGGACCTCTGCAAGCCTCGGAGGCACCTCCGGGGTAGCCGGAGCGACGGGCGGTTCATCGGGGAGCGCCGGCACCGGAGCCGGGGGCATGAGCGGCGTCGGCGCCGCCCCCTCGACGGGCGGAGCCGCAGGAGAAGGAGGCAGCCCGAGCGGTGGCGCGTCAGGCGGCGGACAGTCCAGCGCCGGGCAGGCAGGCGCCATGACGGCAGGCGCCGCCGGAGCGGCCGGCACGGTGAGCGACCCCGGTACGGAGGGAGACGGGGACGTGACCATCGGCCCGAGCTACGCGGACTCGCCCGATCTCGCGAGCAAGAACGTCCCGCGCGGGAAAACGTACGATTTTACGATGAGCTCGACGGAGAGCGCCATCTACAAGGGGGACGACGCGACACTCCTCGCCGCCAACCAGCACGACTTCGAGCGCGACATCCGCGTGTACGTGCCGTCCCAGTACGTCGACGGCACACCCGCGCCGTTCATGGTCGTGCAGGACGGCTACGTCGGCGACATCACCCGCGCCCTCGACAACCTGATCGCGGAGACGGATCCGGAAAGGCGCCTCCCCGCCATCGTCGCTGTCTTCGTCGCGAACGGCGGCGGGGACAGCAAGGGCAGCCAGCGCGGGCTCGAGTACGACACGCTCTCGGATCGTTACACGCGCTTCATCGACACCGAGGTATTGCCCGCGGTGGTCGCGCTTCCCGCAATTCTCGCCGATCGGCCGAATTTTGCTCTGACGGACGACCCGGAGGGGCGCGCCGCCTACGGCTGCAGCTCGGGCGGGGCCGCCGCCTTCACGATGGGCTGGTTCCCCACGGATCGCTACCGCCGCATCATCACCTACTCGGGTACGTTCGTGGATCAGCAGGACGATGACGCCGCCGAAGAGGACCTCTATCCGCTCGGCGCGTGGGAGTACCACGATCGCCTCATCGCGGAGGCCGACAAGAAGCCTCTCCGCGTGTTCCTCCAGGTGAGCGAGAACGACAATGGCGCCGGAGACAGTGAGGCCGGGCATCACAACTGGGTGATGGCGAACGAGCGCATGGCCGAGGACCTCGGCGCGAAGGGGAACCATTACCGCTTCGTGTACGCGCTCGGCGCCGGGCACTGTGACGGAGCCGTGCGCCGCCAGACCCTGCCGGAAACACTGCTTTGGACTTGGCGAGGCTATCCGGTCGACTGACGGCCCAATGCTTCGTTCCGGTTTCGTCGTGTACCCCACAAACCCACGGTGCCCTCCGGACTCCGGATCCGCTACCGTGTCTCACCATGTCGAACGAAATCCCGAAGGCGACGCTCAGTAAGATCATTCCGAAGATCCGACCGAAGACGTGCCCCTGCTGTGCGCAGTCGAAATTCGAGATCCACCCGCGCCTGGTCGCGCTCGTCGACAGCGAGGACGTGCTGACCCCGGGCTACAAGGCGGCAGTCGTCATCACGTGCAAGAGCTGCCAGCACATGATGCTGTTCTCCGCCAAGGGCCTCGGGCTCGTGGGCGACGGACCCGCATCCAAGAAGAAGGCCTAGTCAACACCGCCTTCACGATGCCCCTGCTCAAGGTCACCTCCTCCGTCACGACGAGCGACGCCGCTCGCGCGGAGCTCCTCCTGGGGCTGTCGAAGCTCGTCGCGGCAACGCTCGGCAAACCCGAGGCCTACGTGATGACCGCGTTCGAACCGGTCGCAACGATGACGTTCGCCGGCACGGCGGAGCCTGCGGCCTACGTCGAGCTGAAGAGCATCGGGCGCTTCACGCCGGAGCTCACGAAGAGACTATCGGCCGAGATCTGCGAGCGGCTCGGGGCCGCGCTCGGCGTCCCCGCCGCCCGCGTCTACATCGAGTTCGCCGACGCCCAGGGCTACCTCTGGGGCCACGACGGCGAGACGTTCGGCTGAGCCAGGCGCCGGGCTACGACGAAAGCCCAGGCTGCGCGGGCGGCGGCTCTTCGGGGGGGCGCGACGGGCCGCCGCCTTCCGGCTCGCCCTCGAAGAGCTCACCGAAGCGGTACTCGATCAGGGGCTTTTGCGGGCCAAACATGTGATCCGCATCGGGCAGGCGCATCGCTTCGCGGAGCACGTCGTCCATGTGCGAGACGAGGACGATGCGGAGCGCGCGCAGCACCCGCCGCGGGATCTCCTTCAAGTCCTTGCGATTCTCGAGCGGGATCAGCACCGTGGTGATGCGGTTTCGGTGCGCCGCGAGCAGCTTTTCCTTGAGCCCGCCGATCGGCATCACGCGGCCGCGCAGCGTGATCTCGCCGGTCATCGCGACTTCGTTGCGGACCGGGAGCTTGGTGAGCGCGCTCGCGATGCTGGTCGCCATCGTGACGCCGGCGCTCGGGCCGTCTTTCCGGACGAAATCCGGGAAGTGCACGTGGACGTCGATCTTCGAATAGAAATCCGGCTCGAGCTTGAGCGCGCCGCCGCGTGAGCGGATGTAGCTCATCGCAGCTTGGGCGCTCTCTTCCATGCCCTTCTCGAGCAGGCCGGTGATCACGAGCTTGCCCTTGCCGGGCACCACGCTGACCTCGCAATCGAGGATGTCGCCGCCGTGCTCGGAAACGCTGAGCCCATGGGTGAGCCCGATCTGATCGGCTTCGTCCTTCTTGCCGAGGCGCTGGCGCGGAACGCCGAGGTAGCCCGGCACGTCGGCCGCTTTCACCTCGAGCTTCTGGCCGCGCCCTTCCTTCACCACGCGGAGCGCCGCTTTCCGGCAAATGCTCGCGAGCTCGCGCTCGAGCGAGCGGACGCCGGCTTCACGCGTGTAGTGGTGGATGACCGTGCGGAGCGCGCTCTCGGTGAAGTTGAGGTCGGCCTCGGTCAGGCCGCACTCGCTGCGCTGGCGCGGGACCAGGTAGCGCTCGGCGATGTTGAGCTTCTCGAACTCGGTGTAGCTCGAGAGCTGGATGATCTCGAGCCGGTCCTGGAGCGGGACCGGGATGCCGCCGAGCGTGTTGGCGGTGGTGATGAACATCACGCTCGAGAGGTCGTAGTCGAGGTCGAGGTAGTGATCGTTGAACGTCGCGTTCTGCTCCGGGTCGAGCACCTCGAGCAGCGCGGCCGCCGGATCACCGCGGAAGTCCGTGCTCATCTTGTCGATCTCGTCGAGCAGGAACACGGGGTTGGACGTCGCGACCTTCTTCAGGCTCTGCACGATCTTGCCGGGGAGCGCGCCGATGTACGTCCGGCGGTGGCCGCGGATCTCGGCCTCGTCCCTGACGCCGCCGAGCGCGAGACGCACGAATTTCCGGCCCGTCGCGCGCGCGATGCTCTTCGCGATGCTCGTCTTGCCGACGCCGGGCGGGCCCACCAGGCACAAAATCGGCCCGCGGAGCTGCTTGGTCAGCGCCTGCACCGCCAGGTACTCGACGATGCGCTCCTTGCACTTCTTCAGCCCGTAGTGGTCCTCGTCGAGGATGCGCTCGGCCTCCACCACGTCGAAACGCTCTTCCGTCTTCTCCATCCACGGGAGCGTCAGGATCCAATCGATGTAGTTGCGAACGACGGTCGCTTCGGCCGACGTCGGGTGCATGAGCTTCAACTTCTTGAGCTCCTTGCGCACCTTCGTCTGGGCCTCTTCGCTCATGCGCTTCTGCTTGAGCTGCTCTTCGATCTCCTGGATCTCGTTCTTGAACTCGTCGCGTTCCCCGCCCCCGAGCTCCTTCTGGATCGCCTGCATCTGCTCGTTCAGGTAGTATTCCTTCTGCGTCTTCTCCATCTGCTTCTTGACGCGAGAACGGATCTTCTTTTCTACCTGGAGGATCTCGATTTCGGCCTGCATCAGCTCGTACAGGCGCTCGAGCCGCTTTTTCGGCTCGTCCATCTCGAGCAGGCCTTGACGATCGGCGACCTTGATCGTCGGTAGGTTGGCGGCGATGGTGTCGCTGAGCTTCGAGCCGTCCTCGACGCTCTGGACGCTCATCAACACCTCGGGCTGCACCTTCTTGTTGAGCTTGACGTAAACCTCGAAGGTGCTCTGCACGCTGCGAACGAGCGCCTCGACCTCGACGTCGGCTTCGTTCTTGTCCGGTACGTCCTCGAGCTCGGCCAGGAAATAATCGGGGCTTTCGACGTAGCGGCGAACGCGTGCGCGCTGACGCCCTTCGACCAGCACCTTGACCGTGCCGTCCGCGAGCCGGAGCAGCTGGACGATCGTGCCGATCGTGCCGACGGCGTAGATGTCCTCGGCCGTCGGATCGTTGGTCTTGGCGTTCTTCTGCGCGGCGAGGAAGATGTCCTTGTCGCGCGCCATCGCCTCGTCGAGCGCGGCGATGCTCTTGTCGCGACCGACGAAAAGCTGCGCCACCATGTGCGGGAACACGATGATGTCCCGGAGCGGCAGCGCGGGCAGCGTGCGGCGCTCGGGCGGAGTCTTGTCGTTCGAATCGTTCTTGAAGAACATGTCGGTCATGCACGCTTTCGCCGGGGATCGGGGTCAGGTCACCCGCACGGCGGCGCGCTTCTCGAACGAAAGTCGCAGCGCCGAGCGTGAGGTGGCCGTCAGCCGACTCCAGCTTCCTTGTGGTAGACGATGAGGGGCGGGTCGCCCTGGAGGATCGCTTCTTCGTTGACGACGACCTCCTTGATGCCTTGCTTGGACGGCACGTCGTACATGACGTCCAGCATGGCTTCTTCCATGATGGCCCTGAGGCCGCGCGCACCGCTTTCGCGCGCCAATGCCTTCTTCGCGATGGCCGCCAGGGCCCCTTTCGCGAACTTGAGCTTCACGCCGTCCATCTCGAACAGCTTGTGAAACTGCTTCACCAAGCTGTTTTTCGGCTTGGTGAGGATGTCGATCAGCGCTTCCTCGCTGAGCTCGTGCAAGGTCGCAATCACCGGCAAGCGGCCGATGAACTCGGGGATCAGCCCGAACTTCAAGAGGTCCTCGGGCTGCACGTGGGAGAGCAGCTCGCCGAGCCGGAGATCGGCCTTGCCCTTGATCTCCGCGCCGAAGCCGAGGCGGCTCTGCCCGAGGCGCCGCTGGATGATCTGGTCGAGGCCCACGAAGGCGCCGCCGCAGATGAAGAGGATGTTGCTGGTGTCCACCTGCAGGAAATCCTGCTGGGGATGCTTGCGGCCGCCCTTCGGCGGCACGTTGGCGATCGTCCCTTCGATGATCTTGAGCAGCGCCTGCTGCACGCCCTCACCCGACACGTCACGGGTGATCGAGGGGTTGTCGCTCTTCCGGCTGATCTTGTCGATCTCGTCGATGTAGACGATGCCGCGCTGGGCGCGCTCCACGTCGTGATCGGCGTTTTGTAGCAGCTGGACGATGATATTCTCGACGTCCTCGCCGACGTAGCCGGCCTCGGTCAGCGTGGTGGCGTCGGCGATCGCGAACGGCACCTTGAGGATCTTGGCGAGCGTCTGGGCGAGCAGCGTCTTGCCGCTACCCGTCGGCCCGAGCAGGAGGATGTTGCTCTTGCCGAGCTCGACGTCGTCGGTCGCGATCTTCGAATTGATGCGCTTGTAGTGATTGTGAACGGCGACCGCGAGGATCTTCTTCGCGCGATCCTGACCGACGACGTAGTCGTCGAGGATGGCCTTGATCTCGGCGGGCTTCGGCGTCGGGTCGGCGCCGGCGGACGGCTCGTCCTTCTCGACCTCTTCCGCGATGATGTCGTTACAGAGCGCGATGCACTCGTCGCAAATGTAGACGGTGGGACCCGCGATGAGCTTCTTCACTTCCTTCTGCGATTTTCCGCAGAAGGAGCAGCAAAGGTTGCCGTTGTTCTCGTCGCGCCGTCTCTCCACTTATCGTCCTCGCGTGACCCGCGGGTGGTTCATGAAATTCTATGGCTCTCGCTCGCGTTGGGCAAGCGGATGACACCAGGATCGCCGGGCCATGCTGGCCCTTACGACCAAAAGGGGCTCTTCGTAAGCGTTATGGGGGGGGAACTCCCTAGACGGGCGCGCTCTCGCGCGCCCTAGAAGCCGCTAGCCGGCCCATGCGGCGCCCTAGACCCAGGACTGGGCGTAGGGCCGGGGCTCTGCCCTAGCCGGTGGTCTTTTTCTTGGGGTCGAAGATCTCGTCGATCAGGCCGTACTCCTTGGCCTGACCGGGCCCCATGTAGAAATCCCGCTCGATGTCGCTGCCGATGGCTTCCTTCGTCTTACCGGTAGAGCGGACGAGGATGTCGATCAGCACGTCCTTGATGTGCCGGATCTCGCGAGCCTGGATCTCGATGTCCGTCGCCTGACCGCGAGCGCCGCCGAGCGGCTGGTGGATCATGATGCGGGCGTTCGGGAGCGCGAACCTGCGGCCCTTCTGGCCGGCACCGAGCAGGACCGCGCCCATGCTGGCGGCCTGACCGATGCAGATGGTGCTGACCGGGCAGCGCACGTACTGCATGGTGTCGTAGATCGCGAGCCCGGCGGTCACCACGCCGCCCGGTGAGTTCACGTAGAGCTGGATGTCCTTGTCCGGGTCCTCGCTCTCGAGGAACAGGAACTGGGCGATGACGATGTTCGCCACGTCGTCGTCGACCGCGCTGCCGAGAAAGACGATGCGGTCCTTCAACAGGCGGCTGAAAATGTCCCACGTCCGCTCGCCGCGGTGCGTGGTTTCCACCACGTGGGGGTAAATGACGTTGTCTTGGATGCGTTCGGCGCCCGCTCGGCTTTCGAGCAGGTGGAGCGCTTGGCTGCGGGTGGTCGGGGGTCGCGTCATGGTGGGATGCTCTCTCAGGCGTCGTCAGGCTTTCGTCAGGCTTCCTCGATCTTGGCCTTCGCCTGGATGATGTCCAGCACCTTGTTCTCCAAAATCATACCGACCAGCATCTCGCGCTTCTGGGGCTCGCGGTATTCAACGCGGAGCTTGGCGACGTTCTTCCCCGACTGCTGAGCGAGCTCCTCGAGCCCTTTCTCGATTTCCTCGTCGCCGATCTTCAGGGCTTCCTTCTTGGCGACCTCGGCCATCAGAAGGCCTGCCTGGACCTTGAGCTCGCTGTCGGCCCTCACCTTTTCCCTGAGCTCTTCGCCGAGGGCGCTCGCCTGCCCGCCCTGCTGGCGAGCCCGCGTCAGGATCTCCTGCTCGGTGATGCGCATCTGGCGCTCGACGAGCGACGGCGGCACCACGACCGGGTTCGCCTTCACGAGCTCGATCACGAGCTGCTCGGCGAGGGCGTTCTCGCTCGCCTCGTCGGCCTGCTTCACGAGCCGCTCGCGGAGGTCCTTCTCGAGCGCGGCCAGGGTTTCGAAATCGCCGAGATCCTTGGCGAACTCGTCGTCGGCCGCCGGCAGCACGCGCTCCTTGAGCGCCTTCAGCGTCACCTTGAACTTCGCCGTCTTGCCGCGAAGCTTCTTGTGCGGGTGCGCGGCCGGCATCGGCACGTCGACCTCTTTCTGATCGCCCACCTTGAGGCCGGTGATGGCCTCCTCGATCGCGGGGACGAGCTGGCTCTTGCCGAGCTGCACGCGAAAATCGTTCGCGCCCGCGTCGGCAATCACCTCGCCGTCGACTTCGACCTGAAAATCCAGGGTCACCACGTCGTCGGTCGCCGCGCCGCGCGCCTCCTTCGGCTCTTCCAGCGTCGCGTGCGCTTCTCGCAGCCGATCGACCTCGGCCTTCACCTGATCGTCGGTCACCACCGCTTTGGAGCGCTTGGCGGTGAGACCCTCGTACGTCACGCTCTCGATCGAGGGCAGCACCTCGACGCGCACCGTGTACGAGAACGGCTGATCCTCGACCAGCGCCTTCTGCTCGATGGCAGGCGAGCCCACCGGCTGGAGCTTCTCGGCGTTCACCGCCTGCGGATACGTCTCTTCGACCAGGCGCTGCGCCACGTCATTCGCGATGCGCGAGCCGTACACGTGGGAGAGCACCTTGCGCGGAGCCTTCCCGGGTCGAAACCCCCTCACCTTCGCCGAACGCGCGACGTTCGAGTAAGCCTTCTCGACTTCCTCGCTGACGCGCTTCTGATCGATCTGGATGTTGAACTCGACGACGACGGGGCTGAGCCGCTGGACGGTGACCTGCATGGCGGAAGGTGTGGGACCTTAGCCATCGAGCCCCCGCGGTCAACTCCGGCGACGCCCCGCCCCCGTCATCCTCGGCGCTATTCGTCGTCGTCCTCGTTCTCGGCCTTGAAGAGCTGGGCCTCGAACGGGTCCATGTCGAAGTCTAGAACCTGACCGTTGTGCTCGATCTCGTCCGTCGACCAGCCAATGCGCATGTCGGGCCGGAGCTCCTCGCGCGTAAAGTCCTGAAAAGTCGAATAACCACGGGGGTCTGCCATCTGGTTCCTCTCTGGCCTAAGACTACAGTCACCTACTTAGACCTACATCTGACTACAATGTAGGCGACCCTGGGCAGGGCTCCAAGAAAGCCGCGCCGGAAAACTGCCCGAGCGCTGGTGGCTCGAGGGGCTGCGTCCGGCTTCTCCCCCGCCCCGCCGCCGTCGCGCCTTCCTCTGCCGGGCGGGTATAGGCTCGCCCACGATCCCCCGATGCCCGGCCCGCACATCATCGCCATCGCCAATCAGAAGGGCGGCGTCGGCAAGACCACCACCGCCGTGAACCTCGCCGCAAGCCTCGCCGCGGCGGAGCGGTCCACGCTGCTCATCGACATGGACCCCCAGGGGAACGCGTCGAGCGGCGTCGGCGTCCCGCCGGGCACGGCGGAGCGCACGATCTACGACGCGCTGATCGGCGGCCAGCGGCTGCCGGACGTGGTGATGAAGACCAAGATCGCGACGCTCGACGTCGCGCCGTCTACCCAAGATCTGATCGGCGTCGAGTTCGAGCTCTTCGAAGTAGACCGCGGCACTCACCTGAGCGCGTTGCTCCGCGATCCGATCATCGAGCGCTACGAGTACGTCATCCTCGATTCACCGCCGTCGCTCGGCGTGCTCACGCTCAACGTGCTGGTTGCTGCCAAGCGCGTGATTGTCCCGCTGCAGCCCGAGTATTACGCGCTCGAGGGCATCACCTACCTGATGGCGACGATCGATCGCGTGCGTTCGTCGCTCAACCCCGGGCTCGTGCTCGAGGGCATCGTGCTGACGATGTGGGACCCGCGAAACCGGCTCGCCCATCAGGTGGCCGACGAGGTGAAAAAGCACTTTCGCGTGTTCGAAACGATCATCCCGCGCAACGTGCGCCTGAGCGAGGCGCCTTCGCACGGGTTACCCGCGCTCCTCTACGATGCGGGCTCGAAAGGCGCGCAGGGCTACTTGAGCCTCGCGCGTGAAGTGATCGAAGGCGCGGCATGACGGAGCTCCCGAAGAAGCCCCTGCGCGGGCTCGGTCGCGGCCTCGACGCCCTCTTGCCCGTGCGTCCCCAGGCGACGCCCGCACGCACGGCGGGCGCCTACGGCGAGGGCAACGTGTTTTCCTGCGCGCTCGAGCGCATCGTGCCCCAGCGCGGCCAGCCGCGGCAGCACTTCGACACCGCGCGCCTCGACGAGCTCGCCTCGTCGATCAAGGAGCACGGCCTGCTCGAGCCGCTGGTCGTGCGGCGGCGCGGCGAGGGGGACTTCGAGCTCATCGCCGGTGAGCGGCGCTGGCGTGCCGCCCAGCGCGCCGGGCTGCGCGAGGTGATGGTGGTCGTGCACGACGTCTCGGCGCGCGACGCCTTCGAGCTCGCGCTGATCGAGAACGTCCAGCGCGAAGACCTCGATCCGATCGAGTTCGCCGAAGCGCTCGAGCGCCTGCTGCGGGAGCACGGCTACACGCAGGAAAGGCTGGCCGAGCGCGTCGGCAAGGATCGCTCGTCGATCGCCAACGCGCTCCGGCTTCTGAAATTGCCGAAGACCGTCCGCGAGCGCGTGGTCTCGGGTGAGCTCAGCGAAGGGCACGCCCGCGCCCTGCTCGGCGCGCCGAGCGACGACGTGCTCGCCGACCTCGCCGACAAGGTCGTGAAGGGGCACTTGAGCGTGCGCCAGACCGAAGCGCTGGTCCGCGCGCTCAAGTCGAAGGGCACCGCCGCCGCCAAGGGGCCCAGCCAGAAGTCGGCCAACGTGCGCGACATCGAGGGGCGCCTCGAGCGCAAGCTCGGCACGCGCATCGAGCTTCGCGATCGCGACGGCAAGGGCGAGATCGGCATCAAGTACGGCTCGTGGGACGAGCTCGATCGCATTCTCGAAGCGCTGCTCGGTCACTGACGTAGCGCACGGGGGCGCGCGACGTTCGGCGTGCGAGCTACTTTTTGCCGCGGAGCTCGGCGGCTTTCTTCTTCGCTTCGGGGCCGATGCCCTTGTCGCCGGCAGCGGCGGCGGCCTTGTCGAGGTGCTCGAGGGCCTTCTTCTTGTCCTTCGGTGCCAGGAGGAGGCCGTAATAGTGGTGGGCCGGTGCGAAATTCGCGTCCATCGACAGCGCCGCCTCGTAGTCGGCCGTCGCGCCCTTCTCGTCCTTGGCTCCGGCTTTGCAGATCCCGCGGCGCACGAGCAGTGCCGGCACCTTCTTCGCCGCCATCGCTTTCTCGACCGCCTGGACGCACTCGCTGAAGGCGCCTTCCTTCGTCAAGACGGACGCAATGCTCGCGAGCAGCGCTGGGTCGTCGGTCGCGAGCGCCGTCTTGAGCTCGGCGATCGCCTCCTTGCTCTTGCCCGCTTCGCTCAGCATGCCGCCGTACGCCGCGTGGAGCGCGGCATCGTTCGGGCGCGCGGCGGCGGCCTGGCCGTAGGCCGCGAGCGCCTCGTCCTTCTTGCCGAGTGCTTCCAGCGACACGGCGCGGTTCAGCAGCAGATCGGGGTGCTTGGGGATGCTCTTCAGCGCCGTATCGACGATCGAGAGCGCGGAGGCGGCGTCGTTCTCGTCGAGCAAGAGCTGAGAGGCGTTGACCGCCGGATCCGGCAGCTTCGGATCGAGCGCGATCGCGGCCCGGTATTCCTTGACGGCACCGGCCTTGTCCTCGAGCCCTTCGAGCGCGACGCCGAGATAGAACGCGGCCTGGGCGTCCTTCGGATCGTTCTTGCGGGCCGCCTCCAAGATCGTCTTCGCGCCGGCGAAGTCCTGCTTCTCGAGCGCGGCCATTCCCTTTTCGACGTCGGCATTCGATGCCGGTGCGGCGGCGGGCTTTTCGCCCGGGGCATCGGCCGGCGCGTCGTCCGGGCTCGGATCGTCGGCCGGCGGCGGCGGCGCACTGGCGCACGCGAAGGCCAAGGACGTGACGGCGAACAACGAAAGGGCGTGGAATTTCATGCTTTGGCCATTTCTTCGAGGTGCGCGATCATGGAGGTGATGCGCGTCTTGATGGTTTCGATGCGCTCGGGGTCCGTCACCTTGGCTCCGGTGGCGTCGGTCACGTAGAAAACGTCTGCCACCTGGTTCCCCTCGGTGTTGATCTTGGCGAGGCTGATTTGCAGGCCGAGCAGCTGCAGCGTGTGACTGAGCCAGAACAGTAGCCCGACCTGATCGCGGGTCGTGACCTCGATCACGGACTGGTTCTGCGAGACGCGATTGTCGACGGTCACGTCCGTCGGGACGCCGGGGGCGGGTCGATCGGAGAAGCTCGACCGCTTGTTGCCGCCGGTGACGAGCTCCGCCGGCGTGAGCTCCTGCGACAGCAAGCGCTGGAACTCGCGCTCGATTTTCGGCACCGCGTTCTGGACGGCCACCGGGGTGGTACCGGAACGCACCCAGAACAAATCGAGCGCGCGTGTGCGGCCGAAACTATCGACCCAGTTGTAGACCTGGGCGCTCAGGATCTTGCAGCGCACGGAGGCGAGCGTCGCCGTGACCATGGCGAGCAGGCCCGGCCGGTCGTCGGCGATGAACCCGAGCTCGACGTACGGCGCGTCGGTGGTCATGACCGTCACGTTCACGCGGCTCTGCTGAGACTGCCGGGCGAAGCGCGAATGGCGCACGATGTCGTCCGGCTCGTTGGCGTACAGGTAGCGCTCGGGGATTGCCGCCAGAAAATGATCCAAGAACACGCGCTCGCCGCGCTCCGGGCAGCGCGCGCGCACCGCCTCGCGCACCTCCTCGAGCCGCGCTTCCCCGTGCGGTTTGGCGCCGGTCGACAGGTGCGTGTCCGCGGAAAGGTAAAGCTGCTCGAGCACGCGCGCTTTCCAGCTGGTGAGCGCGCCGAGGCTCGTCATCGACACGTCGCAGATCGTGAGCAGGTAGAGCTCGCGGAGGCCCTCGCGCCCGTGCACCTCGTCCGTGAACGCGGCGAGCGTGTCCGGATCGTCGATGTCGCGACGCGTCGCCACGTGGTACATGCGGAGGTGCTTCAGCACGAGCTGCTCGACCTCGCGCACGTCGGACTCCGCGACGCCGAGGCGCGTGAGCACGATGCGGGCCATGTCGCTGCCGCGCTCCGAGTGATTCTTGCCGCCTTCGTCCTTGCCGATGTCGTGGAGGAGCGCGGCGAAAAACAGCACGTTCGGGCGCGAAATTTCGGCCGCGAGGCGCGAGGCGAGCGGGTGCTCGGCCGCCATCTCGCCGCGGATCAGCGCGCGCAGGTGGTCGACGACCGCGACCGAGTGAATGTCGACGGTGTACGTGTGGTACACGTCGTGGTGCACGCGGCCGACGACCGGAGAAAACTCCGGGATCATCGCGACCAGGAGGCCCACGTCGTGGAGCTCGGCGAGGACGGAGCCGCCCCGAAGCCGCGTGCGCTGAGCGACAGTGCAGAGCCGGACGAAGAGACGCGACGCCTCCTCGCTCGCCCTGAGCCTTTCGCAGAACGAATTGGACGACAGCGCGCGCCCGATCGCGTCCCTGGCGAACGCGTAGACCGGAAGGTCCCGCCGCACGGCCTCGTCATAGACGCGGAGCGCGAGCGCCGGCTCTTCGTCGAGCGCGGCGGCGTCCTCGAGCGACACCTGGTCGTTCGTGAGCTTGAGCCCGCCGCCGAGCGTGCGCTCGCGCGGCTTTCGCTTCGGCGGCGGCTCGGCCCGCTGCAGGATCACCTCGCGCGTGCGGGCGATGACCCGCGCCTGGCGGTAGTAGTCGCTCATGAACGCCTCGACGCCGGCGCCGCCCACGCCGTAGCCGAGGTCCTTGGCCAGCGCTTCCTGGCGATCGAAGCTCAACCGATCCGAACGCCGCCCGGCGTAGAGATGGAGCAGGTTGCGGATGCGCCAGAGCAGGAGCGTCGCTTCCTCGATCTGCTGCCATTCGCGGGCCAGGAGCACACCGAGGCGCACGAGCTCTTTCAAATCGGCAACGCGGAACCGCGCGCGGGCCGCCCAGCGCGCCACGTCGAGGTCACGCAGGCCGCCGATGCCGTTTTTCACCTCCGGCTCGAGGAGGTACACCGAGCCGCCGTAGCGCTCGCTGCGCTCGCCGATCCGCGCCGACAGCCGCTCGAGAAACTTCGCGATGTTGCCGATGCCGAACAAGCCTTCGAAGGCGCGGGTCAGAAGCTTGTCGCTGAGCGTGCGGTCGCCGACCACGACCCGCCAATCGAGCAACGTGGTGGCGGTCGGGAGATCGGTGTGAGCGAGATCGAGCATCTCGTTCGGTGTGACGACCTGGTGACCGATGGTGAGCCCGGCGTCCCACAGCGGGTAGAGCATGGCCTCGGCAATCGGCCGCACTTTGTCGACCTTGGCCGAGGACACGAGCCGTACGTCGAGATCGCTGTGCAGGGCCGGCTCTTCGCGCCCGTAGCTGCCGACCGCGGCGAGCCCGAGCGGCAGGTGCGTCCCCTCGGCCAGGAGCGTGGACTCGATCATCTGGAAGAGCGAGCTCAAGAGGCCGTCGATGATCCTGCTGTACCGCGCGGCGGCCGGTTGGCCTGCGTCGGCGTCGGCGGCGCGCACCATCATCTCGACGGCGCCGCGGTGTCGGGCGACGTACGTCTTCAGCTCACCCGCGAGGTTCGGCGACCGCCGGTCGAGCGACGGCATCGACGACGGCGCGGAAATGAGAGGCGGCATGCGGCCGGGGCGAGGTTATAGCGCAAGCCGCACGGGCCCGCCCATGCTAGCTTTCGAGCATGGATCGGCGGGGAGTCCTCTCACTCCTTGGTCTCAGTGGTCTCGGTGTTTTGTGGGCGCCACCCGCGGAGGCGGCCGTCGCGCGTGCGCTCCGCGTTCGTGACCTCGTCCAGCGCAGCCGGTTCGCGGTGCTCGCGACAGCGCTCGCCCGCGAGTCGACCTGGGAGCAGGTCGGGGACTCGCGTCGCATCGTCACGACCACCCGCGTCCAGGTGGAGGAGCTCGTCACCGGGTCTCGCCCCGAGACATCCGAGGTGATGGTCCGCACGCTCGGCGGCCGCGTCGGCAAGGTCGGGCAAATCGTGGAAGGCGAGGCCGACTTCACGGTCGGAGAAACCTCGCTCGTCTTCGCTACGGAGCTCCGGGCGGAGCTCTTCGGCGTGACGGCGATGGCCCAGGGCCACTACCCGCTCGCGCTCGAGTCGCGCGGCCACGTGCTCATGCCGAGCCGCTCGCTCCCCTCCCTCGTCGGCACTCAAGACTCGGCCGTCCAGCGGCTTTCGGGGGCGCTCCTACCCGACGCCTTGCGGATCATCCGCTCGGAGCGGCCCTGATGCGCTCGGCTCTCGCCGTCGCCCTTGCCGTCGCCTTCGTCGGCACGGCTGGCAACGCCTTCGCGTACTGCCGCACCAAGGCCTGCGACAACCGCCCGTCGTACGAGGACGTCTGGCAGGAGACGCCGGACGCGCCCTGCACGCGTGACGCCTTCGGCTGCCCGCTCGAGGGAACACCGCTCGCCTGGCCGGCGAGCTGCATCTCGTACTCGGTACAGAAGGACGGCTCGGCGAGCGACGGCATCTCGTTCGAAACCGCCAACGCCGTGATCGACCAGGCGTTCGCAGCCTGGAAGGCGGCGGACTGCTCGGGTCAGCTGCCGAGTATCGAGGTCTTGAACCTCGGCGCCGTCAGCTGCAACCGGGCCGAGTACAATCAGGAGCAGCCTAACGCGAACATCTTCACGTTCCGTGACGGCAGCTGGCCGTACAAGAACGCCCAGGACACGCTCGCCCTGACGACCATCACGTACAACACGGAAAACGCCGAGGTCTACGACGCCGACGTCGAGGTCAACACGTTCGACTATCTATTCACGACCACCGACGTGACCGAGCACGCCGATCTGCAGGCGGTGCTGACGCACGAGGTCGGCCATTTCCTCGGCCTTTCGCACGCTGACACGGTCGGTATCACGATGTTTTCGAGCTACGTCGAAGGGCAGACCCACCAGCGCACGCTGGATCGCGACGACATGAACGGCATCTGCGAGATCTACCCGCCCGGCCGCACCGTAGACGCCGACCACTGCGAGCCGCGCCACGGTTTTTCGAGCCAGTGCGCCGCGCCCGTGGAGGACGAAGGCTGCACGGTCGCGCGCGGGCGCCGGAGTCCGGCGGGGCTCGGTGCCCTCGCGCCGCTGCTCATCGCATGGGGACTCAGGCGTCGGCGGCGGCGAGCCTAGTCATCGCCCCCACTTGGCCCCTGGTTCGTTGCGGCCTCGTTTCTCTGCGGCCTTGTTCCTCCTCGCGGCCCATGTTAGTCGCGCTGTAGGGGTCCCTTGGGGGACGCCGGGAACATCAAGAACAAGAAGGGAAGGGATGCCATGCACTCCATAGGCCGTATCTGCTTGAACAGTGTCCTGGTGGCGATTGGGGCCACCTTGGTTCCCCTGGCCGCAAACGCTGGCTTTGGGCTTGGGGGTTGGAAGTTTTCGCCCACGGACTGCCATGCCGAGGACAGCACATCCTTGAGCAGGATCACCTACAGTGCGGGAAAGCTCCGTAGCTCGGCCGCGGCAGGCACCGCCAACGTTGTTTGCCCCGTCGCCTGGGAGTCCAATGGCGCAATCGAAACAACATCGGCCGCCTTGTCGTACATCGACACCGGCAGCTCCAATCTATCCTGTACGCACTACTGGACTACCTCTTCAGGTAATGAGCTCTGGAGCTGGGGATTCACGTCGAGCGGCTCCTCGTCAGAGCCCCAGTGGTTCCAGGTAGATGAAGGGCCGACGAGCCAGGGCAGTCGTAGGACCTGGCGTTGCACCCTACCCGCCTCCACCCTTGTGGCCATCACGGGAGGCGACTTCATCAACTTCGACCTTTGAGGGGTGGCACGGATGCCTGCGGCGCAAGCAAGCTCTCACCCCGGCGCCAGCAGAGGCAGGGTCCTCAGGGTGGGCATCCCGCTCGCCCTCGGCTCTGCACTCGGCCTGGGTATCGCCTGGCTGACCAACCAGGGTGTGCCGCGGGCGAGAACCGTCCACGCGGACACCTCAGGGCCGGAGGACGTGGCGCATCTTCGAGCGGAGGTGGAGGCATTGAAGCGCAGGATCGCAATCCCGACGGCGATGACCCAACCGCCGTCGACGCCACCGGCTCATGAGCCGGCGGCAAACGTCGGCAAACCAGACAGCGTTCCGCAAGGGCCACCCACCCCTGAGGCCCGGCGCGCGCAGGAACGGGAGCGCGCCGAAGCAGCACGCGTGCGCATGGACGTGGAGATTGAGTCACAGGCGCGGGACCGCGCTTTCGAACGAGACGTCGAAGAGCAACTCCGCGGCGTCTACCAGAAGGCGGAGTTCGCCGGTACGCGCCTCGAATCCTTCGAGTGCCGCAGCACCCTCTGTCGCGTCACGAGCACCCATGACACGAGAGAGGCCATGGGTGAGTTTGCCCACAACGCGGCCAAGTACCCCCCCTTCAACACCGAGGTCTTCTATAGCTACGGCGAAGGCGAGAGTCCGGTGAGCACCCTGTACGTCTCTCGCCCCGGGGCGTCCCTGCCCCACGATTTCTGAGCGGGACGCACGCTCGAGGCGGCTGGGCGGTCAGCCCGAGCCGGCCGGCGCTTGCACGCCGAGCCCCGCAGCGCGGATGAGCTCGCGATCGGCATCTTCGTTCGGGTTCGGCGTCGTGAGCAGCTCTTCGCCGTAGAAGATGCTGTTCGCGCCCGCGTAGAGGCAAAGGAGCTGCGCCTCGCGCCCGAGCTCGGTCCGCCCTGCGCTCAGCCGCACGCGTGACCGCGGCATCACGATGCGGGCGGTCGCGATCAGTCGCACGAGCTCGAGCGGATCGACCGGCGGCAACCCGGCGAGCGGCGTGCCCGGCACCCGCACGAGCGCGTTGATCGGCACGCTTTCCGGGTGCGGATCGAGCGATGAAAGCTCGATCAGCATCGCGACGCGGTCGTCGATGCTCTCGCCCATGCCGATGATCCCGCCCGAGCACACCGTGATGCCGGCCTTGCGCACGCGACGGAGCGTCGCCAGCCGGTCGTCGAAGGTGCGGGTCGAAATGATCGAGCGGTAGTGAGAACGCGACGTATCGAGGTTGTGGTTGTAGGCGTCGAGGCCGGCTTCCTTCAGGCGTTCTGCCTGCGAATCCGTCAGCATGCCGAGCGTCACGCAGGCTTCGAGCCCGAGCTCCTTCACGCCACGCACCATCTCGAGCACGCGATCGAAGGCCGGGCCTTCCTTCGGCTCGCGCCAGGCGGCGCCCATGCAAAAGCGGGTGGCGCCGTGCTCCTTGGCGCGCCGCGCCGCACCGATCACGTCCTCGAGCGGCACCATCGCCTCCCCTTTCACGCTCGTCTCGTGGTGCGACGACTGCGGGCAATACGCGCAGTCTTCCGGGCAGCCGCCGGTCTTCACGCTGAGCAGCGTGCAGAGCTGAACCTCGCTCTCGGGATGGTGCAGCCGGTGCACGCCGCGCGCCTGATCGACCAGCGCGAAGAGCGGCAGATCGTGGATCGCCCTCACCTCGGCGAGGGTCCAGTCGTGACGGAGGGTCGGGGGCACAGGCTCGGCAGAAGGCATCGGGAGCACCGTCGTATCGCCCCGAGCCGCCGCGGTCAAAATCCCATGGCTCCGCGCCCGATCTCGCGATCGACGAGACCGGCCCGAACCAGCTCCTTCACGTGCATCTCGAACGTTTGCATCCCATACAGGGACTGCCCCGATTCCATCAGCTCCTTCAGGGGCGGGTTCCCCTCCGGGCGCCGGATCGTTTCACGCACGGAGCCCGTGCCGATGACCACCTCGGCGGCGAGCACGCGCCCGTTGCCGTCCGCCCGCGGCAGGAGCCGCTGCGCGATGATGCCCTGGAGCGCCCCGCTGAACCGCTCGCGCGTCTCCTGCGGGTCCCCTTCCGAAAGCGCTAAAATGCGATTCACCGTGCGCGCCACGTCGGGGGTGTGGAGCGTGGACAAGACGAGGTGTCCCGTCTCCGCCGCCTTGAGCGCGATGTCCATCGTCTCCGAGTCACGGATCTCACCGACCTGGATCACGTCCGGATCCTGGCGCAGCGCCGCCCTGAGCGCGCTCGCGAAGCTCTGCGTGTCGGGCCCGATCTCGCGCTGGCTGATCGAGCAGAGGTCGTCCTCGTGCAGGTACTCGATCGGATCCTCGATCGTGACGACGTGACGGTGGCTCGTGTGATTGATGTGGTCGATCATGGCGGCGAGCGTGGTCGATTTCCCGTTGCCCGCCGCACCGACGCAGAGCACGAGCCCTCGATCCTTGGCCGCCAGCACCTTGCACGCTTCGGGCGTCCCGAGGTCGTCGAGCTTCGGCACCTTCGGCGAGATGACGCGCATGACGATGGCAAGCGAGCTCCGCTGCCGGTAGATGTTCACGCGGAAGCGCCCGACGCCGGGCACCTCGTACCCGGTGTCGTATTCCCGGAGCGCGTCGAGCTCGAGCGTCACCCGGCGCCGCCGTAGGACGTGAAGCGCCGCCGCTTCGGTATCCACCGGCCGGAGCCGGTCGACCCGAAAAAAGACCAGGCTCCCGCCCACGCGCGCCCCCGGTGGCTGGCCGACCTTCAAATGCACGTCGCTCGCACCCGCGGCGACCGCCTTCTGCAAGAGCTGGTGGAAATACGCCTCCGCCACCATCGGCGTCTGTCCGCTCGGCACCGCGTCGTCGGCCATCGCCCCCCAGGATACCCGACCGCGGGCGCCTTTACCTACCCATCGCCTTGCGCTAAGAGGCGTTCCCGCCGCCCAGATAGCTCAGTTGGTAGAGCAGAGGACTGAAAATCCTCGTGTCGCTGGTTCGATTCCGGCTCTGGGCACTGAGAGTTGCGAGATCTCCGAGGGTTGTGAGGGATCGGTCGGTCTCTGGAGTCTCTCGGAGCTCTCGGTTCGGCGGGTGGTTGCTACATATGCGCTACAGTCGCCGAGGCGCTGACGGAGGGTCGCGCCGAACGATTCGTGCGGGATCCGACCGTACACGCGTTCGACCATCCGCGAATCGCGGTGGCCCATTGCTACACCGATCAGCGCACCAACCGGGGGGCCCCCCGCAGCCGGTTCCAGGTAGAGCCAGGAATCCATTTGAGCATGCTACCAATGATTCGACGCCGGCCGGGCGAAGCTGACGCCGGGACCGAATCCCGATTGACGCTACCGCGCCGCGAGGCAGCGTTGGAAGGCCGGCCTCAGGCCAGCGGACGAGGGACCAATCTGCCTTTCTCAAACGTATAGTCCCTGAAGACGCTTTCGGTTTGATCGAAAAACTTGTGCAAGAGGACTATGGAGCGCATGGCAGCTCTGCTGGCCCCGCTGGCGTTGGAACGCTGCTTTGGGTGAAGGTACTGATTGCGGACACGGTTCAGGTGCGTGAGAACGAGCACCTCAGACGCGTCGATCAACCCCATGGCACGAAGTCGCTCGACCTTCTGGCCGAGGGTCAGCTGGAGAATTTCCCTGATCGTTCCACGTGAGACCGCGTATCTGTGGAGCAGCCCGTTGCAAATCCGGTCCGCGGTGGTCGTCGCTGAAGCAATGGCTGAAAAATAGAGCCCGTCTATGTATGCCTGTCGAGCCTCGAGCAGCAGCGGAACGATGTAATCATCGTGGTGAACCATGAAGGTCGGCAAACGAAGATGTCTCTTGACCCGCTTGAGCGCGTCTTTCCGAACACCCTCTACGACCTTGACCTTCAGGTCCCGGGATAGGGACCTCTTCCGTGACGGCGAGCCGACATAATTGTTTCGCGCTAGGTCGAACTGGAGAAGCAGCGAGGACTGACCGGAGGTGAGGGTCACACCTTCTCGCGCCAGGCGTTCGCCAACCCGCTTGAACTCGGCGGACTCCGGCAACAACCGAAGGCGGGAAGGCCTCGCGTAGTACTTCCCGCCCTTGCCACGAACCAGAAGCAGGCAGGTCTTGCCCCAAAGCTTGGGGCTCAGCCTGAGCGCTTCAATTCCTCCAATGTCTTCGGCGGTAACAGGTGCCCCAGCGAGTACCGCGCGAGTTGAGACAATCTTTAGGTACTCCACATGACCATGAACTTCGTCATTCAGAAGGACGCTTGACGTGCCATTCTCCTCGAGAACGACAAGGGCCATCTGAAGGTCGATTGGACCTGAACGTTGCCGTCGGTCAGCCTCAGGCGCAATCCACGTCCGCAGAATACGCTCGAACAGCATCTGCGCCGGTGACTTGCGCGACATGGGATGAGACTCTAGGAGTTGGCTGCCCGTGTAGGGTCAGAGACGTCGAGAGTATCCAGGTGAACGATTGCGGCAAAGCACAGGCCCAAGTCGAGTGACGTGGAGGATGAAGTCGAACGACACTTTGCGAAACTGTTCGAGCTTCTCGCCGTGCCGTTCCAAGTACTCCCTGTCGTGCTCGGAGATGTTGCCGTGCGCAATGTCGTTTCGCAGATCATACATGTTGCGGGCACCCGGCATGGGGCCACCTTTGGCGTGTTCCTTGTCGTAGAGGGTGCGCCGTAGGTCAGCCCCTTCGGGAAGAACAAGGATGGCGAC
>Ga0315910_10001329_pt1 | contig 22913 bp, 18 predicted proteins | sample EdamamesoilMG_FD_204470 | JGI IMG/M metagenome (GOLD analysis project Ga0315910, IMG submission 204470) | Garden soil microbial communities collected in Santa Monica, California, United States - Edamame soil | ecosystem: Environmental > Terrestrial > Soil > Garden | place: USA: California... | reverse complement strand
CGCAGTAAAGCGCTTCTTCATACAGTTAGGTTAATTGTCAGGTGTAAAAGCCTGGCATTTTTTTATGGACACTTAGATGAATCAAAGAAATACGTAAATTTCCTACGTAAATGACCTTAGAATTTAATTCAGAAAGTAAGCTGACCTTTAACCGATTCAGCAAGTTGGGGATGTGGTACATCCTGGCGCTTAGCGTAATTGCAACGGTCTCTATTGTTGGTCAGTTTCTGATTCAGAACCACCTTAAAAATCAGCTTAGCGATTCGCACGTCATTAATGTGGCGGGGCGTCAGCGTATGTTAAGTCAACGTATTACCAAGTGCGCGTTGTTGTTACAGACTGACCAGACACTTACCGAGCGAAAAGAAATTGTTGACGAGATGCGCAGTGCCTTGAAATTGTGGACCGTCAATCACTCAGGCCTCCAACAAGGAAACGACAGCCTTAACTTGCCCGGAAAGAGCAGTGCCGAAGTGAGCCGAATGTTTCAGAACATCCGGGTGCATCACGAAGAAATGAAAACCAGTGCTGCCTCACTGGTGCGTGTCTTGATGCATGATCCGCAGACCGGGTATGCCGAGTTGCGTCCGGCAATCCAAAATATTCTGCTGCATGAACGTCAATTTCTGGATGGCATGAATCAGATCGTGTTTCAATACGATGCAGAAGCCAAACAGAAAATAGACAAGCTCAGTAAGCTTGAATATGTGCTCATGGTTGTTTCTATTGTTGTTATCCTGTTGGAAATACTGTTTGTGTTCAGACCCACTACGGTGCAGGTAAACAAAACGGTTAATCAGTTGATGGAATCCGAAAAGAATGCCAAAAAGCTTTCGAAGGAAATCGGAGCCTTGTATACTTCGCTCGAACGTTCGTACGAAGAAATTTCGCACGTAAATATTCCCAAAGAAACCTCACGCTTGTATGCTAAAACCGATCGGGGTGGAAATGTGATTTTTATTTCTGATCTGTTTACCGAACTGAGTGGAAAGAAACTGGGAAGTAAGCATTTAAGCTTGGTTGAGATTTTTCAAGGCGCGGACCTTACCGAAGATTGGATGGACGACCTGATCGACCGGTTAGCGGATGGTATCAGTTGGCAAGGTGTAATTCGCTACGCCAGTGCGCGTGGAAAGGAGCAATGGGCCGATGTGGTGATTGTACCGGCCTACAACGAACAGGCTGAAGTAGAGGAGTGGATTGTGTTGGGATCGGATATTACAAAGCAAAAGCATGCCGAGCAAAACATGCGCGAGAAAAGCCGTGCTGAAATTGAGAAGAAAATTAATCAACAGAAATTCAGATCGGTGTTAATCCTGGAAGGTCAGGAGGAAGAACGCAAGCGCTTGGCCATGGATATTCACGATGGCATCGGCCAGATGCTTACCTCGCTACGCTTCCAGATTGAATCTATCGACCCGTTAAAAAACCCTGAGTCCATGCGGCATAAGCTGACTGAAATTCAGGAACTGATTGGCCAGGTAATCAAGGAAGTGAGGCGTGTCACCTTCAACCTGAAGCCAACGGTACTGGGCGATTACGGATTGTCGTCTGGGTTGAATGTTTTTGTTCGTGAGATCGGCAAGCTTAGCGATGTGGAACTGGTGTACACCATGAATGGCGATTCAACGTTGCGCCTGCCACAAAAAGTAGAGAATAATATTTTCAGAATCATTCAGGAGGCTATCAACAATGCCATCAAGTATTCGGAGGCCACTAAAATTGAAGTAATCCTTCAGCAGTTGGAAAGCGAAGTAGTAATTGAAGTGGTCGATAATGGTAACGGCTTTGACGAAGAACTGGTGGAGGCACGCAGCGTGAACATTGAATCGGGTCGCGGGTTCTTTAATATGTACGAGCGCACCGAATACATCAATGGCAAATTGGATATTCGTTCAGCACCCGGCAGCGGAACTACCGTAAAACTTTCGGTACCAACCAGTGCGTTGGTAACCGTTTTGTAAAACGCACAACTACAACTATGGAGAAGATCAATATTGTATTAGCAGATGACCACGTACTGGTTCGCAAGGGAATACGCGCCATGCTCGAATCGGATGATGACATCGATGTGGTAGGCGAAGCAAACACAGGCGTGGAGGCGCTGGAAGTAGCACAAAAACTTCACCCGGATATTCTCGTGCTCGACATTCGCATGCCCGAAATGAACGGGCTGGAAGCTGCGGCAAAGCTGGAGGAATTCTCACCCGAGACAAAGGCCGTTATCCTTTCCATGCACGACTCCGAAGAATATGTACTCCAGGCACTTGATGCCGGTGCATACGGTTACCTGTTAAAAGACACCGATAAAACAGAATTTATAAAAGCCTTACGACAAGTACACGGAGGGAACAAATACTTTAGCGGAGCCGTATCGAATGTATTGGCCAAGCGTCTGTTAAATGCCCAGCCGTTTGTTACCAAGCATCCTGAAGTTTCCGATAAGTATAGTCTCACGCGGAAGGAAAAGGAAATTTTGCGCATGGTGGTGGAAGGAAAACAGAATAAGCAAATTGCTGAGGTATCCGGCAAAAGTGTGCGCACTATTGAAACTCACCGCTTCAACATTATGAAGAAGATGGAGGTAAACAACGCCATCGACATGGTGAATAAGGCAGTGAAGGAGAATCTCGTTTAGCAATCCGATCAACACGAACAATAACAGGGCCCGCGGTTTCCGCGGGCCCTGTTATTGTTTATCCAATCATCAGAATTCGTTCACGTACTTTCAGATATCAGAATAACTTGCCGGATGCAACAAATAAATATCCATGCGCAGCATGTTGTGCTGGTACTCGGGTAGGGATGACATCGTTTTCCATTCCGGTGCATTCACAAACGACTTCCAATGGGCATCACGCGAAGCCCGGTCTGCAAAGGTGGTCATGTACATCAGGTTGGGCATGTGGCTTCCGGCAAGCACTTCGCCATAAAACACGGCATTGAATTCCAGTTTCTTGAAGAGGATTATTTCGCCACCTTCATTAAACATGTGTATTTTGTTTTTTGAAATTTTTTCGGTGTGCCCTTCATAACTTCGCAGTTCATAAATGCGTTCACGGGCCGAAGTACTAAACTTGGGTACTTCCATCAGCGGCATGTCTTTGAAAGCTTTTAACACGATACTTTCCAATCGGGCGAAGGGCGGATTCGTGTAAGCCGCATCAATGTAGGTTTTGCCGGCAGTAATATAGTGCTGATCTTTTTGAAGAATACCGGGCAACGAAACAAACTGATCGAGCGACTTAAACGGGGTGAGTACAAAAACTTTCTTTCCGAAATTAACCGTATCTGCTGCAATCGGCTTAAAAACACCTACTGTTTTTATTCCCGCACGATGAAGTGCCGGTAAGTAGGCTTTCTCCAGGTATTCATCCACCATGTTTTCTTGTTCGGCACTGCTGATGGTATACACTTTGATTTCATAGAATTCTCCTTTCTGCGCAGGTGCTGCGTGGCAAAGCAGCAGGAGGATAGCGGTAAGCAGGCGTGGCGGTAATGCTTTCATACGGTTGAGTGATGGTACCAACGAAGATAGAGAATGTTTTGAAATGACATAACCTTGATTTTGTACCAATCAATCGGTTGTTGTAAAAAGGGTTACACCGGAAATTATAAAAGAACGAACATTCATTTATATTTGCCGTTGTCATGAGAACGCGAGACGAAAACAAGGAAGCAGCCATCCGCCAGAAAGCCATAGAAATGGTTGTTGATGACGGCTTTGACGGCCTGAGCATGCAAAAGTTGGCAAAGGCCGCAGGAGTTTCTCCGGCCACCATCTACATCTACTTTAAAGATCGCGATGACCTGATCGTACAAGTATGGATTTCAGAAATCGACAAAATGTCGGAATCCATGCTGAAGGGATTTGATCCATCAATGTCGTTCGAAGAGGGGTTGAAAGTGCAGTGGATGAACCGTGCACGGTACTCGATTGAGAATCCCACGAGTGCGCATTTTCTGGAGCAGATTAAATACTCCCCGTATCACGAGATATGCGCGAAAAGAATGAAGCCAAAGTTTGTGGCTATGATGCAGGAGTTTGTGATCAACGCCATCAAGCGAAAGGAACTGATCAAGTTGCCGGTTGAAGTTTACTGGTCGCTGGCGTTTGCGCCACTGTATCAGTTGGTGAAGTACCACATGAGTGGCCGTGGCGTGCGTGGTGCCGATAAATTTCAACTCGATGAGAAAATAATGACCCTCACCTTAAAAGCTGTGTTGAAAGGCTTAAAACCCTAATAAGATTTTTATGAACCCCTCTGCAAAGTATTCCGAAGCCATTTCTGAAATTCTGGTTTTTAGAACCAGTATTCAGCCCGAAGATGCAGCACAACTTTCAGCTGCGTTGAACGCTGAAACTAAGATTAGTCATTGGACAATCGACTTCAATGATATTGATAACGTACTCTGCGTTCACACAGATCAAATAACAGCAAGTCATGTTGTTGAACTGATAAGCAGGCTCGGCTTTTACTGCGAAGAACTGCCCGACTAGCTTTAAAAATTCTATTCTAAATTCCATTATATGCCAAAAATATTCTCGCGCTACGAAGTTTTTATCATCGCCATACTTTCCATTCTTCAATTTACGATCATACTGGATTTCATGGTGCTGTCTCCGTTGGGGGCCATACTTATGCCTGCGTTAAAGATCACACCGGCACAATTCGGCATGGTGGTGTCAGCGTATGCGTTTGCTGCCGGAGTATCCGGTTTACTGGCTGCAGGTTTTGCTGATAAGTTTGACCGGAAGAAAATGCTGCTCTTCTTCTACTTCGGTTTTATACTGGGTACCGTGTTTTGTGCGATGGCTCCCAATTATCATTTATTGTTAGCGGCCCGCATTGTCACCGGACTTTTTGGTGGCGTGATCGGCTCCATCGGCTTTGCCATTATTACGGATTTATTTCGAATGGAAGTACGAGGCCGGGTGATGGGATTTGTGCAGATGGCGTTTGCCGGAAGTCAGGTAATGGGAATTCCCATCGGGTTGTTTCTGGCCGATCGCTGGGGTTGGCACTCACCCTTCGTGATGATTGTGGTGTTGAGTTTGATGGTGGGTGTGTTGATTGTTGTCTACATGAAGCCGGTGGACACACACCTTAAAGAGAAATCAGGGCGTAATGCCGTGCAACATTTAGTAAAGACACTTGGCCATGTTTCGTATCAGAAAGCATTTGCGGCTACAACGTTATTGGCAACCGGTGGATTCATGCTGATGCCGTTTGCCAGCGCTTTTACGGTAAACAATCTCGGTATCGCGGCAAAGCAACTTTCGTTGCTTTACTTTATTACCGGAATTTTTACCATGATATGCGGGCCACTCCTTGGGAAGTTCAGCGACTCGATCGGAAAATATAAAGTGTTTGTGATGGGCTCTGTGCTCACCATGGTGGTGGTAGGGTTCTACTGCAACCTGGGGATCACGCCTTTTTGGTTGGTGGTAGCCATTAGCGTGTTTATGTTTATTGGGGTTTCGTCACGGATGATCTCTTCCTCTGCATTGTTGTCGGCAATACCCGTACCGGTAGATCGTGGTGCGTTCATGAGTATCAATTCGTCCATTCAGCAGATCTCCGGAGGCATTGCCACGTTCATTGCCGGATTGATCGTAGTGCAGAAAACAGAAACCAGCCCGCTGGAAAATTATGATATACTTGGCTATGTAGTAATTGGTGCATCTTTAATTACCGTGCTGATGATGTACATTATTCATTTGCAGGTAATGAATAAAAGCAGCGAAGCGAAAGCATCAATACCACAGGAGGCTTAAGTGACTACATATTCCTTCGATATTGTCCGCCTACTTCAAATAGGGCTTTCGTGATCTGACCGAGTGAACACACTTTGCAGGCTTCCATCAGTTCAGCAAAAATGTTTTTGTTCTGAATGGCAGCTTGTTGTACGCGTTCAACCATCACCGAAGTTTTGTCGCCCTGAAATTGGTGGAGGTTGCGCAGCATGGTGATTTGATACTCTTTTTCTTCGGTTGTGGCTCGAATTACTTCTTGTGGTATGATAGTAGGTGAGCCTTTCGAGCTCAGGAAAGTATTCACGCCAATGATGGGATACTCACCGGTGTGTTTTAATGTTTCGTAGTATAGACTTTCTTCCTGTATTTTTCCGCGCTGGTACATCGTCTCCATCGCACCGAGTACACCACCACGTTCGGTAATGCGATCGAATTCTTTCAGCACGGCTTCTTCAACCAGGTCAGTCAGTTCTTCGATGATGAATGATCCCTGCAGCGGATTTTCATTTTTTGCTAATCCTAATTCTTTGTTGATGATCAATTGAATAGCCATTGCCCTGCGCACGGATTCTTCTGTTGGAGTAGTAATCGCTTCATCGTAGGCGTTGGTGTGCAGCGAATTGCAATTGTCGTAGATCGCATACAGTGCTTGCAGTGTAGTACGGATGTCGTTGAAATCTATTTCCTGTGCGTGCAGCGACCGACCGGATGTTTGAATGTGATACTTCATCATCTGCGAGCGCGCATTGGCACCATACTTTTGTTTCATCGCTTTCGCCCACAAACGTCTTGCTACGCGACCGATCACCGCATACTCCGGGTCAATGCCATTCGAAAAGAAGAACGAAAGATTAGGCGCAAACGCATTGATGTCCATACCACGACTGAGGTAGTATTCAACATACGTGAAGCCATTCGCCAAGGTAAAAGCAAGTTGTGAAATCGGATTTGCACCAGCCTCGGCTATGTGGTAACCAGAGATGGATACAGAATAGAAGTTTCGAACATTCTGTTCAATGAAGTATTGCTGAACATCGCCCATCAGGCGCAATGCGAATTCCGTGGAGAAGATGCAGGTGTTTTGGGCCTGGTCTTCTTTGAGAATATCGGCTTGCACCGTGCCGCGAACTTGTGCGAGTGTTTCAGTTTTTATTTTCTCGTAAACCTCTTTCGGTAGTACCTGATCACCGGTTACACCGAGAAGCATTAATCCCAATCCATCGTTACCTTTTGGTAATTGTCCCTGGTACGATGGACGAACGCCCTCTCTTCTGGAGTGGGCCGGGCTGAGGTAAATCTGATCAATTTTTTTTCTTACTTCGTCTTCGAGTCCGTTCTTCTTAATGTAAAGTTCGCACTGCTGATCGATGGCGGCATTCATAAAGTAGCCGAGCAACATCGGGGCAGGACCATTAATCGTCATCGATACGGAAGTCTTCGGATCGGCCAGGTTGAAACCGCTGTATAATTTTTTAGCATCATCCAGACAGCAGATGCTTACTCCGGAGTTTCCAATTTTTCCATAGATATCCGGACGGTAATCAGGATCGTTTCCGTAGAGTGTCACGGAATCGAAAGCCGTGGAGAGACGCTTCGCAGGCATCGCCAGACTAACATAATGAAAGCGTCTGTTGGTTCTTTCGGGGCCGCCTTCACCGGCAAACATGCGCGTGGGGTCTTCGCCTTCGCGTTTGAAAGGATAGATACCCGCGGTGTATGGAAACTCACCGGGCACATTTTCCTGCAGCGTCCATTGCAAACGATCGCCCCAGCTTTGATACTTCGGCATAGCTACTTTTGGTACTTGTGTATGCGACAATGATTCGGAATGTGTTTGAATGGCAATTTCTTTGTCACGTACCTTAAATTTGAAAAGCGGAGCTTTGTACTGTTCTACTTTAGATGACCAGTCTTCCACGAGCTTCCAGTTCTTCGGATCGAGATTTAATTTTATCCGGTCGAATTCTGCGCGTAATACTTTTACGATTTCTGGATTGGATTGACCAAATGATGAAATCGTTTTATCGATCGCGTAAAGTTTTTCAGCAACATCGGCCTGCGCTTTTACCCAGGCATCGTAGGAACGGTTGTTCTCGGATATTTCGCTGAGGTATCGTGTGCGGTGGGGTGGAATTACAAAAACTTTTTCGGACATCTCGCGCGTGATGCTGAACGTTGAATTCAGCTTAGCGCCTGTTTTTTCCGCTACGGTGTCAACGATGTGCTTGTAAAGTTGATTGGTACCCGGATCGTTGAACTGCGAAGCAATTGTGCCGAACACGGGCATGTCGTCTACGTTGCTACTCCACAATTGATGATTGCGCTGATATTGTTTCTTGACATCGCGTAGTGCATCGAGCGCTCCACGTTTATCAAATTTGTTCAGGGCAATAACATCGGCAAAATCGAGCATGTCGATCTTTTCCAGTTGTGTTGCCGCACCATATTCAGGGGTCATCACATACAACGACACATTGCTGTGATCAAGGATTTCCGTATCACTTTGTCCGATACCGGAAGTTTCGAGAATAATCAGGTCATAGCCGGAGGCTTTAAGTATTTGAATGGCTTCCTTTACATAAGCAGAGAGCGCCAGGTTGCTTTGGCGTGTGGCGAGCGAGCGCATGAACACACGCGGATTGTTGATGGCGTTCATGCGGATACGATCGCCCAGCAGGGCACCACCGGTTTTTCGTTTTGAGGGATCGACCGAAATCAGTCCGATCGTCTTGTCTTTGAAGTCCAGCAAAAATCTTCGTACGATTTCATCCACCATAGATGATTTACCGGCACCACCGGTTCCGGTAATGCCCAGAACGGGCGCAGCTGATTTTTCTGCGAGCGAATTTATTCTCTTGAAAACATCTGCGTGTTTATCGTAATAATTTTCAGCAGCGGAAATTAACCGCGCAATGGCCATCGGATTTTTTGAAGTCAATTGATTCACTTCATCCGCGAGCGTTTCACCGGTGGCGAAATCACTTTGTTGTACCAGGTCGTTGATCATCCCTTGCAAGCCAAGGGCTCGACCATCATCGGGAGCGTAGATGCGTGTGATGCCGTAATCCATCAGCTCCTTGATTTCCTCGGGTAGTATCACACCCCCGCCACCGCCAAAAATTTTAATATGCCCTGCACCTTTCTCGCGGAGCAAGTCATACATGTATTTAAAGTATTCGTTGTGCCCACCCTGGTAACTCGTCATCGCGATAGCTTGCGCGTCTTCCTGAATGGCCGTGTTTACTACTTCCTCAACACTGCGATCGTGGCCAAGATGAATCACTTCGCACCCTGTGGCCTGAATGATTCTGCGCATGATGTTGATGGCTGCGTCATGACCATCGAACAAACTGGCTGCCGTAACAATGCGCACTTTATTTTTTGGCTTGTATGGTTCTGGCGCCTGATGGCCGGCCAGGTTGGGTTGCTTCTTTTCTTTTTTTTCGGGGGCTGACGTAGCGCTCATGCAGGTGGTTCTTTACTTGCAGCAAAAATAAGGAGAAGGGTATGATTTAGCTAACAGTTATTAGTTTCGGGTTTGAGTTTAGAGTTTCGAGTTATGGGATCGGGTTTCGCGTTGGCGGTCATGAAACGAAACCTTAAGCCCGAAACTTTAGACACGAACTCGAAACCCGCACCCCCACAACCCGAAACCGATAATCCGTATCTTGCGCCCGTATGCTTAAGAAGATTCTGCGTTTTGTTTTTTATATGCTGGCCGTACTGCTGGGATTGATCCTGGTGTTTCTGGCGTTCAGCATTGCGCCCATTGATCGTGACGTTGACCGTGCATTGCTGATTACGACCATGCAGCAACGGATTGACAGCCTGAAGCCTGAACATGCTGTTACCGGCAGTGGTTTTTCGATTGGCTTCGGCAAAAAAAGTATTACGCCCGTGCAGCGAGCCGCATTGGCGGGCTATGGCAAGCGAAGAGGAAAATTTTTTGAGTCGGTTTATGATTCTGTTTTTGTGCGGGCCATTGTGGTTGACAATGGTGCCACCCGTGTGGCAATAGTCAGTGCCGATCTGTTGATCGTTCCTCCGAAAGTCACGGAGCTGTTAGAAAAAGAACTTCCTGAAATAGGTTTCTCCATCAACAATACGTACCTCTCGGCTATTCATACCCACAACAGCATTGGCAACTGGGCCGATGGTGCCATTGGATTTTTATACGGGCATAACAGCGATTCAATTGTTCATTTCATTGCCGATCAGATAAAGGCCAGCATTCAGGTTGCTTCCCTTAACATGCTTCCGGCAGTGTTGAAGTCCGGAGCGATTGCCGTTCCGGAAGCTGTGCGTAACAGGCTTAAACGCGGTAATCCTGTTGATTCGTTGTTGCGCGTAGTAGAAGCACATCGAAGCGATAGCACTAAAATTTTGTTGATGAGCTACACGGCACATGCCACGTGTTTGTATTCTAAAGATATGGTGCTCTCGCGCGACTATCCTGGAAAATTGGTGGATGCGGTTGAAGCGAACGGTTATACCTTCGCCATGTTTATGGCTGGTGCTGTGGGCAGTCATGGCTGTGGAGCACCCAAGTATGGATTCACGTGTATCGACTGGATGAGTGAAGCAGTATCAACTGAATTTTTAAGGGCACGAAATCAACTAACAGTAGTACACGATTCCACGCTGCTGATGTACCGGGTGCCGTTGGAGCTGAGTGATCCTCAACCCAAGATTTCGCAAGACTGGCGCGTCCGTTCGTGGTTGTTCAACGCTGCTTTTGGTGAATTTCAAACTCACCTTACGGTGCTTCGGTTGGGCAACATTGTGATGCTGGGCACGCCCTGTGATTTTTCCGGAGAGTTTGATCATGCACTGGATGAAGTAGCCAACCAACACGGACTTCAGGCGATTGTTACCAGCTTCAATGGTGGCTATATCGGATACGTTACACCAGAAAAGTATTTTGACAACAAGAACTACGAAACACAGGTCATGAATTGGTATGGTCCGGGTAATGGCGAGTACATGCAGCAATGTATGGAAGCATTGATCGTTAAGGTAGGAAATGCCAGCCAGTAAGTGGTAGTAATTGTATCGATTACCTATTTACAACTTGCCAACCGCCACTGTGCTTGTCCTGATGATCAGCATTCACGAGATTTGGCTTTGGATCGAAAACACGCTATGCACCAACCGGTAAATTTTGGGAAGGAAATTCAGGAGCCCCCGGTAAAAACCAGACCGGAGGTTGATGTAGAAGTACTTTCATCTATTGCGCCATCAACCCTGGAGGATTCTTTTGTGTATGTGCATTGCTATTTCCGAAATGATAGTAAGGATGCACTCGTTCGTATTTGGCGAACTACGTATTTGATTGATGCCGTGTCGGGTTCGCAATCGGAATTGATTCACGCTGAAAATATTTCCTTTGCCCCGCTCTGGACGCTCATCCCGGATCACGCCATGTTTAATTTCCTCCTTATCTTTTCGGCCTTACCAAAATCCTGTTCGCAGTTTGATTTAATCGAGCAAATTCCGCAACCCGGTGGTTTTATTGTGCGAAACATCCAGCGAAATAAAACCGATGTTTATCATATTGAAGTTTAGTTCAATGTTCCAGGTTCAACGTTCTAGAGTTTAGTAATACCGATTACTTTTAACCTTAACATCCAGAAAACAGATTTATTAACCCTTTAACCTTTAACCTTGAACTTTGAACTATCTGCGTACCCCGTAGAAGAAATCATTCCATCCTTAAAGGAGCTGTTCGCGCAGCATCGTATTGTTATTCTTCAGGCTCCGCCCGGGGCTGGTAAGAGTACCATTCTTCCCTTGCAGTTGCTGGAGGAGCCGTGGCTTGCCGGTAAGAAGATGGTGATGCTTGAGCCGCGCAGGCTCGCTGCACGATCGGTAGCGAATCGCATGGCTAGTTTGAAGGAGGAGGAGACCGGAAAGACGGTGGGGTATCGTGTTCGGTTTGAAAATGTAACAAGCGCGCATACGCGCATTGAAGTAGTTACCGAGGGAATTCTAACCCGCATGATTCAGTCCGACAACTCACTGGAGGATGTGGGGCTGCTAATCTTTGATGAATTTCATGAGCGCAGCTTGCAGGCAGACCTGGCGTTGGCCTTGAGTCTCCAGGTTCAGCAAATACTTCGCGATGATTTACGCATCCTCATCATGTCGGCAACGCTTGATGGTGAAAAGATTTCTGCGTTGCTTAACAATGCTCCCATACTCACCAGCCTCGGTAAACAATATCCGGTTTCGCTTTTGTATCAAGCCATCGAGAAGGATGTTCGCTTGCCAACCGCTGTAGTACGTATTATTCGAAAAGCATTTCATGAACAGCAGGGTGATATACTGGTATTTCTTCCGGGTACGGGGGAGATTCATCGGGTAGCGGAAATGCTGGAAGAAGAAAATCTTTCCCTGCGTATTCATCCACTCTATGGCGATCTTCCCGCTAAGCAACAGCAGGAAGCCTTGATGCCAAATGCCAACGGTATGCGTAAGGTAGTATTGGCAACGTCTATCGCAGAAACGTCACTCACCATCGAAGGCATTACTACCGTGATCGACAGTGGTTATGCACGTGTTCCAAAATTTGATCCACGCAGTGGACTTACCCGATTGGAAACGGTTCGTATTACAAGGGATGCTGCCGATCAGCGTGCCGGTCGTGCCGGACGATTAGGTCCGGGGGTTTGCTACCGCTTGTGGTCAGAGATGACGCATCACACGTTGCAACCTAATCGCCAACCAGAAATCCTGGAAGCTGACCTGGCATCGTTGATGTTAGAGTTGACGAATTGGGGAGTTAAAAATATACCGGACCTCACGTGGATCACGCCACCACCTGCGGGTGCGCTTAATCAGTCGCGCGAATTGCTTTTACAACTTGGTGCTCTTGATGACAATGGCGTCACGCCTCATGGAAAAGAAATATTGAGACTGCCTACGCATCCACGTGTGGCACACGTACTGCTCGAAGCCACGAAGTTAGCTGGTAAAGGATTGGTAAGTCTGGCGACTGATGTGGCCGCGTTGCTGGAAGAGCGCGATCCGCTCGTGCGCGAAGTTGGAACAGACTTGTCGTTGCGCGTAGAGGTATTGCGAAAATGGCGAAGTGGCGAACGGGTAAGTGCAGAGCGAAGCGGACTCGAGCGCATTGAGCGGCTTGCTGCTTCGTGGCGGAGAATGATGCATGTGCACCCCGACAACACCACACCTGAACATTTTGACATCGGTAAGTTGTTGGCCGAAGCTTACCCTGAACGGATTGCACGGCAAACCGAGAAGCATAGTACGCGCTATAAATTGGCTAACGGGCGAATTGTTCGGTTACCTGACCACGATGCCCTCCTTCGCGAAGCATGGTTGGCGGTTGCTCATCTTGATGCTGGCAGCGGGGAAGGAAAAATATTTATGGCCGCTCCGTTACACGAAGAAGATTTGCTTCATCGCGCCATCGAGAAGGAAGTAGTAGTGTGGAATCGTGATCGGGGTATGATCACAGCCACAGTGGAGAAACGTGTCGGTAATGTAGTATTGGCTTCAAGACCGTTGACTTCTGTAGCGGATGAAGTTCGTATCAAAATCTTGTGCGATGCTGTTCGCGATGAAGGGCTTTCGATACTGAACTGGACGGAAGCGCAGGATGCCTGGCAAGCACGCGTGCTAAGTTTACGTCATTGGCGACCGGAGGAAGATTGGCCCGATGTAAGCTCAGCAACACTACTTCTCACCGTGAACGATTGGTTGTCGCCTTACCTCACGTCAGTTTCCAAACGAGCCGACTTTCAACGGCTGGAGCTGAATACAATTCTTGCAGGCTTATTGCCGTGGAATTTACAGGCAAAAGTAGATCCGTTGGCGCCTTCGCGGTTGGAAGTTCCCAGTGGATCGTTTATCCGATTGAATTATGTTGCCGATGGAAGTTCGCCTGTAATGGAAGTACGGTTACAAGAAGTTTTTGGGTTGACGGAAACACCAACCGTAAACGAAGGCAGAACAAAAGTACTACTGCATTTGCTTTCGCCAGGATTTAAACCGGTTCAGGTAACACAGGATTTAAAAAGCTTTTGGCAAACCACCTACCACGAAGTACGAAAAGAATTACGCATGCGCTACCCCCGGCACCACTGGCCGGAAGACCCGTGGACAGCCGAAGCAGTGCGAGGTGCGGTTCGTAAAAGAAATTGATTGTCGAATTCTAAACTATTACTGAACAAGGAATTGCGAATGACGAAGTATTGATCTTCATCACGTTTCATTCCTTGTTCAATATTGAATTGTTAATGGCTTAGCAGCGCATACTGCACCAGGTATACGGCAGCTCCGGCAAAGTAGCCCATTGCCGCCAGCAGGCTGATGCGCTTGAGGTACCAGATAAAATCTATTTTCTCCATGCCCATCGCGGCAACGCCAGCAGCAGAGCCAATTACCAGAAGACTTCCGCCTGTACCGGCACAGTAGGCCAGGTATTCCCAGATCATGTGATCGGTTGGATACGTATCCATGCTGTACATACCCATGCTGGCAGCCACCAGCGGAACATTGTCAACAATGGATGAAAGCACACCGATCAGCGTAATGATAATGCGGTTGTCGCCCAGCAGGTGATTGAGGTATTCAGCAAAGTTGATCAGCGTAGACATGGACTGCAGTGCGCCAACAGCCAGCAATATGCCCAGGAAGAAAAGTACGCTTGGCATATCAATGCGGGTTAACGCATGGGCTGCACTGTAGTGTTTCTTTACGGCATCATCCAGATCAGGATTGATTAATTCAGAGACTACCCAAATAACACCAAGACCTAACAGCATACCCAGGTAGGGTGGCAGGTGTGTTACGGTTTTAAAAATCGGAACGGAAATCAAGGCCGCAACGCCAATGAACAACATGAGGTTTCCGCTACCGGAAGAATGGGAGTGAGAAGCTGCTGGCTTGTCCTCATGCGTACCGAGTGTGCCTTTCAAGGTAAAGTTCAGGTAGATCAGTGGAATTAACATGCAGACAATACTGGGTAGTATGGTTGACTTAACGATAGCGGCCGCAGAGATTTGGCCACCAATCCATAACATGGTAGTAGTAACATCGCCAATGGGCGACCATGCACCACCGGCATTGGCGGCAATGATGATCATACCGGCAAAAAACAGTCGCATTTCTTTGTTGGGTATTAGCTTTCGGATCAAGGAAATCATCACAATTGTAGTAGTGAGATTGTCTAATACAGCGGAGAGAAAAAAGGTTACCCAGCAAACAATCCAGAGTAATTTCTTCGGACTGTTGGTGTTAATACGTTCTGTAATAAACCGGAAGCCATGATGAGCATCGACTAATTCAACGATGGTCATTGCGCCCATCAGGAAGAAAAGTATTTGCGCAATTTCATTCAGGTGATGGCCGAGTGATTCGAGTACATATTCCAGGTGCAATTCGTGTGCAGACAGCGAGGCGAAGGCAGGAAGTTTTACTTTTAAGGTATCGAGAAACGAGCGGTAGTGTTCGCTCGCCAACAGTCCTTCAGGAGGGGCAGACACGGCAAACAAGGTCCAGCAAAGAATTCCGGTCAGTAGTGCTGTGGCTGTTTTATTAATTTTAATAGGATGCTCGAGGGCAATCAGAACATAGCCAATGATAAAAACAAAAATGATTACAAGTTCCATGAATCAGACAATAAGGTTTTCGGTGTGTGATTTACAAAAGAATGAAACTGCGTTCCGTTGACAGAACCGCTAGTGTAATACTCTAAAAAAATTAAGGTGCGTTGGGCGAAATGATAGAACAGAAAAGATTCTGATAGAAACTATGGAGGGCAATGGGGAGGAGCGGCTTGTTGGAATCGCACAACGTGATGTTGAAAAACTCGAAGCGATAAAAAGTTTGTTGTGTTCTGAAAAGTTGAAATGTAGGCGTAAGGTGCGTGAAGAGCGAGGTGGCTTTGATTTCACAACTGTTTCCGCTAAACGGATACTTGGTTGGGGTATCAAAATGAAGGGCAAGGCTGCTGCTCTTCGGGTTGATTGTTTTGTGCTGATGGCCGTATGCAACCGAAGCAGACCCCGCAAATCCCAATAGAATAAGAGTGAGTGTTACAAGGGGGATTATTTTCGTTGCCTTCATGTGCGGGCAAAGATAATCAAACAAAAGTAAAGTGGATTTTGACTAGTCTTCGCGCTCGCGCTTGATTTTTGCGCGGGCCTGTGGACCAACCTGAATCGGTACTTTTTCAATTTCAAGGTTGGCGGCTTCAATACCGTATAACTCTTCGGTGGATAAACTGTATTCTTTCAACAACCGGTAGCCCTGAATGATCAACCGGTCGAATGTTGATATCACGCTGTCGGACGATGCCCACGAATGAAGGATGATGAATTTGAAATCCGCCATCATACTGTACTTGTGCAATGAAGGATAGGGGCTGGTCAGGTCGATTTCTCCATTATCCGCCATCTCATGAATAATTTTTGAGAAGAGCAGGTTAACGCGATGATCGGTCTTGAATCCTAACTTCATGCGAATAAAGAAACAGCGTTTGGGAATAATAGTATCCACCACATACTTGCTGGTAAACGGGTTATCCACGGTGTCTACGTGCACAAACCAGTAAACATCCGCTCGCTTGGGGCGCTTCTTGAAAATAGAGTAAATTATGTTGGAGTCAATGTAACGTTTACTATCGGCCATTGCCAGGTACACCAGGTTGGTGGCTTCCTTGGGTATGGTGGTATCGGCCTGAAGATCCTGAATCATACCGGTGTAGTGTTTCAAATCCACAAATTCAGTATGCCGGTCGCGAAGTCTGCGGGCGTGTAGCAGCACATACATCATGATGAAGAACAGGGCGGCCATAACGAAACTGAACCAGCCACCGTGTGCAAACTTGCTGAGGTTAGAAACAAGAAAAGCACCTTCAATCGAAAAGAAAATGATCGCCAGGCCAATGGACCGCACTGTTGATTTTCGGGAAATAGAGAAATAGAAAACCAATAATGATGTGGTCATCAGCATATCAAACGTAATGGCCAATCCATAAGCACCCTCCATACGAACGGATTCCTGGAAGATGAGCACTACCAGAATACAGCCTAATAATAAAATCCAGTTAATGGCCGGAATGTAAATCTGTCCTTTTATCTGGCTTGGGTAGCGTACACGCGTTGACGGCCAGAGTTTAAGTTTCATGGCTTCGTTCACCAGGGTAAAGGTGCCCGAGATCAAGGCCTGGCTGGCAATGATGGTGGCCATGGTGGCGAGGATGATGCCAAAGAGCAACATACCATCGGGAATGATTTCGTAGAACGGAATTTTTCCGTCCAGGGTCTGCCCCTGGTGATTAAGCAGCCATGCGCCCTGGCCGAAGTAACTTAGTAATAAGGCGATCTTAACAAATCCCCACCCTACGCGAATGTTTTCTTTGCCGCAATGTCCGAGATCAGAATACATGGCTTCTGCTCCGGTAGTACACAGAAACACCGCGCCTAAAATCCAGAAACCGCCAGGATATTTAACGAGCAGATTAAAAGCATACATCGGGTTAACTGCCTTTAACACATCCAGGTTTTGAACGAGGTGATGTAACCCGATAACAGCAATGAAGGTGAACCAGATCGTCATGATCGGTCCGAACGTGCGGCCTACTACACCGCTTCCAAATTGTTGGAAGAGAAACAGCAGCACCAGAATAATGATTACAATACCAACAATGGTATGCTGGCTGATGTCGGGGTTGATCGCCCGCAATCCTTCAATGGCTGAAGTAACCGAAATGGCGGGTGTAATAAAACCATCAGAGATCAATGTGGCACATCCGATTACCGCAGGGAAAATTACCCATCCGGCTTTGTATCGTCTTACTAAAGCATAGAGTGCAAAAATTCCACCTTCACCCTTGTTATCGGCATTGAGGGCGAGGTAAACATATTTAATAGTAGTTATCAGGGTAAGCGTCCAGAGTACACACGACAGGCCACCGTAAATTAATTCTTCGGTGATGGCATGCGTACCAACAATAAAGCGCAGGGTGTATATCGGAGAAGTTCCAATGTCTCCGTAAATAATGCCTAACGAAATCAGTACGCCAGCGGCAGATAACGGGGTGTAATGCTTGTCGTTTGATGTAGCCATACTAATGAACACTGTCTTTCGAACAGGTTATAATGAGGGGATTGTTCTTGCAATCGGAAAACAAGTACGCTACCCAACTCATCAGCACAAAGAACTTTTTCGTAAAGCTTGTGATAACGAAGGGAGTGCCCAGCTTGGCGATACGCTTGTGCGTGGTAATTAAATTGGGCATGGATATGTAAAAGCCAGAACCAAAACGGTCGCAAAGTTAACCCCCGGGCGTCATTCACAAAATGAAAACCGAATAATGTTCCCTGTGGGCTACCTGCCGCTATTTTTGGCTATTCATCGGGGCTGCAAAATAATTTGAAGGCACTCCACCTTTTAACAGCAAAATCAACCGTACTTTTGGCCAATAACCCTAAAATCAACTTGTTATGATCAAGAAGCTAGTTTTTGCAATGCCCCTGGCCGCAGCCCTTATTGCAGGCTGTGACACCAAAGAAAAGGATATGCTCAAGTCGCAGGTAGACTCCCTGAAGGTAGAACTTGAGACCAGCCAGAAGATGGCCAACACATTAACGGAAGTAGGTGTATTGATGGATTCGATTGATGCCAGCCGCCAGCTTTTAAGAGTCAATATGGTAGAAGGTACTACTTACGATGACTACAAAGCGAGAATGAAAGACATCAACAGCTATGTTAAGGATACACAAAACAAGATTGATGAATTAGAGAAATCGCTGTCGAGTTCAAAATCTAAAAATGCCGGCAACGCCAAGATTATTAAGAAGCTAAAAGCCGATCTGGAAGCTAAAACACAGGAAATCACTACCCTGCAGGCACAGGTAGAAGAACTGCGCAGCCAGAACGAGAATCTGATTACCACTACCAAACTTCAGGAAGCTGACCTTACCGACAAGCAGGCACAGATTGAAGCCAAGAACCAGGAGCTTGCGTTGATCGAAGCACGTGTACAGGAGATGGTGATTCAAAGTAAGATGAGTGATGCAGATGCTGCTTATGCTCGCGGTGAGGCCTTGGAACTTGCTGCAAACCGCACACAACTAGCGCCAAAGAAAAAGAAAGCAACCTACAGGGAAGCCATCGAGCTTTACAAGAAGGCCCTTTCACTGGGTAAAACTGAAGCACAAGCCAAGATCACCGAACTGGAGAAGAAGATCTAATTGGTTCCTCAACGAAGGTAATAAAGAGAAGAGCGGGTGTTGAGCCCGCTCTTTTTGTTTGAGGTTCACAGTTAGATTATCCAATTGAGTCGTTCATTACCAGGTAAATGGTGTAGGTAATGTATCCTGAGAATAACAGAAAGGCCTCCCAACGATCGAGCTTCCGTTGATTAATGGTAAACATAAAAATCATCAGCATTACGGTAGAGGCGCCCAGCACCTCCAGGTCAAAATTCAGGGCCACGTTGAAATTAATCGGATGGATAATGCCGGTGATGCTGAGGATAAAGAAAATGTTAAAGATGTTAGAGCCAATCACATTGCCAATGGCAATGTCGGTGTTTCTGCGGTACGCGGCTACAGCCGATGTGGCCAGTTCCGGCAGCGAAGTACCGGCTGCAAGAATAGTAAGGCCAATAAGTTTCTCCGACAACCCAAAGTGTTGGGCAATCGATACGGCATTATCAACCACCAGTGTTCCGCCTCCGATTAACATGGCCAATCCGAGAATGATCAGGCCCACGGCCACCGGTGTGGTATAGATTTTAATTTCACCCTGATCGAGATCGCTTGAGGTTTTCATCGTACGATAGACGTATAGCATAAACAAGCCGAAGAAACCCAGCAAGACAAGTGAGTCAACCCGCGAAAGCATGTTAGGACTGTTCCACAAAATCTGGTCATTCACCAGCACGTAGAGTATTACCGCAGCCAGCAACGAAATGGGTACTTCGTACTTTATGGTGTTGCGCTGTACTACGAGCGGATAAATCAAGCCGGCAATTCCGAGAATAAAAAGAAGGTTGAAGTTATTGCTCCCGATTACGTTTCCAAAGGAGGCATCATTTCTTCCATCCATTGCGGATAGTAAGCTTACAATGAGCTCAGGGGTTGAGGTACCAAAGGCAACAACGGTAAGACCAATGGCAAGATTCGAGATGTTGAACTTCTTGGCTACCGATGATGAGCCATTCACCAGAAAATCAGCTCCTTTGATGAGGATTGCAAAACCGACAAAAAGGAGCAAGAAATTGAGGAGCATAACTCGGACAGGTTAGGTTAATTTTTAAATATAAAATCAAATTTTGATTTTCAGGAGGTTGCTAGAACCATTTTTTGTGGCGGAAGTAGCCCAGCATGGTTACGACAATCAGAAACATTGCACCCAGCACACCAAAGTACCCCCAGTGCCAGCGGAGCTCGGGCATAAAGTCAAAGTTCATCCCATAAATACCTACTATAAAAGTGAGGGGCATGAAGATGGTGGAGATAACGGTAAGTACCTTCATGACTTCGTTCATGCGGGTGTTCATGGCGTTGATGTGAATGTCCATCAGGCTTGAAGTAAGGTCCCGATAGGTATCCAACGAATCGATGATGTGCACCGTATGATCGTAGACATCGGCATAGTAGCGTAAGTTTTCTTCCCGCACAAATTCAGATTCGCCCTTTACAATTTTACTAATTGCATCGCGTAACGGATACAAGGCCTTGCGCAGGTAAATCAGTTCTTTCTTCAACTTTTGTATTCTGTTGAAGGTTTTATTCGAAGGGTTTTCATAAACCGTTTCTTCTATGTCTTCGATGATTTCGCCAATACGATCCAATACGTTGTAGTAATTATCTACAATAATATCGATGAGGCGGTACATCAGGTAGTCGGCTTCTTTTTTGCGTACACGGCCCTGGTCAAGGCGTATCCGTTCGCGAAAGCCATCAAACAAATCGCCTTCTTTTTCCTGAAACGATATCAGGAAGTTGCTTCCTAATACAAAGCTTATTTGTTCGTAATCAATGGCCGAGCCATCAATGCGATACAGCATTTTTAAGGTAACAAACAGGTAATCATCAAACTCTTCGGCTTTTGGGCGTTGATCGCTCAGCACATCTTCTACTAACAATGAATGCAGGCAAAAGTGGGATTGAACTTTCTCAATTATATCGAGGCTGCTCAGGCCATCGAGATTAAGCCAGTTCACACAATTTGGTTTCTGGTTGCGCAGCAACGCATCGATCGTCAGGTTGGTGCCGTCATGTCGTTCGTGTTCTTCCCGGTTATACGAGATGAGTTCGAGGATAACAGGTGGTTGAGATTTGGAGTTAACGGGTTGGGGCTCCATTACGATAGGCTTGTTTTGAATTCATCATTCTAAGTACGATAGTCCCGTGGCCATAATCAATAGCCGACCACTGTTTATTTCAGCGTCCATCATTTAGTTGGGCGACCGGGTTAACGGATCATTGACTATGGTGTTGAATTGTGTATTATTGCGACTCATGTCATTGCGACTAGAAGATATTAAGGCATCCATTGCTTCTGAAATGGAGGAGTTCGAACAAAAGTTCAGGGCCTCCATGAAGACCCGTGTTTTGTTGCTCGACAAAATCATGAGCTACATTGTGAAACGCAAGGGCAAGCAAATGCGGCCGATGTTTGTGTTTCTGAGCTGCGGCACCTGCGGCAAGATTAATGAATCTACTTTTCATGGGGCGTCTTTAATTGAATTACTACACACCGCCACGCTGGTGCACGATGATGTAGTGGACGAAGCGAATTATCGCAGAGGATTTTTCTCGGTTAATGCACTTTGGAAAAACAAGATTGCCGTACTGGTGGGCGATTTTCTGCTTTCGCGCGGTATGGCACTCGCGCTTGATAACAACGAAATTCAGTTGTTGAAGATTGTAAATACTGCGGTGCAGGATATGAGCGAGGGCGAATTGCTTCAATTTGAAAAAGCCCGCAGGCTCGACATTACCGAAGAGGTTTACTTTGAAATCATCCGGCAGAAAACCGCTTCGCTTATTGCTTCGTGTTGTGCGGTTGGTGCCAGTTCGTCAGGAGCCGATCAGCAAACGGTAAAGCTGATGCACAAATTTGGCGAGAAGATCGGCATGGCGTTTCAAATCAAAGATGACTTGTTCGATTATGGCGAGCAGGAAATCGGAAAGCCCGTTGGTATTGATATTAAAGAAAAGAAGATGACACTGCCGTTAATTTATGCGCTATCGAAAGCATCGTGGCTGGAGAAGCGCAGGATCATACGGATCGTGAAGAACGAAAGCGAAAAGCCGAAGAAGGTTAAAGAAGTAATTGAGTTTGTAAAGCAATCGGGTGGTATTGAGTACGCCACAAAAGCGATGAACCGGTTTCATGAAGAGGCGCTGCTGCTGTTGAAGGATTTTCCAGAATCGCCCTACAAAACATCATTGATCCAGTTGGTGCAGTTTACCATCGACCGGAATAACTAGCAAACAAAAAAAGCTGTACCGCATATAGTACAGCTCTTCCTACCTAACCTAAACTAAACTAAACTAAACTATTTCTCTAGTGCTATTGTAAAACAATTCGGGTTCGACCGGCTTCCAGCACAGCGTAATCTTTGCATCCCTGGTAAGACTGCGGATCGAGTGATGCTAATGCGGGTCCTGATTTATCCGGAGTAAACTGGCCATCGTTTTCCCACCACTTCCGCGCATTTTCGCGGGCAGCTTTTTTATCGACTTCATCAAATAAATTGATGCACGAGTCGGATATCATCCACGGTTTTTCTATGCTGCTGTATTTTTCGAAAATCATAGACCGCATCTGTGTACCGCTCGAAACATTTTTAAAATGAGAAACCGTGTACGAAAGTGTTTCGGGTTCGGTCATAATCATGTCCCAATATTTTTTGGATGCCACTACTTGTGAAGTAGTTAACAAATAGCCAAATCCATTTTCGATTGATTCCCGGGTGATGGGGCAGCGCGCTTTCAATTCTGGTTTCTTCTTGCCGAGGAGTTTGTCAAAAAAGGCCATATACTTTTCAGGGTTGATTGTTTACGTAACACATAGTAGATACTTCGCCTGGGGCGAATAGTTGCATATAAGACTGAAAAAATCAGGCAAATGTTACAAAAGGCTGTTTCCAGCGTTTACTGGATACTTT
>Ga0315910_10001328_pt1 | contig 22915 bp, 21 predicted proteins | sample EdamamesoilMG_FD_204470 | JGI IMG/M metagenome (GOLD analysis project Ga0315910, IMG submission 204470) | Garden soil microbial communities collected in Santa Monica, California, United States - Edamame soil | ecosystem: Environmental > Terrestrial > Soil > Garden | place: USA: California... | reverse complement strand
CGCGAGCATCGAGCTCGAGCAGAGCCGGGGCAACCCGGTCGTGCGCGACGTGCTCGCCGGCACCACGACGCTCGTTGCGGAGTACGACCGGTTTTCCCGGATGTTTCGCGGCCTGCGGCGGGCCCTGCCCAAGTCGCACGACGCGGCCAGCAACGAGCGGCTGCGGCACCTCGCCAAGATCATCCCAAACGTGCGGCACTTCACCCGGCGCAGCCTGCTCGCGATCGACAATCCCGTGACCGCCGGCTTCTACGGCCTCGTCGCCTCCCTCGCACTGCTCGCGGTGCTGGGCCTCGTGCTGCGCACCGAGGCGGACGACGGGGCTGTCTCGCTCGCGGCCGGCTGGACCGGCGGCTGGCTCACCCTCGGGTTCACCGCCGTGGGCGTACTCGCGGGGTCGCTCGCCATGCTACGCTACCGCACACGCGACGCGCAGCAGATCCATGCGCGCGAGGCTGCGGCGTATATGGATGTCAACTACGAGTTCTTCGGCCTGAACAACGACCGGGCCTGGGCGGAATACATCCGCCAGCAGGGCGGGGCCGGCGCCTCGCGCATCGTCATGGCGCGGCCGGACGGGCGGGATTGAGCAGGCGGGAGCCGGCTCGACCGGCGGACGCCGGACTCCCGGGCATGTCCCGAGTCTCCGGACTCCCGATATTGTGGCGTGTTTTCAAACCGCACTTCCTTCGGAAAGCGGTGAATCTGATCTGGGGGTAGGGCGAGGCCTCTGGCCGAGCCGCGAGGAGGAATGGATGGAATGCCCTTGGCGGCTCGGCCAGAGGCCTCGCCCTACCTTGAAGCCCGGTTTGAAAACACGCCATCGAGCGAGTCATGCACTTCGGAGTCTGGTTCCGCAGGTAGGGCGCGCTCTCCGGGCGCGCCGCGAAGACCAATCGATCCCGCGCCGGCGGGATGGCGGGCGCGGAGAGCCCGCCCTACCTCGAGCCCGCAATCACGGAAGTGCATGACTGGCTCTACGGCTCGTCGTCGGAGCCGCCGCCGGAGCCGGTGTCCTCGGTGCCGTCGTCCCCGGCGGCGGAAGCGAAAAATCCCTCCTCCTCGAGGAGGGCGAGCAACCCGGCGATGACGCGCGCCTCGTCCGGGGGCGCGAGCGAAGGGTGGCGGGCTTTGAGGTAGTCCCGGATGGCCGGACGGGCCTCCGTCATACTGGAGACGCCGGCAAGGAAATCGTCGGCATCGTCGGCTGCGGCGTTGATGATCTCCTGGACGCTCATGGCCGGGTCGGACGTCGCGCAGCCTGCCGCACGCGCGCCGGACGAGCAAAGGTTTTCAGGCGCCGAGCGGACAGTCGCAGGGCTGCGGCTCGTCCTTGCGCCGGTGATGGCGGAAAAGCCAGCGTGCGATCGCGGGCAGGAGGATGATCGCGCCCAGCATGTTCACGAGAAACATGAACGTGAGCAGGATGCCCATGTCGGCCTGGAACTTCAGGTCCGAGAAGATCCACATGCTCACGCTCGCCGCGAGCGTCACGCCGGTGAAGATGATGGCCGTGCCGGAGACCGCGTAGGCCTCGAGCATCGCCTCCTCGAGGAAGAGGCCGCGCTTCAGCGCCTCCTCGAGCCGCGAGTAGAGGTAGATGCCGTAGTCGACGCCGATGCCCACGCCGAGCGCCGCGACCGGCAGCGTGTGCACCTTCAGGCCGATGTTGAGATAAACCATCAGTGCGTTGGCCAGGAGTGAGACGAGCGCGAGCGGAGCGACGATGCAGAGCGTCGCGCGCCAGGACCGGAAGGTGAGCCAGCAGAGCGAGATCGTCGTGCCAAAGACCCAGTAGAGGATCGGATACTGCGAGCGCTTCACCACCTCGTTGGTCGCGGCCATCACGCCGCTGTTTCCGGTCGCGAGCCGGAAGCGCACGCGCGGATTGCCGTGCGCGGCCTCGAACGCCAGCACGGCGTCGACCACGCGCTGGATCGTGGCCGCCTGGTGGTCGGTCAGGTAGACGTAGATCGGCAGCACGCTGGCGTCGGCATTGAGCAGGCCAGTCGCCGTCTCGATCGGTGATACGGCAAGGGCAAGCGTCTCCGGCTGCCGCGGGAGCATGCGCCATTTCAGGCTGTTCTCGTTCCAGCCGGCGTTGATGACCTTCGCGGCGGTGGCGATGCTCATGACCGACTGGACGCCCTCGACGTTGCGCAGGCGCCATTCGAGTTGTTCCATCGTGCTCATCACGTCGAACTCGACGCAGCCGTTCGGCACGGTCTCGGTGATGACGGTGAGGATGTCCACGCCGATGGAAAACTCCGACGTGATCACGGCGGTGTCGGAGTTGTAGCGCGAGTCGGGGCGCAGCTCCGGCACGCCCGCCTCCGTATCGCCGATGTGGATCTGGTTCGATTTCCACAGGGCGAAACCGAACAGCGCGGTCGCCGCGGCGATGATCCAGAGCGCGGGCGCGGGATGGGTGACGCGGTCGAGCCAACGCCACAGCGGTGCCAGCTGGCGGGCGCGCAACCGGAGCCGTGGGGCGTAGTCCTCGGGCAAACGCACGTAGGAGAGGATCACCGGCAGCAGGAACAGGTTGGTGAAGATGATCATCGCCACGCCGATGCTGGCGGTGAGCGCGAGCTCGCGGATGATCCCGACGTCGATGAGGAGGAGCGTGAGGAAGCCGATCGTGTCGGTGAGCAGCGCGAGCCCGCCCGGTATGAGCACGTGGCGGAAGGCCATGCGCGCCGCCTCGATGTTGCTGTGGCCATGGAAGACCGGCTCGCGGTAGGCGCGGATCATCTGCACGCCGTGGCTGACGCCGATCGCGAAGATCAGGAACGGGAGCAACACCGACATCGGGTCGATGCCGAAGCCGATCATCGGGATCACACCCAGCTGCCACACGACCGCGATGATCGCGCAGGCCAGCGGGATGAGCGTGAACCGCCACGACTGCGCGAAGCCGCGCACCATCAGCGCGGTCAGCACCACCGACAGGCCGAAGAACATCGCGACGCCCCGGGCGCCCGCGGCGACGTCGCCGATGATCTTGGCGAAGCCGATGATGTGGATCGAGAACCGGTCCTCGCCATGGCGTGCGAGGATCTTTGCGCGGACCTCGTTCTCGAGGTGCTGCGCCACCGCGATGTAGTCGAGCCGCGCGCCCGTGGTGGGGTCGATCTCGAGCAGCTTCGCCGAGACGATCGCCCCGGTGAAATCGCTGGACACGAGCTGGCCGACCTTGCCGGACTTGATGATGTTCTCGCGCACGATCGCGAGGCCCTCGGGAGTCGGCTCGAAATCGGCGGGCAGCACGTTGCCGCCGGCGAAACCATCCTCGAGCACCTCGACGAAGCGCACGTTCGGCGTGACCACCGAGGTGACGGAGGCCCGGTCGACGCCGGGGATGAAGAAGACGTCGTCGGTGAGTTCGCGCAGCGCCGCGAAGAACTCCGGGGTGAACATGTCTCCCTCGCGCGCCATGAGGGCGATGATCACGCGATTGGCGCCGCCGAACTGATCCTGATACTGAAGAAAGGTGCGGATGAACTCGTGCTGGAGCGGGAGCTGCTTCTGGAACCCGGCGTCGATGCGCAGGCGCGAGGCCGACCAGACCATCACGAGCGTAATCGCGGCGAAGAGGAGGAGGAAGGCCTTCCGGTGATGGAACACGAGATCCTCGATGAACTGGGTGAGTCGTCGTGCCACGGTCGTCTCAGGGTGCGGGCAGCGTGGATACAACGACGCCGGAATCGCCGACGGCGACGACCCCGCCCCGCACGGCGGCGAGCTCGGCCACGGCCGTGAGCCCGCTCGCCGGGCCCGGGACGAGGGTGAGACCGCCGTCGCGGCTGATCCAGAGGCGGCCACCCGCCCCGGCGGCCACGACCACTCCAGGCTCCGTCTCGACCGCGGTGGCGATCAAGCCGGTGTGGCCGGCCTCCGACGCCACCCAGGTCGCGCCGCGGTCGTCGCTCGTGTAGACGTGGCCGCGGAGCCCGTGCGCGAGCAAACGTCCGGAGGCGAGCTCGTGCAGCCCGTAGAACGAACCCTCGTACGGACTCTCCAGCGGCTCCCAGGTGTCGCCGGAATCCGGAGACACGGCGAGCACGCCGGCCTCGGCCGCGAGGTAGAGCCGGCCCGAGGCGCCGCGGGTGAGGCGGTTGATGTGAAGGTCCTCGTCGAGCACGGTCCGCCGCGCCCAGGTCTCACCGGAGTCGCGCGACTCGAGGCACAGGCCGTAGGCGCCGACGACGAAGAGACGACGATCGGGAAGGGCGAGCACGTCGAGAAACGAGTCGTCGACCGTGGCCGGGGTCGTAACGCGCGTCCACGAAGCGCCGCCATCGGTCGTGGCGAGCACCACGCCGCCATGGCCGGCCGCCCAGCCGCGGCGCGCGTCGGCGAAGGCGATGCACGTGAGCATGCCGGACACGGGAGCCGGCGCCTGCGTCCAGGTGGCGCCAGCGTCGTCCGACAGCACGATCATGCCGTGCGCGCCGACGGCGACGAGCCGCGGACCGGCCGCGGCGAGGTCGAGCAGCAGGGTCTTCGTCGGCGTGCGGGCGAGCAGGGCCGGTTCGTCGCCGCCATGCGCAGGGGCGAGCACGGCCACGGCAAGGCAGGCCACGAGGGCGACGCGCCGGGGGGACATGGTGCTGGGCGCCGCGTTCCGGCGCTCAGCGCACGCCGTCGCGGCGGAGCATGGCCGGTGTGTAATCTTCCTGGGTACGCGTGGCCTTGAAGTCGTACATCCGGTTCTCGTTGTCCAGGCCGATGGCGAGGTAGCGTCCGGCGACCACGTCGGTGTGCACCTCGAGTGTCGTCCAGAAGGTGGGCTCGTCGTAGTAGTTGATGCAGTGGCCCTCGGAAACGCGCCAGATCTCCCCGCGCGAGTCGTACTGGTCGATCACCAGGGCCTGCCAGCTGTCCTCGTCGATGTAGAACGTGCGGCGCGGATAGATGTGGGAGGTGCCCGCCTTGAGCGTCGCCTCGACCACCCAGACGCGGTGCAGCTCGTAGCGCGTGAGGTCCTGGTTGATGTGCAGCGGGGTGACGATGTCCTTCACCTTCACCTTGTCGCTGTGGAGCAGATACGAGTTGTAGGGCACGATCATCTCCTGCTTGCCGACCAGGCGCCAGTCGTAGCGGTCGATTGCCCCGCTGAACATGTCGAACTGGTCGGTCGTGCGCATGCCGTCCGAGGCGGTGCCGGGATTGTCGTAGGCCACGTTGGGCGCGCGGCGCACGCGGCGCTGGCCGGTGTTGTAGACCCAGGCATTGCGCGGCTCCTTCACCTGATTGATCGTCTCGTGCACGAGCAGGATCGAGCCGGCCAGCCGGGCGGGCGACAGCACCTCCTGGCGGAAGTAGGCCAGGACGTTGTTCAGCGTCCCGGGGGTCACGTCCGGACGGCTGTAGTTGAGCAGATACTCGTCAGCGAACTGGACCGGCACGTAGGCGCCGCTGCGGGTGGGCGAAGCCTGGGCGATCGTGCGCGTCACGCCGACGCCGCGGAAGCGCAGCAGGTGGTTCCAGATCACCTCCTGGCCATCGCGCGGGATGGGAAACGGGATGCCGATGAGGGCGTTGTCGACGCCGTTGCCTCCATCGGCGAGCACAGCCGTCGTAGCGACCCGGCGGGTGGCCTCGTAGACGTAGGAGGGGTAGGAGGCGCTTCGCCGGGTCGGGTAGACCGGCAGGCGGTAGGTCGACGGGTAGGCCTTGATCAACGCCTGGATGCCGGCGGGCACCTGCGCGGCGTGCTCCGCGAGCGTGTCGGCGGTGACGGTGAACAGCGGCTTGTCGGCGGCGAAGGGATCGGGGTGGTGCATCCCCGGCGTGTATCCGGCGGGCGGAGTCGTGATGCCGCCGGTCCACTCGGGGATCGTGCCGGCGGCGTTGGCGGCCTTCTCGGCGCCGAGCGGCGTGAGGTCGGCCCCGAGCCGGGCGGCCTCCTCCGCGGTGATGGCGGCGTGCAGGGTGATCGTGAGCGCGGCGCCGGCGGCAAGGGTCAGGAGAGCACGGATGAACATGGGAGAAATCTCCGGGTGGGTGTTCAGAAGGAGTACTTGACCGTGACGGATGCGAAATCGCGGTCGGCGATGAGGTTGGCGAGGTCCGCGCCGAAGTAGTTCACGTAGCGCAGCTCGAGGGCCCACGAATTCAGGTAGGTGAATTCCGCGGCGAGCGTGAGCGACTTGCGTCCGGCGAGGAAATTGCCGAGAGGCAGCGGTGTGTTGCCCGTGAAGTCGTGCGAGAACCCGATCGACGGCGAGAAGTTCGCGCCGAAGAGCATGTCGGTGTAGTCGAAGCGCGCCGCGAGCTGGTAGCCCGCGGACATCTCGTCGGCAAACATCGACGCCGCCGTCGGCGGGATCGCGGCATTGCCCGTGCCGATCATCGCGGCGGGATCGCCGCTCGTGAACGTGCCGGGCGCGTCCATGCGCATCTCGTCCTGATCGGGGAGGTGCGGCACGAGCGTCGCGCCGATCTCGCCGACGAGCACCCACTGGTCGGCGCCGAGCGCGGGGCCGAAAGCCTTGGTCGCGGTGACCTGGCCCTGCCAGACGTCCTTGCGCTTCCAGCCCTGGATGCGCGTGCCGTGCTGGTTGGCGTAGTTGCCGAACTGGTTGTTGTTGCCGTAGGCGTCGCTGAGCGCGCCCAGGGCGGCGAAGAGCAGCTCGACATCGTCGCACTGCAGCGGCACGCCGACCTTGTAGGAGAGTTCGCCCTGGAGGGAGATGCCGGTGGCGCCGACGTCGGTGTTGAAGCTGACGCCCAGCATGTCGATGTCCTCCGGATATTCGATCACGTAGCGGCCGGTGGCGGCGGCTCCGAGGAAGCCGACGGTGCGGGAGGTCGTCGCGATCGGGATCGCATAGCCCGTGTAGTAGGGCTGGAGGTTGGCCGGTATGCTGCTCACGGGTACGCCGGTGAGCGCGGCGCCGAGCAGCAGCGTCGTGGTCGCGGGCACCTGGGCGAGAGGCACGCCGCCGGCGATCAGGGCGGGCACGAGTGAATTTTGCGCGAGCTGGCCGGCCATCGTCTGGATCGCGACCGACATCTGCGCGCGTGTCTGCGTCGGTGTGATCGCGCTGATCAGCGGCAGGCGGCTGTGGTAACTCACGTAGTAGAGGCCGAACTCGGTGTTGCCGAGGCCCTCGGCGAGGATGCGGGCGGCGACGCCGAACTGGCCGGAGTTGCCCGCCTCGCTGTTGGGTCCGCGCGGGATCGCGCCGAGCGTGCCGAGGTCGGAGATGGGCGGCTGGCCGAAGCCGAGGAACACCTGGCTGCCGCCGCGACCGGCAAAGTCGTTGGAACTGAAATACGTGCCGGGCGGGTCGATCTCCGTCTCCTCCCAGGTGAGCTGGTAGAAGGCCTCGATCGTGACCGTATCCGAGATCCCGAGCGAGCCGGAGACCATTGGCACGGGCACGAGCGCCTCCTTCAGCTCCGCGCCGGGGACGCGCAGGCGCGCGACGTCGATGGGGTTGATGACATTGATGCCGTTCTGGATGAACGTGCTCTCGCCCCAGCTGAGCACCTGCGAACCGACGCGCAGATCCAGGGGCTTTTCCGCCACCTCGAACTGACCGGTGACGAAGTAGTCGAGCATGTCGAAGTACGAGCCGACCTTGTCGAGCGCCTGGTCGGAGAGCGGCGAGCGCGCTCGGTCGCCGTGCTCGTTCTCGTGGTCGTAGAGGTAGGTCGCGCGCGTGAACGCGCGGAAGTTCTTGTATTCAAGTTCCAGATCCGTCGTGCCCTTCGCCGCGAGCGAGAACAGGCCCTTCTCGTAGTTCAGGTTGCCGTCGTCGGTGTTGACGGAGTACTGGTTGCCGCCGTTGGACATGCCGTAGTAGTCGGGCGATGGGTCCTGCAGCCGGAAGCTGCCGCCGACGGAGAGGGTGGTGTCGAGGCTGGCTTCGATCTCGCCGACCTTGAACTGAAAGGCGGAGAGCGGCGCGGCGAACGCCGCGACTGCGGCGGCGAGGACGGGGAGCCGACGAAGGAGAGCATTCATGCGGTACGAGACTACCTCCATGGATCGGGTGGGAGCGGCGTCACGGCACCTGGCGCCTGGATGGGTTTTTGTCGGGGAGGATCCGCGGGGCCGCGCGGCGCGTGGGATGGCCGGAGCGTCGAAGCACCGACGGGTGACTGCAAGTCTGAAACCCATGCGGGCCTGTGAGTTGTGCGAGACGCGGTGACAACCGACGACCGGAGAAACACACGCCGCGTGTAGTCGCGAGCGGCGCGCGCCGGGCGGGACGCGTTTCCCCTTTGCGCGTGCGGCCTGCGCGCGACTTCATCGGAGCGACACGATGGCCGCCGACTCCGGACACATCCACATCAAGGGCGCGCGCGAGCACAACCTGAAGGACATCGAGGTGCGCATCCCGCGCGGCCAGCTCGTGGTGATCACCGGCGTGAGCGGATCGGGCAAGTCCTCGCTCGCCTTCGATACGATCTACGCGGAGGGCTACCGCAAATACATGGAGAGCCTGTCCACGCAGGCGCGGCAGGCCCTCGAGCAGCTCAAACGCCCGAACGTGGACTTCATCCACGGGCTCGCGCCGGTCCTCGCGATCGAGCAGCGCACCGCAGGTGGATCGCCGCGCAGCACGATCGGCACCGTGACCGAGATCGCCGACTACGCCCGGCTGCTCTGGGCGCTCGACGGCGTGGCGCACTGCCCGAAGGACGGCGGGCGCATCCTGCAGCAGACGCTCGACAGCAGCGTCGACAAGCTCCTCTCGCTCACCGCAGGCACGCGCGCGATGTTGCTCGCGCCGTGGATGACGGCGCGACCTGCCGTGCTGCGCGACGAGATCGACGGCCTGCGCCAGCGGGGCTTTCAGCGCCTGCGCGTCGACGGCGAGGTCAAGTCCATCGACGACCCGCACCTCATCCCGACCGGCGTGAAGGAGCTGTGTGTCGATCTCGTCGTCGACCGCATCGTGCTCGAGGCCGGCCAGCGTGCCCGCCTCGCCGATTCCCTGGAGCTGGCCTTCCGCGAGGGACGCGACCGTGCCGTCGCGCTCGTGCAGGCCGCGAGCGGGCAGGGTGCCTGGACCGAGATCCCGCTCAGTCGCAACCTCGCGTGCGAGACGTGCGGCGACGTCCACGAGCCGCTCACGCCGCGACATTTCTCCTTCAACACCGCCGACGGCGCGTGCCCGACCTGCGGCGGCCTCGGCCGGCAGATGACCTTTGTCGAGGAACTCATCGTGCCCGACCCGGAGAAGTCCGTGCGCGAAGGCGCGATCAAACCGCTGCGCATCGGCGGCAAGGCGCTCATCATCCGGCACAACGCGCTGCTCAAGCAGCTCGCCGAGCAGCTGCCGTTCGACCCCGAGAAGCCGTGGCGGGCGCTCTCGCGCGCGACGCGCGACGCGCTCCTGCACGGCGCGGGCTCGCGTGTATTCAGTCTTCGGTTGCGCGGGCGGGGCGCGGCCGAGGCGCAGGAGTTTCCCGGGATCATCGCGATCCTCGACAAGGCGCGGCGCGACTCCACGAGCGACGGGTACCGGGCGCGGCTCACGGCCTTTCAGGCCACGCGCGAGTGTCCGACCTGCCGCGGGCGCCGGCTCAGCCCGCGCAGCTCGGCCGTGCTCGTCGCCGGCATGTCGATGCCCGACCTGCTCGGCATGGATGTCGAGAGCGCACGGGCCTTCGTCGACGGGCTGGCGGTGGATGGCGCGGGCGGCTCGACGCGTGCCGAGGTCCTCGAGGGCATCCGGCACCGGCTGCATTTTCTCCATCGCGTCGGCCTGGGTTACCTCACGCTCGACCGCGAGTACGCCACGCTCAGCGGTGGTGAGGCGCAGCGCGTGCGGCTCGCCACGCAGCTCGGTATGGGCCTCGTCGGTGTGGTCTACGTGCTCGACGAACCGAGCATCGGCCTGCATCCGGCCGACAACCAGAACCTGATCCGGACTCTGCTCGAGCTGCGCGACCGCGGCAACTCGGTCCTCGTGGTCGAACACGACGAGGACACCATGCTCGCCGCCGATCAGGTCATCGAGCTGGGACCGGGCGCGGGCGAAGCCGGCGGGCGGCTGCTTTTCCAGGGAACGCCCGCGGAGATCTGCAGGCTCGAGCACTCGAAGTCCCGCACCGGCGCCTACCTCGCGCGCGTCCAGCGTGTGCAGCGTGACGCGAAGCCGCGTCGACCCGATGATCGGTGGCTCACCGTCCAGGGGGCGCGTCAGCACAATCTCCGCGACATCGACTCCGCGTTTCCAATCGGCCTGCTCACCTGCGTCACGGGCGTGTCCGGGTCGGGAAAGAGCACGCTCGTGAACGACATCCTCGCGCAGGCCGCGGCCCGCAAGCTCAACGGCGCGATGACCATTCCGGGTGCGCACCGGGCCATCGAGGGCCTCGCGCATTTTGAGAAGTGCGTCGTGGTCGACCAGGACCCGATCGGCCGGAGTCCGCGATCCAACCCGGCGACCTACACCAAGCTCTTCGATCTGCTGCGCGACCTCTTCTCGCGCTGTCCGCTGGCCAAGGTCCGCGGCTACAAGCCCGATCGCTTTTCCTTCAACGCCCGCGGCGGTCGCTGCGAGCGCTGCCAGGGCGATGGCGTGATCAAGCTCGACATGATGTTCATGAGCGACGCCTACACCGAGTGCCCGAGCTGCGGCGGACGGCGCTACAACCGCGAGACGCTCGAGGTGCGCTACGCGGGCCGCAACATCGCGGAAGTGCTCGCCATGACCGTGAGCGAGGCCCGCGGGCTCTTCCGCCACGTGCCGCGCATCATGGAGAAACTGGATACACTCCACGCCGTAGGCCTCGGCTACGTCCAGCTCGGCCAACCCGCCAACACCTTGTCCGGCGGCGAGGCCCAGCGCATCAAACTCTCGCTCGAGCTGAGCCGGCGCCAGCAGGGCCAGACTCTCTACATCCTCGACGAGCCCACGACCGGCCTGCACTGGGCCGATGTCCAGAACCTCGTGGACCTGCTCTTCCGCCTGCGCGACGCGGGCAACACGCTGATCGTGATCGAGCACAATCTCGACTTCATCGCCCTGGCCGACTGGGTCGTCGACCTCGGTCCGGGCGGTGGCCGCGACGGTGGCGCGATCGTCTATGCAGGCCCGGTCGATGGCATCACTTCCGTGCCGACCTCACGGACGGGGCAGGCTCTGGCTGCGTGGCAGCGCCGTGCGGTCTCGTCGGGATGACGCCGCCGCGCCGGCGGCGATCCGCAGTCGCGGAAAACGACGAAGGCGGGCCTTGCGGCCCGCCTTCGTGCGCTGTGGGAGAGGATTGGCGAAAGGATGCGTGGATCAGGCGACCTGCGAGCGACGGCGCAGGGCGGCGAGACCGGTCAGACCGAGGCCGAGGAGCAACACCGTGGTGCCGCCATCGGGCACCTGGCGGACGACGAAGTCCTGCTTGGTGGCGCTCGTCAGGGCAACGAGGTTGGCGGCCTTCACATTGGACTGCCCGGCGGCGGTGATCATCGCGGCGGCGCCGAAGTCGTTGTTGCTGACAAGCGAGAATCCGTTGCCGGCACCGACGATCATCCAAACGGCGATCTGAAGACCGGCGGCGGTATTGGCATCACCTTTGGCGGTGTCGAAGTAGAGCGACCAGAGCTTGCCGATGAGGGTCGCGTCGGAGAGTCCCATCGGGTGGGAGAGAGGAGCGTCGCCGAGGTTGGCAACCTTGTAGGAGGTCGACTGGCGTGTCGCCCACTGGAAGGGATCGATGCAGAGCGCGTCGACGTTGCCGATGCCCTGGATGTTGAGATGGGTGACTCCGGCGTAGACCGAGGGCGTGCCGAGAGTCGGCGTGGAGATCTTCACGATCTTGGCCGGGCTGACGCTCGTGGCGGAAAGTGTGAGCGTGTCTCCAACCTCATAGAGCGCGGCGCTGGCGGTGGCGGCCGTGAAGGCGAGGGTGGCGAGGGCCGTGAGGAAGCGTGGGAGGGATTTCATGGATGGATAAGATCTGAAGTGATGCGAGTCTTGGTATGCCGACTTATCGCAGTGTTGATGCCAGAAGTGACCGTCCGAACCGACAGCTTGATGCGTCGAGGTGACAGTCGACTTAAGATGTTGATGACGAATATGTAGATGCCTACGGACTCTGCCTAAGGGTCGTCCCTGATCTCGGGTTCGCGGTTTCCCGAGCCCCGATGGCCTGTAAGGGAGGCCGACGCGATTCGCTGGCGCCTCATCCAAATCCGAATGGCCAGCGGTCTATCGTAAGACACGGAAAATAAGCACGTTAGAGCGACGTCAGGTGTTCGCCATTCGGGGAGTGTCAGGCATTCCGACAGTGTCGCACATTCCGTCGTGCCAGAGTGCTGCGAGATTGAAAGTCCTGGGGATCGGTATTGAGTGGCGCCTCTTATGTCAGATTCGACGACCTACGACCTTGTTGTAATCGGCGGTGGACCGGCGGGTTATGCCGGCGCCATCCGGGCAGGCCAGCTCGGCAAACGCGTGGCCTGCATCGAGATGGAAAGGCCGGGCGGCACCTGTCTCAACTGGGGCTGCATCCCGAGCAAGGCGCTGCTCAAGAGCGCGGAGCTCTTTCACGCGATCCGCAAGGCCGAGGCATTTGGCATCAAGGTCGGCTCGGTCGAGTACGACTTCGCGGCGGTCGTGAAGCGCTCGCGCGGTGTGGCCGACCAGATGGCCAAGGGCATCGAGTTTCTCTTCAAGAAGAACAAGGTCGAACACCTCGTCGGCACGGGCCGCGTGACCGTGCCGGGCATGGTCGAGATCACCGATGGCCCGGCCAAGGGACGCGTGCTCAAGGCCGACAAGATCCTCATCGCGACCGGATGCAAGCCGCGGCGTTACCCAGGCCTCGAGGTCGACGGCGAGCGCGTCATGACCTCGCGCGAAGCGCTGGCGATGAAGAAGCAGCCGAAGTCCATCGCCATCGTCGGTGCCGGCGCGATCGGCGTGGAGTTCGCGTATTTTCTCAATGCCTTCGGCACGAAGGTCACGCTCGTCGAGATGCTGCCGCAGATCCTTCCGGTGGAGGACGACGACAGCGCCAAGCTCCTCAGTCGATCCTTCACCAAGCTCGGCATCGACCAGCACGTCTCGACCAAGGTGGAGAACGTCAAGGTCGGCAAGGACACGGTGAAGCTCGACCTCGTCAAGGGCGAGGCCCGTGAGTCGCTCGAGGTCGAGACGGTCCTCTTCGCGATCGGCGTGACGGCCAACCTCGAAGGCGCCGTCTCGCCGCGCGTGTCACTCAAGACCGATCGCGGTTACCTGGTCGTCGACGACAACTATCAGACGAACGTCCCCGGCATCTACGCCGCGGGCGACATCATCGGCCCGCCGTGGCTTGCGCACGTCGCCACGTTCGAGGCGGTCAACGCCGTCAACGGCATGTTCGGCGCCGCCAAGCCGAAGCGCGTGAAGAATTTCCCGGGCTGCACCTACTGTCTGCCCCAGGTCGCCAGCACCGGCCTCACTGAGCGCGCGGTGAAGGAAAAGGGCCTTCCCTACAAGGTGGGCAAGTTTCCGTTCACCGCCGTGGGCAAGGCCGTGGCCGCGGGTGATGCCGAGGGCTTCGTCAAGGTGATCAGCCACGAGAAGACCGGCGAGATCCTCGGTGTGCACATCGTGGGCCCGGATGCCACGGAGTTGATCGCCGAATACTGCCTCGCGATGGAGATGGAAGGCACGATCGACGAGGTCCACCACACCATCCACGCCCATCCGACGCTCAGCGAAGCGCTGGCCGAGGCGGCCGCCGCCACGCACGGTCAGGCGATCCATATCTGAGAGGCGCGCTGCGGCGCTTCTTTAGCGACCAAGGCGGCGCCCGCAAGCGCCGCCTTGGTCGTTCTGGCGTGGGGCAGTTCGCCCCTCGCGGGCGGTGTTACATGAGATACTTGATGGCGACGAATCCACCGATCGCGAGGACGGCCAATAGGATCGTCGCCCACTCGAGGTAGCGATCGAGGTAGACCTTCACGGTCGGGCCGAACAGGCGGATGGTGCCGGCGACGAGAAAGAACCGCGCGGAGCGGCCGATCACCGAGGCGAGCACGAGTGTGCCGAGGCTGACCTGCTCGTGGAAGACTCCGGCTGCGATCGTGAAGACCTTGTACGGGATAGGCGTGAAGGCCGCCGTGAGAATCGCGACAAAGGCGTTGTCCGCGTAGAGCTGGGCGACGGTGTCCCACGCGCTTCCGTAGTGAAGCAGGTCGAAGATGATCCAGCGGCCCAGCGGTTCCGCAGCGTAACCGATGTAGTAGCCGAGGATGCCGCCGAGCACGGACGCGACGGAGCACCAGAATGCGAATACGAGCGATCGCTGGGGTTTGCCCATGCACAACGCCATGAGCAGCACGTCCGGCGGAATCGGAAAGAACGAGGATTCGACAAACGAGAGGATGATCAGCGCCGGCAGTGCGTAGGGCGTCTCAGCCCAGTGCAGCACCCAGGCGTAGAGTCGGCGGATCGGGCCGGGTTTCTTTCCGGCAGGCGTGGTCTCGGCAGCGGCGGGGGAGGTCATGGCGAGTTCGTCAATTTTCCGGTTTCCGGGCAAAGAAAAGCCGCGCTCGGTCGATCGGGCGCGGCTTGGACTCGGTTCGGAGCTGGATCAGACGTCGGGCTTGGTCTTGCGCAGACCCTGCACGCGGTCGCCTTCCTTCCACTGACCCCGCTTCTTGAGGAGGTCGACGCGCTCGAAGCGCTTGAGGACGTTGCGCTTCACGGCGCTGGCACCGGAGATGGACTTGAAACTGGTGTGCTGGGACATGGTGATGGAGTGATGTGCGTGGACGGGACCGCGTAAAAGGGCGTTTAGGTAGAGGTCTGCACCACCCAGTTCAAGTAGTTTTTCGAGGCGTGTGCGACCGGGACGCATACCCACTGCGGCGTCTCGTAGCGGTGTCGGGCGTGAAGCCACGCGCTGACCTCGGGCTCTCGGGTGCGGACAAACTTCAACGTCAGGCGAAATTCCGCCGCCGTTTCGATCCGCCCTTCCCAGCGATAGATCGAGGTCAGGGGGCCGTCGACCTGGGCACAGGCCACCAATCCGGCCTCGACCAGACCCCGTCCGAGACGCTCCGCCTCCTCGCGCGAGGCGGTCGTCGTCCACCCGACGAACATCGCCGTGGAGGCGTCATCGGCGGGCTTGCTGTCATCGGCCGGGAAATTCACTCTTGACCCTCCGCATACGGAAATCCATACGCCTCAACTTTTATCTCAACTGGAGGCACGACTTTGAGAGACGAATATCTGAAGGAAGCGGTCAAAATCATTCCCGACACGAACGCGCTCATCAACGTGGTCTCGCGCCGCGTGAAGCAGCTCAAGCGCGGCCATCGTCCCCTCGTGGAGTCTCTGGAAAAACTCAACCCCGAGGACATCGCCCTGCGCGAGGTCATCGAGGGCAAGATCAACTACGAGACGGCCGACGAGGCCTGATCCGTCTTCCGCGCGCGGACCCGCCGGCATCGACGTCGCGGGACGCGCACCCTCCGCTGGCGGGCCGTGACCCGCCGCTCCGCCCGTGGCAGCCCAAGGCAAATCCGGCAAACCGCTCCCGGACATCCGCAACGCCAAGGCGGGTCGCGACTACGCGCTCGGTGAGCGGTATGAGGCCGGCATCGTGTTGCGCGGCACGGAGGTGAAGTCGATTCGCGCCGGCAGAGCGCAGCTGGCCGACGCCTTCGGCCGCATCGAGAAGGGCGAGGTGTTCCTCTACAACCTCCACATCTCGGAGTACGAGTACGGCAACATCAACAACCACTCGCCGAAGCGCGCGCGCAAGCTGCTCCTCAAGGAGCGCGAGATCCGCAAGATCAAAGAGGCGATCGAGGCCGGCGGCAAAGCTCTCGTGCCCGTGCGGATCTACTTCAAGCAGGCGCTCGTGAAGGTCGAACTCGCGATCGGCACGGGCAAACGTGACTACGACAAACGCGAGGATCTCAAGAAGCGCGCCAGCGATCGCGAGGTCGCCCGCGTGATGAACGCCCGGCGTGCGTAGCGTCGTGCATGGGCGACCGGCCGGGGTCGGTGATCAAAGGACGGAAGTCAGAGATCAGAGGGCAGAAGTCCGGGGATGAACGGTCGCGCAAGGGCGCGCTCGAAAAGGGTCGCCTCTCGCCAGACAGCAGGTCTCGGCCTGTCCGTGTTCTGAATTCGGACCGCTGACTGCTGTCGCCTCCCGTCCGACTTCTGCCCAATGACTTCGGCTCAGCGTCCGTCGCCGTCGAGCAAACGGCCGAGGCCGCCGAGCACCGAGCCTTCCTCACGGCGTCCGCCCGCGCGCGCAGCCGCGGCCATGCGGTCGGCCAGACGGCTGAACGGCAGCGACTGCATCCAGACGCGGCCCGGGCCGCGCAACGTCGCAAAGAACAGACCTTCGCCACCGAAGATCGCGGACTTGATGCCGCCGACGTACTGGATGTCGAAGTCAACCGTCGGCTGGAAGGCGACGACACAGCCCGTATCCACGCGCAGGACCTCGCCGTGGTTGAGCACGCGCTCGGTCACGGTGCCGCCGGCGTGGAGAAACGTCCAGCCGTCGCCCTGCAGTCGCTGCATGATGAAGCCCTCGCCGCCGAACAGTCCGGTGCCGATGCGCTTGTTGAAGGCGATGCCGACGCTCACGCCCTTGGCGGCGCACAGGAACGAGTCCTTCTGCGCGATGATCTCGCCGCCGACCTCCGCGAGGTGCAGCGGCACGATCTTTCCGGGGTAGGGTGCGCCGAATGCGACGCGTCGTTTGCCCGCGGCCTGGTTGGCATAGACCGTCATGAAGAGCGACTCGCCGGTGAGCAGGCGTTTTCCCGCTCCGAGCAGGGAGTCAAAGATGCCGCCGCTCGGGCGCGAACCATCGCCGAAGATCGTCTGCATCTGGATGCCGTCCTCCATGAACATCATGCCGCCCGCCTCGGCCAGTGCGGCTTCGCCGGGGTCGAGTTCGACCTCGACGAACTGCATGTCGTCGCCGTGGATGCGATAGTCGATCTCGTGCATGGAGGAATCGGAGGGAGGCATGGTGATGGATGTGTGTGCGCGGATAACACGGCGCCGCAGCCGCGAGTTGCGGAAATTCCGCGTGCGTCGGGTGCGCCTAACGGGAGCCCGGTGCCTGCGAGTCGCCTGCCTCGATATCGCGGAGCGCGGCCAGAGTGACCCACGCGGACCACGCGAAGATGCCCAGGAGCTTCGAGCCGCTCATCGCCACGCTGATCAGCCGGGTCGTGCCATCGAAGATCGCATCGATTCCGGCCATGAAGCCGAGCAGCCCGAAAGCGAGGACGAACAGTGCCGGATTCCGGGTCGCGAACTCGCGCCACCGCGTCACGACGAGCAGGGCGAAAAAGACGCCGTAGATCGCGTAGACGACGTTCTGGGACAAGCCGAGGTAACGCTGCGCGAGGTCGTCGTGGATCAGGAAGAAGTCGTCGAGAAGGAGCAGGGTCGTGAACGCCGCGACGCCTGCATGGAAACGCACGGTCGCCGGGGCCACGCGCCGTCGCAGGAGAATCAAGGTTGTGAACCAGCCGACGCTGGCGCCCGCACACCAGCCAATGATCCCGATGTTGGAGAAAAACCCGAGGAGCGGGTTCACGTGGAGTGCTGCGGCAGGGTCGCCGAGGAGCTTCCAGATGGACTTTCCGTTGTGGCGGACGACGAGCAGCGCGACGCAGAAGGCCAGCGCGAGCGGGACGACGACGCGGGTGAGCACACGGTGGAGTTCGCGCCAGTCGCGCGATCCAGGTTTCGGAATCATGGTCGCCGGCGATCGAGCCGAAGAGACGCGCCCGAAGCCAGTTTCGAATCCACCCGATGCACCACGTGCGTGTAGTGGACTGCTCGGTTGCCTCCTGCACGAGAGCCGATACCGTGCGTGGCGCGACGGTCGTTCTGCGAGGCCTCGGTCGACCCGCGCATCGGGTGATCCACGAGGCCGCAGGCTCGACGCTCCCCCACCATGCATACCCAGCCTCACGCGATACTCACGGACGAAGTCCGTACCGCGGCCCCGCTGATCGAGGCAATAAGGTCCCTCGGTTGCGCCTCCACCCTCGACGAAGTGATCACCATCGTGAAGCGCGCGGCCCGCGTCGCGACCCAGGCCGACGGCGTCACGTTTGTGCTGCGCGACGGCACGGACTGTCATTATGTCGACGAGGATGCGATCGAGCCGCTCTGGAAAGGGCGGCGCTTTCCCATGACGTCGTGTGTGAGCGGCTGGTCGATGCACCATCGGATGCCGGCGGTCATCCCGGATATCGTGCTGGATCCGCGGATACCTCAGGGGCTGTACCGCGCCACGTTCGTGCGCAGCATGGTCATGGTGCCGATCCGCAGCTCCGCGCCGGTCGGCGCGATCGGCGCGTACTGGGCCACGGTGCGGGGCATCTCCGGCGAGACCGTGCACTGGTTGCAGGCTCTCGCGGATGCGACGAGCGCGGCGCTCGACACGGTGCTCGCCGGGCGCGAGGCCGAGCAGGTCGCGGTCGGGCGGACCGGCCTGGCGACGGAGACCGGCGGAGATATCGTCCGGATCTGCGCATGGACGCGGCGGATACAGCACGACGGTCAGTGGTTGTCGCTGGAGGCGTTTCTCCGAGTGAAGTTCGGCATCATCGTGAGCCACGGCATCAGCGACGAGGCCATGGCTGCGCTCGAGGACGAGCTCGGCGACACCTTCGGGCCGGACCGGGCGCTCGCGCCGATGTGAGGGTGCGAGTTGCGGCCGCGCGGGTGCGCGGGGCTCAGTCGACTCCTGTTGTCGGAGGCGGTCGGTCGTGTCCCACGGCCGTTCCGGAGCGGCGTCCTCCGCATTCGTAGTGCGGCGAGGCACCTTCATCACGCGCCTGGGGACAGGCGCGTCCACCGGTCAGTGCCAGTGGTTTCGATCCGCGGGCTGCACGAGTCAGGGGTCAGGTTTCGCTGCGCACCGGGGTCGCGTCCCCGTCGTCGACCGCCGCGCGTGCGTCGGACGGGAGGAAATTCGCCGCGAGGAAGCCGAGCGCGTTGCGCGCGTCGGCGCGGACGGACTCGATCTCGCGCACGAGTGGTCCCGAAACGGTGAGGGTGGTCGCGGCGGGCAGTTCGGTCGCGGCCAGGCGCGCGGGCAGCGTCTGCACCGCGGCGGCGAGCGTGCGCAGGTCGGCGTCGCTCAGTGCCGGATCGTCGGTGCGCTGGTGCCAGAGGATGACGAGTGCGACGGCGCAGGCCGAGGTCAGGAGTCCGGCCAGCGCGGGCGGGAAGAGTCGAAAGGAGCGTCGCCGCGGCTCTACGCGCGGAGCGGAGCGGGCGGTCTCGGCCTCGCGCCAGACGGCGGCGCTGATGCGTTGCTCGAGCCCTTCGGGCGGTGCGACGCGGGCGGCGCGGGCATCGGCGCGCAGGCGGGATTCGAGGGACGATTCGCGGTCGTGGTGCTGGGTGTTCATGATGCCTCCCTGTTCTTGAGTCTGGCCAGGCGGTGGCGGGCGCGGAAGGCCAGGATTTTCACGTGAGTCTGGGTGAGCCCGAGGACACGGGCGGTTTCTTCGACGGACAGGTCCTCACCGAAGCGCAGCCAGAGGACCTCGTATTGCTTCGCGGGCAACAGGCGACGGGCCTCCGACCAGAGATTCTCCACGCGGTCGGCGTGTTCGGCATCGCTCGCCGGGGATGCGGCGATGTCGGCAGTCTCCTCGGAAAACTCCTCGAAACGGCGCGTGTCGCGGAAGTGGTTGAGCGCGGTGCGGCGCGCGATCGTGAGCAGCCAGGCGATGAGCGAGCGCGACGGATCGAAGCGCTCGAGCGCGCGGTAGGCCTTGATGAAGGTCTGCTGCGTGAGATCCTCGGCGTCCTGGGCGTGCCGCGTCATGTGGTGGATGTAGTTGAAAACCCGGGGCGAGTGGAGGCGCACGAGCTGGTCGAAGGCGCGACCATCGCCGCGGACGGTGGCGGCGACCAGTTCGGCATCGAGCGGCAGCGCCGTCGCCTCGGTGTCATCGGCGGCGACGCGTCCGGATGCGGGCGCGGGATGGGAAAGCGTCATCAAGGCCGGGGAGCCTCGGGGCCGGGCTGCGGTTTCGGATCGGAGATGCTGAGACTGAACGCGCCCTGGCCGTCGGTCTCGTCGACGTAGGCGACCGTGAGCGTGTAGGTGCCGGAAGCGCCGGGGAAGACGAGCCGCGCCGAGCCGGAACCCGAGGTGAGGATGGTCAGTTCCCCGCCGGAGGCAAACGGCACCTCTTCGACCGAGGCGTCCTGGAGGCGCATGTTCTCGGCTTCGAAGCGCAGCGGCGCGGCGGATTTTCCGGCAGCCGCGATGTCGAGGTAGTCGAAGCGGCCGTTCTCGCCTTCGTCGCGGTTGCTGTTGAGCCAGATGACCTGTCCGGTCGTGAGCGCGACGTTCTCAACGGTGCGCGTGACGATGTTGTCGGCGGCCGGGCGGTCGCTCGCGAGATCCTGGTCGGCGCGCCATTCGGCAAGGACGCGGCCCTGCACCGATGCGGCCTTGGAGGCGCTGCGGGCCTCGCGGTGCTCGTCATGTTCCTCCTGACCGCGCATCTGCTCCTCGCGCAGCGTCTTGATCATCTGCACGAGCCGGTCGGTCGGGTAGGCGAGGTTGAGCAGCGCACCGGTGGAGGTCTTCTCGACCGAGACCGAGCGCAGGAAGGCTGCGAGCGCCTCGTCGTCCGTCTCGGTGAAGGACAACATCGCGGCGAGGCCCTGGAGGATGCGCACGAGTTTGTCGGCCATCTCGGACGATTCGGCGTCGATCTGGATGCGTGCGGTAGTCATCGCACCGTCCTCGCCGATCGCGACGGAGGCGGCGCGGGCCATCTGGAGCACGCGAGCCTGCGGGCCTGCGCCGTCAAACAAGTCGTGCCCGCGCGGCACCATGCTCGCGGCGAGCAGGTAGGTCTGCGCGGATTTCGGGATGAGTGCGGCGAGGGGGCTGTCCTTGGCCCGGGCGAGCGAGCCCTTGTCACTGGCGAGCAGGGCGCGCGCGGCGGTGAGGCTTTCGCGGGACTTGCCGACGAGGATGGAGTTGCCGGGCGGCAGCGCGACGAGGACCTCGCCCTGGACTGCGTAGGCCTCCACGCCGAGGTCCTTGACCTCGGTGATGTCGAACTCGGCCTTGCCGCTCTCGTCGGCGGCGCCGGCGAGGAAGAATGCCTGGACGATCTTGCGCAGGTCCTCGGAGCCGCGCACGACGAGTGCGCCGTCCATCTTGTCGGGATCCTCGGAAAAGTTCGTTCCATAGGCGGTGGCCGTCCCGATCGATTCGAGGAGCTTCGGGACGTTCACCTTGACCGGGAAATCCTCGGAATCGAGGTCGACCTTCGGGACCATGGTCATCAATTCCGTTCCGAGCGCGCTGGCGCGCAGGGTCGACAGATCGACGTAGACGACCCACTGGGCATCGGCGGGCACGGCGGCCGCGTCGAACCCGGCGCGGGCGGGCGTCGCGACCGCGGTCAGCAGGGGGAGGCAGGCGGCGGCGAGCAGGTGTTGGCGAGTATTCATGCGGGAAAGTTTGGTTTCTGCCTGATGATTCACCGCCCGGGCCCGCGACGTTACGGAAAAGTTCCGCGGCGCACCGCGAAGTTTCGGATTTCGATCCGGCTGTCCACCGTGCGAAAGCCGAACCAGCCCTCGGTCAGCGGCGCCGGATCGGGATAGTCGAAGATCACCTCGCCATCGCGCAGGTAGCGTGCACCGGTGCCGTCCGCGATCAGGGTGATCCTGTAGGTGCGGTCGGGAATGAGGAGAAACTCCGGGGAGGTCCGGTCGTGCTCTGGCAGCAGCGGCCGCGCCCCGGAGCCGTCGTAGCGGCGAAAGCGCGTGGTGCTGTTGGTGTTGCCCCCGTAGCCGACGTAGTAGGTGCGCAAGGTGTCGTAGGTCGCGAAGCGGCCGTCGCGCGCGTGCCCGGGGGCGAGCAGGTCGCCGGGCCGGGCGGGGTCGCTGGCCATCCAGAAACAGTTCAGGTCCGAGACACGCCCGCGGCTGGTGACCGTCGCCTCGAAGGTGATCGTGACCGGCGCGGTGAGTTTCTGGCGCAGCCAGACGGTGCACCCGCCCGCGTCGGTGATGACGAGCCGACCGTCCTCGACCGCGACCGTGCCGCCCGGCTGCTGTTCGACGGCCCAGCGTTCGGTCCACGTGGACGCGTTCGCCGCGGAAAACGTGTCCTGCGCGACGAGTCCCTCGGCGGGCGCAGGACGGTCGCAGGCGGGCAGCAGGGCGGTCAGGGCGAGCAACACGGCGTGGTGGATGGTCGTGCGGGCCATGGCGCCAGTGAGTCCCGGGCTCCACCTCGGGGCAATGCCCGATCGCCTGCGCCTAAGGCCGCACGTCGGCCGGTCGATTACGGAGGTGGACCGTCTCCAGAGGACGGGCCGCGCCTTCCCATCCCATGAGCAAAGTCTCCACCGTCACCGTCGCCACGTCGCCGACCGCCGCCCTGGCGGGTCGCTATCTCATCTTCTCGCTGGCCGGCGAATCCTACGCGATCGAGGTCGGACGCACGCGCGAGATCATCCGCCTCACCGAGATCACGCCAATCCCGCAGCTCCCGCCTTTTGTCCGCGGCGTGATCAACCTGCGCAGCAAGATCGTGCCGATCGTCGACCTGCGCGCCAAGTTCGGCATGCCGGCCGAGGAGCCGACGGAGCGCACGAGCATCGTCGTGGTCCACGTGAAGGGCAACGGCGGCGCGATGGTCTGGATCGGGTTCATCGTCGACGATGTCGACGAGGTCACGAACATCGCTGCGGCCGAGATCGAGCCGGTGCCGGATTTCGGCCTGCAAGTGGATACCGGATACATGCGCGCCATGGCCAAGACGAAGAAGGGCGTGACCACGCTGCTCGATGTCGACCACGTCGTGTCCGGCGATGTCGTGGCCCGCGCCACGCAGGCGGCCGGGGCGGGATTCTGACAGCCCGCGGTCCCAGCCTGTAGAAAGCCGAAAAGCCCGCTCGATGTGAGCGGGCTTTTCGTTG
>Ga0315910_10001327_pt1 | contig 22925 bp, 22 predicted proteins | sample EdamamesoilMG_FD_204470 | JGI IMG/M metagenome (GOLD analysis project Ga0315910, IMG submission 204470) | Garden soil microbial communities collected in Santa Monica, California, United States - Edamame soil | ecosystem: Environmental > Terrestrial > Soil > Garden | place: USA: California... | reverse complement strand
TCCCGATCGTCTAGAGGCCTAGGACATCGCCCTTTCACGGCGGTAACCGGGGTTCGAATCCCCGTCGGGACGCCATACTTTTATAAGTCGGATCAACAAGAGGGCCGAGGGTGGTCCTCCCCTCGAACGCGAGGGTGCGGCGACCCCCGGACATGGCCGGGGTGATGCGTAGGGGCTCCAGGAGGAGCTTCCTGAGGGCTTGTCGGGCCACCGGGACATCCCCCAAAAGTAATCCCCTGAATCGTTCCAAACGGGCGTTGCACATGGCCCGAACGTCTCCAATGGTCAGGTTTGGGATTGGCCCTTGTAGGGTCGCAATTTTTCCCTCTAGCTCCCTCAATCGGTCCTCACGTTGCCTGATCTCCCGGATCACGCTTTCGGGCGCGGTCCCGTCCGCGATGGCTCGGACAAAACGATCTAATTCCTTATGTACCCCTTTCGCCTGTAGCTCTAGGTCGCGGGGTTTTGTTGGATTGCTCTTGAGTTCTTGCGCAACGAGCTTGGAGGCTTGCTCAATGGTGTCCGCGATTGCGGCAGGAGTAAGGACCTGTTGCGAAATGGCGTCAATGACCGCCGAATCCAGCCAATCCATATGTGCCCGATGGTCGTTGTCGCAGACGGTTTGGCCCCTCGTCTGGTAGTAGGAGCATCCGTAGTAGTAGACGCGCTTTCGTGTTTTGGAGCCGCTGTAGCCACCCAGGGCGGAGAGACTCTTCCCGCAACTAGCGCACTTGCCCATTCCCGACAATAAGTACTTCTCGGTTGGCGGTTTCCCCCACCATTGGCCCCCGTCGCGGATGTACGCGGCGCGGACTTCCTTCAGCCGTTGCTGGACCCTTTGCCAGAGCTCGTCGCTCACGATGCGCAGGTCCGGGCGCGCTGCCTTTGTCGTGCCGAAGGGAACAATGCCCGTGTAGCGTTCACGGTAGAGGATTTCCCGGATGGCGCTAGGTGCCCAAGAGCCAGTACCGCGGTTTCCTCGCTTTGAGGCAGTGGTGTCGCATTCGTCGAAGTAACGCTTGCGAACCAGTTCCAAGTCTCGCCGAAGCACCCGCCGGCGCTTTCCCTTCGGCCCGAAGTCCGACCCGTTTCCGTTCAGCGCCTTGGCGATAGTGGTGTGGCCGTGACCATCGGCGTAGGCGCGGAAGATGGCCTGAACCGTATTCGCTTGCTCTTTGTTGATCCTATAGTCAGTGTGGCTTTTTACCTCTTCATTCTGCGCGTTGGTCGTCATGACCTTTACGTTGTCGTAGCCGAAGCAAGCCCCGCCAGCGTTGAATCCCTTAGCGGCCTTTCGCTCAAGGGCGTCTCGTGATCGCTGGCTTGCGCCCTCCCGTTCTAGTTCTGCGCCGAACGAAACGGCGGTCATCATGAATTTATCAACGGCAGACGTGAATTGCACTTCCTTGTCGTTAAGGTAGAGGAAAACTTTTCGCTTTTTACCGTAGATTTTGAAGAGGACACCGCTCGTCTGAGCTTGTTCGCGCCCGAGGCGGGAAATCTCTGACATTACGATTACATCGAATTCCTTGAGATGGTTGAGGAGACGATGAAGTCCGGGGCGTCGTTCCTCGAACTCAGCTCCGCTAATCCCATCGTCTACATAAATATGCTCGTCGTTGACTTGCCAGCCTTTCGACTGCGCATATGCGCGAGCGCGATCAACTTGGCGAGTAACGGACTTGTTCTCTATGTTCCGGTCGTTGTCATCGGTCGACTTCCGGGCGTAGATCGCCGCTCGATACATGGGGCCGCTGACCGCGAATAGCTGCACGGGCGGCTTACTCCGCGAGACAAGACGCAGTCGATTAGAATTCTTAATAGCCATGATGCACACCTCCTAACAGGTTGCGTTGTGGTCAGGGACGGTGGGTGCTAGTAACACTCGCCGTCCCGCTTTTGGTCGCTCGCAAATCCGCGACATCGTCATTGTCTCGCCGTTCACGTTGCGCTCGCGTTTCCGTTGGCAAACATGGATGGGGTGGTCCGGCGGCGTGGACATGGCCTAGTGACGGGTGCCGCCGGACCGGGAACTCCCGCCACTAGTTTTTGTTCTTCCCGTTCGCTATGAGGTAGTTCACCAAGCGCTCGCCCGCGTCGTTTTGCGGTGCGATGGGAATGCTGCCGTTACTCATTTTGAAAGACACCAGCGCCCGGCCATTCGAGTCGGGTTCGCCAATGAGCAAATCGTCTGCGGTGATGCTCGCCACAATTTGCTCAAATAGCTCGCGCTGTCTTTCCGTCAACTCGGCCATTCGACCCGCGTACTTGGCGGAATCCTCGGTTTCGCCGAAGCATTCCGGGTGTTTTTCGCTTGCCATCTGAACGGCGACGCAGAAGAGTTCGACGGCTGAATTTCTTCGCGATGCAAGTTCGCCGTTTGTTGCATCGGTCGTTAGGAAATTCAATCGGCGCACCTCTTTTGGAGCCCCATAGCAGCTTTGCTGCTTTAGAAATTGGATCATTCGGCGCAGCGTGGCCTTGGTGTGGTCGAAGCCCGGCTCGCCGTCTTCAATTGCTGATCGCAAACGGGCGACGCGTTCGGGCGAACCCTGAATCGTTGCCAGCGTTTCCCTGAATAGGGCGCGGGCCGTCAGTCGCCGACCGTGCGGACTGTTCATTGCGGAAAGTTCCTGCGTCACCTTGACTGCTTCCGCCACCAGTTCGCCGAGCACCTTCGGAGTTGATGGGGCTTTACGGTTCTTGAGGTTCAATACTGGCTTGCGTCGTGTGCTTCCGATGGACAAAGTTGAGAGTTTCATGCCCGATCCCTCGCCATGAATGCGTGAGAGGCGAAGCTTTCCAAATACTCTTTGGCCAGGTCTGGATTCGCCCTGAGAATGATGTCGAGCGCTGCGGAATACGAAGTGCCTTTGTTCTCGCGCATGTAAAGCTGCACGGCCTCGTCTATCGTTTCGCCAATGCTCCCTTTTTGCTCAGCGTTGATCCGGGTGCGCAGGGTCGCAACTTCGGTGTGTAACTTTGCAATACGTTCAGATCTTGTAGTCATCGAATGCTCCATCGTTGAAAGGGCTGTCGTTGGAATCACCTGTACCGCCCGCGTAGCCCAGGTCCACGGCAAGGTGTTCGTCCCGCTCTCCGCGTAACTCGGAGGCAGAAACGAGGAAGGCATCGGAAAGGTCAGCGGGGCCGCTTCGTACCGCAAGGAGCAAGGCCCCGCAGGCAGCGTTTGCTAGATCGTCGTGACCGCGAGGGGGGTGGTCTATTACGTCTTTCGTCTGGCCGGTGCGCCGCTCAAGTTGGCGGAGCTCATTCAGCAGCTGCGGGTTGTCGAGGAGCCGGACTGCCCCGGTAGCGAACTGCGGCACGACCTCCAAATAGATTTCAGACTTACTGCGCGTAGACGACTCGTAATAGATGCCGTGTTCCCGGAACGCGCTGACAACCCACTCGGCAGAATATCGGTCGCCTGTGACACGGCCTAACCCGTATCGCTTGAGGAGCAGGCCGAATTCCGCAACGACAGTCTTGGGATCGAAGGGCGCCTGCCGGGATCGCGCTACGTCAAGAACTTGCCGCTGGCCTTCGGTGTGAGCGATGGCAAGCGTGAAGGCGTCGTTAGAGCCCCCGGATGGGTCCGTAAATGCCACATAGCTGACACCAGCCACAGGCGCGAGCTCGTGTGTACCTTCCGGCACCGCATCGTTGATCCATTCGGGCTGTAGGAAACCCTCAATGTCGGACCGAAACTGGGCGCCGTACTCCGCTGCCGCGGCCGCTGGATCGGTCTGGTAGGCATCCTCGATGAACGACTGCGGGACGGTGGGGTTGAGCGTGAGCGTGTCGCCTTGGAATACCAGCACCGGATCGCCGTCCCGCCCGAAATGCTGGTCGTAGGCATCCCACAGTGCGCCGCGCCGTGCGTATGGAGAACTGAGGCATAGCAGCAAGGCGTTGGGAATCGTGGCCATGGCTGGCCGGAGGGCATCGAGGATCTCCCGGTCAGGATTTGCCGATTCCTCCGACCGCCAGTAGGCAATTTCGTCGCAGATGGCGGCGACCACGGTATAGCCGCGAACGCTGCGAAACGAAGCAGTGTGAATCTCTATCGTTATGGAGTTCGTCAGGTCGATTGACTCCAACCCGGTGCGCTGGATTAGGCGAGCCAGCATCGGCACGCCCTCAAGCAGCGCCGTGACGTACCGCATGATGACGCGGGCCTGCCGGCGGTCAGTCGCAAGGATCATCACCACGCCGCGTTCGCCAGGTGCGAGATACGGGCGGTAGTCTGTAAAGCAGGCTAGGTAGACGGCAATCAGCGCGGCGATATGTGAGCCGCCAGCACGACGCCCTTTGACCAGCCACGCCTCTCGCGCCGCTTCCGTTGGTGCGGTGCTGCGCCCGGTTAGTGCGGAGAACAGGTCGGCCTCGTTCCGCATCATTTGCTGGCCGAAAATAGACTTTATGACTGCCCGCCATGCTTTCCATGTGGAGGGGTCCTTGAACCACGGGGCGAACAGGTGCGGGTCGCGCATCGCATCGAGTAGGGTCAGACGGTCTATCGGCGGTCGGCGCGACTTCAGGCGAAGCAGCTTGGTCATGGCGGCTATTCCTCCGGGGAAAGGAGGCGGGGCAGGCGCTTGGCCTTGGCCCGCAGGTAGGAATCGAGGTCCGGCACAGGCTTGGCGCGGCGTTCAAGGCCGAGCGTGCGCAGAACGTCCCGTTCGTCAGCCGATACTCGGCGGTAGGCATCGAAGGCGGCAGTAGGCTCGCCCGCCCGGAAGGCGCCACCCCGCGAAATCTCATCCCACGCGAGAAGGGCGAGGAGTCGGAGGCGGGCGGCATGGTCAATCAACGTGCGCTGGGGCGCCGTCACCACCTCCGCGCCGCCCAGGTGCGCGGTGAGCTCCTCGACGCGGACCTGATATGCCTTGCCGACCGCAGAGCGCATGTCGAAGGTGGCGCGCAAGAGCGTCTTGCTATTGCCGCCATGGGTGATCCAAACTTTGTTGGGTAAAGCATTTCGGGCAGAGGCGGCGTTCTTGACCGGAACTAGGCTGCCGCCAATACGCCGCCGCAGTTTGCGGCGGGTGAGTTGTATTTCTTGGACGTGCTGGGGGTGATCCTCGGTATCTGCGCTCCTCCTAAAGAGGCGGAGAGCCATTGCAGTTCAAGGCGCTAACGGCCATAGACCGCATCGTGCCAATGCGTTGGGGAACCCATGATGTGGGGCGGAGGTCCAGGAGGGCCCCAGGACGCATCAAGGACGGAGGGGTGCCGAGGCTAGCCATCGTGGTGCCAGGCTTTCCATTTGGCCTTCTGGCGCGGTCCTGACCCCATTCGAGGAGGCGCGCTACGCACGTCAAAGTCCGGGAAAAACGAGGGGATCAGAGAGCTTGCATTGCGGCGAGTCGCGCCCAAAGGTTTCCTGTAGTTCCTACGTCGTTTCATCATGTCGTCTCCTAGGCCGTCATCTACTTTTCTCGATCACATCGCTAGCGTGTAGACGTCCGTCCGGCTCAAGGTCGAGCACGGCGACAGTGCCGCCAACGATTTCCGACAGACGTTCAAACATCTCGCGTCGGGCGCGCAAATAGGCGCGCTGCTCTTTGCGTGACAGATGCGCAGGCACTTCCGGAACCCATTCGCACGTCCATCCAGCCGGACCTAACGTCATTTCCACGGCAAGGCGCTTGCTCAGCCGGAACGTTTTCGACACGGCCTGCTCGACATTGGGAAGCTGCTCGCGTGTCATTTCTGGCTAGCTGCGCGGGTCAAGGGGGCACATAAACCACTTCCCGAGCGCACCCGCCCCAGAATGGGGCAGGGTGGGGGTGGTTCTAGGGGGGCAGGAAGGCAAGAACTAGAGAAAATCCAGCTTTTACCCTCCACATTCTGAAGCCACCACGTTCCGCTTCGCGGAACGCCCGACAGCCCGCAAGCGGGCTGTCGTGAGCATGACTTCAAACCCATGACAAGGCAGATTGAATGATTCATTGCCCCTCACCATTAGAATTTGGATGCGGACTGGGCTCCGAGCTTGGGAGAACCCAGCGCATGGTCTTGCCATGGCCCTCGCTGCGGATACCCAGTTCCTTCTTGGCGTTCTTCAGGGTCTTGAGCGAGCAGATTTTCCGTTCGTTCACGGCTAGTTCAACGAGTTTTTCGTAGTGGCGCGGGACATCCTTGAGTTGGTCGAGCAAGAATTCCTTTGCCTGCCGCATCGTGGTGGCTGGTCGCCCGCCCGTGACCGGCTCGCCTAGGTCCCATTGCTGGGCCTCGGCGTCCCACGCCAGCGGTACTTTGCTATGCGGGACTTCGTTGCCTTGCACGGTAAGTGTTCCGCGTGGGGTGCCTTGCTTCCAATCGAGCCGCAACATGACGCTTGCACCTGCGCCAAGTCCGCCCGTTCCCATGGCATCGCGTGTTGCGTCGCCACCCCTGGAGTAGCGAGTCGAGTGATGCGGCAGGAGAATGAATGCTCCCAGTTCATCCCCGAGGCGACGAAGCTTGTCCATCGCGTGGTAGTCGGCATGAAAGAGGTCCTGTGTTGCCCGGCGTTCCCCGCGCCAAGCAACAAAGCTGTCAATCGCAATGAATACGGGCTTTAAGGTTTGGCAAATTTCCCGGATTTGTGCAACTGCTTCATCGGAGTCAGGAGGGAGGTCGCCACGGCTGAGTATTTGTATTGCGTTATCCGGGGATGGCGCACCCGATAACAATACTTTTGATCTGCGCTGAACCTCATCTCGTGCGTGTTCCAGCAGTGCGAGTAGTACCGGGCCGTGCTGTGGTTCGCGACCAATGAAACGTTGGCCTCTCGTGGCGACCGCAAGACCTAGCTGTAGGACGAACTGGCTTTTGTTGCTAAAAGGAGGCGCAACAAGAAGACCGCTGCCACGCTCGGGAAGAATATTTTCGAGTAAGTCCTTGCGTGGTGCGTATTCGGTGCGCAGCAATTCGTGGATGGAAATGCCAGGGCCTGTCGTCTTTCTATTTTTTAGGTTCAGTGCGCGGAGTGTTGCGGTCGAGCTTTTAAGATTTGTCATGTTTTGGTCTTATTGGAAATATTCAGCTTGATCGGCACTGGGGATCGGCGCCGTAAGTTCAGAAGCCGTGGCACCCGAATTTCACGCAGAACATCAGCGGCAATCATCTGCGCCAATGCGTCCAAGAACGGACGCGCTTCAGGCGGTACCTGGGGCTGAAGCCGATTGCGTAGGTTCAGGAGCATGGCGCTGTTCGCCTTGCTTTTCTCAGCCCCGACGCATAGATTCCCGATACTTCTTAATTGCTGCCAAATCCTCTGCCAAGTAGAGCCGGCTGCGATTCCGTCCGGCGCGAGCGGGTGCGACCACACCCAAGCGCTCATAGACGCGCAACGTGGACGCACTGACGCCAGCCAATGTGGCGGCATCGCCGATGCTCACCGGGTAGGTGACGGCATCACGACGTGTCAGATTCAATTTCATAGGCGCTTCCTCTCCGATAGTGACTTTCCTAACTGCTTAAACCCACTGGGAGTGGGTTTTGCGCGGAGAGGGCGCGAGAACGAGTACTGCCAGAAATGCAATTGCCCCCGGAGGCCGGAGGCAATTTATGAACTCATTATGCCACAAATCCGTACTCGCGTCAACAACATATAGATAATTGCACGCGATCACATCTTCCTGCTCCTGCAACGTCTGGCATGCTGCTTCGCTAGAAGTCCTTTGCGCCCTTTTTTGTTCGCGTCTCAAGTTCTTCGAGTTTGCGCTTATGCTCTTGGGGCGTAGTTAGGACGGCATATCCTTTATCAATCGTCTCGCTGTATTTCGTAGCAGTGAAGACCATGCTTGTGCGCACCCAGGTCATTTGTGAGTTCTCGAACTTCGCGCCGGATCGCGTTTGCACGGTGCTATTGATTACCGATGTTGGATTGCCAAGCTTCTCCGTGGCCGCTGCCGCCAAACTTTCGAAAGAACTCGATTCGATGGTGAATCGAATAAATGAAAGCTTTCCATCGGGGAACTCGGCTTGAGCATTAATCGTACTCAATCCACCAAATGAATTGCGTGCGCGGCAGGCCATAATGTCATTCACTGGCAACCGCATATATGTCTTGCCCCGCTCTTTGGAATACGTGCATTGCTCATATTCGTAAAAGCACCATTCCAAATCGCCTTTCTTGTGGCAGCTTTGATCTGGTAATTTGGCCTTGTACTCAGCGACGGATGCGCCTAGAGGGACGCCCTTGTACGTCAGATCGTCCGATTGTGGCCACGCTGGAGCAACGGCAATCATGGACAGGAAAGTCAGAACAACGCGCATATCTGTCCCCCTCTTTCTTGCCCGCCCTTCCGAGGGCGGCACAGGCGCATCATCCGCCCACAGTCGAAGCTTGCCTAGTCCCGCCGCGCCGAAGACCGCGGCAAGCGCTCTAGCGTCGGTATCGCTTGGGTTCTGCCGAAAACGGATTCGGCGCGGAAGGAATCATCGGCTTGCTGCCCGGTAAATTGAAGCTCCGATACGCTTCGTAATCCGGCGAAGCCGACCGCAGGCCAGCGAAATCAAGCGGGTCTTGGAACATTACTGAGCAACCGCAGCACCTGTAGAACGGCGTCCGGACCCACTCTCCATTGCGTCTTACCTCGACTGCGACGTAGCGGTCGCAGCCGCAGATGCGGCAGCGGAAGTCGGAGCGGGTGAGTGGCGGCATATTTCGTTAGATTTGTAATGTGCCGACTGTATATAAAAACAGTACAATTGCCAATCCGACCGCCCATTTGCGAGCCGCGGTAGGCTGTGGATATTGCAGGCCTTGGTAGGGGGCGCTATGGCAGTTGATCCGAGAGATCAGATTTGGAACGTCACGTTCGAAACTTTCTACGACGTCTATTTTGAAGAGATGATGTCTGACGCACTGATTGAGCGATGGCAGTGGCTGGATGAAGGTACAAAAGTTGTCGTCGCACTTACTGCGACGGGATCGGCCGTAGCGGGGTGGGCACTCTGGAACGACCCAAATTACAAATGGATTTGGACCGTCTTCGCTTCAGTCAGCGCCATCCTGTCCATTATTCATAGTGCCTTGGGTGTTCCAGGGCGACTCAAAGGCCACGGTGACAATCGCCGAATTTTTGCTGCCCTGCGGATTGATTTGGAGACGTTTCGGCAACGAATGCAGATCAATTCGGAGTTTCCGGTTGATGAGTTCACATCTGAGTTCACAAAGTTCCGACAGCGCTTTGGGAGTGCTATACAGAGTGTGCGAGACGATATATTGATAACCAAGTGCCTGCGGGTAAACACGCAAGATCAGTTGGATGAAAGATTGGGAGACAAGGTGGTTCAGACTTTATAGGGGGTAGAAATGACTACGGCTGGGAAGCGAAGAGGACCAGGGCGACGTACGCCGAAACCTGCGCCACGTCCGAAGGGCATGCCATGACGGAACCTGTAAGAAAACGGCAAGGCCCGCCAAGGCCTCCACCGGCTCCTCAGCCCCGCCCGAAGGCTGGCTAGATGCAATAACTATGCTCGGTGAGGACTTGCGTAATTGGTTTGAACTGTTCGACGGTATTGTCATTTACAAGTCGCAACCTGGTGGTGGACATGTCTCCGATGGGTGGCTGAATTGGACCGCTATTGAGGGTAGATTCAAATCCGAGAAACTCGCTTTCATGGGATTACGATATGACCCCAGCAATGAAGTGCAACGCAACAAATTGCTGGAAGCATTGGTCGGATACTCCAACACTTTAGTACGCTTTCGGTTACTTGAAAAACGACGTCAAATTTTTCCGCCATCGTTGGATTACCGTGTAACCGCGTTTGGCCGTCGTGTCTCCAATTGGGGATATGGCGCCAATCCAGAATTCAAGAAGAAGGCTTTGTTTTTTGCGATGGCCTTAGTGATTCGGGCCTATCGGCTGCGCTGGATTGTTGTGTTCGGCGCTGTGGGCTGGGGAATTCTCAATTCTGTTAGGTTCTATATGGCGGCAGCGTCTTGGGTTGAATCACTTCCGTTTGCTGCTTGGTCTGCCGCCGCGATAGCGATTGTAGGTGCCGCGTACGTCGTAGTTAAAGCCAAGTTAAGCGGCAGCGAATAAATGTCACTCAACATCACTTTCGAGTGAACTATCTGCAACGGGAATATGTGGCGCCTTAATTGACCATAATCGTGCGATTCTTTCTTCCGTCTGTTTCGGCCGATAAGCAGGAAGAGGTCTACTCCACACTTGCTAAATCTGTGGACTGTCCGGTGCCGTCGAAAAAGACACGGATCTATTCGATAACGTTCAGACATGACGGAGACGAATGGACTGCGACGGTCGGAGAGACCCTGCGCGGCCACACCATTGCGGACCCAAGTGCCCGCGCAAAGAATCGTAGAATCGAGAGACAGTTGGGGGATTCTGCGGTCGTCTTGGCCATATTCCCGGGCGATCCTTATTGCGTGTTCACGGACCGTGGTTACAGTGCGGGCAGTCGCTCCGCTTGGGAGAATCCCTTCATGGCGGGACGACCGAGTTCCGTCGTCTACTTCGACGACGGATGATTCCGCAAGTGAGCGTCTGAATGATTCGTTTTTCTAAGATCGGTAGACATTGCATTGGGAGCGGGGGACTGGTACGGCGCGCTTACACTCCTCAGTGCTATTCCTATGAAGATTCGTGTCGACAGCGACGAGTACAAGTGCTGGCATGAGGTCGGCCACGCCACCGTTTGCTTGTATCTGGGCGGCGAGGTCGACTTCATTGAATTTCTTGAGGGCGATGCACGAGGCCATGCGCGCGCTCGCTGCGTACCCCCAGAGGACATTGAAAGTGAAAGGAGTGTGGCGTGCGCTGGGTTCGCTGCCGAGTTCTACTTATTGGAAAAGCGCTACGCAGTGAAGCGCCGCGATGACGATAGGGATATCAATCGGATCCCCTTTCACAACGCTACCGACGACCGCGAGAAATTTTGGGAACGCGAGCTTGGACCCGAGGAACAGTTCACAGAAGCTGAAGACCGGGCGTTTATGAACCACGCGATATCCGTGACTCCGATCTTCACGCAGCACTTTTCGGAGATGCAGGAACTTGTGCGCGAGCTTCTTAAAGCGAGGAGGGTCGAAGGCGGGCGAGTGAAGGAGCTCCTGCGGCTCGGTATTCCCCGTTGAAACCGGGGCTTAGCAACCACCCGATGCCCCCAGCGCAGAAACCTTTTCTCTGAAGCGCAAGGCTTGAATTGCTGTAGGGTCTCGCCTAGTCCGGCAGGGCTATCCCCGAGATAGGGCAGCTCAGGTTCGATATAAGGGCCGAGGTTCCCCGTCGGGACGCCAACGCACGATGTGAGCGCGCCAGCGCCATAATGGCGCTATGGAATTGCGTCCGCTCGGCCGCTCCGGCCTTCGCATCGCACCCTTGGTCTTCGGTGCGAACGTCTTCGGCTGGACCGTGGATCAGGCAACTGCCTTCCGGCTGCTCGACCGTTTTGTTGACGCCGGCCTCAACGCCATCGACACGGCCGACGTCTATTCGCGCTGGGTACCCGGCAACAAGGGCGGTGAATCGGAAACAATGATCGGCAATTGGCTCAAAGCCTCGCCGGCACGCCGCTCCCAGGTGGTCTTGATCACCAAGGTCGGCGCCGTGCCTGGATCCGACGGAAAGGGGCTTTCGGCGAAGAGCATCGCGGCTGGCCTTGAGGGATCGCTTCGCAGGCTGCAGACCGACCACATCGACCTGTATCTTAGCCATCGCCCCGACGCCAATACGCCGATCGAGGACACCCTGCGCGCCCACCAAGCGCTCATCCAGACGGGCAAGGTCAGGTCGATCGGCAGCTCGAATTACACCGCCGTCGGCTTGCGTGAGGCCCTGGACACGGCCGCTGCGACAGGGGTGCCGCGCTACGAAGTCGAGCAGCCCGAGTACAACCTCTGCGAACGAACGAAGTTCGAAGGAGCGTTGAAGGATCTCTGCATCGCGGAAGGCCTAGGCGTCATCGTCTACTACAGCCTCGCGTCCGGGTTCCTTTCCGGCAAGTACCGCAGCAAGGCGGATCTCGCGAAGCGCGCCCGCGCCAGCGGCGTCGAGAAATACCTGACCGACCACGGCTTCAGGATCCTCAAGGCGCTCGATTCAGTCGCCCAGGCGCACGGTGCGAAGCCCGCTGAAGTGGCGCTCGCCTGGCTCATGGCCCGAGAGGGAGTGACGGCGCCGATAGCCAGCGCCACGAATATCGACCAAGTGGACAGCCTGGTGCGTGCGACGCAGTTGAACCTGTCCGCGGAGGAAATCGAGCTACTGGCCACGGCATCAGGTTGATGCCCCCGCGGACGGGGAAGGGCCCAGATGCCCCGCTTCTGGCCGATAGCGGTCAGTCGCTAAAGGGCACGAGAACGGTGCTAGCGTAGACCTCTAACCCCCGTAGGGACGCCAAAGTTACGCTAGCTGGGGTCAACAAGGCCCCAAGCCTTGCTCTTGGTCAGTTCCTACCTGTTCTCCTAGCTAAAGTGGCACTGGGTCGCAAGGCTGGCGAATAAGGGTGGAAAGCTCGTCCTGAATTGGTCGCCAGCACGACGGTGCGGCCTGAATGGACGGCGTAGTCGTAGCGAACCCGATTCCCGGTGCAAAGCTCGATCTCGGCGTCGCTCATTACCGGCTTGTAGTCGCAGACCGGCTTCGGGGCGCGGTCTCCGAAAAGGCTGGTGTTGGACTGCGCGAACGAGTGCATCGGAAACGCCATGAACGCGGCTAAGGCGATCGCCCTTGCCGGGTGGATCAAGAATTGGTCTGTTTTCATCGTCTAATCTCCTTACGCGATGCGCCTGCGGTGTTCACACCTTCCCCAGCATCAAGATGTACCGTTCTGACTGCGGTGTATGTACGGTAGGTAATATAGGGCGGGTAGTCGAATGACCGGTTGAGCCCGCCACCCAGAGCCGTCGTTCAGGGTGCCCGAAGAGTGTGTATCAGGTTGTAACTAGCGTGCCGGCCGTTTAAGTTGAGAAGATACTTCAGGGTACGCGGTCAGCGAACAATGGGAGGAAGGATGGACTTATGAAATGGCTCGTATTGGCAATGTCGATGTTTTTAACGGGATGCTCCGTTATTGCGGTAGTTGACGCAGCAGCGACTGTGGTAGCTACAACGGTCAAAGTCGGGGCTAAGGCAGTAGGCGCAGTTGTAGATGCCGTTTTACCCGATGCGGATAAGGAAAAAGACAAGGATAAGAATTAAGGCCCGCATCGAATAGACAAGGGGCGTCGTCGTAAGAGTTGCGCAGGACTCGGGGCCGTTCAGACATAGACTGATTTCAGGCCAGGGTTGTCCGGGCGCTTCGCCCTCCGATCCCGGTGCTTGGGCTGTTGCTTGACGATGAGGGTTCAGATGGACCACGCTCACCGCAGACGATTCCTGCTCGCCACCGGGGCGCTGTTCGTCGCGCCGCTCGCCGGAGCCCAGCAGGCGAAAGACAAGTCGATGCGCATCGGCATCCTGGTCACCGGCGGCTATGCACAACGCGGCCACCTCGAGGAGGCGCTGCTCGAGGGCCTGCGTACGCAGGGGTATGTCGAGGGCAAGAACCTCGTCATCGAGCGCCGCTACGGCGAAGGCGTCCGTGAGCGAACGCCCGTTTATGCGCGCGAGCTCGCGGACATGAAGCTCGACGCCGTGGTTACGACCTGCACACCCTCCACGCGAGCAGCGAAGCAAGCGACCGGCTCGACGCCGATCGTCATGGCGGCGGTCGCCGACCCAGTCGGCCAGCGCCTCATCGCGAGCCTTGCCCGGCCGGGCGCCAACGTCACCGGGCTCTCGAGCCAGGCCGAGGACATCCTGCCCAAGATGATGGAGCTGTTCGCAGGCGTCCTGCCAAGCGGGGCAACCGTTGCCGTATTCGGTCAAGCGGACAGCGAGGTTCACCCGCGCATGTGGCAGCAGCTCGCCCCGGTTGCCCAGGCGCTGAAACTGAAGCTGGTGAAGATCGAGGTCGCCAACCCCGCGGCGTTGAGCGCGTCATTCGACATGGCGCTGCGGGAGAAGGCGGGCGCGCTCTTTTTCCTGCCCGACGAACCGATGTTCCTCTCCCAGCGGGTGCGGATCGGTGAACTGTCGGCCAGGCATCGCCTGCCCACTTTCTATGGGGCGCGGGAATTCGTGGAGGACGGCGGGCTGATGAGCTACGGAGAGAATCTGCGCGCCGCCTATCGCAACGCCGCGTCCTACGTCAGCAAACTGGCCCGCGGCACCAAGCCGGCCGACCTGCCCGTCGAGCAGCCTACCCGGTTCGAGCTGGTGATCAATCTGAAAACCGCTAAGTCGCTAGGCATCACAATCCCGCCGTCGGTTCTAATTCGCGCCGACCGGGTGATCGAATAGCGGATCTGCGAAGGTCGGCTCCTGGCCCTACGCCGACATTCAAGGTGTAGATTTCAGCAGTCGGGGGAGATGAGGGGGTGGCCGTGGGCTCGGATCGCAGCGTCACGAATCACTACAGCCGGGGAGACCTTCTCCTGAGACTGAACGCGGCCCTGGCTGACGACGGTGTCGATCCGACGCGGCCACAGATCGACACGCTCGCACCGTATGACCAGTTCCACGGGCGTGGCATGGAAGCAACCCAGGAAATTGCGGCCATGCTCAAGGCGGCCCCGATGGATCATTTGCTGGATATTGGCAGCGGCATTGGCGGACCGGCACGCTACATGGCGCACAGGTTCGGCTGCCAGGTCACCGGGATTGATCTGACTGCCGAGTTCTGCGAAGTCGCGCGCCACTTGACGCGCTTGCTGGCCATGGATTCACAGGTCAGTTTCGAGCTGGGCGATGCGTTGGCGATGCCTTTTGCCGACGCGGCCTTTGACGGGGCTTACTCGATGAACGTTTCGATGAACATCGCGGACAAGCCGGCCCTTTACCGCGAAATCCGGCGAGTGCTCAAGCCCGGGGGCTGGCTCATGCTCTCCGAACTTGCCAAAGGGCCAGGCGCACCGCTCGACTACCCAACGCCTTGGGCAGCCACCGCGAACACCAGCTTTCTGTCCACGCCGGAAGAAACGCGGCATGGCCTGGAGGCGGCGGGATTCGATGTGGTCGAGTTTCGCGAAACCACGGAAGCGGTCAAGGCCTATGGCGCGCGGAGCCGCGCCATGGTGGAGGGTGGACGGAAGCCGCCCCATCGCGCCGTGCAGTTGATCCATGGCGAGAATGCCCCGATCGCCATGCGAAATTCCTCTGTTGGCGTCAACGAGGGTCGCGTCGTTCCGGTGGAGGTTTTTTGCCGCAAGCGCGGCTGATGGCGACTTGAGTCGGCTTTGGCCGAAAGCAGCCGTTTCGCGGGTTCCTCGGGATACACTGCTCGCCGAGGAGCGGGTCACATCTGATGCAAAAGGGGAATTGATCATGAGATTGCAGGAACTGGTCGCGAAAGTGATCGTAGGGTTTGCCGTGCTGGCGGGTTTTGCCGTGTCCGTGCCTGCGCAGGCCCAGTCCAAGGTCGACAATATCGAAGGCGTGATCACCAGCCGCAATGGAGACAATCTGGTGCTGCGCGGCAGGGGATTGGGCGTGATCAATGTATCGATCACAAGCGCGACGAACATTTATGAGCTCCAGGGACCGTTGGGCGTGGGAATTTTTCCGAGCCGATTGAGTCCGGAGGTGCTTGAGCCCGGCCTGAGAGTCATTGTCGAGCCGGTGTCGGCCGCGCAGAAAAACGTCGCCAAAACCATTCAATTCAAGACCAGCGACCTGGAGACCCTCTATGCCATCCAGGCGGCTTTGGCGGTGCCTCAAGCGCAAATTCAAGCGCTGACGCAGGAGCTCGCGGCCCAGAAGCAGTACAACACCATTCAGGACCATGCGATTGCCGCCGGCAAGGACGCCGACGCCGCGATCAACAGGCGCATCAGCAATCTCGCGGACTACGACCAGAAAGCCGAGATCATCGTCCTGTTCGACGTCAACAGCGCCAACCTTTCCGACAAGAGCAAGGCCGACCTGAAGGATTTTGCCGCCAAGGCGAAGGCTTTCCGGGGCTACCTGATCCAGGTTGCCGGCTACGCCGACTCGGCCGGCAGTGCCGGCCGCAACCAGACCCTGAGCGACCGTCGGGCCGAGTCCGTGGTCCACTACCTCCAGCAGGAGTGCGACGTCGCGCTTTCCCGTGTACTGACCCCGATTGCCATGGGAACGTCGAATCCGGTCGCGCCGAACGAAACCGCGCAAGGCCGGATGGAGAATCGCCGCGCGACGGTGCGGCTCGCCGTGAACCGGGGCATCGGCGAGTAATCCGCACTGCCGGACTGGCGGCGCCCGGCTCAGGGCCGCGGCGCCGCCATTTTCCGCATGTAGTGATGCCCGTGCGCCGTCCCCTGGCGCGCATCCAGGTGCGAGAGCAGGCCCAGGCACAGGTCGGACGACGCAACGACCTCGTGCAGCAACGTGGCGTACTTGATGATCTGGTCCGTGGATAGCGCTTCCAGCTTCAACCAGTCGCGGACGTAAACCGCGTCGGACCAGAGGCATTGGTTGATACCCGAGTACGGATTGTCCGGCAGCATGGTCGGCTTGAAGCAGCGCGAGCCGAATCCGTGGAAGGTGTGGAACACGAAGCCCTGGCCGCGCAGGAAGCGGTCCACGTCCGCGAATAGCGGCTGGTTCTCGTACAGCTCCAGGAATTCGACCTCGACCTGGATCACCGAGACGCCCGCGAGCACCCGCTCGGCGTTCTGCAGCACCATCAGTTCGGCCCCCTGCACGTCGAGCTTCATGAAATCCACCTCGCCGAGATCCTCGACGTCGTCGAGCCGCATGGTCTGCACCGGGTGCTCGGCCACGAGCTTCATCATCTCGTGCAGGTTCTGGAATGCCATCAGTAAGCGCGCATTGGGCTTGAACAGCGACCCGGTCGCCGCCCAGCTGGTCTCGTAGAACGTCGCCGGCCGGCCATCGCCGATGAAATAGGGAAAGAACTGGCTGGGCGGCCCGTACATCTCGCGCAGCTTCTCGCAGGCTTCCGGGTCGGGCTCGAAGCCGATCAGGCGCGCCGCGCCGGAGTCGAGCAGCGGTTGGTAGGGAGGCTTCTCTCCGAGGAAGCTCGCGCCGACATCCAGCACGCCGATCGGGCTGGCCGGCGCAACGATCGAGCTCAGGGGGAAAGGCGCCATGCGAAGCCGGATAGTACTGATGTACTGTTACTGCGCCTAGCGCCGCCGGTAGACGTGATAGCGCGCGCGCGCGGTGCCGGGTGGCGGATCGAGCGCCAAGAGTGCGCTCGCGGCCAGCGGCTGGTCCGAGAGCACGATCGCGCCCGCGCGCAGCAGCGGCGGCAGCTGCGCGGCGAGCCAGTCCGCCATGGCCGCGGTCTTCGCCAGGTCACCCGACCCCAGGTCGGCATGGGCGAGGGCGGCCTCGAACCCGCGCGCGGCGAGCGCAGGCAGGGTCTGGCGGATTTCCCCCAGGATCAGGCAATCGGCCGGCGGCACGCAGGCGGGGTGCGCGGCGAGCGCGAGATCGAAGGCGAGGATCCGGCGCGCGCCGTCCAGGCGCGCGCGCAGGTGGTCGTAGGTACGGCCGTTGCCCAGGCCAAGCTCGAGCACCGGGCCTTCGATCATGGCGACGGCCTGCACCGCCCAATCGAGGCAGGCGCGCTGCGCCTGCAGCCGCTCGATGACGCTGTCCAGGCGCGTCATCTGCGCATGTGTGGGTGCACTAGCGGCCCTGCGACGCGCGTTCCACGCGCTTGACCAGCATGCGCAGCAGCGCCTGGTTGAATTGCACCTGGCAGGCGGTCGAGGCGCGCCGCAGCGACTCGCCCTTGATTTCCAGCAGCACCACCGGCGCGCTGGCGGTCACGGTGGAACTGCGCGGCTTGGCGCTGCCTTCGAAGTAAAGGACGTCGCCGAAGAACTTGCCCGCGCCCAGCGTGCTGAGCAGCTTGCCGGCGCGGCTGACCGCGACCTCGCCGGCGGCGATGACGTAAAAGCCGCCGCAGACCTCGGCTTCGCGGATCACCATGGCGCCCTCGGGCAGGCTGCGCCAGACCCCGATGCGCAGCGCTTCCCAGATCTCGACGTCGCCGAAGCCCTGGAAGAGGGGCAGCTGGCGCAGCACGCTGAAGCGCTCGGCCTCGGACAGGTCCTGGTCGGGCAGGCTCACGCTGGCGTTCGCGTGGCCGCCCAGTTTGCTGAACAGTCCCTCCAGGTCGGCCGCGAAGGCGCGCCCATCGGGGTAGCGCTCCTCGCGATTTTTGGCGATCGCCCGCTGCACGATGCGCTCGATGCCTGCGGGCAGGTCGGGACGATGCACGCTAGGGGCCGGCGGTTCGTGGGTGACGATCTGGTACATAAGGCTCTCGCGGCTGGAACCCTGGAACGGCGACTTGCCGGTGAGCAACTGGTACATCACCACGCCCAGCGAATAGATGTCGGTCTGGTGGTTCAGCCGCTTGTCCTCCACCTGCTCGGGCGACATGTAGAGCGGCGAGCCCACGCCGGTGAAGTAGGTGTGCGCCGCGTCGGAGTACTGCGCGGTGCCGAAGTCGCTGATCTTGAGCTGCTTGGCGGAGGTCAGCAGCAGGTTGGCCGGCTTGATGTCGCAATGGATCACGCCCTGGCGCGCGGCGTAGTCGAGTGCGAGGCAGGCCATGAACACCAGTTCGACCACGCGCTCGACCGGCAGCAGCGCGTCGAAGCTGCAGTGCCGCTCCAGCGTTCCGCCGTCGACGTATTCCATGACGATGTAGCTCAGGTCGCCGTCGTTGACCGCGTCGTGGATCGCCGCAATGTGCGGGTGGTGCAGCTTGCCCGCGAGCGCGGCCTCGTTGAGGAACGCGCTCTGGATCTGGCGGCGCAGGTCGTCGCCCGACGCCGGGTCGCGCTGCACCAGCTTGATGGCGACCTGCTGCGCGTTGAACGGATCCTCGGCGAGGTAGACGCGGCTGGTGGCGCCCGCGCCGAGGGCGCGCAGCAACGGGTACTTGCCGATTTTCTCCGGATGCGTTTCGCTCATCGGGCGGCGTCGAAGTTTGCGGTCATGCTGCGATAATAGCGTTTCGCATGGCTCGCGCGTTTTCCCCGCTGTCCGCTTCGCTCGCGCGCCACGAGGCGCGCATCGCCAAGGCGAACGCCGAAGGCCTGCGGCGCATGATGGGCGCAGACCCGGTGCTCCTGGATGTGATTCCCGCCGGCAAGGCGATGCCGGGACTCGCAAAACCCGGCGGCGAGCGCATCGTGCTGCACGCGGGGCCGCCGATCGGCTGGGCGCGCATGTGCGGCCCGATGCAGGGCGCGGTCGCCGGCGCGCTCGTCTTCGAGGGTTGGGCGCCGGACCTGCAAGCGGCGACGCGCCTCGCAGCCTCCGGCGCGGTGCAGTTCCACCCGAACCATCACTACGGCGCGGTCGGCCCGATGACCGGCATCACCACGCGCTCGATGCCGGTGATGGTGGTGGAAAACCGCGGCGAGGGCATCGGCGCGGGCAACCGCGCCTATTGCATGATCAACGAAGGCCTGGGCAAGGTCATGCGCTTCGGCGCGAACGACGCCGAGGTGCTCTCGCGCCTGGCCTGGCTGCGCGATGTCTTCGGCCCGTTGCTGGGCGAAGCACTGCGCCGGGCCGGCGGCCTCGAACTGTCGCCGCTGATCGCGCGCGGCTTGGCCATGGGCGACGAAATGCACCAGCGCAACGTCGCCTGCTCGACGCTCACGCTGCGCGCGCTGGCGCCGCAGTTCGCCGGCCTCGCCGACGACGCGCAGATGCTCGCGCGCTGCGCCGCCTTCATCGCGGGCAACGACCAGTTCTTCCTCAACATCGGCATGGCGATGGGCAAGAGCATCATGGACCCGCTCAGTGGCCCGCACAACGGCATCGAGGCCTGCAGCCTGGTGAGCGCGATGTGCCGCAACGGCACCGACTTCGGCCTGCGCCTGTCGGCCACCGGCGATCAATGGTTCACCGCGCCGGTCGAGATGCCGCAGGGGCTGTACTTCGCCGGCTACAGCGCCGAGGACGCCAATCCGGACATGGGCGACTCGGCGATCATGGAAACCATCGGCCTGGGCGCATTCGCGATGGCGAGCGCGCCTGCGGTGGCCGGTTTCGTCGGCGCGGGCGGGCTCGCCGAGGCGATCGCCATGACGCGGTCGATGAGCGCGCTCACGCTCGCGCAAAACGCGAAGTGGGGGATGCCCGCGCTCGGCTTCGAGGGCGTGCCCACCGGCATCGACGTGCGGCTCGTGGTGGCAAGCGGCGTGCAGCCGGCGATCAACACCGGCATCGCGCACCGCCAGCCCGGCGTCGGCCAGGTCGGCGCGGGCGTCGCGCGCGCGCCGCTGGCGTGCTTCGAAAAGGCGCTGGACGCCTATGTGCGATCGTTGTAGGGGTATCATGCTCGGGAATCGCCAATCGAAAAGGGGAGCAACACGATGAAAATCCACGGCCTGCTGGTGGCTTTGGTTTCGGCAACAGCGCTGACCTTCGCGCCGGCGCTGGGTGCGCAACCGGCGGCCAAGGCCGCGCCCACCGTCTATACGGTCGGCAAGGGCGAAACGATCATGTCGATCGCGGGCAAGCTGCGCTATCCGGCGGCGACCGAAAACCAGATGGCCTACGCGCTCGTACGCGCGAACCCGAAAGCGTTCTCGGCGCGCACCAAGGAGCGTCTGCTGCCTGGCGCCAAGCTGAAGGTTCCGAGTGAAGCGGTCGTGCTGTCGTACAAGCCCGCGGATGCGGACAAGGCGGCGGACGCGCTTCGCAAGGGCGAAGCCCGCTACCAGGATGCCGTCGCCGCCGAAAAGGCCGGCAACATGTCCGACGCCATCAAGGCGTACATCGACTCGGCCAAGCTCGGCCATCCGCTCGCCGACCTGCGGCTGGGCCAGCTCTACGACCGCGACAATACCAAGACGCTGCCGCGCGACCTGCAGGAATCCATGGTGCACTACCAGAAGGCGCGCGAGTTCGGCATCGACATCCCCGGGCCCATCGACCGCACCACGCCGAACGTCGTCACCCCGAGCAAGTAGGCAGCGCCGGAACGGCGCACTACTGCGCGCCGAGGTAGGCTCTTTCCAGATTGCCGTCCGCGGCGATCTCGGCCGCACTGCCGCTCGCGCTGATGCGCCCGGCCTCGATCACATAGGCGCGGTCGGCCAGCGACAGCGCGAGGCCGGCCATCTGGTCCACCAGCAGGAGGGTCACGCGCTCGTCGCGCAGCCGGTCGAGCGCATCGAACAGCTCGTCGATCACCTGCGGCGCGAGGCCGAGCGAGGGCTCATCCAGCAGCAGCAGCTTCGGGCGCGCCATCAGGCCGCGGGCCAGCGCAAGCATCTGCTGCTCGCCGCCCGAAAGTAGCCCCGCGCGCTGCTGCAGCCGATCGCGCAGGCGCGGGAAGCGCGCCAGCATCGCCTCCACATCGTCATCGAGCGTTTTCGCGCCCGCGTCCTTGCGCAGGTAGGCGCCCAGCCGGATGTTGTCCAGCACCGAGAGCTCGGCAAACACCTGCCGGCCTTCCGGCACCAGCACCACGCCCAGCGCGGCCACCCGGTGCGTCGGCAGATGATGGATCGGGTCATTTTTTTGAAAAATTATTTCTCCACCAATGGGACGGTGCAATCCGGCAATGGCGCGCATCAGCGTGGACTTGCCCGCGCCGTTGGCCCCCAGCACCGCGACCAGCTCGCCCGCGCGCACGCGCAGGTCGATGCCCTTCAACACCGGCTCGGCGCCATAGCCCGCTTCCAGCCGGCCGATCTCGAGCAGGGGCTCGCCCGTGCCCGTTGACGTGGAAACCGCCTTCCGTTGCGTGTGCCCGGTGCCGAGATAGGCCGTGCGCACGGCAGGGTCCTGCTGCACCTGCTGCGGCGTGCCTTCGGCGATCGGCGTGCCGGCGTCCAGCACCACCACGCGATGCGAAATGCCCATCACGATTTCCATGTCGTGCTCGACCAGCAGCACCGCGATGCCCGACTCGGCGATGCGGCGCAGCAGGGCGGCGAGCGATTCCTTGTCGGCGCGCGACAGGCCCGCCGCCGGCTCGTCCAGCATCAGCACCGCGGGTTGCGTCGCCAGCGCGCGCGCGATTTCCACCAGGCGCCGGTCGACGTGCGGCAGGTCGGCGGCGCGCGCGTGCAGGTCGCCGCGGTAGCCGACGAAGGCAAGCAACGACGTTGCTGCGTCCTGTTCTGCCTTTCCCTTTCGGCCTCTCGTCGGCGAAGCAATCACCAGATTCTCGAGCACCGTCAGGCTGCCGAAGAGCTGCGAGGTCTGGTAGGTGCGCGCCACGCCGTGGCGGGCAATGCGCCAGGCCGCCAAATGGGTCATGTCTTTATTTCCCAAAGCCATGGTTCCAGACTGGGAGCGATAAAAGCCGCCCAGCATGTTGAGCACCGTCGTCTTGCCGGCGCCGTTCGGGCCGATCACGCTGGTGATTTCGCCCGGGTGTGCGGTGAAGCTGACGCCGGTGGCGGCCTTCACGCCGCCGAAGGCGATGGTCAGGTTGGAGATCCGTAAGGAAAGCTGTTGGGTCTTTACCGGAAGCATTTTCTCTTCCCCCGGTAAAGTCAAAACCCTTCCACGTCGAAACCACTTTTGAATCTCCCCGACGATTCCTTCCGGCGCGAGCCAGAGCACGCCCAGCATGAGCGCGCCGAAGAACAGCAACCGGTACTCGGCCAGGCCCGAGAGCGCCTCGGGCAGCAGCACGACGATCGCCGCGCCCACCAGCGGGCCGCTGACGGTGCCGGCGCCGCCGACGATTACCACCAGCACGAACAGGATCGACTGCAGGAACGCGAAGGTCGAGGGCGTCACGAAGCCCGAGAGCGGCGCGAACAGCGCGCCCGCGAGCCCGGCGCAGGCCGCCGACAGCGCGAAGGCGAGCGTCTTGATCGCCACCGGGTTCAGGCCCACCGATTCGGCGGCGGTCTCGGAATCCTTCACCGCGCGCATCGCCGCGCCCCAGGGCGAGCGCGCGAGGCGCCAGAAGCC
>Ga0315910_10001326_pt1 | contig 22932 bp, 14 predicted proteins | sample EdamamesoilMG_FD_204470 | JGI IMG/M metagenome (GOLD analysis project Ga0315910, IMG submission 204470) | Garden soil microbial communities collected in Santa Monica, California, United States - Edamame soil | ecosystem: Environmental > Terrestrial > Soil > Garden | place: USA: California... | reverse complement strand
CGCTCGAGGTCGCCGACACCGGCATCGGCATGAAGGAGGAAGATCTGCTGCAGCTGTTTCAGCCCTTTCGCCAGATCGACGCTGGGTTGCAGCGGCAGCATGAGGGGACGGGCCTCGGCCTGGCCATCTGTCGCCGCCTGGCAGAGCTGCTCGGCGGCTCGATCCACGTGCAGAGCCAGTGGGGGCGAGGCAGCCGATTCACGCTGACCCTCCCGACCGGACGCGGTGACGTTCGATGAGCAAGACCATCCTGCTGATCGAGGACAACGAGCAGAACCAATACCTGCTCACCTTCCTGCTGGAGCAGCATGGCTACCGGGTGCTGGCGGCGGCGGACGGCGCCCGCGGCATCGAGGCAGCAAAGATCGTGATGCCCAGCCTCATTCTGCTCGACATACAGCTGCCGCTGATGGACGGGTACGCCGTCGCGCGGGCGCTACGGCAGAGCGAGGCGCTGGAGCGCATCCCGATCGTCGCAGTGACCTCCTACGCCATGCCGGGTGATCGTGAGAAGGCCCTCGAGGCAGGCTGCAACGGCTATATCGAGAAGCCCATCGATCCGGCGACTTTTGTCGGAGAGATGGAGCGCGTGCTCAGGCCCTCGGAGCTCCGAGCATGAAGCGCGTGCTGGTGGTCGACGACAAGGAGGAAAACAGCTACTATTTGAGCGTGCTGCTCGCCTCGCACGGTTGCCAGGTGGAGTGCGCGCGGCATGGCGCAGAGGCGCTGGTCAAGGCTCGGCAGGTCCCACCGGCGCTCGTCATCTCTGACCTGCTAATGCCCGTGATGGACGGGTACACGTTGCTGCGCCACTGGAAGTCGGACGCCCGCCTGCAACATGTCCCGTTCGTCGTCTATACCGCGACCTACACGGATCCGGACGACGAGCAACTCGCGCTCAGCCTGGGCGCCGACGCTTTCATCCTCAAGCCCGCCGAGCCGGACGCCTTCATCGCGCGTCTGGAGCAGGTTCGGGCCCACGAGGAGGCGCCGGCGCCAGTGCCGGCGCCGAAGCAACCCGTGGACGACGAGGCGCTGCTGCTCCGCGAGTACAGCCAGGCGCTGATCCGCAAGCTCGAAGACAAGTCGATTCAGCTCGAGGAGAGCAACCGGCAGCTGCAACGCGACATCGCGGCACGTGAGCAGACCGAGGCGGCCCTGCGCGAGAGCGAGGAGCGCTTTCGTCAGCTCGCCGAGAACGTGGATGACATTTTCTGGCTAAGCGACCTGCAAGGCAACATCTGCTATGTCAGCCCGGCCTACGAGAGCGTGTCCGGGCGCCGCCGCGCTGGCCTGTACGCTACGGCGAACGCCTGGACGAACGATGTGCATGCAGACGATCGCCCTCGCGTAGTGTCATCGTTGGAGCGCTACGCAAGCGGGAGCTGGGACGAGACGTACCGCGTCGCCCGCCCCGACGGGGACGTGCGCTGGGTGCGGGCTCGTGCCTATCCCGTGCGAGACGCGACGGGTACCATCTACCGCGTCGCCGTGGTGGCGCGCGACATCACCGACTACCGGCGCCTGGAGGACCAGTTTCGGCAGGCACAGAAGCTCGAAGCCGTCGGGCGCCTGGCGGGAGGCGTTGCGCACGACTTCAACAACCTGCTGTCGGTCATCCTCGGGTACACGAGCCTGTTGCTGGGCGAGCTCGGTCCCGATGCGCCGATGCGCGCCGAGCTGACGGAGGTGCACCGCGCCGGGGAACGCGCGAAAGCCCTGGTCCGCCAGCTGCTGGCGTTCGGTCGCCAGCAGCTCCTGCAACCCGAAGTGCTCGACCTGGGCCAGGTCCTCGCCCTCATGGAGAGCATGCTACGCCGGCTGATCGGGGACGACATACGCCTCGAGCTCGGGCTCGCCCCCGAGGGCAGCCACGTGTACGCAGATCCGAGCCAGCTGGAGCAGATCATCATGAACCTGGTGGTCAACGCGCGGGACGCGATGCCAGCAGGCGGCTCGCTCACTATCGAGCTCGCGAACCTCGAGCTCGGGCCGGGCGATGCGTACCAGGCCGGCGTCGAGCCGGGCGCTTACGCTATGTTGGCGTTCATCGACACGGGGATGGGCATGGACGCCGCCACGCGCGAGCGGATCTTCGAGCCCTTCTTTACCACCAAGGCGAAGGGGACGGGGCTAGGCCTGGCGACGGTCTTCGGCATCGCAAAGCAGAGCCACGGCCACATCCACGTCAGCAGCGCTCCCGGGCGCGGAACGACGTTCAAGGTGTACCTTCCACGCACCGATCGGCCCATGACAGCCCCCGTGCCCTCCGCGCCGGAGCCCCGGTTGCCGCCTGGCACGGGGACGATCCTGCTGGTCGAGGACGATGACCAAGTGCGAGATACGCATCGTACCATCCTGCACCGCGGCGGCTACGAGGTGCTCGAAGCGCGAGACGGCGGGGAGGCCATCTCGCGCAGCGAGACGCACTCCGCCAAAATCGATCTCTTGCTCACGGACATCGTCATGCCTGGCATGAGCGGCCGCGAGCTTGCCCGGCGGCTCGGCACGACGCGGCTCGACATGAAGGTGCTCTACGTATCGGGTTACGCACAGGACTCCAGCAGCGATGACGGATTCGACACCGGCAGCGCGCTGCTGCAGAAGCCGGTGGAGCCAACCGTGATGCTGCGCCGGGTGCGCGACGTGCTCGGCAGCAAAGCATGACCGCGTCGTCGTCAGCGCGTGCGCGTGGCGCACCGGGGCTGGCATACCAGCTCGTGCTGGCATCAGGGGCGGAGGGATCTCTCGTCTCCAGTCTGGTCGCAATCGAAGGCTCACGAGATGGCGCTCACGACCAGCCGCCGAGCTCGCGCTGCCAGAGAAAGTCGGCGACCATGCCGACGGCGACGCGCAGGCGCCGACGGTATGTCGAGAACGGCAGGCCCACGAGCTCCGCAGCGATGTCCTGGCTTGGTGCCGGCTCGATATACGTGTGCTCGATCGCGGCGGCCAGCTGAGGGTCCCGGGTGTTTGTGCGCAAGTCATCGAAGGCACGAGAGACGGCCCATCGCAGCGCCAGCGCAGGCGACGCTGCGGCGTCCGTCGCCTCATTGCCCTGGCGCTCGAGCACAGCGCACACGAGGCGTGTCCGGCACAGCGGGCTGCGCGCGAGCGCGTGGAGGTCCCGGAAATGTTTCAGCGCGAGGCGCACCCCATCGCGGAATGAATCCTCGGCGAGCACGAGGAGCGGCGGCGCGTCCGAAGCGGCTGGCGCTGGCACGCCGAACAGCTCCAGGCACCCCATGCGATCGACGAACGATTCGACGCGCTCGACACGCCAGTCTCGCCACACGGCGCAGTGGTCGCTTCCCTCGGGACAGCCGGGCAGCACCTGATGGCCAAAGGCGCGACACAAGTCGAAGTAGTCGTCCGCGTGAGAGTGTCCTGGCCGAATCTGACTCGGCACGGAGGCGGCCATGGGCGGCACGAAATAGAAGCTGAACGCCAGGTGCGGCGAACCGTACCAGGCGACGCAGCTGTGCGCGCAGTTGTGGAGGACGAGCGGTGACGGATAGCGCATCGGGCCAGCGAAATCGATCGTCCACTGCAGCAGGATGCTTTCGCCCGGGCGCAAGGGAGCGATCCGACGGGCAAGCTCGAGAGCGGCTCGCGTGAACGGGCAGCGCTCCGATGCTTCACCGCACTCTTCAATGCGGAGCTCGAGGGTGACGATGGTCCCCACGGCCCGCCCCGGGGTCTCATGCAGCACGACAAACGCTTCGGGCCTCGCGAGCAGCCAGTATTCCAGGCTCGCCCGCAACAAGGGACCGTCGTAAAGCTCGGCCGCCGAGGCAATCTGTTCACGCTCACTCGGATCCGGCATGGCGGCGGAGAGCCGTAGCGCGCGAGCCCAGTCGACGAGCGTGCCCATCAGCGGACTGAAACGGTGAAGCCAGGAGAAGTCCATGGCCCAGCGAAGCTGAAGAGCCCCCGACGTGGCTCGCAGCCGATCGTACGCGCGTCGTCGCAGATCGAGGTGAAGACGCTGGTATCGCTCCGGATCGCGCTGGCGCAGGTCGCGATCGATGACCTGCGCCGCCAGCTCATGGAGAACGATGCCTTCGCTCGCTGCCTCCACGAACGACAGTCCTGCCAGCCATTCGTACGCCTCGCGCCAAGGCTCCCCCACGAGCTCTCTCAGCAGGGCCGTGTTCGTCACCCGGGCGTGCGCTGCGATGCAGAGCGCTTGCTCGTGACGCTCGCTCGGGACCTGCCGAACGAAGCGCTGCACCAGAGTGCGCACGATATCGGGCGAATCCTCGAGCGAGGGCACGAGATGTCCGCCTGCCTGCCTGGCAACATCCGCCCACAGCACGAGCGCGAGCGGGTGCCCATGGGTCGCCGCGAGCACCGGCGGGCGGTCTTCAGGACGAAGCCCACGCGCGGCGAGCAGCGCTTCGGCGTCCGAGTGGCTCAGATTCCGGAGCGGCATGCGACGCGCCAGGTGCGCCCAGCCGGGATCCGCCAGCCACTCGCTATCGGGCGCCTGGCGGCTCGCCAGGGCGACCAAGCAAGACTCGGGCAAGCTCGGCAAGAACGTGTCGCGCAACCAGCGTTCGTCGGGGCCAAGCAACTCCGCCGTATCGAGGAGGATGACCGTACCATCGTCGGGAACGAGCGCCGCCTCCACGTCTGTGCCAGCCGGACGCGCCGCCGCCCACGCTCGCCGCCGTTCTTCGACGAAGGACCAAAGCGATTGCCCGGGACTCAGGTCCTGGGCATTGATCTTCACCACGGGGCGGCCAGACTCCGCGGCGATCTCGGCAAAGCGAGCCAGGAGGGTCGTCTTGCCGATGCCTCCGGGGCCGTGCAGCCACAGCAATGTAAACGGTGGCTCGTGGGCGCGAACGGCGTCGCGCCACAGTTCCTGTTCGCTGTGTCGGCCCACGAACGCGCTCTGGCGCACCGACGCCAATCGTGCGGCGACGGTCCGGGATGGCTCATCCGTACGACGGGCATCAAACGGCGGCAGACGCGAACGGGTCATAGGCGGGCCTCCAACGGCCCATCATACACGAGCACTGGGCTCGGCGATTACCCCATCACTTCCAAGCTCCCCCGGGCGACCCACAACATGTCGCTCGGGCGCTCCCTTCGGCGTGCGGTTCGCGCTCGGGTGTCCCAGCCAATCGAGCACCAGCCCAACCATCCTGTCTGGTGCGTCCAGCGGAATCCAGTGCCCAACGCCGTCCAGGCGCTCGTAGCGCCACTCTGCGGAGACGCGCTCGGCTGACGAGGTCACGCAGGCCTCGGCCAGGTAGGCATCCCCGCTCGCCCAGATGCCCAGCGTGGGCACGGTCACCGCCGGTAGCGCAGGAACCTCGCCGACCGTCGCCGCAGGGTGCATGTTCGCACGGTACCAGCTCAATCCGGCCGTCAGCGCACCCGGACGAGACAGGTCGCTCACCCAGCGTTCGCACTCCGGGTGGTGCCCGACGAAATCGCGAAACAGCGCCCAGTTGTCCTGCTCGAGCAGCGCTTCGGCCACCCCCTCGAACTGAAACAGCAACATGTACCAGGACAGTCGCCGCTGCTCGAGGCTCGGCCGCTGGAAGTACGCGGGATGTCCTACCGTCAATGCCACTTGGCGCCGGATTCGTGCCGGCGCAACGAGGGCCATCGACCACGCCACCGGGGCACCCCAATCGTGGGCAACGATATCGCACGCCGCGATCTGCAGCGCATCGAGCAATCCGATGACGTCGGCCACCACATGTGTCAGCGAGTACGCATCGACCGTGCTTGGCCGTTCACTTTCGCCAAACCCCCGCAGGTCGGGGACGATCACGCGGTAGCCAGCGGCTCTCAGCGGGTCCACGGCGTGACGCCAGAGTTGCTTGGAATCCGGAAAACCGTGCAGCAAGAGGAGGGCGGGCCCCCGACCAATGTCCCAGTAACACAGCCGAATGCCGTTGACGTGCGCCGACTGCGTCACCGGCTCCGAGCTGCGTTCCCCGTGCTGCACACCATTCTCGATTTCGTTCATGCCAGATGCCTTCCTGTGCCACGACGCCCAGTCGTCGCGCGTTCGCCCCTGAATTCTGGAGACTCCGACCGGCGGGTGACAGGCCAGGACTTGTCCATTTCGTGTTCATTTCGTGTCCATCCCCGGCGGAGCCTGCCCAATGACGGGACATCCTCCTCGTGTTGGGATTGGGACGTGCTCGCTGGTCGGCGGCGTGCTGGAGCCTTCAGCACGTACCGCACATTCGGGCAGCGCATGTTCGAGCGAGGGTGTGGTACGGGCGGAACCGCGGCGCCCGCCATGGCCGTCAGCTGGCAGACCGCCGTCCCTCAACGATTCTGGTAGCGGTTCAAGTCGAAGATGCCCGAGCGCTCGGGCTGTTCACGCCGGGCCTGGGCATTGAACCAGTCCGAGGTCTCCCAGAAGCGGGGGTTGGTGCGGCGAATGCCGAAGCGTTCGATGAAGCGTTCGTAGTCGGCGCGCGTCTCGATGGCGTCGTAGTCGCTCGCGAAGCGTTCGATGTCCGCCAGCTCGACGACGAAAAAGAACTCGGGGTAGGAGCCTTCCAGCCAAGGCACGACCGTCTGCCGATCGTCCTGGTACTCGCGCGAGCCGCCGAGGGGTTGCTCGGAGAACATGGACGAGACGTTCGCGTACGACTTGTCCGCGATCAGCGTGTAGGCGAGGTCGGTGGCGCAGGCCTGCCCCATGCGCACCCGCAGGAAAGCCACCTCGGGCAAGAACTCGACGACCTTGCCGCGCATGGCGGCGAGCCGTGCGATCGCTCGGTCGGCGCTGGCCACGGCTTCGGGCGCGGCGAGCGAGCCGCACACGCCGAGATCGCGCGTGACCTCGGGCGCGGCGAGCCGCCCCAGGCGCTCGGCGATGCGCGTGTACAGCTCGCGCTCCGGCGTTGCCGTCTGGTAGCCCGTGACGAGCTCGATGTTCATCCACCACACGTCGAGCGCGTCGGCGTCTCCGAGCCGGATGCCTTTGTACCAGGCGTCGTGCGTCTGCTTGCGCACGCTCTTCGGCAAGAACGCCAGGAAGTAGTTCTCCGCTTCCATGCGCAGCACGTCCATGAACAGGCGCGTGTTGAGCTGATGCCCCAGGTTGCCATAGACGTCGAAGCCGGCGACCAGCAGGTAGTGGATGCGCTCCAGCAGCGGATAGTCCAGCACCCAGGCCGTCTCGGGCTGCTCGCCCACGAGACCGGTGTCGACGGAGGCGCTGTCGTAGTGCCTGAATACCGTCAGCGCCGCGCTGCGGTTCTCGCCGTCGCCGTCCCAGATGAAGGAGAGCGCTCGCTCGAGCGGCAAGGGCTGCTCGAGAGTGAACGCGCGCCGCCGCGCCTCAATGTAGCGATTGTCGAGCTCGAGGTAGCGCGCGTAGGTGGTGACGAGCCGCAGCGTGTCTTCCATCTCCGTCGGCTGCGACAGGTAGTTGGCGAGCTGTGCGATGTAACGCGTGTTGGTGGCGAGCGGCGCGTCGGGGTCGAAGAACAGGATCCAGAAGCGATCCTCGACGACGTTCAGCGCGACCTGGCCGCGGCAGACGGGGCCTTTGATGAAGCCTTCGATGAAGAAGCGGGCGTCGTCCAGCAGGAAGCGGTAGCGCGCCTCCACGGGCAGCGCCGCGAACGCCCGGAACGGATTGGCGGCGATGCCGAGCTGATAACCCGGCAGGTCGTTGACGGCGTAGCCGGGATCCAGAAACAGCTGCCGCAGCCGCGCCATCCGGGCGGGCGAGAGCTCATACGGCAGGTGATCCTTGGCGACGACGCTGCCGTCGAGCGGCGCGATGCGATAGAAGAAGGGGCCTTCGGGGTCGCCATACGGACGCCGTGTCGGGATGGCCAATATGGGCTGGCCCGGTGGCGTGCGCGAGCGCACCAGAGAGAAGAAGGCGCGCGCGTCGCTGCCGTCGAAATGGAGGTGCGCCAGGAACAGGTGCTCGTAGATGTAACGCGCGACGAGCTGCTCCTTGGGCGATGTGCCGTTCAGGAAGCTCTCCCAGGCCTCGATCTGCGCCGCTTCCTGCGCCGACGGCGGGTCGGGCGGAGGCGCCGGCGTTCCCTGCGCCAGCCAGTGGACGAGCGCGGTGTACTCCTCCGGCGCCAGGTTCGGCAGAGCGAACGGCATGCCTTGTCCGGGATGTTCCCGGGCATAGTCGTCGAACTCTTCCAACGTGGGACAGCTCGCCTTGCGGTCGAGGCTCGTATCGACGCTCGGATCGAGCATACCCACGAGCGGCTGCGGGTGAAGCTGCTTCAGCCGCAGCATGCGATACATCACCGAGCCATCCAGCCGCTCGCTGGCCGAGCCCGCGTTCTCGGCGAGCACGGGGTAAAACCCCTTGGCGCGCCAGGCCTCCGTCGTCAGCGCGTCGATGAACAGGCGCGTCGGCTCGGCGGGGCTGACGCGCGCCCCATCGTACACGACCTCTTTGCTACTACCGCGGGCGACCCCGGCGACCGAGGAAAGTTTCAGCTGGCAGGGCGCGTCGTAACACCCATGACACACGACGCAGCGGCGCTCGAGGAGCGGCTGCACCTCACGCCGATAGTCGAGCGGCGTGGCGGGGGTGGTCTCGATCAGCGCGTATTCCACGCGCATTTCCGGGCCCGTGGGGGCCGGCCGAGCCGGACCGCACGCCGCGGCGAGCAAGGAGAGCAGCGCCAGACATCGCGACCACCCCATCGGAGCAACACGTTAACATCGCTCGGCAGCCGGAGCTACGCCCCATGTCGTGACACTGCCGCGGGTCCGCCGCACGGACGAGGTTTTCTCACGGCCATCGACGTGTCAGTATCGATGGCGTGCAGGCCACGCAACACGCTGCGCTCGAGTCGGCGCTACAGGCAGACGGGAGCGTCCTGGTGAAGGGTGATCAAGGCTCGGCGCATCTGGAGCGGCTCGGACCTGGCGTATTACTCTACACCTGTAGCGGCTTCCTGGCGCAGCCCTTCTACCCGCCGATGGTCGAGGTCGCGCAGCGCGAGATCGACGCCGCACGCGAGCTGGTCATGTTCGTCGATGGCTGGAACCTGCGCTCGGTCGACACGGCGTTTCGGGAAGCCTGGACCAGCTGGTTCAAGGTCCATCGCGAGCGCTTCCGCATGCAGCTGCTGGTGCGGACCAAGCTCATGGAGATGGCCGCGAGCCTGGCGAACCTGTTCACTGGCCTGTCCGTCATCACGACGCACTCGAGCATCGGCGGCTGGGAGCAGGCGTGCGCCAAGTCGACGCCGGGCTTCCGCCGACGTGAGCCGAGCCGGCGCTGAGCTCTCGGCGAGGCGAGAGCCCAGCGCTCGATGATACCCACGTCTTCTCAGTGACGCAGCTCCGCAGTGACGCGGCTCCGCAGTGACGCGGCTCCTCAGTGACGCAGCGAGCCGATGCCGGCGTGGGCGAGCTCCGGCGGCCCGGCGTGGTGGCTGCGCCAGGAGCGCAGGCGGAAGGCCAGCACGCACAGCGCCACCCCGATGGCGATCGCGCCCGCGCCCACCCAGAGCACCAGCGCCAGCGCGCCCGCTGCCGGGAACAGGAACAGGAGCAACCCCAGCGCGAACGAGAGCACGCCGCTCAGCGCCAGCGCCCACTCGCCCTGGATGACGTCGCGCAAGCGAATGGCGGCCACGACCTCGAGGACGCCACCCACCAGCGCCCAGGCGGCGATCACATACAACAAGGCGATCGCGGTGATCGCTGGCCAGAACAGGGCGACCACACCCGCCCCCAGCCCGAACAAGCCGCGCGCCAGCATGGGCCAGCGGCGCCCCGAGGGCTCGAGCCGGCTCGTCCACGCGCTCGCGACCGCGAAGCCACCGTCGAACAGAGCGTACACGCCATACAGCAGCACCAGCGCGGCCAGCGAGAGCCCTGGCCAGATGAACGTGATGATGCCAAACGCCACGGCGCACAGACCGCGCAACGCTATCGCCCACCAGTTATCGATCAATGTGTCGGTGTCCGTGTCGGTCGAACCCGCGATGTTGTCCTCGTTTGCCATGAGCCTCGCCCCTTTCCCTCCGTAGGCGCCATATTCGTGGGTTCGGTACTTGCACACGACGGGCCGCGCGCGCTTCGTGGAGCAGCGCGCACGGAGCGACCCATGAAAGACGCCAGCGCGATCGCCGCACGCCTCGAGCACGACCTGGAAACGCTGAGCGGGCGGCTGCAGGCCCTGGCCGACGAGATTCGCCAGCATATCCAACAGGCTGGGCCTGGCCCTGGAGATCACGTCAACGCCTTGCAGCGGGTGGGGAGTGAGCTGTCGGGTTGCCTGAAACGGTTGCAAGCGACCGGGCGCCACTGAGCGCTCTCGAGCGCTGCCGATCGCTACCGAAGGTCAGCGCTCTCGAGGCTGATTTGACCGCAGCTGGGCACAGCCCCGAGCAAGTCGGCGCCGCCACGCGCGCGAGGGCACGCGCCGCGCGACGTTACGATTTCGGGCCTATGTGTTACGCGCCAGAAACTCCATCTGTGCCGCGGCGCGACACGTCGACGTGATTTGCCGCCCCGAGCCGTGGTGGATCGCGCCTTGCTTGCCGCTGCTGCCACAACGCTGGGAGGCCTTGCATGTCGAGCTTTTGCGGTCGGCGTTTTCGCCGAGGGCTGATGACAATCCTGTTCATGGCTGGGGCCTTCGGCTCGAGCGGGAGCGAGACCAGCTGGGCCAAGCCGCCCGCGAAGGTCGCGGCGTCTGCGCAGCCGGCAGCCCCGGCGCCGGCAACCCCCGCGCCCGAGCCGCCCAGCCTGGCACGCCAGCGCGTCGAACAGCTGCGCGGGCTGAAGGCAGAGCTCGATGGCGTACGCCAGCGTCACGCCGAGGCCAGCGGCGAGCGGCGTGCCGCCGCTGCCGGGGAGCTGCTCGACGTGGGCTCGCGCTACCGCCGCCAGCTCGTCGACAGCGCGTCGCAGGTCGCAGGGGGCGAGGCGCTCGCGGGCAGCCCCGAAGATCAGGAGGCGCTGCGCAGCTTCGTGCGCCAGGAGCTCTCCGCGCAGTCCGAGCAGATCTCGCGAGAGCTGGAGGAGCGCCAGAGGTCGTTGACCGCCCACAGCGAGGCGTTGGGGCAGGCCAAGCCGGGAGATCAGGCGCCGCTCGCAGCCCAGCGCGATCGCGCGTATCAGGCGACGATCACGCTGCTCGTTCAGGCCGGCGAGAACCTGAGCGCGCGCGCCCAGCTCGGCGAGGATACGAAAGCGCAGGCGAGCCAGCTCCAGAAGCAGCTCACCGATAGCGCGCGCTGGAGCAGCGGCGCGCTGCAGAGCACGAGCCGCGAGCTGGCTCAGCTCGAGCGTGAGGCGGGCGACAAACCGACGCCCGAGCAGCAAACACGCCTCGACGCCTTGCTCGACTATCGAACGCTGCTCGCGGCGTCGCAACGCCAGGTCATCGGGGTGATGGATGCCCAGGGCCTGGACACCGTGCAGCTGCGGCGCGAGCTGATCAGCACCACGCGCGAGCTCTCTCAGGACATCCTCGACGCCGAGGTGCTCGGTGGCCTGGTCAGCGAGTGGAAGGGCAGCGCCGGGCGCTGGTTCTCCGAGAACGCCTCGAGCATCGCTTTCCGCATCATCAGCTGCCTCCTGGTCCTGGCGGTGTTCGCTGGCCTGGCGCGGCTCGGCCGCGGGCTCGTGCGGCGCGCCATCACGCGGGCCAAAGGCAACCTGTCGAGCCTGGCGAGCGCGTTCCTGGTCGCCACCACCGGTCGCGTGATCTGGCTCGTCGGGTTCGTGATCGCAGCGGCGCAGCTGGGCATCGAAGTGGCCCCGCTGATCGCCGGCCTCGGCATCGCGGGTTTCGTGGCGGGCTTCGCGCTGCAGGACACGCTGTCGAACTTTGCGTCGGGCCTGATGATCCTGGTGTACCGCCCGTACGACGTCGGCGACGTGATCGAGGCGGGCGGGGCCACCGGCGCCGTGCAGACGATGACGCTCGTCTACACCTCCGTGCTCACGCCCGATAACCAGATGCTGATCGTCCCGAACAACAAGATCTGGGGCGGGGTGATCCGCAACGTGACCAACCAGGCGAACCGCCGCATCGATCTCGAATTCCGCGTCAGCTACACGGACGACATCGATCGCGCCGAGGGCCTGCTCGCCGCCATCCTGCGCGAGAACCCGCGCGTGCTCGCCGAGCCGGCGCCAACGGTGCGCCTGCACGAGCTCGCCGACTCGTGCGTGAAGTTCGTGGTGCGGCCCTGGGTGAAGACGGGCGACTACTGGGACGCCTACTGGGAGATCACCCGCGACGTGAAGCGCCGCTTCGACGCGGAGGGGTTCGCGATCCCGTTCCCGCAGCAGGACCTCCACATCCACGGGAACGGAATCAACGGGCGTCCCCGGCGCGACAGCGACATCGCCCCCGCCATGCCCCAGAGCGGCATGACGGCGAGCGGCTGAGCCTGCGCCGGTCGGCTTCACGCGCTCACGGCCGCAGCAAGCTCTCCTCCATGCTGTCGACCAGCGCCGCGATCGACGGCCGGTAGGAGAAGTCGGCGGCCTCGGCCACGGTGGTGTTGCGGGCGCAGATCGAGCCGACGACCGCTTGCTGGCCGAGCTGCCGCAACACCTCCAGCTGGCGCGTGCCGGGGTAGGCCTTGCCCCAGAACTGGGTCGTGCCGGCGGCGCTCTGCCCGGGCTGCTCCTCGCACAGCGGCCGGTCGTTGCTGCCCTCGTAGCAGTCGCAGGCCTGCGTCGCCGGGTCGAGCGTCGCGCAGTCGCGCGGCTCGGGCAGCGGCAGGATGCAGGCATATTGCAGATCGTCGGGCGTGTTGGTGCCGGCCACGGCGTCCGCGGTCGAGTACTCGCGACCGTTGACCAGATTGCCGAGCTCGACGCCGTCGCGCGCCGTCGCTGACTCGAGCATGAACGGGCTCGCGGGCGCGACCGGCGGGCTCGCGCTCGAGTCGCCGATCATCGCGGTCCAGTCCTCGGCGCTCAGCTCGCTGGCGAGCTTGTAGCGGAACCCGTCGGCGAGCGCGGGGCGCCCGGGTGTGTCTTCATCGGCCTCGATCAGCTGGGAGGGGACACCGACGATGCCGGCGATGAACACGTCCTCGGGTGAGCGCCCGTCGGAGAACAGCGGATTGGGCACGGCCAGGCCGCAGCCGTCGAGCGACAGATCCGGGCTGTCGAAGCAGATCTCGGGCTGCGTGAGCGCGTTGACGTAGCGCGCGACGGGGTAAAGCAAGTCCACGCCGAAGCGCTGCTTCTGGTGGAAGCAGCGCAGGTTCTGGCCGTCGGCCTCCGCCGGCAAGCGATCTTGCTGGACGTTCTGCTCCGGCACCGCCGCGCAGATCGGATCCGCGGCGCAGCCCTCGGGCGGACCGAGCGGGCACGAGTAGCAACAGGGGTCGTTCGGGTTCTCGTTACAGACGCTCGAGCCGCGGAACATGGGCCGCGCGTCATCGATGGCCAGCACCACCCAGCTCTGGTTGCCGATGAGCAGCGAACAGTCGTTCTCGTCCGTCAGCATCACGATGGCGACGCGCGAGCCAGGGCGCAGGAACGCCGCTCGCTGCTCGAGCAGCGGCGCGTCCAGCAGGATGCGGTTGGCGGCATCCGTAGCCGGCTGCACGCAGTTGGTGTTGTCCGTGGTGCCGGGGCAGGCGACGCGCGTGAGCTGCGCGGGCGGGAACGGATCGGCCAGGAAGCGGAACCAGGCCTCGAGCGGCATCTCGAAGCCGCAACCGTTCTCGCCGGCTGCGGCGATGAGACTGGTGAAGGCCGCCGTGGCCGCGGCTTCGTCGTCGCCCGCTCTCCAGCTCACGAAGCCGGTGTCGGCCACGCCCACGTCGGCGGCGCGGGGCAGGGTGCCCAGCAAGCGGCCGTTGTCGGCGCGATCTTCCACGAAGCGCGGGAAGCTCGCGTCCTGGGGACAGGCGACGTTCGCGCCGCCGTCTCCGAGGCTGGTGGAGATCACGCCCAGGTGCACGTCCTCGACCGGCGGAAACTGCAGGCGCTGCCCGGCGGCGCAAGCGGCGCCTGCCGCGGGCGCCGGGAACTGATTGCCGTCGGCGTCCACACACAGCGGATGGACGAAGCGGTCGAGCACGTTCGCGACCTGGCCCAGGAGCGCCTGCTTGTCCGCCATGGAAATGGAGTTGTCGACGACGAATAGCAGATCGAGCGGGCGGGGCGCGCTGGCGCCGGCGTCGGGAGTCCCCAGCGGCGGGGCGACACCCGCGTCGGCGCCGGAGACCACACCCGGCGTGGAGGCGGTCACGTCGTCCGCGGGCGGAGCCGGTGGCGCGCCAGGCTCGGGGTTGCCTTCGCCCGTGGACGCCTCGGTGCCTGCGGGCGTGTCGATGTCGGGCGACACATCGGGTGAAGACGCGGGCGCCATCGTGGGCGGCTGCGTCGTGTCCGGCGCGTCGCTGGCGCCGGGCTCGGCGGGCTGTGTTTCGTCGGAGCAGGCTGCGCTGACGCCGAGCAGCCCGAGGATGACCAGGTTGGTGAAGGCCCGCTTAGATATGAGTTGGGTGTTCGATCGCATCGAGCTGTTTTCCCGTTCGTGTGTGGCGCGCCCCCTCTCGGCGCAACGACACACGTTCTAGCGGACGCTTTCGACGTTCGCTCGCGTCGCGAGCGAGCGCGTGACGCATCAGCGGAGAAACACGCTTCGATGCATGAAAAGAACCGGTGAGACACATTATTTGACGGGAGAGCACGGCGGCGTGGCGAGCCCGAGGAGCGTGAGCGCGAGATCGCATGACTGCGATCTCGCACCGGCGGATGCGCGCCGCTCTCTCGCTCCAGGGCTCGCCAGGCTCGCCCAGACGCCGCTAGTGGATGGCCTTCGCGGCCTGTTCCTTGGCGGCCATGAACCGACCATCGAGCTCGGCGCTGGCTTCTTTACCGAGCGCGTCCTCCGCCCGCGGGAAGAACTCGTTCTCTTCCTCGGTGGCGTGGTGCTCGACGAGGTTCTTCAGCCGCCCGACGAGCTGGCTCCAGCGGGGCGAGTCGAACCCGGCCGCGTCGACCTCGCGGATCGCGGCCTCCAGCGCCGGCACCTCGTCGTTGTGATGCCGCGGGATGTCGCTGACGGCAGCGTTCTGCTTGAGCGCCGGGTACACGACGTTGAGCTCGGCGCGCTCGTGAGAGAGCAGCTCGCGACGGATCGTCTGCCACAAGTCTTCCCGCTTCTTCGGGTCGTCCACGCCCTCGGCGCGCTTCAACAGCACGGCGGCCTCGTGGTGCTGCTCGGCCAGCGTGTTGAAGACGCCGGTCAGTCCCTTGGCGCGCGCGCCCACCGCGGCCACTTTGCCTGCGCCCTTTGCTGCCATTTTTTCGATCGGATTCGGCATGGTGATGCTCCTTTCCTTGGGTCTGCGCTGCAGTGCATCCTGCGTGCCGCCGCAGACCCCTCCGGGGTTCCCTGCCTGCGCCGCGCCGAATTGCCGCGAATCGGCCGAGCACGCCCCCATGTCCCGGGACGCGATCGCCCCGAGCGAGGCCGAGTGGGTCGCGGCAGGCTCCATTGGCAGTGTGGCGTCAGACCAGAATCACAAAAGGACCCGGTCTCGCGCGCGCGACCGTTGTCATCCCCGTCGTGTCGAGATGCGCCGATCGCACACTGGGCGCCGGCGCAAGAGCGACCGACGTCCGTCAGCCTCGAGGCGAGGGGCGCTCGCTCCTCGCCACCAGCGCTCCCGCCGTGCCCGCCGGCTCTCGGTACCAGGCAAAGTCCCTCCGTCGTCCTCGAGGGGCGGTCTCGCGATCTCGAGGAGCCCTCGAGCTGGCGCGTACGCGCCGGCGTGACGCCTGGAGGCCGCCCTGTGTAGGTGTGGCACCGAACGGTGTGGCGAGGTATCGCGCCGATCCCCACGACGATCGGCTACGCCGAGCGGCGACGCCGTTGCATACTCATCGAGTGAAACAACGGTCGGTGCCTCGGGTCACGTTCGAGCGGACCGCCTCGATGGCCTTCGCTGTCGTAGCTCTGATCAGCGGCCAGGCGCGAGCGTCGGAGCTCTTGGCGGCGAACGGCATCACCGGCGCGGGGACGCGCTCGGATGATGCTGGAAGAGCCTGGGCAGAGCTGGGTTTCTCGGCTCGCGACGAAGAGGCGGTGGCGTGGACACACCTCGGGCTCGGGCTGAGGCCCGCCCGCTGGCTCGAGGTCGAAGCGCAGCTGCCCGTCGGCTACACGCTCATCGAACGCGAGTACACCAACGTATCGAGTGGCGACGGGGACGGCGACTCTCCAGTATGGCTCGGTAACCCGTACATCGGCGCCAACCTGCTCGCCCTGGACGAGCCGGGTCTGAGGTGGCGCTTCGGGGCGGGCTTTACGTTGCCGTTGACGGGGGTCGAGCAGTCCGACAGCGACGTACGGCTCCTGCCCCTTCAGGCGGCCGGCAACCAGGATCCACACCTTTGGCGACCTGGCGGCGTCTCCATCGTCGGCCGAGGGCGCCTCGAGGTCGACACCCGTCCGGTGACCCTCTCGTTCGATCTCGCCAGCGTCGTCATGCTGCGGGTCTGGGACTATGGGATCTACCCGTCGGAGCGAACGACGGTGCTCTACCTACAACCCGCCGTCGAGGTTCTCGGTCACGTCAGCGCCGACACGCTGGTCGGAGCGAGGCTCCCCCTGATCTGGGGTACCCTCGACGAGGAATTCAGCCTCTCCATCGTGCCCTTCCTGCGGCAGGCTCTCGGCGCGTCGCTCTTCGCCGAGGCGATCTTCACGCTCAACGTGGTCGGTCCCGAAGGCATCGGCCCGTCCTCGGACGGGCCGATCTGGGGTATGCAGCTCGGGCTGGGCGCTTCCTTCTAGGCGCGAGCCAGGCCGTTACTGGCAGACGAACGTGGTGGCACTCCAGCTCGACTTGGCGAAGGTGCTGGTGACGCCGTTGCAGGAGCAGCAGGCGCCGGCGACGCTGGTGCTGCTGATCGCTCTCGTGAACCGAAGCAAAGCGCACGCAGCCGGTGACCATGCTCTTTAGAAAGATGGTCGAACTCGAGGACCGTCCGAATGGTGGCTGCTTCGAATATCGTTCGAGCGCGCTGCGCGTGCCCGGAGTCCAGCACGACGAGATTGCCGGCACTGGGCCCGGGCACGCACGACTCCTAGCCGTGCCCGGGGACAGGCGCACCCGCAGGAATCGAGGCAGCGTGCTCAGAACAACGGTGTGCAACTGCCGACGACTCCCTCCAGCTCGTGCCCAGGCGGGTTGGAGGCAAAGGCTCGAGCGTCTACCCGCATCAAGAGAATGAGTTCGCTGACCCGACGCTCCTCGGTCTCGCTGATACCGTTGCCGGAAGATGCACGCAGCGCTGCCAGTGGCGAGAAGTCGACCGAGAGCTGGGAGAAGGCTGACAACCCCACCGGATCGCGTCCCAGCAGCAGGCCGTCGTTGGCAAACCTCTGGAACCTCTGGAACGCGACCTCGTCCCGTGAGTACAGAAGCGAGATGCCGGATGCGAGTGCGCTCGGCAGCGCCATCTCCACATCAAAGGCGCCGGTCGCGGTCACGAAGCTCTGCACGGAACGGGCCCGTGCCTCTAGCGTTCGGCCACTTTGTGACAAGAGCTCGAGCCCGTCGTCCTCGGACGGGTTGGTGAAGAGCAAGCTCCATTGCTGCACCACCGGTGTGGCGAGGCGACAGGAGAGCGTGGCCTGTCCGCCAGACGAGCGATAGACGTCGGCGGGCTCGATCCCAAAGTCGACGAGGGCGGGTGCGCGCACGCACTGGGGCTGCGGCTCGGTCACCTGGCAGCGGGTGCCGGGCAGAGTACTGCAATCGGCGTCGCTCGCGCAGGGCATCTCGGGCACGGGCTCGTTCCGGCGCAGGGCAGCCTCGATCGCGTTCCAGACGGCAAACGAGCGCGCCTCACTGGCCTGAGGAAAGCCGCTGCTGGAGTCGGTGCAGCCGCTGCAGCCGGTGCCCCACTGGGCAGGCCGCTGGAAGCTGACGCCCACGATGGGTTGCTCGGGGGGGTTCGGCAGATGCGGGATGGGATCGGTTGCATAGGCGTTGCGCAGGCGAGAGATCAACCGCTCGACCTCATCCACCAGCGTGACTGGATCGGTCTCCGGCACGATGCTGGCGAGTTCCAGCGCGTCTTGCTGAAAGGCGGACCCGTCTCGTGCAACTTCGAGCACGTCGGGATGCCAGAGCTCCAGGAGCGGCAGCAAGGTCTGCGTGGTGCTGTCGACGAGGCCTCGAACCGACTGAAGCAAGCCCCGCTCGCTAGCACCGTTGCGCAGCTCGCCCGGGCTGCTCAGCCCCCATACGGTGGAGAGGGTGGCGAGACGGGCGCTGTCTCGCTGGAGCTCCAGGTCGCGCAGTAGTGTGCCCGCCTCCAGCGTCGTGTCCTGGGCGGCCCGCTCCAGACCCCGACGCCCCACGGCCACATCGATGGCCGCGATCTCGCGCGCTAGATAAGCGTCGATCAGGTCCCTCAGCACGCTGGGCAGGGTGGCCAGCTCGACCCCCGCGTTCGACTCCAGCTCCAGAAGTGCTTCGGCCCGCACCAGGCTGAGCTGAGTGGATAGCACGCGACCCTGCTGCAGAAACTCACCGCGACGGGTCCGGATCGTCTCGGTGACGAGGCGGAGGGCGTCGATGGTGCGCGCGGCAACCTCGGTACTGGGTGTGGCTGCGCGCACGTTCACGGTGACGCCGTGAGGGTCATCGGCAGGGCTGAGCTGCTGGCAATCGTCGTCACTTGCAACCCAGTGGTCATTGACCACGAAATACAGGTCCGCGTCCGTGTTCACCACAAAGGCCGTGCCGGGGCGTTGCACGAGGTGCACGGCCTGGATCCGGCTGGTGTTGGTCTCGCCGCGCGGCAGCTCCACGAGCAACAGGGCCCCGGCGGGGAGCGCGGGGAAAGGGGTATCGCGCAAGCGCAGGCCTCCGTGGAAGCTGACAGAGTCCGACTGACTGGCGCGGCTCGAGTCCTCCACCGGATCCATCTCGTCGAGGAAGCCCCCGACCAGCGCCCCCACCGTTCTGTCAATCACGCCCAGGAAGCCCTTGACGAGGCCGCGGTCCTTGAAGTCCTCGTCTCGATCTTGCACGCGAGCACTCGAGGACTGGCGCACGAGCTGGAAGCCCTCCGGCCCTATCGTCGTGCCAGGCTCCGGGACCAGCGAGAGCGGCAGTTCGCTATCGTCATCGCCAATCAGCGGAATCAGCGCGGAGAAGCCTTCGAAGTAGCTGCGCTCCGAGCTGGAGCCGTGGCGACTCAGAGAGCAGAGTGGCGAGTACTCCCCGGTCGCTTCCACCAGCACCTGCTGATTGGCTGCCACGGGGATGGTGGTCAGCCCACTGCTACCCGGTTCGACGTCGCTCGCCGCGAAGCCGCTGATGTGCCCCGGCTGGCGCTCCGCCTGCACGGAGGAGCTGCCATGGTGGCCGCGTACGACGAAGCGGCGCGTGTCACCCACGCGCAGGAATGCACCCGTATCCAGAGCGCCCTGAATGTCCGCGACGCGGTCGGCGGTCTTGCCCAGGCCCCTGTCCAGGGCCAACAGCGATGCCGACAGACCCAGCGCGTCCGAGTTCAAGCGCCCGAGCGTGGTGTCGAGCTGCTGCAAGCGTTGCTGCACCGCCAGACGTGAGCGCTCGGCGCTGGTGCCCTGGAGAGCTTCTGCGATGGCTGCGCGCCGAGCCGCTTGAAGAAGACCGACCTCGTCGGCAAAGGCTGCCGTGGCCTGATCCAGTGCGTCCAGCGTTGCACGGCGCCCCTCCGCACTGACGTTGGCAGCGACACGAGGGGGGCTTTGCAGCGTCAGCAGTCCCGTTGCTTCATAGCCGCGTGCGCGCTCGCCGGCGGCGCGCATTACCGCGACCAGCCGCAGCGCGGAGGGGGACGTGGTGTCGGGGCTCACGAGACCGGGCGCTGATGGCGCTGCCGCACTGCTGGATGCGCCGAGCGCCGCCTGCAACGCGGGCTGATTGGCAGCGATCGCTTGCAGTGGCGCGCGCCACGGCGCGCTCGCCGGTAGCTGCGTGAGCACGTCGGCCAGCGTCTCGCGGCCGGCGGCTGTGTCCACGCTGCGGTCGAGGGCAGCGAGAGCGCGCCACAGTGTGCTGAGCGGTGTGCTCGAGAATCCGGCCGTCAACGCCCCTGGCCCGCAACCGGCGGCCCGGCAGGCCAGATCGTGAAACGGCTCGGAACTCTCCAGGCGGCGCATGAGCCCTACCAGGGCGTCACCCGTGAGCCGGAGCAGCACGTCGCCGCTCGTCGCCGACTGCTGCAACGTCATGTCGGGCAAGATCTCCACGGTGGCGGAGCGCACGGAAGGGATCATCGTACCACTCACTCGGTGCACGGCGTGCAGCACGTCGCGATCGAGCCGAGCGGCGCGGGCAGAGGCCAGCGCCAGCGCCAGGCCGACGTCCGCGTCCGACGCGCTGCTGTTGGCGACCAACGCCTCCAAGTCGAGCGTTACGCGACGCGCGCGCTGCAGCGCACCCCAGAACGCATCAAGCATGTCTTCAAGCGCGGCCAGTGCATTGGCCTCCAGGGTGGCAGGATCCCCCTCGGACAGACTGGCGCGCTCTGCAGCATACCAGCGGTCGATCAGCGCGACCGTCCGGTCGAGCTCGGGATACTGCTCCGCGGCAGGTCCATCGGGTTCGCCCAGGGAGCCGCGGTCCACCAGCGCCTGGAAGCTACCGCGCAGCACTCCCGCCACGCCGGCTCGAGCACGCTGGCTGAAGTCCACGTCGACGCAGGTATTTTCAGGACCGGCAAAGGTGCGGGCGTCGTGCACACGTTCGAGCAGGCCGACGCAGCGCTCGCCGAGGACCCACGCCACGCTTGCGGGCACCGCGCCTGTTTCTACACCCGCCAGGCGCTCGCAGGCGACCAGATCACGCTCCAGCGCGGTCAGGCTGTTTGCCGGGCACACGGTGAACCCTTCGTCGGCGTCAGGACTGATGCTGAGCGCTTCCTCCATTGCAGGCTCACAGCCGAGCGGGCTTTGCCGCCGCTCGCTGCTGAAGGTCTCCCACGCACTGTTGCGCTGGGCAGCCGTCAGCGCGTCGCCGGCCAGTGTGAGCAACACACGTATGCGCGCGTCGATCTGTGCCATGTGCTCGGGCTCGCTCGAGCTGCGCTGGCTCTCCAGGCAAGCGAACTTCGCACGCGCCTCCTCCGGCGTCCCAATGGCCAGAGTATCGCAGGTATCACATGCCGGCGGGGGGGTGTCCGCGAGGTAGGGCGCCTGTTCTTTCAGCGCATCGAGCGAAAGCCCCGTACCGGAGTGTTGCTCGCCGCTCGTGCCGCATGCGCTCGAAGTGCATTGCGACTGCTCGCAACCGCAGACGGGGCCTTGCCCGGTGGCGGGAATCGGATACTGAAACGTGACCGAGCACTCCCTGACCACGTCATACTTGTCGTCTTCGAGAAAACCGGGACTATAGGGCTCCACGCTGATCCCATATTCGTCCTGCGCAGCCACGCTCACCTGGCCCCGAAACGGCTCTGGCACTCCGTCTTGCACCGAGCTCAGAGCAGCCTGGATGGCCTCCGCCTCCTCCTCGCAAGCATTGAAGCAGCCTCTGCTCCTGCACGTCTTGATCCGATGTCGAAAGGTCGCGACCTCTGTCGCCGAGGCTGCGGTCCCAAAGCCCCAGTCCGTACACGTCTGCCAGGTTGAGCAGCTGGGCTGATCGAGACAGGTGCTCTCGGTCACGGCGCCTTCGATGAGGCACGTGGACCACTCCTGATAGTGCCACGCTCCAGCGCACGAGGCTTGCACCAAATCGGACGCGCCGCAGCTCGGGGACGGCGAAGCCGACTCGAGCTCGTGAGCACTGGTGGCGTGCTCCTCGGAAGGCGGTGCTCCACAGCCACCTGCGCTGACAGCGAGGACGAGCGGGATGGGCCAGCAGCCGTGACGCTGGTGCGAGCCCGGCGCCGATGCGGAGGACGATCGAAGCCGTGTGCGTTTGATTCCGTAGCTCATGATGTACTTTCCTGGGCAGAGCGCGCCTTGCAGACTGGCAGGGCGCGGGGTGGTGGGTCTCGAGAAGGCAGACCTCGGCTGCAGCGAGCGTGAGGCGGCGCTTCCGCGCGCTGCCTGCTGGCAGCCGAGGTCGATGGGCGGGGGAGCTATGAGAGCGTTGAGCGTCGTGCTCGTGCCGCCGCCCCCGGGCAGCCCCCGCACCGGCGGGGCAGCGCGTCCGCGGGGCTAGCAGCCCGTGCCGATGTCAGCGGAGGGGCAGAGCGGATCGAACACCGGCGGCTCAAAGCCTGGTGTGTTCAGCCCGTCGAGCAGATGCGGGAGCGAGTCCCAAAAGTCGGTCGACGGTGCATCGCTCGGTGGAGTCACCGTCCAAGGGTCGGTGGCCACGCTCGTTCCCGGGACGTCCGTGGACTCACCAAAGATGTACTCGTCGATGGGCTCAAAGCTCCACTCCATGCCCGATTCGCTCGAGCCGCCGACGCCCTCGGCAGCGCCGAAGGAGCTATCACCAAACATCACATCGTCGCCGGCGCCGCCGAGCAATGTGTCGTAGCCATCGCCACCGAAGTCATCGGCACTGGACATGGGGATTTCGTCGTACGGAACGAATTTCAGATCGTACGCCGGCGAACCGTCCGGGTGAGGGATCTGCACATCGTCCGTGAACCAGCCGAAGCCCGGTACGAAAGCCGAGCTTCCCTCGGGAAAGTTGTACTCGCCATTCTTGGGGAACTCCGTGAGCTGGCCGTCAGTCCCCCACAGCTCCAGCGGTCCGGGCAAGCGATCGCTGGGTGGGTTGAACTCCTGGGCGACGGCATCGACCATGCCAAACCGCACGAGCAGCATGCTCGCGAGCATGGTCTGGGCTGCTCGGCGGCGTGCGGCGAGCGCGAGCTGCAGCAGGCGGGGCGCAGAGAACGCGGAGCGATCGTCGAGCGGCCGCGCGTGCGCGGCTGAACGGGTCCTGGATGACTGCATGGGGCGATCCTTTCGATGGGGGAGCCCGGCGCGCTCGCATCAGTTGC
>Ga0315910_10001325_pt1 | contig 22933 bp, 21 predicted proteins | sample EdamamesoilMG_FD_204470 | JGI IMG/M metagenome (GOLD analysis project Ga0315910, IMG submission 204470) | Garden soil microbial communities collected in Santa Monica, California, United States - Edamame soil | ecosystem: Environmental > Terrestrial > Soil > Garden | place: USA: California... | reverse complement strand
TCGGCAAGAAAGGCGTCAAGCGGCTCTATGGCGACTGGATCCAGGGGCGCTTTACCGGCGGCAAGCCAGGTCCGGTCGACGGGTTGCTGCTCGACCATTTCCAGATGCAGGACATCATCACCGTCTCCCTCGACCGCAAGACTGCCAAGGGCCGCTTCCACGGCATATTGCTGGGCGGCTGGCACGATGATTTCCAGGACACCCGCGAGGAGATCATGCCGCAGCAATTCATGGAAGCGGGGATCTACGAGAACGATTATATCCGCGAGGACGGCGTCTGGAAGATCAAGCGGCTCGATTACATGATGCAGTGGCAGGGCAATTACGAGGAAGGCTGGGCGCACACCACCAGCCACCTCCAGCCCGCGGCGAAGACCTGGCCCGAGGACCCGCTCGGCCCCGACCGGCTGCTGACCGCCGAGCACCACCGCAAGACCTGGCCTTACCGCCAGGACGTTCCGATGCATTTCGCCCATCCCAAGTTCGGAGCGATGCTGGCGGGACAGGAAAGCAAGTGAAGCCGCAGCCGGGGGTGTTGCCGTGGGACACGGACGCCCCCCCTTTCGATCCGCGAGACATTGGCAACCGCACAGCACTCTCGACACGGGAGGTGGCCGAGCGGTTCATCCAGCTGTTCTATGTCGAGGACAACCCGACCGACGCGTTCATGTGCTGGATGCATCCCGACTATATCCAGCATAATCCCAATGCCCCGACCGGGCGGGACGCCACCCTCGAAGTCCTTGCCGCAGCGGTCGCGAACAATCCGGAACTGAGCCACGACATGAAGCGCGTGATCCACGGCGAGGTGAAGGATGGGGAAGGCCTCGTCACGGTGCACCACCATTTCCGCCGCAAGCTGGACGAGCGCGGCTGGGCGGTGGTTGATATCTTGCGGATCAGGGACGGCTATATCGTCGAGCACTGGGACGTGATGCAGGAAATCCCCGAAACCGCGAAGAACGATAACGGGATGTTCTGATGCTGTCCGACCGCGAAGTGGCCGAGCGTTTCATCGAAGTGTTCTACAACCAAAACCGGCTGACCGACGCTTTTGCCGAGTGGGTCCATCCCGACTACATCCAGCACGATCCCAATTCGGCCACCGGGCGCGACGGGACGATTGAGGTGTTGGCGCGGCACATGGAAGCCAACCCCGAGATGACTCATGACGTCAAGCGGGTGATCCACGGCGAGAACGGAATGGTGGTCGTCCACTATCATTTCCGCCGAAAACCCGAGGATCGCGGGCTGGCGGTGGTCGATATATTCCGGATCAAGGACGGCCTGCTCGTCGAACATTGGGACGTGATGCAGCCGGTGCCGGAGAGCGCCAAAAACGACAACGGAATGTTCTAGGAGAACCGAATGCCGCTGCTGCCGGATGGAAGCGAAAAGGGCCTCAAGGGCCATTTCAAGGAGGATTTCAGCCACCGTACGCGGATCGGACTTGCCCCGCGCGCCGGGCATATCGACCGCGATGCACCGTTCAAGCGGATCGCGACCGAAGAGGCATGGACTTTCCCCGCTCTGGTCAAGGCCCAGGTCGAATACCTTGAATCGGGCGACGCCCCGGCAGACGATTCCCTCAAGATGGCGGGCATGTTCTCGAAGATGCCCAGCCTGCAGGAAATGCTGCAGGACATCGGCGACCTGCGCATCGCGCACATGGACGAATACGGGATCGACCGGCAGCTGCTCCTCCTAACCGCGCCCGGGGTGCAGGTGGTCCGCCCGGGCGAGGGCACCGCGCTCGCCCTTGAGGCCAACGACATCGCCGCCGAAGCCTGCCGCAAATATCCCGACCGCTTTTCCGCCTGCGCCGCCTTCGATCCGCGCGACGTCAAGGGATCGGTCAAAGAACTGGAGCGCGCAGCGAGCGAGCTCAAGCTCAACGGCGCGGTGCTCAACTCACACTTCCAGGGGCATTATATCGACGAGCTGGAGTATTTCCCGATCCTCGAGGCGCTCGAAGCTAACGACCTTGCGCTCTACATCCACCCGACTGCGCCGTTCAATGCGCCGCATTACGAGGAGCGCGGCTTCTTCGGCGCGCTGGCCGGGTTCCCGCACGATGTCTGGCTGCACACGATGGGGATCATCTTCTCGGGCGCGTTCGATCGTTTTCCCAAGCTCCGGCTCGTCATCGGGCACATGGGCGAATGCCTGCCGCTCCAGCTCTACCGCTTCGACTGGATGCAGGGCAATGCCGATGCCCGCGCGCATCTGCGCGGCGGAAAGCAGGTCAAGTTGCAGCACCCGGTGAGCCATTATTTCCGCAACAACATCTGGATCACCACCAGCGGCGTGGCGTGGGAGCCGGCGATCAAGTTCTGCATGGAAGTGCTCGGCCCCGAGCGGGTGCTCTACGCGATGGATTACCCCTACCAGCAGAGCTACGACGAAGTTGCGGCCTACGACCGGATGCAGCTCTCCCCCGAGCACAAGAAGATGCTGATGGAGGAAAACGCCCGGCGCGTGTTCAACCTTCCCGCCTGAACGGCCCGGCAGGCGTTCAGCCTGCCTTCTTGAACGGGATGTCGAGCGTGGTCCGTGTGCACGCGCGCCACAGATATTCGAGCGGGCCGTAGCGGTAGTGGCGATACCACAGCGCCGCGAGCCAGGCTTGCAGCGCGAAGGCGACAATTCCGGCAATCGTCATTTCGGCATTGCTGAAATCATCCCACCAGCCGAACCCGTAGCCATAGAGCAAGGGCGCCGCGACCACCGACTGGACGATATAGAGCGTCAGCGTCATCCGCCCAGGCGCGGCGAGCCAGGCCAGCAGCTTGCGGAACGGGGTAAGCCAGAGCAGCACGAAGGCGGCGACCTGGAAACCCATCGCTGTCAGCGAGCGCCACTGGCCGGTGAGCCATTCGGCGCTCTGCAACGTCGGTCCCGGCTCGAGCATCATCGGCTCAAGGCGAACCACGAGATACCAGAGGATGGCAGATCCCACGAGCACGCCGAACCACAGCCGCGCGTGCTGCCGCGCCTCGCCGAACCAGCCGCGCCGGTGAGCCACCATGCCTACGAGGAACAGCCCGGCGATCTCCACCACCCGCCCGGTTTCGAGATAGAATGACCATTTGCCGATTGTACCCGGGCCGAGATTGTCGAGCGCCACTGCCGCGAAACTGCCTTCGGCGAGCGTCGGCAGGCTGCCCCAGGTAAAATAGAGCGGTTGCGCCAACGCCCAGGCCTGCCCTTCGCCTGCCGCCCACCAGCGCAGCCACAGCGGCAGCTGGACGAAGGCCAGCGCGGCCAGCACCAGCAGCACGCGATCCGATTTGACCTTGTCGAACGGGATCAGCAGCAGGCCGACGATCGCCAGCACCTGCAAGATGTCGCCGCGGTAGAAGACGACATGCAGCGTGCCGAAACCCACCAGCAGCACCAGCCGCCAGACGAAGCGCCAGGTGAAATCCCCGCCGCGCGCACGCTCATTGGCCATGATCGTGGCGAAGCCGAAGCCGAACAACAGCGCGAAGATCGCAAACGCCTTGCCCGCGAACAGGCCGAACACCGTATCGTGCCAGGCATCGAATTGCGGGGCGAGCCAGAACACCTCGAAGCGTTCGACACAATGGACGAGGAACAGGCCGAGCAGCGCATAGCCGCGCAAGGCATCGACCAGATCGATACGGTTGTTCAAATTGCCGCCCCTATTTTTGGGGTGTCGTATCAGCCCCAGACCTCTTGCGCTACCTCTACCACCAGTCCGATCTTGTCTGACTGCTGTTGCACCGAAATGTCGTTGCCGTGGACCGTCGAGGCGAAACCGCATTGCGGCGAGAGCGCGAGCTGGTCGAGCGAAGTGAACTTCAGCGCCTCATCGATCCGGCGCCTGATCTCGTCACCGGTCTCAAGCTCGCCGAGCTTGGTGGTGACGAGGCCGAGCACCACCACCTTGCCCTTGGGCAGGAACCGCAACGGCGCGAAATCGCCCGATCTTGCATCGTCGTATTCGAGGAAGAAGGCGTCGATATCGAGTTCGTTGAACATGATCTCGGCGACCGGCTCATAGCCGCCCTCTGCCGCCCAGCTCGAGCGGAAATTGCCGCGGCACAGATGGATCGCGCGCAGCATGTCGGCCGGGGCCGAGGCGAAGCTGTCGTTGATCAGCTTCGCATATTGCCGCGTGGTCGCGTCGGGATCGAGCCCACGCTTTACTGCATCGGCGCGCTGGTCGTCGTCGCAGAGATAGGCGAGGTTGGTATCGTCGAGCTGGATATAGCGGCACCCGGCGGCGGCAAGGCTGTCGATTTCAGCGCGATAGGCTGCTGCGACATCGGCATAGAACTCGTCCATCGTCGGATAGATGGCCTCGGGAATGCCCGAACGCCCGGCGCGGAAGTGCAGCATCGATGGGCTCGGGATCGCGACCTTGGGCGTCTCGGTCGTGTGCGAAGCGAGGAACAGGTAGTCGGCCAGCTGGATCGGCTTCACATGCTCGATCTTGCCCGTCACCACCATCACCGGCGGGGCGAAGTGGACGTCGACACCGGCATCGTTCTTGAACGCCTTCTTGAGCCCGCCGCGCTCTTCGACACCCGCCAGCTGGAGCAGGAAATCCGTGTGGAAGAAAAAGCGCCGGAACTCGCCATCGGTGATCGCCTTGAGGCCGAGGCCTTCCTGCCATGTCACCAGCTCGGCGATCGCCTCGTCCTCGATTGCACGCAGGGCGGCATAATCGATATTGTCGGCGGTGCGGTGCTGGCGCGCTTCGATCACTTCGCGCGGACGCAGGAAGGAGCCGACATGGTCGGCACGGGACGGCAATTGGCGAGTCATCGTCAAGATCCTGAAATATCTGTGTGATTGGCCAGGGTCTTAACGCGGGCTCGCGCTCGTCCGACACCCTCCCTCTAGCCATGGTGCACCTGCGAAGCAACGGGAAATCGCCCGCTTGACCGGACTCGCCGGCAAACCGTAAGCACCGCATACAAATCGGCGCCGGGACAGGCGCATGGGAGATACGGATGCGTCTCGCTCTGCTCGCGGCAGTGGTCGCCTCGCTCGCGCTGGCGGGCTGCAATTCGGCGCCCGAGGCTTCGCCCCTGCCGTCCGAAGGCGTGACCGACGCGATGATCACCGACCCGCCCGACGGCGAGTGGCTCACTTACGGCCGCGACTATCGCGAGCAGCGCTTCTCCCCGCTCGATGCCGTCAATGCGGAGAATGTCGGCACTCTCGGCTTGGCCTGGTCGGCCGATTTCGAGACCGCGCGCGGCCAGGAAGCGACCCCGCTGATGCATGACGGGGTGCTCTACGTCTCGACCGCGTGGAGCATGGTCAAGGCCTACGATGCGAAGACCGGCGCGCTCAAATGGGCATACGATCCCGAAGTGCCGCGCAAGACGCTGGCGGTCGCCTGCTGCGATGCGGTCAACCGCGGGGTCGCGCTCTATGGCGACAAGGTCTATGTCGCGACGCTCGACGGGCGGCTGGTGGCGCTCGACCATGCCACCGGCAAGGTCGCGTGGTCGAAGGACGTGGTTCCCGACAAGGCGAACTACACCATCACCGGCGCCCCGCGGGTCGCCATGGGCAAGGTGTTCATCGGCTCGGGCGGCGCAGAATACCGCGCGCGCGGCTTCATCGCCGCGTTCGACTGGGCAACCGGAGAGGAGATGTGGCGCTTCCACACCGTCCCCGGCAACCCCGAGGACGGTTTCGAGAACGAGGCGATGGAGAAGGCCGCCACGACCTGGGGCGGCAAGTGGTGGGAACTCGGCGGTGGCGGCACCGTGTGGGATTCGATCACCTACGATCCCAAGACCAACCTCGTCCTGTTCGGCACCGCCAATGCCGAACCGTGGAACCCCGCCGCCAACGACCGCGGCAATATCGGCAAGGCAGGCGAGTACGGCGACAATCTCTACACCTCCTCGATCGTCGCGGTGAACGCCGATACCGGCGAATATGCCTGGCACTTCCAGCAGACCCCCGAGGACCGCTGGGATTACGATTCCAACGCCCAGATCATGCTCGCCGATATCGAGATCGGCGGGAGGATACGCCATGTCGCGCTGCACGCGCCCAAGAACGGCTTTTTCTACGTGCTCGACGCGGCGACCGGCGAGTTCCTTTCGGGCACGCCATGGGTCGAGATCAACTGGGCCGACGGGCTCGATCCCAAGACCGGTCGGCCCGCGATCAGGCCCGAAGCGCGCTACGAGATCACCGGCCAGCTATGGGTTTCGCTGCCCGGGGCGGGTGGCGCGCATAGCTGGCACCCCAAGAGCTATTCGCCGCAGACCGGGCTCGTTTACATCCCCGCCAACCTCGCCGGCTTCCCCTATTTCGCCGAGGATGACTGGCAGGCCTCGGAAATCGGCTTCCAGACCGGGATCGACACGTCCAAGACCGCAATGCCGGCCGACAAGGCCTTCCGCCAGGCCAATCTCGACGCGACCACTGGCGCGCTGGTCGCGTGGGACCCCCGGGCGAAAAAGGAGGCGTGGCGGGTGCCTTACAAGGGCCCGTGGAACGGCGGCACGCTGGCGACCGCGGGCAACCTCGTGTTCCAGGGCACCGCGACCGAGGAATTCGTCGCCTATGCCGCCGATACCGGTCGCAAATTGTGGAGCTTCCCGACCCAGACCGGAGTGATCGCCGCGCCGATGACCTATGCGATCGACGGCGAGCAATATGTCGCGATCGTCGTCGGCTGGGGCGGGGTGTGGGACATCGCACCTGGCGTGCTCACCGCCAAATCGGGCCGCCCGCGCAACATCAGCCGCATCCTCGTGTTCAAGCTCGGCGGCGCGGCGCAGTTGGCCGATCCGCCGCCGCTCAACGAGCTGGTGCTCGATCCGCCGCCCTTCACCGGGACCGACGCCCAGCTCGCCACCGGCGGCCGGCTCTACCAGCGCTATTGCTCGATCTGCCACGGCGATGCGGCAGTGGCGGGCGCGCTCAACCCCGACCTCCGCCATTCGGGCGCGCTCGGCGATGCCGCGACGATCAAGGCGGTGGTCGTCGATGGCGCGCTGGAGCACAACGGCATGGTCTCCTTCGCCAAGGCGGTGACGCCCGCCGATGCCGAAGCGATCCGCCAATACGTCATCAAGCGCGCCAACGAGGACAAGGAGCTTGGGACGTGAGGCAGCTTTTTGGATTCGACAGCGCAGGCGCGCCGATTATAACGAGCGTTACTGATTTCACCTAAGCGATGGGCAGACTTCCGCCCATTTGCTAGTCTGGACACATAGAGATTCGGATTCGGGAAAGGACCTGAAATGAACGAGATGACCACCATCGACCGCACCCAGCGGGAATATTCCGCCGCCGCGAAGGAATTCCTCGCGCGCAAGCCGCAGCTGTTCATCAATGGCGAGTGGGTCGATTCCTCGCACGACAAATTGCTCGAGGTCGAAGACCCGTCCTCGGGCAAGATCGTAGGCCACATCGTCGACGCCTCGGACAAGGACGTTGATCGCGCCGTCGCCGCCGCCAAGGCCGCGTTCGACGACAACCGCTGGTACGGCCTCCCGCCGATGGTGCGCGAGCGTACGATGATCCGCTGGGCCGAGCTGCTCGAGCGCGATGCCGATCTCTTCGCCGAGCTCGAAGCGATCGACAACGGCAAGCCCAAGGGCATGGCCGGCGCAGTCGACGTGCCCGGCGCGATCAGCCAGATCCGCTTCATGGCCGGTTGGGTCTGTAAGACCGGCGGGCAGGTGATCCAACCCTACACCATGCCGACCGGCACCGTGTTCAGCTACACCGTCAAGGAGCCGATCGGGGTCTGCGCCCAGATCGTGCCGTGGAACTTCCCGCTGCTGATGGCCTGCCTCAAGATCGCCCCGGCGGTCGCCGCGGGCTGCTGCACCGTGCTCAAGCCGGCCGAGCAGACTTCGCTGACCGCGCTCAAATTGGCCGACCTGATCCAGGAAGCGGGCTTCCCGGCGGGCGTGATCAACATCATCACCGGCAACGGCCACACCGCGGGCGACCGCATGGTCAAGCACCCCGACGTCAACAAGATCGCCTTCACCGGCTCGACCGAGATCGGCAAGGTGATCAACAAGAACGCCACCGACACGCTCAAGCGCGTCACGCTCGAACTGGGCGGCAAGAGCCCGGTGGTGGTGATGCCCGACGTCGATGTCGCGGCGACCGCCCCGGGCGTCGCCGGCGCGATCTTCTTCAATTCGGGCCAGGTCTGCATCGCCGGATCGCGCCTGTTCGCGCACAAGAAAGTGTTCGACCAGGTGCTCGAAGGGATGACCCAGACCGCCGACTTCTGGGCCCCGCGCGCCTCGCTCGATCCCGCTGCCCACATGGGTCCGCTGGTCTCGAAGGAGCAATACGACAAGGTCATGGGCTATATCGACGCCGGCAAGCGTGACGGCGCATCGGTAGTGATGGGCGGCGACAGCCCGGGCGGCTATTACGTCAACCCGACCATCCTGGCCGACGTCAACCCGCAGATGAGCGTGGTGCGCGAGGAAATCTTCGGACCCGTAGTGGTTGCCCAGCGCTTCGAGGATCTCGAGGAAGTCGCCAAGGCCGCCAACGACACCGCCTATGGCCTCGGCGCCGGGGTGTGGACCAAGGACGTCTCGGCGATGCATCGCCTTGCCTCGAAGATCAAATCGGGCACCGTGTGGGGCAATTGCCACGCGGCCATCGACACCGCACTGCCGTTCGGCGGCTACAAGGAATCGGGCCTTGGCCGCGAACAGGGCCAGGCCGGGTTCGAATGCTACACGGAGACCAAGACGGTCATCATCCAGCTCTGACCTGATTGGAAAATTCTTGCGGGCCCACCCCTTGCGGTGCAGGGGGTGGGCCGACGCATTTCCGGGGGAATTGAAGAGTGCCCGTCGACCTAACGAAAATCCGCGCGATCGACGTGCACGTCCACGCCGAAGTCTCGTGCCACGATCCCGAAGACCCGGTGATGGGCCAGTTCTTCGATGCCGCGAGCGCCTATTTCAAGGCCCCGCGCGAACGGCCCAAGATGCCCGAGATCATCGATCTCTACCGCGAAAGCCAGATCGCCTTCTGCATGTTCACGGTCGATTGCGAGAGCGGCATGGGCGCGAAGCGCGTCAGCAATTACGAAGTGGCCGAGCTGGCCAACAAGAACGACGACATCTGCATCCCGTTCGCCTCGATTGATCCGCACAAGGGCAAATACGGCGCCCGCGAAGCCCGCGACCTGGTCGAGAACCACGGGGTCAAGGGTTTCAAGTTCCACGGTATCGCCCAGAACTGCAGCCCCGGCGACCGGATGGGCTATCCGATCTACGAGGTGATCAACGAATACAAGCTGCCGGCGATCTTCCACACAGGCCATTCGGGGATGGGTACGGGAATGCCCGGCGGCGGCGGGATGCGATTGAAATACGGGCAGCCGATGCTGGTCGACGATGTCGCGGTCGATTTCCCCGACATGAAGATCATCCTCGCGCATCCGAGCTGGCCGTGGGTCGACGAGAGCCTGTCGATGGCGCTGCACAAGACCAACGTCTATATCGACCTCTCGGGCTGGAGCCCGAAATACTTCCCCAAACAGGTGGTCCAGTACGCCAACACCCAGCTCAAGCATAAGATGCTGTTCGGCACCGATTTCCCGCTGATCCACCCGGACAAGTGGATCGCCGCGGCGGCGGACGTCGGGTTCCGCGAGGAAGTGATGCCGGGGATCATGAAGGACAACGCCGCCAAGGTGCTGGGGCTGGCGTGAGCGGCGACCCGGAAGACATCCGCGGCTGGCAGCGCCTGTCACCCCGGGTCACGACCTCCGGGCGGATCGAGGACGGCGACCTTTCCCGCCTCGCCGAAATCGGCACCTGCCACGTTATCAACCTGGCGCTGGCCGATCATCCCGAGGCGCTCGCGGACGAGGCCGCAAAGCTCACCGCCGAAGGCATCGATTACACCCATATCCCGGTGCCGTTCGATGCGCCGGGCGAGGAGCATTATCGCGCCTTTGTCGAGGCGCTGACCGGCGGCGAAACCCCGGTCCACGTCCATTGCATCATGAACTGGCGGGTGTCCGCTTTCTTCTATCGCTTTCACCGCGAGCATGGGATGGAGGAACCGGCGGCCCGGGAGCTGATGCTCAAGCAATGGGACCCGGACACCAATGATCACCCGGCGGCCCCTGCCTGGGCGGAGTTCATCAAGGGAGGCAACGGCTGATGGATTTCACCGGCCAGCACATCGTCGTCACAGGGGGATCGAGCGGGATCGGGCTCGTCACCGCGAAGATGCTCGCCGCGCGCGGGGCCAAGGTATCGCTGATCGCGCGGCGATCCGAATTGCTCGACAAGGTTACCGGCGAGATCGGTGAGAATGCAGCGGGCTTTGCCGCCGATGTCGGCGACAAGGTCCTGCTCGATTTGGCGCTAGATGCTGCGGCGGGCTTTTTCGGGCCGATCACCGGCCTGTTCGCCAATGCCGGGCTGACCGGCGGCTTCACCCCTGCCGTGGCCTTCGACCCCGACGTGTTCGAGGAAACCATTCGGGTGAATTTGATCTCGGTGTTCTGGACGATCCAGAAGGTCTTGCCCGCGATGATCGAGGCGAAAAAGGGCGCGATCCTCGTCACCGGATCGATGGCCTCGAAGCGCGGCATGGCGATGAATCCGGCCTATGTCTCGTCGAAGCACGGCGTGCTCGGCCTGACCCGCGCAATCGCGGTCGAGATGGCCCCGCACAATGTCCGCGCAAACTGCATCATTCCCGGCTTCATCCGCACCGAGGCGCTCGACCGGATCCCGCCCGAGCAGAAGGGCAAGATCGAACAGCGCATCCCGATGCGCCACATGGGCAGCTGCGAAGAACTGGCCGAAGTGGCGTGCTTCCTGTTGAGCGACGCAGCCAGCCATGTGACCGGGGCGGACTGGGCGGTCGATGGCGGGGTGCTGGAGAGTATCGAGGTTTAGAACAAGAATATGGGAGAATGACGATGCGTGCATGGATGCTGCCCGCCGGGTCCGACGGTTTCGACAAGCTCTATCCGGAAACCCTGCCCGATCCCACGCCGGGCCCGGGCGAGGTGCTGATCGCGCCCAAGGCGTGGTCGATAAACTACCGCGATTTCGCGGTCGCCAGCGGGCACTATTTCGGGGGCATACTCAAGCAGCCGACGATCCCGCTTTCGGATGGCGCAGGCGAAGTGGTGGCGGTCGGCGAAGGGGTGACCGCGTTCAAGCCGGGCGACAGGGTCCTGGGCGCGTTCTTCACCGATTGGGTCGATGGGCCGCCGAAAATGAGCATGGCGCTGGGCGACGGCATGGGCCCCGGCATGCTGGCCGAACTGGTCGTGCTGCCGCAGACCGGCGTGGTCCCGATGGCTGCGTCGCTCAGCTTCGCCGAAGCCGCCTGCCTGCCCTGCGCCGGGGTGACTGCGTGGAACGCGTTGATGGAAGGCAAGGTGACCAGGCCGGACGACAAGGTGCTGGTGCTGGGTTCGGGCGGGGTCTCGATGCTCGCGCTCCAGCTTGCGAAGGCGGCGGGCGCACAAGTGATCGCAACGTCCTCCTCCGACGCCAAGCTGGATGCGATCAAGGCGCTGGGAGCCGATCAGCTGGTGAACTATGCGACAGTGCCCGATTGGGGTGCGCATGTGCGCAAGAGTTTCGGCGGGGCCGACCATGTCGTCGAGGTCGGCGGCACCGGCACGCTGGGCCAGAGCTTCCAGGCGCTCGCCCCGGCAGGCGAGATCGCGATGATCGGCGTGCTCGCGCAAGGCGATCCGCCCGATCCGCGCGGGCTGATGATGACCGGCGGGACATTGCGCGGAATCTTCGTCGGCAATGTCGCGATGGCGCGGCGGCTCAACGCGTTTGTCGATGAGCATGCGATTAAGCCCGCGATCGGCAGGAGCTTCGGCTTCGACGCCGCCGACGCCGCCTACGCCCATGCCTGGGGTCCGGACAGTTTCGCCAAGACGGCGATCGAGCTATAAGGACCGCGCCATGTGGGAAGTCCGCGTCAGCCCGTGCGGTGATTTCGATAATCACCCTTTCCAGTCGACGCATTTCGGGGTCGAGCCGCTGTCGGCGGCGATGGGCGCCGGGATCACCGGCGTGCGGCTACCCGAACTTTCCGACGCCGGGTTCGAGGATTTCAAGCAGGCGCTCTATCGCCACAAGATGCTCTACATTCCCGACCAGCATCTGACCCATGCCGAGCACGAGGAATTCGGCGCGCGGCTGGGGCCGTTCGCTGTCGATGCCTATACGCAGGGCGTCGAAGGCCACCGCAACGTCCATCCGATCATCAAGGAAGCCGCGACCAGGACCAAGTCGCTGTTCGGCGGCGGCTGGCATACCGACAGCCCGTTCCTGAAGGAGCCGCCGGCGATCACCACCCTGCGCGCGGTCGAGATTCCACCCTTCGGCGGCGACACGACCTGGTGCAATTCGGCGCTCGCCTTCCGCCACCTTTCGAAGACCTACCAGGACATGCTGCGTGGCTTGAGGGTCCACATGTCGGCGCGCAACAACTACCTCACCCAGACGGTGCTGCTCGACAAGCCGATCGAGTTCTCGAACGAGGACACCAAGCGCGAGGGGCTTGAAGGCCGCTATCACCCGCTGGTCCGCACCCACCCCGAGACCGGCGAGGAATCGCTTTATATCTGCGATACCTACACTGTCGGCTTCGAAGGGATGACCACGGCCGAGGCCAAGCCGATCGTCGATTTCCTCGTCGCGCACACCACCCAGCACGCCTTCACCTGCCGCTTGCGCTGGGAAGTCGGCATGGTCGCGCTATGGGACAACCGGTTGGCGATGCATCTCGGCCCGAACGATTACGATGGCTATCGGCGCGAAATGTACCGCACGACCACTGCGGGGACAGTGCCGGTTTGAGATGCACCACGCCCGCGGGCGGGGCGCTTTATCGATCCCGGACCCAGCGGACGCGAACTTTCAGACCGGCCCCAAGCATCAACGTCAGCGTATCGCCGTCGAGCGTGTAGCCGCGCACGTCGTCGCCCCTGCCCACGCTGTAGTTCTGCGCCAAGCGATGGTGTGTGACCGTGCCGGCTGCCTCATCGACCTCGTAGGTGCCGAAATAGGCGAGGTAGCCATTCTGGAAACGGAATGGAGCGCGGTTATCTTTCGAGGAGGGCGGGTCGGTCGTTATCTGGATCGTCATGTTGCCCCGGCCGTCATAGACCAGGAGCCCTATGGGGCGCCCGGCCATCGGGGCAGGTGCCCAGTCCCCGTTCTCGATGCGCATTTCTATCGCGACCAGCCGCCAGGTGCCGACGAGGCCGTGGGGCGCGGAGCCCGCCGATTGCTGTGTCATGTGTGCCCCTCAATCGGCGAAGAAATTGAGTTCGAGCAGCACATTGTTGGGATCGGGAGTGAAAATCTGCCGCAGGCTGATCGCGCTCACCAAATTCTCCTGGTAGTCCGCGCCCATCGCATCGAGCCGGCCCTTCACTTCCTCATAACCAACGCAGCGCAGCGCGACATGGTGCAGCGCCCCGGTCAGCTCGCCCGGGGTCACTTCGCGGTCATAGGTGCGGAAGCAATCGAGCGAGTTGATATGGATGATCGCCCGGTTGGCCGCATCGAACATCCACTGCGCGGTCGTTGGAGTAAGCGGCGGGGGGGCGTCGCGGCGCTCAAGCCCGAGCAGCCTGCCATAGAATTCGGCCGTCTCATCGAGCCGGTCGGTGATGATGTTGACATGATCGAGCGCTTCGACGTTCACGGTTAGGAATCCCTCAATGCACTTTGGATTTGGGGTTGCAGCCTTAGCGGATTATTGTATGTGCCACATACAAATTTCGCATATATGATTCTTTCACAAGTGAGAGGAAGAGGGAATGGCCGAGAATCTCAACCAGGTGCTGGCGAAAGCGAATGGCGACATCGTCGGGCAGCTGCGCAACAACAAGATCGGGGCCTATGTGTACCCGGTCGTGGCCCCGGAATTTTCCAACTGGCGTGACGAACAATGGGCCTGGCAGCACGGCGCCGTCCTGTTCGACCAGTCGCATCACATGTTCGACCTCTACATCAACGGCCCGGACGCGCTCAAGCTGCTTTCGGACACGATGGTCAACTCACCCGCCGGCTTCGAGGTCAACAAGGCCAAGCAGTACGTGCCGACCACGCCCTATGGCCATGTCATCGGCGACGGCATCATCTTCCGCCTCGCCGAGGAAGAATTCGTCTATGTCGGCCGCGCGCCGGCCGCCAACTGGCTGATGTATCACGCCCAGACCGGCGGCTATAACGTCGAGGTCATCAACGATCCGCGTTCGCCGAGCCGCCCGATGGGCAAGCCGGTGACCCGCATTTCCTGGCGCTTCCAGATCCAGGGCCCGCAGGCCTGGAACGTGATCGAGAAGCTCAACGGCGCTTCGCTCGAAAAGCTCAAGTTCTTCAACATGGGCGAGATGAAGATCGGCAACAAGACGATCCGCACGCTGCGTCACGGCATGGCCGGTTCGCCGGGCCTCGAAATCTGGGGTCCCTATGACGAGCAGGAATATGTCCGCGAGCAGATCCTCGAGGCCGGCAAGGAATTCGGCCTGATCCCGGTCGGTTCGCGCGCCTATCCCTCGAACACGCTTGAGAGCGGCTGGATCCCCAGCCCACTGCCCGCGATCTACACCGGCGACAAGCTCGCCGGTTACCGCGACTGGCTCGGCGCCGACAGCTACGAGGCCACCGGTTCGATCGGCGGTTCGTTCGTCGGCAAGTCGATCGAGGACTACTACCTCAACCCGTGGGAGCTGGGTTACGGCCCGTTCGTCAAGTTCGACCACGATTTCCACGGCGCCGATGTGCTCAAGGAAGTCGCCGAGAACAAGGACGCGCAGCGCAAGAAGGTGACCCTCGAATGGAACGCCGACGACATGAAGAAGATCGTCGGTTCGATGTTCGATCCGGAAGGCGAACAGTACAAGTTCTTCGACCTGCCGCTCGCCAACTATGCCAACTCGAACTACGACGCGGTGGTCGATGCCGACGGCAACACGATCGGCCTGTCGATGTTCACCGGCTACTCGTTCAACGAGAAGAAGGCGCTGTCGCTGGCGACCGTCGATCACGAACTGCCGCTCGGCACCGAGATCCACGTGCTCTGGGGTGAGGATCCCAACACCGCCAAGACCACCGTCGAGAAGCACAAGCAACTGGCGGTGCGGGCGATCGTTTCGCCGGTGCCCTACGGCAAGATGGCGGCGGATACCTATGCCACCGGCTGGCGCACCACGCGCGCGCTCGAAAACGCCTAAGGACTGAGCGCCTAAGAACTGATCAGGGGCCCGGCCGGCCTTCCCCTTCCCCTCACAAGCCGGCCCGGCCCGGATCGACAAATGGCCCATGGACCCGCAACGGTTCATGGGCCATTTTCATTCCTCCCCGCTAGCGGGGAGGTGGCAGCGCGAAGCGCTTACGGAGGGGGCTCTCGTCCAAGCGCGGCGCTTGCTGCAAACCCCCTCCACCATGCTACGCATGGTCCCCCTCCCCACAAGTGGGGAGGAGTAGGAGAGAACAATGGCTAATTACGTGCTGGTCCACGGGGCCTGGGGCGGCGGCCAGTTCTACAACAAGGTGGTGCCGCTGCTCGAAAGCGCCGGGCACGCAGTCCTGGTCACGACCATGCGCGGCCTCGGCACGCGCGACGGCGAGCTTCATCCGGGGATCGTGCTGTCGGACCATGTCGCGGACGTGCTCGGCCAGGTCGCCGACGCGGGTTTCGAGCGCTTCATCCTTGTCGGCCATTCCTACGGCGGGATGGTGATCACCGGCGTCGCCGCGCAGCTCGGCAGCCGGATCGACGCGATCTGCTATGTCGACGCCTTCGTGCCTGAGGACGGCCAGTCGCTGTGGGACATCGCCGGCCCGTTCGAGCGCGGCTGGTATATCGACCAGCAGAAGTTCCACCCCGGCTATGTCCCACCGATCGGTAACACAACGTTCGAGCCGGTTCCTGGCGAGCGCGGCTATCACCCGCTGCTGACATTGCTCGAAGCGGTGAAGCTGACCGGCGAGGAAGCAAAAATCCCGCGCCGCGCCTATATCTTCGCCACTGGCTTCCAGCCCACCCCCTTTCCGCGCTTCGCCGAAAAGGCCAGGGCCGAGGGCTGGGAATACCACGAAGCCGATTGCGGGCATTTCGTGATGGACGAACGGCCCGAACTGACTGCCAAGGTCCTCTTGGGACTCGCGGAATAGCGAACTGCGCATTGCCCCGGCCCTCGTTCATTCCCGGGACAGACGCCGCCAATATGATGTTCCCCATAGAGGGAGGACATTGCGATGGCTGCTATCCGGGTGATGTTTGGCGGGGTCTTGCTGATGCTAACGGCGGGAATGGCTGGAACGGCTTCGGCCCAATCGCTGTCGAACGGCGATTACGAGCTATGCGCGGTTTATGATCGCGATGACGATTTCGCGGGGTATGACAGCGTCTGCCTCGAAGAGCAGCGGGCCGCCTTGCGCGAGCTTGCCCGCGAGGAAGAGTATTACGAGGAAGAGTATTACTCGTCGGACGATTCCGGGCCATATTACGAAGCCTACGCCCCAGCCTATTCGCAGCCCTATTATTGCCCGCGATGGGCCAATAACGGGATGGGCTTCAGTTCGACCTGGCCGGCGAGCAGCGCTTCACCCTATTACGATCCGCGTTACGGCACGGCGTATGATTCCGCCATCGGCGGCAACCCCTGCGTAGTCGATACGACCGTGATCCTCCCCGGAATGCCCTGACCCTGGCGTCTCACCGCCGCGAAAGCGCCTTCTCGCACTCCGCCATCAGCGTCTGGATGATCTCGGCGACGGGTTCTTCCTTCGTTACCATGCCGACAGATTGCCCGGCCATCAGGCTGCCGCTCTCGACATCGCCGTCGATCACCGCGCGCCTGAGCGCACCGGCCCAGAAATGCTCGATCCGGAGCTGCGCCTCGCCCATGTCGACACTGCCCTGGTCGAGCAGCAACGCCACCTCGCGCTGTTTGGCGTCGAATTCGGCGGTGCCCTTGTTCTTGAGTGCGCGCACCGGGATCACTGGCAGCCGCGGATCGAGCTGGACGCTCGCCACCGCATCGCGCGCGTTGGCGCGGAAGAATGCCGCCTTGAACGCGGGGTGCGCGATGCTCTCGCTGGCGCAGGCGAAGCGGGTGCCGAGCTGGACCCCGACCGCGCCCATTTCGAGATAGGCGGCGATCATCCCGCCATTGCCGATCCCCCCGGCGACGAACACCAGGTGCTCGGCAGCAAGCTCGGGGAGGAATTCCTGCGCCAGCACGCTGGTCGCGACCGGGCCGATATGGCCGCCGGCCTCCATGCCCTCGATCACCAGCGCATCGGCGCCCGAGCGCAGCAGCTTTTTCGCCAGCGCCAAAGTCGGTGCGAACACGATCACCTTGGCCCCGAAATCCTTGATCGCCTCGACGCTGCCCTTGGGCGGGATTCCGCCCGCCAGCACGACATGGCTCACACCGTGCTTTGCGCAGACCGCGATCAGGTCGAACAGCATCGGGTGCATGGTGATCAGGTTGACCCCGAACGGCCGCGAGGTGAGCGCCCTGGTCCCGGCGATCTCGGCATCGAGCAGGTCGGGAGTCATCGCGCCGCAGGCGATCACCCCGAACCCGCCGCCATTGCTGATCGCGGCGACGAGGTGGCGCTCGGAAACCCAGCTCATCGCCCCGCACAATATTGCATGCTCGCTGCCGAGGAACTCGGCGCCGCGCCGCATCAGGGCGGATGTCTTGGGATATTCGCTCATGCCGAGCCGCTTAGGGCGCGCCGCCGCGTGCGGCAAGGCCGTTTATCCTGAACGATTGCGTCAATCAGTGAAGCAAGTTTAATCGATTGGACAGATTGAACTCACGGAGTCATGTGGTCTCTGTATCGGCAACACGAAATCACGCAATCAGGAGAGAATCATGGACGCGAAGACAGGCTCGATCGGCGGCTGCCCGGTCCCCCACGACGGCGGAGTTCGCGCCCTGCTCGGCCGCACCAACAAGGATTGGTGGCCCGAAATGCTGGCGACCGAGATCCTCAACCCCAACGGTTCCTCGAACCCGATGGGCGATGATTTCGACTATGCCGAAGCCTTCAACGCGCTCGACTACAAGGCGCTCAAGGCCGACCTGACCGCGCTGATGACCGACAGCCAGCCGTGGTGGCCGGCCGATTACGGCCATTACGGCCCGTTCTTCATCCGCATGGCGTGGCACGCCGCGGGGACCTATCGCACCGCCGACGGGCGCGGCGGCGCCAATAGCGGCCAGCAGCGCTTCGCGCCGCTCGACAGCTGGCCCGATAACGGCAATCTCGACAAGGCGCGCCGCCTGCTGTGGCCGATCAAGCAGAAATACGGCAAGCACATCAGCTGGGCCGACCTGTTCATCCTTGCCGGCAATGTCGGCATCGAATCGATGGGCGGGCCGGTGTTCGGCTTCGGCGGTGGCCGCGCCGACGTGTTCGAGCCCGAGCGCGACATCTACTGGGGCTCCGAAGACAAGTGGGTCAACCAGGGGGTGCAGACCCGCATCGCGCCCGAGCACGGCATGCACCAGATCGAAGGGCCGCTCGCCGCGATCCAGATGGGGCTGATCTACGTCAATCCCGAAGGCCCCCAAGGCAATCCGCATGACGACGAGGGCATGGCCCGCGACATGAAGGAAACCTTCCGACGGATGGCGATGAATGACGAGGAGACCGTCGCGCTCGTCGCCGGCGGCCATACCTTTGGCAAGGCGCACGGCAATGGCGACGCTTCCCTGCTCGGCGCCGCGCCGGCCGGCGGCGATCTCGCCGCGCAGGGCTTCGGCTGGGTCAGCGGCCATGAGAGCGGCGGCATCGGTGAGCATGCCGTGACCAGCGGCATCGAGGGCGCGTGGACCAACGTGCCCGACAAGTGGACCGAGAATTATTTCCGGCTGCTGCTCGACTACGATTACGAGCTGGTGAAGAGCCCGGCGGGTGCCAACCAGTGGCAGCCGATCGACCAGAAAGAAGAGCACATGGCGCCGGCCTCCTGGGACCCAAGCATCAGGGTCCCGACCATGATGACCACCGCCGACATGCAGCTCAAGCGTGACCCGGCCTACCGGGCGATCTCGGAGAAATTCCGCACCGACCACGAAGCCTTCAAGGACGCCTTCGCCCGCGCGTGGTTCAAGCTGACCCACCGCGACATGGGGCCCAAGGTCCGCTACCTCGGCCCCGAAGTTCCGGCCGAGGATTTGATCTGGCAGGACCCGATCCCCGCCGGGACAAAGCCGTCAGACGCCGATGTCGCCGCGGTGAAGGCGAAGATCGCGGCGAGCGGGCTGACCGTGAGCCAGCTGGTCAAGACCGCCTGGGCCTCGGCCTCGACCTACCGCAAGAGCGACCATCGCGGCGGTGCCAACGGTGCGCGCGTCGCACTCGCTCCGCAGAAGGACTGGGAAGTCAACGAGCCGGCGCTGCTGGCCAAGGTGATCGACACGCTCAACGGGCTGCGCGGCTCGCTGTCGCTGGCCGATGCGATCGTGCTCGGCGGGGTGGTCGGCCTCGAAAAAGCGGGCGCGACCAACGTCCCGTTCACCGGCGGCCGCGGCGACGCGACTGCCGCGCAGACCGACGCCGAGAGCTTCGACTGGCTCGAGCCCGAGGCCGACGCGTTCCGCAACTATGTCGGCACAAAGAAGCTCGCGGTGAAGACCGAGGAAATGATGCTCGACCGCGCCAGCCTGCTCGGCCTTTCGGTTCCCGAGATGACCGTGCTGATCGGCGGGTTGCGCGTGCTCGGCGCCAATCACGGCGAGCGCGGCCACGGCCATTTCACCAAGCGTTCGGGCCAGCTCACCAACGACTTCTTCGTCAATCTGCTGGCGATGACCAATGTCTGGAAGGCGGTCGATGGCAGCAATGACGAGGAATATGTCGCGACCGACCGGACAAGTGGAGGCGAGAGCTGGCGGGCAACCCGCGCCGATCTGATCTTCGGCTCGAACGCCGAACTGCGCGCGGTGGCCGAAGTCTATGCCGAGAAGGGCCATGAGGCAAAGTTCGTGAACGACTTCGTCAAGGCCTGGACCAAGGTGATGAACGCCGACCGCTTCGACCTCGCCTGAACCCTGTAGGATCGCTCCGGGCTTCGGCCCGGAGCCGAGCTCCCCGCGCCCCCCCCTTCCCCTCGGGCGCGGGGAGTTTTCGTTCGGGCCCGGCTAGGTAAGCTCAGGCCGCCTCGTCGGCCGCGTCGAGCTCGTAGGCCGTGTGCAGCACCCGCACAGCGAGTTCGGTCTCGTCCTCGTCGATCAGCACGCTGATCTTGATCTCGCTGGTCGAGATCGCCTGGATATTGATCCCGCGCTCGGCCAGCGCCCCGAACATGGTCGCAGCGACGCCCGCATGGCTGCGCATGCCGACGCCCACGACGCTTACTTTCGCAACCTTGCCGTCGGAGATGATGCGGTTGTAGCCGATCGCCTCCTTCTCGTTCTCGAGCAGGGCCAGGGTCCGCGCAAGGTCGGCCGAGGGCACGGTGAAGGTGACGTCGGTCTCGCCCTTTTCGCGGCCGACATTCTGGATGATCATGTCGACATTGATGCTGGCCGCGGCGAGCGGGCCGAAGATGTGGCTCACCGCGCCGGGCCGGTCGGGCACGCGGGTGAGGATGATCTTGGCCTCGTTCTTGTCGGCAGCGATGCCGGTGATCAGCTGGCGTTCCATATCCATTCCTTCGAGTTCTTCGTCGCTGACGATCATCGTGCCCGGCAGCGTGTCGGCGGCCGGCGCATCGTCGTCGATGAACGACGACAGCACCTGCACCCTGACGTTTTCCTTCATCGCCAGGCTGACCGAGCGCGTCTGCATGACCTTGGAGCCGACCGAGGCCAGTTCGAGCATTTCCTCGTAAGTGACGTGCGAGAGCTTGCGCGCCTTGGCCACGATCCTTGGGTCGGTGGTGTAGACCCCATCGACATCGGTGTAGATATCGCAGCGATCGGCCTTGACCGCCGCCGCCACCGCAACCGCCGAAGTATCCGAGCCGCCGCGGCCGAGGGTCGCAACGCGGCCGTCTTCGCCCACGCCCTGGAAGCCGGGGACCACCGCGATCTCGCCTGCCGCCATCGAGGCGACCAGCGCGTCCGCGTCGATGCCTTCGATCCGCGCCTTGGCATGGGCGCTGTCGGTGCGCACCGGGAGCTGCCAGCCGAGCCAGCTGCGCGCCTTGCTGCCCATCGCCTGCAGGGTCAGCGCGAGCAGCCCGGCAGTGACCTGCTCGCCCGAAGCGACCACCACATCGTATTCGGCGGGATCGTAGAGCGGGTTGGCCTCGCGGCAGAAATTGACCAGCCGGTCGGTCTCGCCGGCCATCGCGGAGACGACGACGGCGACCTCATGCCCGGCGGCCTGCTGGCGGCGCACGATATTGGCGACCCGGCGGATACGCTCCGTCCCGGCCATCGACGTGCCGCCGAATTTCATCACGATACGGGCCACGCCCCCGGTCTCCTGCGCGCTGGAATCAAATCTGGCGCGCTGTTAGGGGGGTGTTGTGAGCAAAGCAACTGCCCCCGACACCATCAGGCCGGAGGAAGCCGCGCATTTCGGCGCGCTCGCGGCGGATTGGTGGGACCCCAAGGGCTCCTCGGCGATGCTGCACAAGCTCAATCCGCTGCGGCTGGCGTTCCTGCGCGATGCGGTCGATGCGCATTGGGGCGGCGACAGCGCAAATGTGAAGCCACTTGCCGGCAAGAGCGCGCTCGATGTCGGCTGCGGCGCGGGGCTGCTGTGCGAACCGCTGGCAAGGCTCGGTGCGCGGGTCACCGGGGTCGATGCGGCGGAAGAAAACGTTGCGGCGGCGAAATCGCATGCCGGGGGGGGCGGCATCGAGATCGATTACCGCCACGGCGAACTTGCGTTGCTCGGTCTCGGTAAGTTCGACCTCGTGACATCGATGGAAGTGATCGAGCATGTCGCCGACAAGGCCGAATTCGTGCGCCAACTGGCCGCGCATCTCGAACCCGGCGGGCTGCTGGTGCTCTCGACCCCCAACCGCACCCCGCAATCGCGGCTTCTGATGGTCGGGCTGACCGAAGCCGTGGGCGCGATTCCCCGTGGTACCCATCGCTGGGAGGATTTCATCACCCCCGACGAGTTGCGCGAGCTGCTGGCCGGGACGGGACTGACGATGGCCACGCCGCGCGGGATATCGTTTTCGCCGCTCAAGGGCTTGCGGCTGTCGGACGACCTCGCGCTCAACTATTTAGTCACTGCCTGCACCGCCTGAATCAGAATGGGCCGGAAGCTCGCGCCTCCGGCCCATCTTGGGAGATCGTGAAAGCGCCAGCTCAGGCCGCGCGCACGTGAACCAAAAATTCCTGAACCTGCGACTTGAGCACCGCGGCCTGTTGCTCGAGCTCGGTCGAACTGGTCAGCACCTGGGTCGCGGCAGCGCCGGTCGAGAGCGAGGTTTCGCGCACCTGCGAGATGTTCGAGGAAACTTCCTCGGTACTGCGCGCGGCGCGGTCGATGCTGCGGGCGAGATCCTGCCCGGCGACCGACTGCTGGTCGACCGCGGCGGCGATCGATACCGCGGTCGATTCGAGCTGTTCGATCTGCTGGGCAATCGAGCGCAGCGCGCCGACACTGGCGGTAGTGGTTTCCTGGATCGACTTGATCTGGGCCGATACTTCCTCGGTCGCCTTGCCGGTCTGGGTCGCGAGTTCCTTGACCTCGGACGCGACCACGGCGAAGCCGCGGCCCGCCTCGCCGCCACGCGCGGCCTCGATCGAGGCGTTGAGCGCGAGGAGGTTGGTGCGCTGGGCGATGGTCGAGATCATCTCGACGATCTTGCCGACCTGCATCGCGGATTCGGACAGTTCGGAAATGGTCTTGTCGGCATCGGTCGCGGCGTTGGTCGCCTTGCGCGCCAGCTCGGCCGAGGTCGAGGCCTGGCGGCTGATCTCGCCGATCGACATCGCGAATTCGTCGCT
>Ga0315910_10001324_pt1 | contig 22936 bp, 15 predicted proteins | sample EdamamesoilMG_FD_204470 | JGI IMG/M metagenome (GOLD analysis project Ga0315910, IMG submission 204470) | Garden soil microbial communities collected in Santa Monica, California, United States - Edamame soil | ecosystem: Environmental > Terrestrial > Soil > Garden | place: USA: California... | reverse complement strand
CCAGTGGCTGGTCGAGAATTTGATTCAGCTTGAGTACCGGAGCCGAGCCGGAGAAGGCATCGTGCGTCTCCAGGATCAAATCCACCGTCCAACCACGCGTCGCCTTTTCCTTGCGCCACCAGCGGACAAGTTCAACTCCGTGACCGAATTCTGCCTCCGTCACCGGCTTGCCCCAGGTGCCACCGCCGAACACGCGGATGAATGGAATCTTCAGAGCCTGGGCCCATTCGCCAAAACCTAGCAGCTCAGCGCGGTCTTTGTCGGTCGCGTTGACCAGTTTCACCGATGAACCAGCAACGATAAGTTGCGTGTGATTCTCCCGGCAGATTTCCAGCATGCGCGCTGGTATGAGCTTCTGTTCGGCGCAGTATTCAGGCATGTCCATCCGGCCACCGATGCCGCGCAATTCGATGCCAACGACCTGAAACCCGCGCGCCAGCGCGCAGATTTCTTGAAAGGAAAGCTCCACGCAACCCAACGTAGAAAAGCAGCGCCGCATTGAGCGCGCCTCAAGTGGAGCGGTCATAAACGTCGAGCGTGACGACGGCTTCCTGGGGTTTGCCTTCGATGAAAGCCCGCAGATTTTTCAATGCCAGGGCGCCTGAATCACGACGTCGATCACGCGTCGGCCCGCCGAGATGCGGAAGCAGCGTGACGTTGGACAACCCACGCAATGGCGACGCCACCGGTAACGGCTCCTGTTCGAAAACATCCAGTCCGATCTGAATATTTCCGTCTCGCGCCACACCCGCAAGCGCCGCTTCATCTACGACGCAACCCCGGCCCAGATTCACGAACACACCGCCTTCGGGAATCATGCGCAAGTGGGACTCCGTCACGATGTGATAATTTTCCGGCGTGGCTGCCGCCAATTCCACCACGACCTCAGAAGTCGAGAAAAGCTCTTCCAGGGTGTTGACACGTGAAACACCATATCGCGAAAGAATCTCGTCCGGCACGCTTGGCGAGTAGGTTTGAATCTGGTCGGTGAACGGCTTTAGCATCAGTACGAGACTCTGACTGATGCCGCCGAAGCCGTGAATCCCGACACGACGACCGATCAGGCTTTGCGTCACGGTACTGCCGTTCTTCCAAGCGCCTTCGCGGTGCATCGCAACGGCCCAGTGCGACGCCCGCCGCAGGGCCATGAGGATCAGCATCAACGCGCATTCCGCAACAGTGCCCGCTATCGAGCTGCCCCAGTTGGTAACGATGACGCCGTTTTGCACCAATTCGCGAGGCACCAATCGCCGCACGCTACCCGCCAGATAGCACACGTAACGAAGGTCCTTCAGGTCACCGGGCTTGATCGGCCCGTTCAGTGGCGGTGTTTGCCACGCTGAGACAAGGATTTCCGCGGGTGAATTGGTCCAGAGTTTTTGCCAATCACCGGGACTAGCCATCGGCAGATGAACGCGCCGGTGGCCAGGCAACAGGCTTTCCAATTCTGCCCACATCGGTCCTGGAAAGAACTCAGCCGCCTCTACGTCAGTCAAGGCCACGATGGCGCTTGGTTTAGTCATCACTTAATAACTATTATTTTTACCTGGGCTTGCAAGCTTAAAAATAGCGACCCCAACCATGCCCAGGAATCAGGCTTTCATTTCGACAACCAGCCTCTTATGAATTCGGGCGTGAAGAAGAAAGAGAACATCTCCCAGCAACGCATTGCCCGCGACTTGGGCGTGTCCCAGGCGCTGGTCTCGCTGGTGCTGAACGGCAAACGGGAAAACATCAGCGAGGATTCTTACCAGAAAATCTGGGATCACGCCTTGAAGATCGGATACCGGCCCAAGGGAATGCAGGTCTCCGGTCACCAAATTCAGGCCACAGGCGTGGGATTCATCCTGCGCGCGGGTTTGCGATTGCATACCCAGAGTAATTTCTTCAGCCACGTGCAACACGGCCTGCATACCCGACTCCTGGAACAAGGTTATCATTCTATTTTTCTGGGCGCGGAAGATGACATCGCGCCGCGCTCGGTTCAGCAGGTTCTGCGTCAACAGCAGCTTTGCGGTGTGGCGATGCTTGGACAGGTGAGCCGGGATTTTGTGCAAGCCGTGCGGGCAGTGCAATCGAACATCGTTGCGATATCATTCAGCTTTCCTGGTTTATGTCATTCTGTGATGCCGAACGAGAAGGAAGCGATCGAGAAACTGGTGACCCATCTCGTTGATCTCGGTCACAGACAATTCGGATGGGTCTGCGGTGACCGCGGGTTGGATTACAATCAACGGCGCTATGCCGGTTTGGTGGATGCCCTGGCCGTGCATAGTTTGAAGTTGAATCCAAAGCATCGCGTGGATGTCGAAGGTGGCGACCGGCTGGCCGGCTGGAAAGCAGCTTCGCAATTCCTAGCTCAAGTCAGTCCACGAAATTTCCCGACCGCTTTCGTCTGTGGCAATGGCTCTTTGGGACGCGGGTTTCTGAACGGTCTCATGCAACGCGGCTGGCGTGTGCCCGAACAGATCAGCGTCGTGGCCATCGATGCCACCCGCCTATGCATCGAGGAACATCCGCAGATTACGGGCGCTCACGCTGATCCAGAAAAAATCGGTGTGACCGCAGCAGAGTTGCTGTTACGCAGCGCAGGTCATCCCGATGGAGTGCTTTCAGATGTGATTATGCCAGCCCAGCTCACAGCACGGGAAACCTCCGGCAAACCGGTCAAGTGAGCATACTTAGCCGGCTAGGGCGTATCCCAATTAGTGACCGACATGCTCGTTTGCGCCTTGCTCCATGTGAGCGAGCGCACGCTGTTGTCAGCCCAAAGAATCTCCATTGCTTTAAGGCTGGAGTGGCGAAAATCCAGGAAGAAGGTGGTTTTGGGGTCGGTCTTGGCAAAATCAGGCTGCGCCTCGCCATTCCACCGGATGCTGGATTGGCAAGCCTTGCTGTTGGGATCGGTGCTGAGATCAATCTTTCCCTCCACAACAAGAGGCGTATCGGATACTTCGCGAAATTGTGGAACTTTGCGCGGCAGTGAGGTTGTCAATCCCCCGCCAGCAGTGCGGCCGAGCATCGTTCCCGTGCAAGCGACGCTACGCGAAACGTCAGCCGGCGCGAGACTGCCCGAAGTGAGATTCCGATACTGGGTGGCAGGACAGGCGAACACCCGACTTTCAGTGCTGGTCATGTTCTGGCCGCGCTTTGGCAGATACGGTCCAAGTGATTTAGTCCAGAGCATCTTGTTACCAGAGGTGTCCGTGGGATCAAGCACTGTGGCGGCCACGGAAACGTAGGGATAATAATTGTTCTGGTCTTCCACATACAGATACAACGCAATGCCGATCTGCTTGAGATTGGAAGCGCACGTGGCCTGATGCGCCCTGGCCTTGGCTTTCGCCAGCGCTGGCAACAGCATGGCGGCCAGAATGGCAATGATGGCAATGACCACCAACAATTCGATGAGAGTAAATGCCAGTCCCCGCCGGCGAGCGCAGGACTCGCCGCGGCCGCTGGACGAACCGGGGGTGGAGTTCATTCTGCCCGGTAATCTACTTTTGGGCTTGTGAGTCGTCAACAATCTTTTAATAGTTATTAAGTGAACACTGCCTGCGCCTTCCCATTGCCGCCCAATCTGGTCTGGCGCAGCTATGCAGGCGGGCGGGTGTTGCGGCAGTTTCGTAGTCAAGGCCGCACCGCAGATAACCACTTTCCGGAAGATTGGCTGGCCTCAACTGTACGAGCCAGAAATGGAAAAAACTCACAAAACCACGACGAAGGGTTGAGCCAGCTGAATCACGGCTCCAGCTGTCAATTACTCGCGGAGGCGCTTGATTCAGACCCGCTCTTCTGGTTCGGACCGCAGGCTGCAAATCGTGATTCGACGGGTGTCCTCTGGAAGTTGCTCGATTCATCTGTGCGACTGCAATTGCAGGCTCATCCTGATGCGGCGTTTGCGCGAAAGCACCTTGGCTCGATCGCAGGGAAAACGGAATGTTGGTACATCCTCGGCACCCGCGGCAAGGCTTGCGTCCATCTTGGCTTTCAACGCCCACCTTCACGCAAAAGCTGGGCTTTGATGATTCAGGAACAAAACTTGGAAGAGATGCTCGCTTGCTTTGATCGCATTCCGGTGCAAGCCGGCGACTGCTTCGTCGTTCCAGCCGGGACGCCACACGCCATCGGGGCGGGTGTGTTCATGGTTGAATTGATGGAGCCGACGGACTGGGTCGTCCGCTGCGAGACGTCCAACGCGGGCGTCACTCTTACGCCCGACCAATGCTTCATGGGTATCGGCTTGGAAGCGTGCCTGGACATTTTTGATTACCGTGCTTATCCCCTGGCGGATGTTCGGAGATTATTTCAACAGCAGCCGCGGGTCATCAATCAGACCAGCTCGTTCTTGGAGGAGGAAATCATTAATGCGGCTTGGCACGAGTTCTTCCGTCTTCATCGTTTGCGCGGAACGGCCGACGCACAATGGGCGGGTGGCGAGCTGATGCTCATGATCGTGGTGTCAGGCGGGGGCGATTTGACCACAGGTTCTGAAACCCGCCATGTCCGGTCCGGTGAAACATGGTTGTTACCCGGCGCGGCAAGATCATGGCAATGGCAGGCGACGGCTACTGGATGGGAATTGCTCCTTGCCAAACTTCCCATGACGCCTAAATCCATTGAGCTCTGACTATGCTTTCTCGTTACGATTACTGGGTCATCGGTTTTTACTTCGTTTACATGACGCTCATCGGCTGGATTTGCCGCAAGTTCATCCGCGATACGAGCGATTACTTTCGCGGAGGCGGCAAGATGCTGTGGTGGATGGCTGGCAGCGCGGCGTTCATGATGCAATTCAGTGCCTGGACGTTTACCGGTGCGGCGAGCAAGGCCTTCGAAGACGGCCCCGTGATCATGGTCCTGTTCTTCGCCAACGCCGTCGGCTTCTTCTTCAACTATCTGTTGTTCGCGCCGTTGTTCCGGCAGACGCGGATGGTGACAGCATTGCAGGCTGTGCGCGCGCGCTTCGGTGCCGCCAATGAGCAATTCTTCACCTGGCTGCAAATCCCGCTCGGCGTACTCTATGCCGGCATCTGGCTCAACGCGCTGTCCGTGTTCATCTCAGCGGCGTTCGGTTTCGATCTGCAGACCATCGTCATCGTGACCGGGACGGTGGTGCTGATCATGGCAGTGTTGGGCGGTTCTTGGGCGGTAGTGGTAGGTGACTTTGTCCAAATGCTGATCCTGATGCCGGCGGCCATTGTGGCGGCGTTTCTGGCGATCGCGCATGTTGGCGGCTGGTCGGCGTTTGTCTCAAAAGTTCCGGCGCACTACTTTCAATGGTCCGAAGTTGCCAGATCGGAAATCATCTGGCTCTGGGTCATCGCGATCCTCATCAAGCAATTCATCTCAACGAACAACCTGCTTGAGGCCTCGCGCTATCTGAACGCGAAGGACAGCCGGGAAGCGCGTTGGGCCGGCATGTTGGGCTGTGTGCTTTTCATCGTTGGCCCGCTCGTCTGGTTCATTCCGCCGATGGTCGCCCGCATCACTCATGGCGATTTGGCAACGATGTTTCCACATTTGAACAACCCGACCGAAGCCGCCTACGTGGCGACCTGTCTCGACACGATGCCGGCTGGCATGGTGGGACTGATGATCTGCGGCATCTTTGCCACCACGATGGACTCGATGGACGCAGGGCTGAACAAAAACGCGGGCTTCTTTGTGAAGAATTTCTACCACGTCGTCATCCGCCCGCAGGCGAAGGAATCGGAGCAGATGCTCGTCAGCAGAATCGTCACACTGATCATGGGCATTCTTGTGATCCTCGCGGCCTTGAAGTTCAGCACGCTGAAATCGTTGAAGCTTTTCGATTTGATGCTGCAATTCGGCGCGCTGGTGGCACTGCCGTATTCCGTCCCACTGGTATGGGGGGTTTTGATCAAACGCGCCCCCGCGTGGGCGGGGTGGAGCACGGTGCTCGTGGGTTTCGCGACATCGTTGTTGGCAAATCAATATCTCACGCCGAAATGGCTCGCAGGCGTGATGGACTGGAGTGAATTAAATGTACGCGAGGGCGCTGATTGGACAATGCTATGTGGCGTGCTCCTCAATACGATCGTCGGCTCGGTGTGGTTTTTGGGCTGTTGTCTGTTTCATCGCACCCGCAGCGAAACCGAGCGGGCACGAGTGGAAGAATTTTTTGCGCAGATGAAAACCCCAGTGGACTTTAAAAAAGAGATCGGCGACGACAACGATGCGCAGCAGTGTGAACTGCTGGGCTTGTTGTGCTTGATCTACGGTGGCTTCGTGACGTTGATGGTATTCATTCCGAATCCGATTGGTGGACGTATCGCCATACTGGCGTGTGCCGGAATGGTGTTGATAGTGGGCGCGCTGCTCTACCGGAAAGCGCGTAAGTTGAAGAAAGCAAAATCGTGATATGGGAAATTTGAAAGGCAAACGCGCATTGGTGACCGGCGGCGGCCAGGGGCTCGGTTACGCCATTGCTGAACATCTGCTCGCGGCAGGTGCAAATGTGGTCATCCATTACTTCTCAAGCGAATCGGGTGCGAAGGAGCTCAAGGCAGCTGCTACGAAGCTTGGCCGTGAAGCCGAGGTCTTTCGCGCTGACCTAACACGCGAACCAGATACCGATAAGTTAGTAGCCGATGCCACAAGCTTTCTCGGCGGGCTGGACATTCTCATCAACAATACCGGTGATCTGGTCCAGCGTCGCGCTATTGGTGAAGTGGATTTGGAATACTGGCGACGCGTGATGGACGTGAACGTCACCTCCATGATGCTCGTGACGCGCGCGGCGACGCCGTGGCTGGTCAAAGCCGGCCAAGCCAGTGTGGTGAATCTATCTTCTCTGGCAGGACGCAAGGGTGGTCATCCGGGCTCGTTGGTTTATTCGACGGCCAAAGGCGCGGTAATCACATGGACACGCTCGCTGGCCAATGAACTCGCACCTCACGGCGTGCGTGTGAACTGCGTCGCCCCCGGACTCATCCTTGGCACGCGTTTCCACAACACTCACACAACTGCGGATAGCGCAAAGAAAACCGTGGAAGGCATCCCATTGGGACGGGCCGGAGCGCCGGAAGACGTGGCGCGCGCCGTCGTTTATCTCGCGTCCGAGTTCGATGGTTTCATAACTGGGGCAACCCTTGATATCAACGGAGGAGTTTATGCAGCTTGAGTTTGCACGAAAGATCTTCACCGCGAATCTGGTCACCTGTCTTTCGCTTGGGGCTGGACTGACAACCTTTGCCCAACCAGCCGGCGATCTTGCCGCACACGTTCCAGCACAACCTCCGCGCACCGCGGTGGTGCGCGCCCAACGTGACGCGTTTAAAACCTACTGCACCAGCGGCGAAGGCGCGCGCGCGTTCAACAAGATCAAAGCGGATTTCGACCGCGATTATCTCAAGCTGCCTTTCCCTGCCGAGCCCGTGACTTACGGCGATCCGGATCCGAAGGCCCGCACCTCCGATCAAGCCGACCTCTGGCGCGCCGCGCAGGACGTGTGCGGGCGGGTCTCTGGCGTGGCCGAGGCAGCCACATTCATTTGGCTTGTGACCGGCGAGGAAAGATATCTCAGCAAGGCCAAGGAGTTTTTGCTGAAGTCCTGTGCTTGGCATTTCGCCCCTGAATGGAAAAACGGGGCAGTCGTCGGCGCAACCGACATCTACTACAACGACGAAGCGCATTTCCGTCTCTGGCGCAAACTGCCGATGGTGTATGACCAGTTGCGCGATCAACTCACGCCGGCGGAGAAGCAGACTGTACTGGCACATTTCAAGGAACGCGGCAACCGCTCAGCCGCGTGGATCAAGAAGGCGAAGATCGAAAACATCCGTCGCAATTCAATCGCGGTAGACGCGTCCAGCCATCCGGTCCGCTTCATGGCGATGACCGGGCTCACCGGGCTTGCGCTCTGGGACGATCTGCCCGAGGCCCGGGAATGGTGGCGCTTTGCCTACGTGTTCTATCGTGACCAATTCAGTCCCTTTGGCGGTGATGACGGTGGCTGGGCGGAGGGCAGTGCTTATTGGCGCGGCACGTTCGAGCATGCAGCGTTTCAGGATGTCCTGCTGGCGATCGGCGATCCACAGGCATACTCGTCCGAGTTCTGGAAAAACTCGCCTTACTTCGCGCTCTACAACGTGCAACCCTACCTGCACACGATTTTTGGCGATACGTCGAACGCCGGCCGCTTCAACCTTGATCCCAACATCGCCGACTACATGCTGCACGTCGCGCGAGTGTTTCAGAATGGTTACTTCCGCAGTTACGCCGAACTTTGCGACGACAAACGCCCACGCCCGGCGGATCGCGGACTCGAAGGACTGGACCGCACCTACCCGACGGCCTGTGAATTTCTCGCGCGCGATTTCATCGTGGCTGGCAAGCCGTTGCCCACGCCAAAGTCGCTCGGTGAATTGCCATCGCACCGTTACTTTCGCGACGTCGGTTGGGTTTCGCTACACAGCGCGCTTGGCAAACCGGGGGACGATATCCAAATCACTTTCAAATCCTCGCCCTACGGTTCGTTCAGCCATAGTCACGCGGACCAGAACGGTTTCATCCTGAACGCATTCGGCGAGAGTCTCGCCATCAACTCAGCTTACCGCGAATATCATGGTTCGCCCATCCACAAGGAGTGGACGAGGCAGACCAAATCCAAAAATACCGTGCTGATCGATGGCGAAGGGCAGAAGGCGCAGGACAAGACCGCGACTGGTAACATCACGCGATTTGAAACAGACAAGCGCTTTGTGTGGACGGCGGGTGATGCAACGGCAGCTTACCAAACAACCCAGCCCAAAGGCCGTGTGCAGCGCGTCACTCGCGATCTGGTGTTCGTGGATGGTCGTTACGTGGTGCTGCGAGACCGCGTGAAATTATCCACGCCCGGCAAGCTCTCTTGGTTGTTGCACGCCGAAAAGAATCTTGCGTGGGACGACAAGACCAGTACCGCGTCCATCCGCGGCGTGAAGGCGTCGCTGGCGGCTAAACTAATCGCGCCTGGCATCACGTGGGTGGCGAATACCACGGACCAGTTTCCCGTGCCCGTGGATCCGAAATACACCCGTGGCGAAGCGGGCGGAAGTTACGTCACCGGCAAATGGTCCAATCAAAGTCACCTCACGCTGGGAAGCATTGAAGCTGAAAGAGAGTTCACTGTGTTCTCCATCATTTGGCCCGAGCGCGGCAATGTCGCAAAGCTCGACGCCCGATTGTGCGAAGGCGACACGCTCGAAATCAAACGGCCGGATGGTAAAACGGATTTTGTCCGTGTCAGCGACACGTCGTGCGTCGTCGGCGAAACGATGCCCAAGCCGGAAGTCACGAACGGAGCAAAGAGCCATCCCGTGAAGCCGGTGGCAACATCGTCGAGTGCTGCCAACACCTCAACCGAGGACCCTGAAGTTGCGCCAGCCACTTTGCCGGGCGCCGAGAGCTTCGTGTTCCGTGATTCGAAACCTGAACCGTTACGGTTGCATGTCTTCAAGCCAAAAGGCTGGAAGGCCAGCGATCATCGCGCTGTGCTCGTGTTCTTCTTTGGTGGCGGCTGGAGCAAAGGGACACCCGAAAAATCTGCCACCTGGGGAAAATTCGCGGCTAATCTCGGGATGGTCGGGGTGTGCCCGGACTACCGGACGATCAATCGTCACGGCACGACACCGTTGGAGAGTGTGGCCGACGCGCGCGCGGCAGTGCGCTGGATTCAGGATCATGCGAGGGAATTGGGGATCGATTCCGCCAAGATTGTGGTGGGAGGCAATTCTGCTGGCGGCCATCTGGCATTGTGGACCGGCATCAGTGCGCCCCCGCCCGGCTCGGCTGCAAGTGAATCACCGCAGCCCAAACCCGCGGCGCTCATCTTGTCGAGCGCCGTTTCAGACACTTCAGTGTTGAGTGGTTACACTCCCAAACGGTTTGGCACAAACGCCACTGCCCTCTCGCCGATCCATCAACTCGACAAAACCATGCCGCCGGTGCTGGCTTTCCATGGCGATGCGGACAAGACCGTACCGGTGCGACAGGCGACCGCGCTACGCGATGCTCTTGCCAAGACGGGCAACAAATGCGAACTGGCCATCGTGCCCGGCGGCGACCACAATTTCAGCAGTCAGTTGCCCGAGTGGAAGGATAAAAGTCGGGCGACGATCACCGAATTTCTTCGTCAGCAGGGAATGATCAAACGATGAGTTCAACGCCAGTCATTTTGGTGACCGGTGCGAGCCGCGGGCTGGGCCGGGGTGTCGCGCTACAATGCGCGCGCGCGGGCTACAGTATCGCGGTCCATTTCGCGGGCAATCAAACCGCCGCTGAAGAAACCGTGACTTTGTGTCGCGCTGCCGCTGCAAGTGCGGAACAGAAATTCATTCCGGTTCGCGGCAATCTCGCTGTGGCCGACGACCGGGCCGGGATCTTCCAGCAAACATTGTCGGTATTTGGCCGGCTGGATGCGTTGATCAACAATGCGGGCATGGCGCCGCGCGTGCGCGCTGATCTCACGGAGACCAGCGAGGAGAGCTACGATGAAGTCATGGCGGTGAATTTGAAAGGGCCGCATTTCCTCTCGCAACTCGCCGCCCGGCACTGGCTGGCGCACCGTGGGGAATCGCTCCTGCCCGGCGGCTACAAACTGGTATTCATTACGTCAGTTTCCGCGAACACGGCTTCGGTCAATCGCGGTGAGTATTGTTTGTCGAAAGCCGGCCTGGCGATGGCGGCGCAGCTCTGGGCAACGCGGCTGGCGAATGATGGCGTGCAGGTCTTTGAAATTCGTCCCGGCATCATGGCCACGGACATGACCACGGGAGTGAAGGAAAAATACGACAAGTTGATCGCTGAAGGCCTTGTTCCGCAAATGCGCTGGGGTACGCCCGAAGATGTGGGGCGGGCGGTCGAGGCGCTGCTACGCGGGCATTTTCCTTACTCCACCGGCAGCGTCATCGAAGTGGACGGCGGGTTTCATCTGCGCCGACTTTAAGCATTCCCGGCAACCATCATGGCCATCAAAATTGACTCTAAACTGACGCCGCAAAAGCTGGTTCCGCAGATTGAGCGGCTCTTCGAGTTGTCAGCGCAAAAGATTCTCAGCATCGAGAAAACGTGGAAGCCGGCGGATGGCACGCCGGTGTTCACCGTGAAGGGCCGCTACACCTCGCGCGGCTGGACTGAATGGACGCAAGGATTCCAATACGGCTCGGCGCTGCTCCAGTTTGATGCGATGGGCGACGATCGCTTTCTGGAGATCGGCCGCCGCGGTACCGTGAAACACATGGCGTCGCATGTGTCGCACATCGGCGTTCATGACCATGGTTTCAACAACATCTCGACTTACGGAAACCTCTGGCGGCTGATGCGCGAGGGAAAGATCCCGCACAACGAGGGCGAAAAGAATTTCTATGAACTGGCACTCAAAGTCAGCGGCGCGGTGCAGGCGGCGCGATGGACCAAACTCGCCGACGGCACTGGCTTCATCCACAGCTTCAACGGCCCACATTCGCTCTTTGTGGATACAATCCGTTCGTGCCGCTCGCTGGCAGTGGCCCATCAGCTCGGCCACGTGCTGATGGGCGAACAGGACGCGAAGATTTCGCTGCTGCAACGGCTGGTGCAACACTCGCTGAACACGGCGCGTTATTCGATTTACTACGGCGAAGGACGCGATGCTTACGATGTGGCTGGCCGAACGGCACATGAAGCGGTTTTCAACACTTCAAGCGGCGTGTTCCGTTGTCCGAATTCACAGCAAGGCTATTCGCCGTTCAGCACCTGGACGCGTGGACTGGCTTGGGCGATTTGCGGGTTTGCAGAGCAGTTGGAGTTCGTGCGTTCGATGCCTTGGGATAAATTTGAAGCCGCTACGTCCAAGGGCCGATGGTTGGAAGATTATCGCGCGATGATCGAGCACCGACGCGGTGGAAAAATGCCGAGATTCGAGCCGACACTTCGACGTTTAGCCAAGGAGCCGGCGGAGAAGGTTTTGAAGGCTTATGAGACTGCGGCCATCGCAACCGCTGATTTCTACCTCGCGAATTCCTGCGCTGACGGCATTCCGATGTGGGATACCGGTGCGCCAAATCTGCATCACCTTCCGGTCAACTATCTCGCTAAACCGTCTAATCCGTTCAACCGGTTTGAACCGGTGGACAGTTCTGCTGCGGCCATTGCGGCGCAAGGGTTGATTCGACTCGGCAATTATTTACGCGCGTGCGGACATAAACAGGGCGGCTCGCGGTATCGTCAGGCCGGGCTCACCATCGCCCGCACATTATTCCGCGAACCGTACCTCTCGACTGATCTAAAACACCAGGGCCTCATCCTGCATTCGGTTTATCATCGACCGAACGGCTGGGATCACATCGCGCCCGGCCAGCAAGTGCCGAACGGCGAAAGCTCGATGTGGGGCGATTACCACGCGCGAGAACTGGCGCTCCTGATCCTCCGTGGAGCCCGCGGCGAACATTACCTGACGTTCTTCGATTCCACCACCCACGCCTGATCACCTGACGCCTCGCGCCATGAGCACCCCCGCGCCCAGCAAAATCGTCCGCATCCCGTCGCTGAAAACCGTCGCCGACTTCCGCGCGCATGTCGCGACCCTCGGTATCGAGTTAAATTGTGAGGAGAACATCGGGAGCGGTGCGAACTCGACGCTTGCACAACTTTTGGCCGGATTCTCACTGAACGGGAAGGCGATCAACAATCGCTGGGCAATCCACCCGATGGAAGGCTGGGATGGCACGATCACCGGCGGCGTGACGGAGCCGATGCTGCGACGTTGGCAACGGTTCGGTGAAAGCGGCGCCAAGCTCATCTGGGGTGGTGAAGCGATGGCTGTGCGCCCGGATGGACGTGCAAACCCAAATCAGCTCATCATCAATCGCGAGAACCAGTCCGGCATCGCGCAATTGCGCGATACGCTGCTGAAGGCGCATGGTGAAATGTATCCGGGCACGGGTGAACCGGTCATCGGATTTCAACTCACCCACTCTGGCCGATTTTGCCGGTCCAATGACAAAAAGCTCTGGGAGTCGCGTATCGCTTATCACCACCCGATTCTCGACCGCAAGTTCAACGTCACAAGCGACAAGCAACTGCTGACAGACGACGACTTGAAGAAGTTGACCGAGGATTACGCCGCAGCGGCGAAAGTCGCGGCGGATATCGGGGCTGATTTCGTGGACGTGAAGCATTGCCACGGTTATCTGCTGCACGAATTTCTCAGCGCGCACACCCGACCGGGCGCTTACGGTGGCTCGTTTGAAAATCGCACCCGGCTGTTCCGCGAAATCGTGACGGCAATCCGCGCTACCGCGCCGAAGCTGGAGATCGGCGTCCGGCTGAGCGCGTTTGATTTTGTTCCGTTCAAGCCGAATCCCGCGCTGGCGGAGCCGGGCAAGCTTGGCCCCGGAATGCCGGAGGATTTTTCCGCGTGCCTGCCATATCGCTACGCGTTCGGCGTGAATCAACACAATCCGGTGGAATACGATTTGACTGAGCCGATCCTGTTCTTGGAGGTGCTCCAATCACTGGGCATCCGGCTAGTGAATCTCTCTGCGGGTAGTCCTTATTACAATCCGCACATCCAGCGCCCGGCGATCTACCCACCATCAGATGGTTATCAACCGCCCGAAGATCCGCTCGTCGGCGTGGCGCGGCAGATCAATGTGGTGAAACAACTGAAGGCGAAGTTTCCGAAGCTGATCCTGGTCGGCACCGGGTATTCTTATCTCCAGGAATTTTTGCCGCACGTGGCCGAGCATTACCTGCGAAACGGTCACGTGGACATAATCGGCATCGGGCGGGCAGTACTGTCGTATCCGACGATGCTCGCTGACGCTGCAAGCCGGGGAAAGCTTGAGACTCGCTACGTCTGCCGGACATTCAGTGATTGCACGACTGCCCCACGAAATGGGCTGCGTTCAGGCTGCTACCCACTGGATGACTACTACAAACGGCAGCCCGACGCCGTGACACTTAAGGAAATCAAGAAGCGGACAGGCTGAGCAGATTGGCGACCGGAATACCGAAGCTTGAACCTTGCCCGGCAAGTAAATGCTCAGTCCTTGATCGCGGCAGTCTTGATCTGGTCATTTGCTGGTGACCGGCTGGAATCAAACGAAAGCCCGAAGCCAAAGGGAAAAAGGGCCTGAACACGCGCATCCGCCCGCATCGGCAACTGATCCTGGTCTCGCGGCCAGGCACGAGGAAGCTTGCCGGAAGGTTTATAGTCCCCAAATAAAACATCGGTGACACCCAAGCCTTCAGTGCCGGGCAACCACGCAGCCACGAAGGCATCACTCGCAGTCAAAGCATCGCCAAGGATCAGCGGCCGACCGGAAAGCAACACGGTGATCACGGGAGCGCCGAGTTGCCCGGCTTGGCGAATCAGGGCCGTGTCGGCCGCCGGCAATCGCAAGTCCTGCCGATCGCCCTTCATTTCAGCATAGGGCGTTTCACCCACAACGACAATCACAGCATCAGCAGGCTTGAGTTCCTTGCCGTCAGGGGAATATGACACCCAGGTGCCCGGGCCGACGGTCGCGCGGATGGCTTCGAGGATGGTCGTCCCGGCGCGCATCACCCTGCCGGTCTCACCCTGCCAACTGATGGTCCAACCGCCACACTGCATGCCGAGATCATCGGCCGCCCGTCCGACCACCTGTACGTGTTTGAGATTTTTCTTCAGCGGCAGGGCAGCTGATTCATTTTTGAGCAGCACGACCGATTGCCGCACGCATTCGCGCGCGACTTTGCGGTGTTCGAGCGAACCGATCGCGGCCGTCAACGCCGCGTCAACTTTTGACGGTTCAAGCGCGCCCGCTTCCAGTTTGGTGCGCAGAATCCGGCGCACGGCATCGTCGATGCGGGCCAAGGACACGCGCTTTTCCTGAACCAGTTCGGTCAGCTTGGTGATGAACTCGATGTAGTTGTTCGGCTGGCCCGGACCGTTCGGCACCATGGCCATGTCCACGCCGGCGTTGATGGCCAGCTCAATGTTGCCTTTGTAATCGTGCGGCAGCTGATCAATCGCCGCCCAGTCCGAGATGACAAAACCCTTGAATCCATATTCACCCTTGAGCACCTCGGTGAGCAGATGCTTGTTTCCATGCATCTTGACGCCGTTCCAACTGTTGAAGGAAGCCATGACGGACCCCACGCCGCCTTTCAGCGACGGCAAGTAAGGCGCCAAGTGCGCCCGGCGAAAACCGGCTTCGTCCATCACCACGTCGCCCTGATCCACTCCGCCTTGGGTGCCGCCATCGCCAGCGAAATGCTTGGCACACGCCAGGACTGAAGCGGACGCTGGTGGAGATTTTTTTTGAAAACCCCGAACGGCCGCGGCGCCCAGTTCACCAGCCAGTTCGGGTGAATCCGAAAAGCTCTCATAGGTCCGGCCCCAACGCGGGTCCTGAGCGACGGCCACACATGGAGCGAAAGCCCAGTTGATTCCGGTACCAGCAAGTTCGCGCGCGGTGACATACGCGGCTTGTTCCACCAGTTTGGGATCACGGGCGGCGCCCAGACCGATGTTGTGGGGGAAAATAACTGCGCCATCCACGTTGTTGTGGCCATGCACGGCATCGATGCCATAAAGCAGCGGGATCTTGAGCCGCGTCTTCTGTGCCCAACTCTGGCATTCGGCGGCAAGCTGCAACCAGCCTTGCGGGGAATTTTCAGACGGATCGGAACCGCCACCACTAAGTACCGAGCCCAGGCAATACTTCTGGATGTCAGATTTGTCCTTGAGCGCGGCGGTATCCACCTGGGTCATCTGGCCGATCTTTTCAGTCAGCGACATCTGCTTCAGCAAGGCTTCGACCCGGGCATCAGCAGCTGAATCACCCCTCGCTGAAACCATCGGCACAAGCAACAGCCCCGCGAGTCCCAGACTGCGTCCGATACGAAAGCCACCATACCAAGTTGCAAAAAAAGAAGTTTTCATGACATCTCCCTAAAGTGAATTGACGGCGAACACGTCGTTCTTGTTCTGACGCAAGTCAGTCCATTTCCAGCTTTCCACGTGTCCATCAAAGAAAGAAAAGACTGCGCGGCCACTATGGCGGGCCGCCGGTTGTTTGAATGGCGCAAAGGTCCAGCCACCCGCCTGTGTAGGCTGTTTAGTGGTGATCTCCGTGAAATAACCCCCAGGCAATTTGTCGACCGTTGGCACCCCTCGTGGATAACCGACATCGCCGACCAGCCAGAGTTGGCTGGGCCGCTTGAGTTGTGTCAACTTGAGGCTGCCAAGATCGGACCAATTGGGATTCTTCCCGTAACGGATGATTCCATCAGCCAATGTGTTGCCCTCAAGCGGGCCATAGCCTTCACACGGATTCTTGAAGAACGCCACCACCCCGGCGTCGATGTCCGCATCCCGTACCGCCGAACAACGCCAAACGTTATTGGACGTCGTACTGCTGGTGAGATACTTGCCGTTGTCGATGATCCGGAACCACCAGTCAGGGGTAAAAGCCGGCCACGTGCCGGTGTTCAGTGGCGGCAATCGTTCCGCATTGTCACTGGCGTACATCGTGAACCCGAGGGCAATCTGCTTGTTATTGCTCACACAGGTGATCGCCTTGGCTCTTTCTTTCGCCTTGGCCAGCGCCGGCAAAAGCATGGCGGCGAGAATCGCGATGATGGCGATCACCACCAGCAACTCGATCAGCGTGAAACCGGCGTTGGCCGCACTACGCCGATTGTTTTCCCGCCGACAACCGCGCAAAGCCCGACGCAAACCGGCGCCATGGAACTTTAGATTCCCGCCCCGGCAGATGCACCCAAAGTGCAGCAGCATTCGGCCTCCGGAAAAGCTGGCCAGCCAGTATTTCATAGTGTTTTGTGCGATCGGGCGGCAGACGGCTCAGAAGATTCATCCAGCAGCAAACCGTGGCCTGGTTGCGGCCATCACTGCTGCCAACTGGTTGTGCGTTCCTGCAACCATTCCAAATCGCGCGCTGAAGCGTCCTTGGCGGCGCCGGGACTCGGCAGGTTCAACACCGTCCGGTCACGCCATTTCTTGATCTCGGCATGACCGTCTGCGAAGGACAGACCACCGGCACCGTTATGATAACTCGCAGGAACGTCGGGCCAGGTACCGGTGTTGTTGGGATCGCAAACAAACCAGCCATCGTTGACGCTCAGCGGATTCTCATCAATCGTCACCCAGCACGACGAAGGACCAGGCCGGGCGATGTCAGATTGCTTGCGGAACACACGCAGCAACGTCGGCCCGCCATATCCCATGATCGTGTTCCAGTCGCGGATGGGATTCATCCAGCAGTTCATCGCCATGCTGCGGACGGTGCGCTGGTTGGAGACCAGCTTGCGATCCGCCGGACATTTGTAAACGTCGATGTTGTTAATAAACGGATACAACAGCCCGCCTTGAAGCAGAAGCGTGTTGGTCGCTCCCGGCAGTGAATCCATTGTGCCCAAGACCCATTGCGATTTTGCCCCTCCAGGCTGTCCTGCCGGATCGTTGGCGAAACTCACCAATTGATCCATGCCGGCGCTGCGAACAATCTTCTCGGCGTTGTCCAACGAGTAGAGCGCCCAGCCCAACTGCAGTTGCTTCAGATTGTTCATGCAACTGATGCCTTGCGCCTTGGTCTTGGCTTTCGCGAGCGCGGGCAGCAGCATGGCCGCCAGGATGGCGATGATGGCAATGACGACCAGCAATTCGATGAGCGTGAATCCACCGCTCACGGATGCAGTCGTTCGCCGGATCATTGATGCTCGATGCTTACTTGTCATTTTGGATTCCTTGAACTCACGTCCGGGACCAGAGCTGAATCCCGGACGTGTCGTTCAATATGTTCACAAGGTCTGGACCGCGTAGAATCGCTTCGTACCCGTTTTGGGGAATGAGGTGGACTTGACCGTCCCGTCACCGGCAATCGGACTACCCACCGCAGTCCAACCCACATCGTCCACATTGTCCTTGTAAACGACCTGATAACTTGTCGCGCCCTGAGTCAACCAGGAGAGGGTGATGTTCCCGCCGGTTTGCGCGGTGTCTACGGTCACCGGGATTTTCCGCCAGAGGCTCATCTGGTCGTAAAGAATGCCACCCGAGCCACTCACCACCCGCATCGTGATCTGATAACGAACGATGGTCGTATTCGCCGGGGCTTTCAAATAGTAGGAATTCACAGTGGAATTCAATGGATACCCTGCGGCCACACCGTTGGTCGCCTGAAGATTGTACCAACCATCCTGCAACCGGCCGGGATCGTTGGTGCTGATCAGGTGGGACGTGTACATCTCGAGCACCGTGCCACCGTTACGGAACTGGACTTCCAACTGGACCCAGTTGCCTTCGGTCAATGGATACGTGGATGGCTCGAAGAACCACGCATCGGCAGTAAAGACCTGTCCGGGGGCTGCCGGGAGATCCTGATAGATGCCGTTGTACTCGCCGCCGTTTTCAACCACGCTGCCCACCGTGCCGTTGAAATTGCTGATGATGATGCCCGCCCAGAATTCGTCATTGGTCTTGAGGCTGCCACCGTTGAATGTGGCCCACGGGGCATATGTGCCGGTTTCAAAGCTGGGATTGTCCAGGGCATTCGCCGCTTCCGCCGGCGTCTTCACCGTCAAAGTGGCATTGGCAGTCAACGTGCCGGCCATGTCAGTGACATCCACCGAGTAAACCCCCGCCTGGGATTTTTGCACATTGGCAATGGTAAGAGTTGCGGTGGTCGCACCGGAGATGTTTCCGCCGTTGGGCACGTTTACCCCATTGGTCTTCCATTGATAACTCAGCGGTGTCGCGCCAGAGGCGACAACCGTGAACGTCGCCGTTTCACCAACAAGCTTTGTCTGGCTGACCGGCAAGCCCGTGATGTTAGGATCAGAAGGAGTAAGATTTTCCAGAACCATCTGATCGGCGTAAACGCTGCCGCCCGCATAACCGTAAGGCTGGTAATAAACTTCCTGGATGCGCACCTTGGTCGTGCCAGCCGGCGCCGTCAGGACATATCCGCCCCCAACGTGGTTGGTCACGCGCATGTCATGCCACGTGTCCAGTGCCGACGCATTTTCAATGATGGGCGAGAGATAGGTGTCGCTCAGGATGGTGTTGGCGTCATCACGGAACGTGACTTCGATCCAGAATTGGTTGGTGCCCGTGCCAGTCCAGACACCGATCTGATCCTGATGATGGGTCAGGGCCTTGGCAGTTGCGCTCCACGTTGAACCCGGTCCAGTAGGGACATCCTGAATCACACCACTGTAATTCGCACCTCCAGTGAACGTCGGGAAAACCTTCTGCACGCGGAGTCCTTCATAAACCAGGACATTGGAAGCCCCGACCGGGTTGCCACCATTGTAATAAGTGTTGCCCGCGAGTTCGGTGTTGCCTCCGTTACCATACGGGGTCCATCCGACGAGACCGTTTTCAAAACTGGGATTGACCAGTGCGTTCTTGGGATTCGGGGCATTGGTCCGGATGGTGATATAGCTGTCGGAATCAGGCGAATTTGTCCACGGCGCGTTGGCCCCGGTCGTGATGAAACCATACTGCACGTGTGCTGCACCGGCATTTGTCGCCGAGAGATTCAGGCTGAAGAAACTATTGGCATTCGTAAGCGAGGCGGTCACCGACTGCAACGTGGTGCTATAGGAGGCGTTGAAAACCTTGATGAAGGCCTGGCAGGTGTAATTCGACGACAACTTGTAATCCACCACGTTGCCGGAGAACGTGATGTTGCTGCCAAGCAAAGTCGCGGTGTCCACATACCAGTTCGCCTGCATCTGCTTGTTGCCATCGCCACTGCCGTCCTGTTTCACCCAGTAGGCATCCGTCGGGTTGGAAACGTTGGTGCATGGGCGCAATGTCAGCAGGTCCGTTGAGAAAGTCGCCCGCAAGTCTCCGCCGCCCCATCCGGAGCCGAACTGGTAGGCGCCGCCGGCGGAAGGCAAGTTGAAGACATTCATGTAGCCGCCCCATGATTTTGAAGGGTCGGCGTAAACCTGGCTATCCGCTGAAGCCAGCGAGGTGCCTGCCAGCAGCAACGCACAAGGCAAGGCATTTGCCATACGACAGGGGATGGCGCGATGGAAAGAAAGCGACGCAACAACACGCCGCGCGGCCGAAACAAAACGTATTCTCATGGATTGGTGGGGTTGGTTTGGGTTCGTGCTAATGGATACGCTCTTATCCTAGCGATTCAAGGGCCGCCGCCTAGCTCCCAAAGTGGATAGTATTCCCTTGGCACAAACTTGAAGGGTCAGAAAAACGCCGTAACTTATTGATAACAAGAATCTAACCAATCACTTCGCCGGACGGAATTTTAGGGCTGCTTCCGTCCGCGAATGAACGTGCAGCTTATGGTAGATGTGCTTCAGATGCCAGCGCACGGCCGCCACGGTCACACTGAGACGTTCCGCAATCTCCTTGTTGGAAAACCCATGAACGACCAGTTCTAACACCTCCCGCTCGCGGGCGGTCAACCGGTCCACTTCTTCGGTTGTGGTGGTCTGTTCCCGGAAGTATCCAATCACCTTGCGCGCGATCTCCCCACTCATCGCACCACCGCCTTGGTGAACTTCCCGCATCGCACTCAGCACCTCATCGGGTGAAGAACGCTTGAGCAGATATCCCGAAGCTCCCGCCCGCAACGCCCGAAAAATCCGGTCCGGGTCTTCGTAAACCGTGACCATGATGGCTTTGACGGCCGGCAACAGCCCCTTCAATTCGGCCACGCACTCCACGCCCGACATATTGGGCAGCTGGATATCCATCAATACGAGTTCAGGTTCCTGCTTGGGCAGCACCCGCAATGCTTCCTCAGCCGTCGAACACGTGCACACGCACTGGAAATCAGCCGACAGGTTGACGATGGTTTCCAATCCTTCCCGGGTCGTCTTGTTGTCTTCGACTATGGCAACTTTGATCATGTCGTTTTCTCTCCGAGCGGCAAACGCAATTCAACGTTCGTACCCCGGCCAGGATGGCTGGTGATCTCACAATTGCCGCCCAGTTTCTCCATACGCGCCTTCATGCTCGACAAGCCATCGCTCCCCGGCAAGCCACCAGCCGGGGCAAACCCCCGACCGTTGTCAGCGACCACAATTTTCAGTTCATCACTGCTGGCCTCCATCGCAATGCGCACTTCCGACGCGCCGGAATGCCGCACCGCATTGTTTAAAGCTTCCTTGAAAGCGAGGAACACGCCATGCCGCAGGCGGGAATCGAGCGGCTTTGCCGGGAATGATTCGGCAACTTGCAAACGACAGGCGATGCCGGCCAGATTCAGGAAGCGTTGGGCAAAGAGCGAATAGTAACTGGCCAGGGACGCGACCGAATCGTACTTCGGATTGACCGCCCAAACAATCTCATCCAGCGTCGCCACCACGGCCCGGGAAACACCCGCCAGCTTGTCCAGATAGCGCTCGCGCGTTTCCACCGGCAATGACGGCGTCTTGACCAACGAGCCCAGCATGCTGACTTCCGTGAGGGTTGCACCCAGCTCGTCGTGAAGATCCTGCGCCACCCGGGTCCGCTCCTGCTCGATGAGATGCTGACGTTCCGCCCGTTGGCGCTCCTGGATCTGGATCTCCAATTCTGCCGTGCGCTCCGCCACCTGCCGCCGTAATACCAGTACCCAACTGGAGGCCGCCAATGCCACGAAGCCCAGGGCACCCGCCACCCATAACACTTTCTTCAGACTCCACCACGGCGGCGCTTGCAAAAGCCGCACGTCGGTAGCCGAACGCAATTGCACCCGCAAAGATTTTGCCCGCCAGTTCTCACCGGCCCACCATCGGCCTGGATCGATCCGGCAAACTCCGGTGACCGAGATGCGGCTGCCATTCTGCAAACCGGCAAAACCATCCTGGCCTTCGGCTTGATTGAGATAGGCGTGAAAGATGAGATCATTGTCCTGCAGGATCAGGTATCGTTCCGAGCCATGGAGGGCCCGATCCAATAACTTGGCCGAGACCTGGATCAACCGGCAGTCATGCTTGCCTTGAAACGCTTCATCGGGTGTGACCCGCGCCGGCACCGGTGACTCGCCCGGAGAAATCCTCCGGTAGATGGCGTCTTGCAACAGCGGCGTGTAATCACCCTGCCCCACGAAACCGAGCACTTCCACGCGATCGCCCAATTGCAGCGGCACCTGCTCCCGGGTCTGCACTTCCACACCCTGTTCGCCTTCCTGGAGAAACAACACTCCGCCCGGCTCGTGATAGGTGACCGTACCCGCGATCTTCACGCGATGACCGTAGGTTTCCTGCGGAGCGAACTGAAGCAAGCTGCCGATGGGACGGGCAGCGATGGCAAACGGGTCATTCGGCGCCGGCAATTCGATCACCAGATCTTCGGGGCGCGGCACCATCAACCGGATGGCAAAGAGTTGCCGCTGATGATTGAAGAGCGTCGAACAGACACCACGAACCCGCACGGTGCTGTCCAGGAGTTCAGCGGTTTGCTTCACCGGCAACTCGCGGGCGTAAACCATCAGCCGACCGCCACCCGTGGCGATTTCAATCAAGTGATGCTGTGACGCTTCATCCAGATGTACCCAGCGCACGATGCCGGCGATCTCCACAAACTGGCTGTCTTCCTTGCCGCTGGCCAGTTGCTCATAGGTCACCGGCTTTGCCGCCGGCAATTTTTCCTTGCCCACTACTTTCACCCGGCGTGGCTCGACGATCGGCGCGTATTCACCCGGACTGGTATGGCCTTCCACCTCCACCAACTGGCCGGGATGCAATGACGGCGTGTTCGTGGATTCGCGGAGGTAGATCCCAGCCGTATCGTCCTGGATAAAGCGCGAGTAAAGCGCCTCGTCGAAAAAGGTCACGACACCGCGCAGCCGGACCGGCATCCGTTCCTGCGCCTGCTGCACCGTCAAACCCCGCACCTCCGCCGCCGTGCGCAGTTCCTTGGCCGACTCCTGTGCCTGACTCACCTTGGGCGATAACGCCGTGCTGCTCACCACAACCACGGCCA
>Ga0315910_10001323_pt1 | contig 22940 bp, 18 predicted proteins | sample EdamamesoilMG_FD_204470 | JGI IMG/M metagenome (GOLD analysis project Ga0315910, IMG submission 204470) | Garden soil microbial communities collected in Santa Monica, California, United States - Edamame soil | ecosystem: Environmental > Terrestrial > Soil > Garden | place: USA: California... | reverse complement strand
GTGCTGGGCACCGCCTGCACGGAGCGGCCCGTCGGCGGTCCACCTGAACACAACTCAGCGACCGGTCATGAGCGCCACGCCGACATCACCCATATCCAACTCACGGCGGAAGCCGTGGAGCGCGCGGACATCCGCGTGGCAAAAGCCGAACGCCGTGCACTGTCGGGCGGCGTGGCGATCCCGGCAGAGATCCAGTTTGAGCCGAGCAGCACCGCGCACGTGGGACCACTCGTTCCTGGGCGCATTACCCGCGTCGCCGTGGCCCTGGGTGATCGCGTGGAGCGTGGGCAGTTGCTCGGCATGGTGGCGTCCAGCGACGTATCCGCCGCGCGCGCCCGGCTCGACCAGGCTCGGGCGCGCTTGGCAGCAGCCGAGGCCACACTGCGCCGCCAACAACAACTGACAAGCGAAGGCATTGGGGCTCAGCGCTCGCTGATCGACGCGGAGGCGGAGGTCGAACAACTCCGGGCGGAGGTGGCTGGCCTGAACCGTCAACTCTCGGTGTTCGGTTCGGGGAGCGGGGGCGAACTCTCGCTGAGCGCCCCGATCGACGGCGTGGTGGTCGCCGTCCATGCCACCTTGGGTGAGACCGCTACTCCGGATAGTCCCGCGTTCATCGTGACGGATCCGACCAAGATTTGGGTGCGCGGCAACGTCCCCGAGCTTGAGCTCGGCCGCGTGGAGGTGGGCTCGGCAGCCCTGGTGCGCTTGCACGCCTACCCGGACATCGCCATGCCTGGCAGCATCAGCTACATCGCTCCGGCCCTCGATGAAGACACGCGCTCGCTGCCGATTCGTGTAAGCCTCAAGACCCCAGATGCACGGCTACGCAGCGGATTATTTGGGAGCATTGAACTCTTGGGTGGTGACCCAGATGAGCGCGTGCTGGTGGTCCCAACCGAAGCCGTGGCTACCCTCGACGGCCAGACGGTCGTCTTCGTCCCCGACGAGCAGCCGCACAGTTTTCGCGCTCAACCGATCGCATTGGGCCGGCGCGCCGGTGGGGTATTTGAGGTGCGCAGTGGCCTACAAGCGGGGGCGCTCCTCGCGGTGACAGGCGCCTTCACATTGAAGAGCGCTGTGCGCAGTGGCGAGCTTGCCGCTCACCACGATTGAGGAGCACAATCGATGCAAAAGCTCCTCGAACTTTGTTTCAGATGGCGGGTGGTGGTGCTCGCATTGGTCGTCTTGGTGAGCGTCGTTGGACTTCGGAGCGCGCAACAACTCCCCATTGATGCTGTCCCTGATATCACCAACGTCCAGGTCCAGGTGCTCACCAACGCACCCGCACTCGGACCGGTGGATGTCGAACGCACCATCACCTTTCCGATTGAATCTGCCATGAGCGGCGTACCGCTCGTCGAGGAGATCCGCAGCGTCTCTCGCTTCGGTCTTTCGGCGGTGACCATCGTTTTCAAAGAAGACACGGACCTACTGCGCGCGCGCCAACTCGTCTCTGAGCGCCTTGTGCAGGCCCGCGAACGCCTCCCGGTGGGCGTGTCTCCGGAACTCGGCCCCTTGAGTTCCGGGTTAGGTGAGATCCTGCAGTTCGAGGTGCGCGCGGATCGCACCTGTGGCGACGGCCAGCCAGACGATGCAAAGTGCTACTCGCACATGGAGCTGCGCACGCTGCTCGATTGGTTCATTGCCTACGAGTTGCGGTCCGTACCTGGTGTGGTCGAGGTCAACGCCTTCGGTGGAGAGCTGAAGACCTACGAGGTCGAGGTGCTCCCCGAGCGACTGCGGGCGCTCCGTGTCTCGCTCAATCAGCTCTTCGACGCCATCGAACGCAACAATGCCACGGCGGGCGGCGGCTACCTCGTGCGCTCTGGAGAGCAGCTTCTGGTACGCGGAGAAGGACGCATCCAGAGCTTGGACGACATCGGCGACGTACTCATTGAAACGCGCGACGACGGCGTCCCCGTCCGCGTCCGGGACGTGGCACGAGTGCACTTGGCTCCGCTCATCCGCCAGGGCGCCGTGACGCGCGATGGCCGTGGCGAGGTCGTCACCGGCATCGTCATGATGCTCGTGGGAGAAAACAGTCGACAGGTCGTGGCCGGCGTCAAGGCCAAGATCGCCCAGCTGCAGCCATCTCTGCCTCCGGGCGTACACATCGACACCTTCTACGATCGCTCCCAGTTGGTGGACCGTACCATCTCTACGGTGGGAAAGAACTTGGCCGAAGGCGCGCTGTTCGTCGCTTTCGTTCTGTTGCTCCTACTCGGCAGTATTCGTGGCGGACTCATCGTCGCGGCCGCCATTCCATTTGCCATGTTGGTAGCGTTCACCGGCATGCGACTTCTGGGGCTCTCGGGCAATCTGATGAGCCTAGGAGCCATCGACTTTGGCATCGTTGTGGACGGATCGATCATCGTCGTGGAAAACGCCATCGTTCACCTGGCTGCCGCCGCGCGCGCGCGACCGCGCCCCATGAGCTACGCCGAGGCAGCTCAGATCGTCCTGCGCTCCACTTTGGACGTGCGCAAGGCCGCGCTCTTCGGCGAAGCCATCATCGTCATCGTCTACGTCCCTATCCTCACTCTTGCGGGCATCGAGGGCAAAATGTTCAGGCCCATGGCCATCACCGTGCTGTTCGCGCTGCTAGGCGCGTTCGTAGCCTCGCTCACCTTCGTGCCCATACTGGTGGCTACGTTCCTGCGCACTCCCAAGCACCATGAGCCCTGGCTCGTCCGGGCTCTGCACCGCAGCTACCCACGCATCCTTGCCCCGCTCATGGCCGCACCCAAGAAAGTCGTCGCCGTTTGCCTAGTGCTACTGCTCACAAGTGGTGCCGTGGCCGCGCGCCTCGGCGCGGAATTCGTGCCACGCCTGGACGAGGGTGCGCTCGCCATTCAAGTGCTTCGCCTCCCCAGCGTGTCGCTGGAGGAAAGCATCCGGAGCGCCACCCGATTTGAACGTGTCGTGCGCGAATTTCCAGAGGTGTTGAGCGTGGTGACCAAAACCGGGCGCGCCGAAATCGCCACTGACCCCATGGGCGTGGAGCTCTCCGACGCCCTCATCCAGCTCAAACCCCAAGACCAATGGACCAGCGCACGCACGAGGGATGAGCTGATTGCACACATGTCCTCGCGCTTCGCAAGCGCGCTGCCCGGGCTGGGCTTTTCATTCTCCCAGCCCATCGAACTGCGGATGTCGGAGCTGATCAGCGGCAGTCGCTCCGACGTTGCCATCACCATTTATGGCGACGACTTGGGCACGCTCGAGCGCCTGAGCAAGCAAGTGCAGGCAGCCGTACGGCCCATCTCCGGCGCATCTGACGTCAGAGCAGAACAGCTCACCGGGCTCCCTACGCTCGAAGTAACCGTCGACCGTGCAGCCGCCTCACGCTACGGCATTTCGGTGCGCGACGCTCTCGACGCCATTGAAGCGCTCGGCGGACGAAACGTCGGCGAAGTGTACGAGGGGGAGCGTCGCTTCCGTCTGCAGGTGCGCGTACCTGCGGCACTGCGAGACGACATCGATCAGATCCGCCACTTGCCCGTCAGCGGCCAAGGCGGTCCATTGGTCCCTCTGGGCCAAATCGCAAGCATCGAGATCGTGGATTCACCCGCGAGCGTTAGCCGAGAAGCGGTACGACGCCGAACCACCATCGAGGCCAACGTGCGCGGGCGCGACCTTGCCTCGTTCGTCGGCGAGGCACAAAAGGAAGTCCTCTCCCAGGTTCAATTCCCTCCGGGCTACGTCGTCAAGTGGGGAGGGCAATTCAAGACCCTCAGCGATGCATCACAGCGGCTTGCCCTCGCCGTGCCCCTCGCGCTGGGCCTCATCTTCATCCTTTTGTACGTGGCCTTTGGGCAGTTCAAGCCCGCACTACTCATCTACCTCAACGTGCCCTTCGCCGCCGTCGGTGGGATATTTTTCCTCGCGCTACGCGGTATGCCATTTTCCATCAGCGCGGCGATCGGTTTCATCGCGCTGTTCGGCATCGCTGTGCTCAACGGGGTCGTCCTTTTGACAACCATCAAGAAGTTACAAGAGCAAGGCCATGGTCCACGAGCGGCCGCCGAGCAGGGCGCGACGTCACGCTTGCGCGCCGTAGTCATGACCGCGACCGTAGCCGCGCTTGGCTTTTTTCCCATGGCGCTGTCATCCAGCGCGGGCGCGGAAGTGCAACGTCCGCTCGCCACCGTGGTCATCGGGGGCCTGTTCAGCGCCACGTTTCTCACCTTGTTCGTCTTGCCTACGCTCTACGCCTATGTCTACCGCAAGGCGGCCGCTTGAACGTGCGCGGCCGGCTTGCGTCGCTTTTTAGCCGGTGCTAGAGGCGAAGACGACCATGAACACACAGCGCTTACGTTTGCGATCGCGTCACGGAGGTCCGTCTGGACTCGTGCTGAACGCAGCCCAGCGCGCCCGCAACATGGCGTCCGCCGCTTCCAGCAAGCGCTCCGATGCGTTCGTTGTGGGTCACGTTTTCTAGCTAATTTTAGCCGAAATTAGTTTGGTTCAGCGCCGTGACCCCGCAAGGAGCCACGGCGTTTTTCTTGTTCGGTGCGCCCTCCACCGCTCGCTTCCGTCACCTCATTGATTGTCTTCACTGCCTCCGTAGCTTTCTTCGCTCAACCCCCGCCATGGACCACCAACACCCTTCTCCGCTCGTTTGGGCCGACCGCCCATTGCGCGAACTCCTACGGCTCGCTTGGCCGATGATCATTCAATTGCTGTCGGTCAGCATGATGACCTTCGTGGATACATTGTTCATCGGCTGGCTCGGGTGGGTTGAGCTGGCGGCCGCCGGTCTGGGCGGCATGTGCACGTTCACCGTGCTCTCATTTGGCATGTCCGTATTCAGCGCAGCGCGGGTGCAAGTGGGGCAACTGCACGGTCAAGGCGATGCAGTCGGCGTCAAACGCGCGCTCGGCGCATTCTTGCGACTAGCCGTCGTGCTCGGGCCCCTCACCTTGGTGCTCGGGTTATTGGCGGCGGCGCTTTTGCCCACCCTGGCCGATCATCCTCAAACGGGACAACTCGCCGCGCGCTACGCGGCGCTGCGCAGCCTAGCCTTTCCTTCGGGCGTTGCGGGGGCAGCCATTGCGCAATGGCTGGCGGCCCAAGGCGACTCGCGGCTCGCCATGCGCGCGGCGGTCGTCGCCAACGTCGCCCACATTCCCCTCAATGCCACGCTCATCTTTGGTTTTGACTTGGGTGTCGAAGGCGCGGCCGTGGCTTCGGCCATCGCGAGCACCCTTGAAAACGGCTACCTGCTGATCATGCAGCGCCGCCATGCCATCGCCCTCGAAGCTGGCCGCTGGACAGCGCCCGGTTTCCATTGGGCCTACGCTCGTTGGAGCGACGCTTGGGACGCCTTTGTCCGCGGCTTGCCGACAGGTTTGGAGCGCGTGCTGGACATGATGGCATTCACCGCCATTCCAGTCTTACTCGCCCACGTGGGTCCGCTGCATGTGGCAGCCCATCAAATCGTGCTGCAGCTGATGTTGCTGTCGTTTCTGCCCAGCCTAGCCCTTTCGGATTCCATCTCCGTCTTGGTTTCTCAAGCCATGGGGGCACAGCATGCTGCGCTCGTGCGACAGATCGGCCGCATGGGTCTCGGCGTGGCATTGGGCTACGCGTCTTGGTGTGGCGCCGTGTACCTGTGTTTGGGAAAGCAACTGCTTCGCCTCTTCTCGAGCGATCTCACGTTGATGCGTTTGGCGTTGCCTGCTCTCGGTTTCGGCGCGCTGCTCCAGTTCCTCAATGCGGGATACAATCACTACAAAGGCATGTTGCGGGGGCTCAGCGTCTTCCGCTACGTCGCCTGGGTCGCCGTGGGCTGCGCTTGGCTCGCCACACCGCCATTGACGTACTTTTGGGGTGTGCGCACCGGCCAAGGCGTCACCGGTGCCTGGATGGCACTGTGTGCGGAGGTAACGATCGGCGTGTTTCTGATGGTCGCGCGCACCTACCGCCATCCGGTCTATGGACAAGCTCGGGACACCAACACCTCGGCTTCTTGGTGAGCATCCATCTGCCCACCCTCGACCACATGTCGAGCATCCCATCCAATCATCGCTGACCATCGATCATCGTCGGCCTCAATCCTCGCTGTCAGACAGTGCGATGGGCAACACGGCTGCCCGCGCGAGCGCGCTGAGTTCACCGCGCACGCCACCGCCGTCGCGCCGCTGAATGACGATACGCTCCATGGTACCGCCTCCAAGAGCACGAAGTTGGTAGGAGGCGACCACGATCCCCAGCGCAAACAACGCACGATGGAGCCGCGCAATGACGGGCGACCGACCCGCTCGCCGCACTTCCAGCACCGTGAGTTCTGCGCCATTTTCCACGAAATGCACGCTCGTTTCGGCTGGTCGATCAGGTTGAGTCACTTCCATTGGCTTGATGAGATTCAGTTGGTCACGCCCCCGGGTCGTGTCAACCGGGGCGCTAGGGTCAACGCGACAGATCGCACAATTATTCCCCAGCTCGGCCCTCCTCGGTCGAGCCCACCCCTCAAAGCCCAGCTGTCCCGCCCCACCCGGGCGCTACGCCGCCGCCTGGCTCAGGACAAGTCTCGCTGGCCCTGCATGAATCTTGCGCAATGTCGGGGTAAGTGCACCACGAAGGTGGTGCTTTCGCCCGTCTGGGGTCGGACTTCAACCGAGCCGCCATGTCCTCGCGCGATCTCCCGCACGATGAACAGCCCCAATCCGAGCCCACGCGAACGGTCGCTGCTGTGCCGCATGCTGCGAAACGGTTCAAACAGCTGGTGTCGCAGTGGCTCGGGCACCGAACCTGCGTTGTGGATCTCGATGCGCACTTGCAGTGCATTCATGCCATCCAGCACCACCTGCACCGGCGCTCCCGGTGTCCCGTGTTGCCCGGCGTTGGTCACCAAGTTGATCAGAAGTTGCAGCAAACGATCGGCGTCCCAGGTCCCGCGTAAATCACCGTGTGTGACGCTTTCAATCGTCCATTCGGGATGGGCCAGTTCCACCTCCGACACCGCTTGTACCCCGAGATCAAGCAAGCTGCTGGTGCGCGGGACCACAGGCAACCCCCCGCCCGAGCGCGCGCGCGTAAAGTCCAACAACTGTTCAATCATCGCAGTCATGCGCCGCCCACCTGACAGGATGCTCGTCAGCGGCTTGGTCTCGCGGCCCCCAAGCGCCGGCTCACCCTCGCGCGGCAGCAGCAACAGCTGCGCGGCGTTGATGATCGCACCAAGCGGGCTCCGCAGGTCATGAGCCAGCACCCCGGCAAACAACTCATTGTAGCGGATGGTCTCTTCGAGCTTCGCTACAGCGTGAAACCGCGCCACAACAGACGCTAGGTGATTGGCCAGGGCTCGTGCGGTGTCAATTTCGCTGTCCGTAAATACGTGAGGATGTTCATGATAAACCATGAATTTCCCGAGCAGGCGGCCGTGCGACAAAAGTGGGATGAACGCGAGGGCACCGATGCGCTCTTTTTCAAAGACGGACTTGTAAGAGGCGAGTTCTGGATCAGCGAGCGCATTGGGCACGAGAACAGGCTGTGGGTGTTCCGCGTCACGATACCAGGGGCAATGGCCCTCCACCGCCCGACGATACTCGTCGGATAGATTGCGGTGTGCACGAAACTTGAGGACGCCGCGCTCGTCAAAGGTGAGCACCGCGGAGCGCTCCGCGCCCAGCGAAGCGGCGATGGCGACCAGTGCCGCGTCAAATACCTCCTCCACGCGCTCAGCCGAAACCACCGATTCGGCGAAGCGATAGAGTTGCTCGGCGCGCAGCCGAGCGCTGGTGGACTCTTCATACAAGCGGCTGTTTTCGATCGCCGCTGCGGCGCGCTCTGCAAGCTCTTCCAGCAATCGGAGGTCGTCTTGGGTGTAGGCCTCGTCCTTGCGCGTCCTGGTCGCGGTGATCGTGCCCAGCACCCGGCCTCGCGCGCGAAGAGCCACGCCCATCATCGAGTAGGCTGGGTACCGTTGCCAAATTTCGTCGTACTCCCGCGGCAACAAGCCGACGAGATCGTCGTCCCCGACGTCGGGCACCAGCACGCTCTCCCCGCCCCGCGCGATTTCGACCGCTTTGCCCACACTGAGCGGGCGCGCTCCTTGGCAGGTGATTTGGGCCAGAAGCCCTTGAGCATCTTGATCGGGGTGCAAAACGCGGGTGAGCTGCAGCGTTCCGTCCAGTTCCAAGAGCGACAGTTGGATGCAGCTATCCAGAGTGCGCGCCAACACCGAGACCACTTCATGCAAGCGGACATCCAGCTCCAAACCTGACTCCGCAAAAGTGCGGGACGCATGATGGAGGAATCCCACACGTGCTGCGGCGGCGTACGCCACATCCCTGCTCTTCTTTTCAGCATTCAAGAGGCGCAACCGCTCAATCGCTTGGGTCGCGTAGCGACCAATCAACAGCAAAAATTCGCGCTCTTCCTCGCTCTCTCGGCGTTCCTCTTCGACGGTGAAGGCGAGCCCTCCGAGAACGCGACCATTGGCCGCGAGCGGCAAGCAGCTGGTCCTGTAGGCGCGTTCCTTGGTCACCAAGGGCTCGAGCGCCGGGTAGCGCTCGACCAGCTCAGCCTGCGATACAATCCACACAGGCGTGGTCGTGCGCATGCAATCAAGCACGGGCATGGGAGGGGACACCGCCATGGACAGCACCGCGAGCTGTTCCTGGGCGGACACCTCATAGCCTTGCGCGCGCACGAGTCGCGCCTGCGTGCCATCATCGTCCATCAACCACAGGCCCGCAGAAGATGCCCCGATGGTCTCAGACACTCGATCGACGAGCGCTTCAAAAATCTGCTCGGAGGTGACCGCATCAGCGATCGCCTCCGTGATTCTGAGTAGTCGTTCAGTTCGAAGCGCCGAACGTTTCAGATTGGATTCGGGGGCCTGCTCGGTAAACTTGTGCGACTGAGCAGACATGGTAACATTTTTTAGTCTTCCGGCGTGGGCGAGTAAAGCCGCCCGTCCGAAGACCTACGCGCGCCTTGTACAATGGAAGCGCACCAGACGAGATGCTCCACTCAGGCGCGGCCAGACAATGTCCGTCCGTGCTGCTCATGTTCTAGAAGTTGGCGCTTGATGTGAAGTCCGCCTGAGTAGCCGCCCAGCGTTCCGTCCGAGGAAATGACACGGTGACAGGGCACGACAATGCACAGCGGATTTTTTCCGTTGGCGCTGCCGACCGCACGCGACGCGCCCGCATCACCGAGCTCGCGAGCAATGCCGAGGTAGGAACGGGTCTGACCGTAAGGAATGCGTGTCAATTGCGCCCAGACGCGTCGTTGAAACGCGCTCCCTCGCAAGTCGAGCGCCAGCTCAAAATCCTGCCGTTCGAAGGCGAGGTATTCGCTCATCTGTCGCGCGGCGCGCCCAAGAGTGGCTTGCGCCATTTCGAGTTCGTGGCCCACAGCTGGCTCCAATTGTTGCTCCTGAAAATACACACCGACGAGCCCGCGCGCAGAAGCAACGAGATAGAGGGCGGCCAAACTCGTGTCCACTTTGAGTTGTACCAAAGACATATCAGGCTCCTTTTAGTTGAAGGCCGTGTGATTGCGCCAAAATAAAGCGGCCGCGTATCCCCGCCACGGACGAAGGGCATCCGTATCGAGCGCCGGGTGCTGTTTGAGAGCGCGGGCGACAATGAGGTCACTCTCGGGGAAGGCATCGGTGCTCCTCAGGATGCGCAGGGCCATCAAGCGCGCGGTCCACGCCCCTATTCCTCGAATCGAAAGCACCTTGCTGACGAATTGTTCGACATCCTGAGCTGGGTGCAGCGAAACCACACCCGAGTCCACCGCGCGAGCAAAGTCCAGCAGCGCCTCGCGTCGCGCGGCGCTCGTCCCGAGACTTGTGAGATCGGCCTTGAGCAGCTGCTGGGGTGAGGGAAACAAGGTCACCGGCTGACCAAAAGGTGCAAATTGCGTTCGTTGTCCGGCCAACTCAATCACCGCGTGAACCAAGCGTCTGCCCTGCTCGACGCTCACCAGTTGGCCCAAGATGATTGAGACAGCGGTCTCAAAGCCATCCCAGCCCGAGGGCAAGCGCACCCCAGGGTGGGCCGCAATGAGCGCGTGAACGGCAGGGGCGCGATTGAGCGTGCCTTCGACGAGCAGCGGATCGGAGTCAAGGTCAAACATCGCTCTTGTGCGCGCGATGATGTGGCGAAGAAACGTGACGCTTGGACAATCGATGCGCACACTCAGGACACATCTCTCTGGCACGTTCTCGATCGCTACGGTTCCCAGCTCGCCGGACTCACTCACAACGCGCTGCATCCGAAGGCCATCGAACCTCTCCAGATTGCCCACACCATGACGCTCGTAGAAGCTGATGAGGCCCTCAAAGTCAAAAGGCGGTCTGTAGGACAAGTCCACGCGTAGGCCGTCACCAGCCGGCGCCATCCCCCCGCGCCGCACCTCGCGGGGCGCCATCGAGAACCGAGCTTTGAACGCTGCGTTGAAACGACGGACCGAAGAAAAGCCAGAAGCGAGGCCCACCCCCGTGACGGGAAGGTCCGTTTCAACCAGCAATTTTCTGGCCAGGTTGAGGCGATTTTCGAGCACCAGTTGTTTGGGGGTCTTGCCAAGTTCTTCGGAAAAGAGCCGGCGCAGGTGCCGAGCGCCCACGCCAAAACGTTCCGCGAAGCGCTCCTCGTCGAGCTCCACATCGGGCGAAGCATGCAGCGCTCTGATCGCACGCTCCACGACAGCCGACCGTCCCAACCAGGCTGCGGACAGCGGTGCGCTCTCGGGTCGGCAGCGCATGCACGGTCGGTAGCCCCATCTCTCTGCCTCGATGGACGAATGGAAGTATTCGACATTTTCAGGCTTCGGTTTTGCTGGACAGATGGGCCTACAGTAAATACCCGTCGTCTTCACCCCGAAGAAAAATTTTCCGTCGAACCGCGCGTCCCGTGTGACCAGCGCCCGATAGTAGGTTTCGTCCTGGGTCATGGTGCTGTGTACACGAAGAAGGAGGTGTGGACTGGCCGCATTCGGACATCATCCTCGGCGCGGGAGGCTTAGATCTTGACGGCGTGGCGCCAGCTTGACAACCAATAAGCCATGGCTTATCTATAAGGCGTGCAATGTTCGACATCGCCTGAAAATAAGGTTTTCCAGGCCCTGGCCGACCCCAGCCGAAGGGCGATTTTTGAAGCGCTCACGGGGGGCGAGTCCGCGGTGAAGGACCTCACCGCACGGTTTGCCATTTCCCAGCCAGCAGTCTCCCAACACCTCGCTGCGCTCAAGGACGCGGGCCTCGTGCAGGGACGTCGACAAGGGCGGTCGGTGTACTACCGGGTCGAGCCGCGCGGCATGAAACCACTCATCGACTGGATCACTCACTACCGTGCATTCTGGACACAGCGCGTCGAACGCTTGGAGCAACTGCTCGGAAAGATGGACCCGTGACCTTGTTCGACAAGACCGCCCCCGGACAGACCTCCAGCATCGCCTTTGAGGTCGACCTTCCTCACGCGCCAGAGAAGGTATGGGCAGCTTTGACAACGCCTGAGCTTCTGACGCAGTGGTTGCTTCCTGCAAGCGACCTCAAACTCGAAGTGGGCGCACCCTTCACCTTCAAGACCAAGCCATATCCGGGCTGGGATGGCACCGTTCATTGTCGCATGCTCGACATCGACCCGTTCAAGCGGCTCAGTTACGCGTGGACGGTCGGTGACATGGAGCTGGACACGGTAGTTACCTTTGAACTCACAAAGACCACCACGGGGACCAGGCTAGCGCTGGTACAAACTGGGTTCCTCCCCAATCAGAAGCAGAATTTTGGCGGGGCGCGCTACGGCTGGAAGATGATGAGCGAAAGACTCATCGCCCTGCTCGCTCACGACCACCACACCGAGGACTGAAATGAACATAGCACTTTGGATTCTTCAAGCTTTGCTCGCCGCGCACACCGCCATGGGAGCCGTATGGAAATTCAGCAACTCAGCGCAAGCTGTTCCGTCACTGGCTGCTATCCCGCACGCCCTTTGGATGACCATGGCCGGGCTCGAGATTTTGGTGAGTGCCGCTTTGGTCCTCCCGGCGCTGATCGCGTCCCTCGGTATCGTCGTCCCCATTGCGGCGGCCAGCATCGCGCTGGAGATGTTGATGTTCGTCATGCTCAGCCTGCGCTCGGGCCACGCAGCAACGGGCGAAATCATCTATTGGCTGGTCGTTGCCGCAGTCTGCCTGTTCATTGCCTACGGTCGCTTCGTCATCAGGCCCTTGTGATGGGGTCATGAGTCGGCTCGTGCCACATGTGTGCCGAGTAGGGTGTGCATTTTTGTCGCACCCGGCGGGCTTGTGGGCTCGCTGATCGACGCGACGGTCGCTTGTCTGGATCCTGAGTTCATGCAAGAACGCCGCGACCAGCCCCCCGGAAGTTCAATGAGACGACCCGCTCTTTTCCTTGCCCTTGGCTTACTTGCCTGCGGCGGTGTCACCCCAATGGCGCCCGAGCCCGCCTCCTCCCAGGGTGTGGACCGCCCGGCGACTGCTCCGTCCGCTCCCGTTTCCTCACCCCAGGCCGCGACCACCGCCCAGCCCCAAAACCCAGCCCTACGCTGGGGCGAACCAACTCCATTTTCGTTTGAGCAGCTCACCGCGCACGCTGAGGCACTGGCTCGGACTCCCTACCGCGCCCCGGTGACGCCTCCCGCCGACATCCTCGAGCGCATCGACTACGACGCCCATGGCCGACTGAAATACAAAACCGACCACGCGCTGTTTGCAGGTGGACCAGGCCGCTACCCGGTGACGTTCTTTCATCTGGGGCGCTACTTCCGCGTGCCCGTGCACATGCATGTGGTGGAGCGCAGCGGGCGCGAACAGGTCGCTCGAGAACTCATGTATGAGGCGTCGTATTTTGAGATGCCCGCGGACAGTCCAGCACAAGAGCTGCCAAAGGATAGCGGTTTTGCCGGGTTCCGCTTCCAAGAATCCAGACTCGACGAACCTCAATCAGGTTTGGGCGATCAAAAAAACTTGCCCTGGCAGACCAATGATTGGGTCGCGTTCTTGGGCGCCAGTTACTTTCGCGCCATCGGGCAGCTCTACCAGTATGGTCTATCCGCCCGCGCCGTCGCGATTGACACAGCGGAAAGCTTAGTGACGGAAGAGTTTCCGGTATTCACTCACTTCTACATCCAAACGCCCAACGAGGCGGGACCAAGCGTTACGGTTTACGGCCTGCTCGAGGGTCCGAGCATCGTTGGTGCTGTGCGTTTTGTGATGACGAGAGAGCGCGCAGTCATCATGGATGTCACCCAGGCGCTTTTCTTGCGCCGCGATGTGAAACGGCTGGGCCTAGCCCCGCTCACTTCAATGTACTGGTTCTCTGAAAAGTCAAAGGCGGGGACCGACCCAGATTGGCGGCCCGAGGTCCACGATTCTGATGGGCTCGCGCTCTATACAGGTCAGGGTGAACACATTTGGCGCCCCCTCAATAACCCACCAAAGACAGTGACGTCTTCGTTTTCGGATGACCATCCCCGCGGATTTGGGCTCAGCCAGCGTGATCGCTCCTTTGACAACTACCTCGACGGGGTGCGCTATGAGCGACGCCCCAGTCTGTGGGTAGAGCCGCTGAACGATTGGGGTAAGGGCTCTGTTCAACTGGTCGAGATCCCCACCGATGATGAAGTACATGACAACATCGTGGCCATGTGGGTACCTGCTGCCCCTGCGCGCGCGGGTATGCACTATACACTTTCGTACCGTCTGCATTGGGTCGCCGACGAGCCGCATCCGAGTGAACGCGCCCGAGTCGTTTCCACGCGCATTGGCCGAGGGGGAGAGCCTGGTCGCGACAACCGTCCTGTGGGCGCACAGAAGTTCGTGGTTGAATTCAAAGGCGGGCCTCTGTCCGCGCTGCCGTACGGCGTTCGTCCGGAGGCGATTCTGTGGTCGTCCCGCGGCGCATTTTCCCTCGCGACGGTAGAGGCAGTACCGAATGATGTGCCTGGTCATTGGCGCGCACAGTTTGATCTCACAGCGTCTGGCAAAGAGCCGGTCGAACTGCGCCTTTTTTTGGCTCGTGATGGCCAGGCACTCTCCGAGACCTGGCTGTACCAGTGGCATCCTCAGCGCTAACCTGCTCGGTCGCGCGCCAGACTGTTGCGCCCGGCCCTGAGGCGCGCCGTGCCTGCTGGACTACGGGCCGCCCCAGGCGCTTGGCAGGATCTTTGCTACGCCTAGGCCATGGCGCGCTTCAGGGGGAAGGCAATGTCCCTACTCGGACGAGTTTGGGAGGAAATGGGCAAGGACCGCGTGGAGATCATGGCGGGGGGGGTGGCGTTTTTTGGAACGCTGTCCGTGTTCCCCGCCGTTGCTGCCCTGGTGCTGGTGTACGGCCTGTTTGCCGACCCCACCCAACTGGAGGCGCAGCTCACGTGGATGGCGCAGTCCCTCGTCCCATTGGCGCGTGACGTGCTGCGCGATTCACTGGCCATCGCCGGGACCCAGCGCACCAGTTTTGGTGTGGGGGCGCTCACAGCGCTGGCATTAGCGATTTATGGGGCGTCCCGAGCTACCAACGCGATCTTATTGTCGATTCAAGCGGCGCACGGTGACCACGATGACCGAAGTTTCCTCGCGCAATTGCGGCTCAACTTCACCTTCACGCTCTGCGCCTTGGTGACCGTGGGGCTGATCCTGATCCCGTTTGCTGCCGCGCCGGGCATCCTCACTCGTTTGGGAGTGAGTTCTGGGGTGCTCGCCACGATCGTGTCGCTGCGTTGGCCCGCCATCTGGCTGGGGTTCTTCATCGCGGTGATGCTTTTGTATCGATTTGCCCGCAAAAAGCTGGCCCACCGCGAACGCGGCGTGTTGTGGCCCGGGGCGCTCGTGTCCACCGTGGCCTGGACGCTCGTCTCGTTGGGATTTTCCTTTTACGCGGCTCGCCTGGGTGGTTACGCCGGGACGTATGGCCCAGCGGCAGCCTTCGCCATTTTCATGACCTGGCTCTACCTCACCGCGTTCATCGTGATCATCGGCGCAGAGCTCAACAGCGAGCTCGGTCGACACGACGCCAAAAGTTCCGCCCCGACTAGCGCGGCCGCGCCGACCCCAGGGAGCACGGACCAGTCCTTGTCCCCCTGACATATTCCCGCAAGCAGGGAATACTGTGACCATGAAGCCGTTCTTCGTTGTCGTGCTCGCGCTGCTGGTGTTTTTGGCGCTCGGCCAGCTGGGCATCAACTTGTATCGGAACCCAGTGGTGGCCTTGCGCTGGGCGCTCGCGGTGATGTTTTTCTTTACCGCATCTGCACATTTCGTGGGATTACGACAAGACCTGATCCGCATGGTGCCCCCCTTCTTTCCGCGACCCGACTTGCTCGTAACCATCACGGGCTGGTTGGAGATTGCTGGAGCCTTGGGCTTGTTGGTGACGCCCCTGCTGAGGTGGGCGGCGCTCGGCCTAGCGGGACTCCTGCTCGCGATGTTTCCGGCAAATGTTTACGCCGCCCGACAAGGCCTCACGCTCGGCGGCCAGCCCGTGACGCCCCTGGGCCTGCGATCCGTCCTGCAGGTCGTATTCTTGGCCCTGGTGCTGGTAGCGGGTTTCGCTCGTTAGGGACGCGGCCGACTTGAGCCGCACCGAGGATTCTCCTAAGGGTCCGTCGCGTGACGTCCATCACCCTTTTGTTCGGCACGGAAACCGGCAACTCTGAGTCAGCATCCAAGACGCTCGCGGCGGCCCTGCATCACGCGGGCTACCACGTGAACGTGACGGAGCTCTCGGCCTTCTCGCCGTCCGAGCTGCCCCAAGCGCGCCTTTTGTTGATCATCACATCCACGTACGGCAGTGGCGACGCGCCTGTGAACGCGGAAAAAATGCTGCGCCATTTGGACACCCACCCCAACCTGGCGGGTGTCCGCTACGGAGTGTGTGCGCTCGGTGATTCTACGTATCCCAACTTTGCGCAATGCGGTCGCAACTATGATCGCGTGCTGGTAGAATGCGGCGCGCAGCGCGTCATCGACCTGTGCGTCTGCGACGTCGACTACGAGGAGTACTTTCCTGCATTTCAAGCCAACGTGCTGGCGTGGCTCGAGCAGCACGGAGCTGAGTTCAGAGGCTACGTACCACCTGGGCCCAAGAAAGGCCTCGGTGGTTGGTTGAAGCGCGTGTTCGGCGGCGGACAAGCTTCGGCTCAAACGGCCGAAATCCCCCGCGTCGCGTCGCCTTCAGGGCCTACCCCCATCTCCGCTCGGGTGCTCGGACGTCGGAGACTCAACGGCAGCGGCTCGGCCAAGGAAACCTGGCACTATGAGTTGGAGATAAACGACCCGGCCTTTTCTTACGAGCCTGGCGATTGCGTCGCCGTGCATCCAGTCAATTCCGACGCGGATATCGCGCGCTTTTTGGCACGCACTGGGCTCCAAGGAGACGCGCCCGTACTGCTCGGCGCGACTCCCACGACGCTCAAGCAACTGCTTGAGTCGCGCGACTTGCGGCGCATCACCGCTGAGTTCGCCGCTCTCCTCGCCCGCGGCCGTGGCCCGCTCTCCGAGCCTTTAGCGGATGTTAAGTCCTATCGTCAGGACCGCCATTTGTTGGAAGCCTTGGCGGAGCACGAAGGCCTGACCCTCTCGGTCAACGAAGCGCTCGAGGCGCTCCTGCCGGTCGCCCCGCGTCTGTATTCAGTGGCCACAAGCCCGCGCCATCAACCCAGCGTGGTGCACCTGACAGTCGAGACGCCGCGTTACCAGCACGGCGCCTATCAGCGGGTGGGTTTGGCAAGCGGCTATTTGTGCGACCGCGTGCGGGACGGAGATTTCATCTTGGTGCACAAGGTTTCCGGCGCGCACTTCCGCAATGCGCCATCAGACGTCGACGTCATTTGGATCGGACCGGGTACTGGTGTCGCCCCTTACCGCGGATTTTTGGCCGAGCGAGCGCTCGCTCGAGGAGCGGGACGCAGTTGGCTGTTTTTTGGACATCAGCACCAAGCCACGGACTTCTTGTACGAGCACGAATGGAAGGCCCAGCGCGAGGCAGGAGTCTTGACGCGACTGGATTGCGCTTGGTCAAGAGATCAGGCGGAAAAGGTGTACGTCCAACACCTGATTGAACAACACGGGGCAGAGATCTGGGCTTGGATCCAGGGGGGCGCGATTGTCTATGTGTGTGGTGACAAGCAACACATGGCCAGCGACGTGGAGCGCACCTTCGTGCGCGTGGCCCAAACCCACGGCGGGCTTGACCACCGAGCTGCCGAGGCCTTCATCGCGGATTTGGAAAAAACGCACCGTTACCGCGTCGACGTGTACTGAAGCTCTGGCCTGCCCTAGTTGGGCCACCGCTCAAGCTGCCTGGGGCGCTGCTTGTCGCGCCTGCTTGCGGTCGTCCCAGCACAGCCAGCTGATGGTCCCAAAAGTGTAGATGGCCAAGCCCCAGGACAATATGCCCGTCCATACCAGTTGGTGGTTCGGGGCAAACACGAATATCAATTGAGAATACACGTCCAGAAGCAGCAAGAGCACGAGGCTTACGCGATGCCGAAGCTGCTCGAGGCGTGCAGCATGCAGGACGACCAGGGTGATGCGAGCGATGTGATAGTAGTAGGTCCCCATCGCGAGGAGGAAGAACGGAATGTAGCCGAGGGCAAAAGCCTCGACGTCGTCCTTGCGGCGCAAGCCCCAGGCCAGGCCCAGCAATGCAGCAGCCCCGAGCCCCCACTGCACCGGGCGCAGTGCCCGCATGCGTGCCCGGTCGTCATCACTGTAACGCGTACGCGCCGTCGCCCCGTCGTAGCCGAGTACGACCAAAAACCCGGGCCGCTTGGTCGACACCATCTCCGGTGAGGTGTGGTGCCCCATCTTGACAGCTTGATCTTGAGTGCGTTCAAGACCAACCGCAGCGACGGACAACAGCTCGAGCGTGAGCAGCGCAGCGCCAAATACCGCGAGGAAACCCGCTACTTTGCGGCTCTTCCCCGGCGCCCGGGGTGCGATTGGACGGAGCCAGAGCGCCACGCTGCGAGCCACGAGACCGTAGGCCCAGACCACCGGAAAGTAGCGAGACAAGGCAGCCAGGGCCGAAAATAGCCCAGCTCCCCTGTAGGCGTGACGCTGAATGAGACAGAGTGCAACCAGCAGACAAGCCACCCAGTCATAGCGCAAAATGATGCTGCCCAAGATGAGCCATTTGGTAGAAATGGTCACACAGAAATAGAACAACGACCAAGCGCCCGTCTCCCAGCCAAATGTCACCGCGACCAACAGCAGCGCCCCCAGCATGAGCACCGGGTCGAGCAGGGTGAGCCAGCGCACCTGAGCGGCGGGCACGATCTCGACCAGCGGCTTCACATACGCGATCCATGCGGGCGTGGCGTTGAAACCCTTGTCCCTCAGAAAGCCGCGGAAGCCGCCTTTGCCGAGACCTTTTTGAAAGACCAAGACGTCTTTTTCATATTGTTTCCAGCGCTCGGGACTAAACCTCGTCGTGCGCACCTCGCGCCCGCGCTTGAGCGCGTGTTTGAGCGGTTTACGCTGAAACCCGTTGCGGTCCTGCGCCCAATACGTCGTGTCCAGTTTGGCCTGGTGGCGATTCTCCCGATCCACGAGGACCACCGTGGGGTACAGATCGAAGGGCCCGATCTCATCGGAATACTTGGCACCCAAGTAGTAACAAGTGACATCGTGGTAGTCGATGTGATGGAAACGCTGTGGGTCAAAGCGAAAGGTGCTAGCCAGCGCCACCGTGGTCAGGCCAAGCAACATGGCTCGTCGCCCCAGATCTGGTAGGCGCGACGAGGCAAAAACTAGGACAATTCCAAGCGTGGCCAACCCTGCACAGAACGCGCGCTGTCCTACCTCCGAGACCGTCCATGGGGAGAGGTGAACCAGGCTGAATGCCCCAGCGCCAACTGCCAACGCTCCCAGTAAAATGTGACGTAGACGTGACGCGCTTGATGTGAGTGCGGGCATCGATCAAGCTTGGATGTACCGAACGCCGCGCAGACGTCAAGCGCGCGCCCACCAGTCAGTTGTGAGCGTCCTTGTCGGGTAGCTTCTGGTCATCTCCCCGTTTGGTCACATCCTTGATCTCCACCTCGACCCGCTGACCCAACTTGAGTGGATGGTCGGGGGGCAGGCTGACCTTGACGGGCAGTACACGCGTGTCGCTTGGACGCCCTGGATCGAGCGGCTTGAGTCGCCGACTCGTTACCCAGCCCGGAACCTCAAACACCTCGCCTTGCCAGGTTTGGCGCTCAAAACCCTCGGCCGCGATTGTGGCAGGGGCGCCGCGTTGAACGCGCGCGACGTCAAACTCGCCTACTTCCACTTCCACTTGCAGGCGCGACAAGTCCACGATGGTGAGCAGCGGATCGCCTGCTGCGATGACCTCCCCGATGTCCTGGTGCACAGTGGTCACGACCCCGGATATGGGAGCCACCACACGGGTCTCTTCCAAGTCGCGCTCCAGCCGAGCGATGGTAGCGCTCACGGTACGCAGGCGCGCCCGGGCGGCGTCTGTATCAAAATTGGCTTTGTCGAGTTCCACCACGGCAACCCCGCCGCGCTTTTGTAACTCGGCCGCGCGACCCTGTTGTTTGACGAAAAATGCAAGCTCAACTTTGATCTCGCCCAAGCGTGCCCTGGCTTCCGCCAGAGCCGCCGACTGACGTCCTCCGTCCAATTCAATCAGGAGCTCGCCCGCTTTGACCTCAGTGAACTCGCCGGCGAGTAGCTTTTTGATCCTCCCGCCGGTCTCAGCAGCCAAGGTGATCTCACTACCCGCGGGGACGATCAGCCGACCTTCGGCAAACACGGCCGATTTCTTGGCGAATTTCGGCGGGCTCGGGTGCGCGGCTTGCTCTGCTTGCGCCCGATTCGTCTCGTAGATCAACACCCCACTGAGCAGCGCAAGTGCGGTGGCCGTCCCCCAACCCATGCGCCCATATCGCCATCCCAACCATGCCATACGTCATTCCTTCTGTTGAACGTCACCAAACCAACGCCACCATTGATCCCAAGATCGGCCGAAGCAGAGCCGAAGAACGCTAAGCAGCGATGCGACCCCCATCAATCCGCACGACCCGATCGGTAATGCGCCGTACCTTACTGTCGTGCGTCACAATCAAGACGGCGCGCCCATCTTGACGCGCGAGCTCCTGAAACAAGGTCAACACCTGTTCGGCCACGACTGCGTCCAAGCTTGCCGTCGGCTCATCAGCGAGGATGACGTCGGGCCGCCCACAGAGCGCTCGAGCGATCGCGATGCGCTGTTTCTGGCCTCCACTCATGTCGCGCGGTAAGAAGTTCTTTCTGTCCGCAAGCCCCACGCGATCGAGCAGCTCAGATGCTTCTTGCTTGGCGCGTTGACCAGAAACCCCCTTGAGATTGAGGGCATATTGCACGTTTTCCAGCGCAGTGAGCGCGGGAAAAAGGTTGAACTGCTGAAACACAAAACCCAGGTGTTTCTTTCTGATCTCCGCCAAGCGCGTGGGTCGTTTTGCGTCGACGGCTTGCCCAGCAACTTCGACGCGACCGCCGGTTGCTGCGAGCAAGCATCCGATGATGGAAATGAACGTCGTCTTACCGGAGCCCGATGGCCCCTCAATCGCGACGATTTCTCCCCTGGGGACGACCAGCGACGCTCCGCGCAAGATCTGCAGAGTGTCGTTGCCTTCACGAAATTCCTTGGTGACCTCTTCGGCTAAGATTGCGTGCGACACGTTCCCCCTGTGTACTTCAGACTCGAAACACGAGCGCTGGATCGATGTTGGATACTTTGCGAAATGAAATTGCGGCAGCAAAAAGACAAAGCGCGACTGTACCTACCAAAACCATCAGTGACAGCTCACTAGGTATGATGAGCTTGAGGTCACCTTTCTCTACAATCGGCTCGAGCAGACGCGCAGGGATGTAGCCCAAGACAAAGCCAAAAATGGCCGAAAGCACCGCCTGTTTGCCTAGGATTTGGTAGATGTCCCAGTTGCTACCGCCAATGGCCTTTACGGTGCCAAACTCGCGCAGGTGCTCCATGGTGGATGTGTAAAGCGTTTGCGCAACGACCACTACACCCACCAAGCAGCCCAAGAACACGGTGAGAAACGCATTGAATCCAATCCCAGTGTTCTCCACCCAATACTTGCGCGAACGCTCGGCCCACGCCTTGGACGTATAGACATCGTTGTAGGGGAGAATGTCCCGCAGCCGCGCCATGACCTGCTCGACGTCAGCGCCCGGCTCGGTCTTGACTAAAATGTACGAAGCGCGGCCGCGCAGTAGATCGGGTTGGATCTGCTGTGCACGGTGGTAGTCGATGAAGACGAGCGGAGTAGTCGTAAAACTCTTGGCGTCTCGAGTCGTTCCGACGATCTTCAGTCGGTTCCCGTTCAGTTCTCGATAGTCGCCCAGTTGGAACTCGCCGAAGCGTTTGCGGGCAAATTCATCGAAGATGACATGGGGGCCACGCTTTAGGTCGTCCAAATTTCCCTGAGTCATGAGCCACGGAACACCCCAAGTCTCAAAATCTGAGAGCGCGTAGACCACCGCGGTTTCTTCTGAACCATTGGGCAAGGAAACTTGCATGAACGACAAGATCAGGTTGTCAGCCCGCTTCACGCCCTGGACCGCACGCACCCGCTCGACGTTGCTCTCCGAAAACTGATGAACAAAATCCAAGTTCGGTGAGTTGCGAGACGTTATCCAAATGTCCGCGTCCATGTGCTCAATGGTCACCGTTGCGTTGTGCAACAACCCGCCAAACAATCCGGTTTGGACTAATACGAGCATCACAGCAAAGGCAACCCCGCTGATGGTGATCAAGAACCTCACCTTGTCGAAGAACAACATCTTCCAAGCTAGATCAATCATGCTCCCTGCTCCTCAAACACCATCCGACACACCCGCTCGGCCTGCGCAGCGTCGCGCGCAATAGCCAAAATTCCTGCCATCACAGCCGCTTGGGCCCGTAACTCAAACGGCCGAAAATCAATCCAGCTTTCTGACTCGGGACGACACAGGTCGAGGGCGGCCGCACCATGCACAATGGCCCACAGCGTTTGGGCCGTGACGTGGGAGTCGGAGAATTGTTCGCGCACCAAGCCTTCTTTGATGGCCACCTCGACCAGGCCATGCAAAAAGACATAGGCGTTCTGTGCCGGGTCCTCACGCTGCGCTTGGCTGTCGGGAGGCTGTTTGCCCTTTTGCGTCAGGAACATGAACCGGTAATGCTCGGGAAAGTCCCGCGCAAATCGCAAATTGGCGAGCCCTGCCCGACAGAGGAGCGCGAGCGACCCGCCTTCTCGACGCAACTCCAAAAACAGCGCGGCGAAGTTGGCATAGTCGGCGAGACACAACTCATGAATGAGCGCTTCCTTGTCAGCAAAGTGTTGGTAGAGCGCGGCGGGGCTGTATTCCACGCGACGCGCCACCTCGCGCATGGTGACGGCATCGACCCCGCCCTCGACGAGCAGCGTGCGGGTGACTGCGAGGATCTTTTCCCGCAACTCGTTCCGCTCTCGCTCGCGGCGTGGAAGGCTGCTCATGAACAGTGTTCTTACTCTAAACGGTGTTTACAAATCTACACCCGTTTAGAAACTTACACATAACCTGTTGATATTATTCACTCTATTTGCGCCGAAGCTTTGCTCGTCCTGGTCACGGGTCTCCTCACGACGAACTACGACTATCCTGCAAGGGGATGAGCCGAACCCACCTCGGAGGGCTGGGGACCATCCCCCGACCCGTTCGTACCACCACGAGATCTCCGTCATGCATCACGCCGCGCGAGCCAGTCTAGTCAGTCGGGGCCAAAGCGCGCCCTTGGGGGCCACAGTCATGAACGGCGGGGTCAACTTCAGCGTCTACTCACGCGACGCAACGTTGGTGGAATTGCTGCTCTTCGATAGCGATTCGGATCGCCGCCCGAGCCAGGTCATCGCGCTCGATCCTCACACGCACCGCACCTACCACTACTGGCACGCCTTCGTGGCCGACCTCAAGCCCGGACAAATCTACGC